>Ga0209510_1004087_pt1 | contig 13167 bp, 5 predicted proteins | sample BiotimSIPDNA_FD_185749 | JGI IMG/M metagenome (GOLD analysis project Ga0209510, IMG submission 185749) | Anaerobic biogas reactor microbial communites from Washington, USA - Biogas_R1 time_0 SIP DNA (SPAdes) (version 2) | ecosystem: Engineered > Bioreactor > Anaerobic > Unclassified | place... | reverse complement strand
CTTGTTTTTCGCAAATCCAATTATGACAGGAACTCTCTTTTTTGTCGTCTATCTCCATTCTATCGACTTTTGAAACAGAAACTTGATATGCGGGCATTAACTGCTTATCGCAATCACCGAATATAACCCGTCGCAGGATTCCAGATGGAGCTTAAAAATCTCCGGATTTTTTAGAATGTCGAATGCGCTTATCAGATAAAATTCCGTCATGATAGTTTTTTAAAACCCGACAGGTCAATCCATCCCTGCTGTTCCAAGCAGGAGTAATTCTTCCGCGATGGGTTTGCTTTTGATTCGGATCAGATTGTCATCTTCTTTTTCGCGGGAGAGCAGGTTCATGCTTCCATACCAGCACAACTCGTGATCGATAACAGCAAAGCGCTCACTGCATTCACTGGAACACCTGACGACGATGCCGGATTGCTTCAGTAAGGAAAGAACACCTCTGACTCTTTCCACCGCATCACCAGTAAAGACGTCCGGAGACAATGTGAGAACAACGACTTTTACGCCGGATTCTTGCCGATTTTTCATAATAGAGGTGAATTGTTTTGCTTTTTGTCTGCTGATTCCCGGGCTCGAAATCACTATTTCTGAATTGGCAGAGATCAGGTCTGCTTCATATGTTTCTCGGTAAGTTTTGGAATCAAAAATCGCGTTTTCCGGATCGATCTGTGTGTTTAGATTGGCGCAAACCGTGAAGCCAATCTGTCTGTAAGCGCGAAGCCTTTTATGGTACATACGTTCCAATGTGGAGATATGCGCATCAATATAATCAAAGATGATCACGTCTTTTTTATCTTCATAATCGCGATTTAAACGCCCCGCATACTGTTCAACGTTCCCCTGCCATGCAATAGGCATCGCGAGCAGCAAGGTATCTAGACGTGGATAGTTGAATCCCTCCCCGATATATTTTCCTATTGCTACAACGATCACGGTTTCGTCCGGCGGGACCAGCCTCATTTTCTTCCTCAGTTCGTCTTTGTCTCTGTTGCTCTTGCCTCCCTGAAGCAGAAAAACATGATCTGCTTTGTCTGAGAGGGATTGGTACAGATGCTGCGCGTGCTCCCGATATTTCGTCATTACAATAGGGGTGCGTCCCTCACGGACACATTGAAGGGTATCGTTGATGATCTGTTCATTACGGGTATCACTATCAACAACCAGGCGGTTTATCTCCGTCATCGAAAGCTTCCCGCCTCCAGAATCCACTAATCGCGTGAACCATGGGTATATGTAATGACCAATCTCCTGTTTTTCTGCCCTTTCTTTGGCGGTATATTGATGGCGGATCGGTCCCAATTGCATGAAAACTTTCTTTTCATGACCGTCTTCCCGTTTCGGAGTGGCTGTCAGCCCATAAACCGTTTCAGCAGAAACTTCCCGCAGCACATCTCCGTCTGTTTCTGCACCCGCATGGTGACATTCATCCATCAGAACTAACCCATAATCTTTTACGATCGGGTCAATGTTGTCCCGTTTTCCAAGAGAGGTGATCATCACAACATCGATAATGCCAGTCAGAGAATTGTGGGACGCCTGCAGTCTGCCGATAGCGCTTTTTCGCTGTTTTATTCTTCCGGATGGGGTAGTATAAGTTGGCAGTGTTTCCCTGATCAATAGGAATTTATCAAGGTCCTCCTGCCAGTTTTTCATAATCTCAGTATTGCGGACGAGTATCAACGTATTCTTTTTCTTCGCCGCAATCAGATACGCGCCAACCGCAGTCTTACCAAAAGCGGTTGCCGCGCTTAGGACTCCCGTGTTGAATTTCAACATTTTTTCAACTGCGATCTCCTGCTCAGGGTAGAGTTGACCGCGGAATACGACATTGATTGTTTTGCCATGCTGGCGCTCGTCATTAATAGCATATGGGATGCCTGCTTCACTTAACGTTTCTGTCAACTTCTCGAAACATCCTCGCGGCAGTTGGATGTAATCTTCAATATCCGCTCCGCAATAAACAATTCTCGGCGTGTCAAACGTAGAAAACCCCATTGCTTGTTTTTTGTAAAATTCGGGGTTATTGTAAGCGGCGAGCCGTCTGATTTGATTCTGCAACCTTGCTTTCAGGTTGGATTTATCGATGTAAATCCCATTAGACAGTGTCATTTGTACTATTCCTGCAACATCTTCCTTATTAAACCGTATTTCCCTCTTTTCCCAAGGTTTACAGGCAGGCAAATCGCCTTTGTCTGAGCATTCTTCGCTAACGCCACCTCCCAGAATTCCTAAAACGCCATTCTCTGCACTCCATTCCTGAATTTTTTCTTCAATGGTTTGTTGGGATAACTTCCTGGTATTCTTGAGGACAGCCCATTGATCCGGAATCACATTCCAATCCTCGTCAATAAAGGCACTGTTGCCTTTTCGCAGTGCCTGCCCTTGCAAAGGCAAAGCGATCAAATTGCCCAGCCCGCCATCCGGAAGATGGTCCTGCATTGGAATCATTCGGTCATACGATTTGAAGTCCTTTAGATTTACGCTATCCGCTCCTTTTGTGAGTAACGCAGAACCGAATCGCCGCGCTTGGATTGCAGGAATTGGTGTCTCAAAGAAAATCCAGATGTGAGCGCCTCTTCCAGATCGCGATCTTTCAACCAGCGCATCAACGCCATTCATTTTACAAATACGACGCATCGCATCCACTTCGCTGATCCAATCTGTGCCCGTATTTGCGCCTTCATCGATGTCAGAAACCTGGTCGCCCGCGTGATTGTCGAAATCGAACACCAGAAAGTAGCACGTATTATCCGGGCGCATCGGGTACAAGCCAATTACATCACTGCAATCTGTTTTGGACCCTTTCAGATGGTCCATTAAGACTGAAACCGAAAGCTCCCTGTACTTTTGATTGGCGCAATCCTGACAGCGAATTCTCTGTCGATCCGCTTTAGGGCAAATTCCGTGGCGCCAAAAATTATCACAAACGGGAAAATATCCAAAACCGCCGTTTTTTAGCTTAGCGCGCTTACTATAGACATCTTTTCGACCCCTGAAATATGAGTAAAAAAAGCGCACCATTGCTATAGTGGGTTCCCTTTGAATAACCCTTTTACCCTGATCAGCTTCAGGCGCAGGGAGAAGCTCTTCTTCATCTTCGAAATCGGTCTTATATTGAATGCTGTTTGCGTCCAACAAACGGCGCAAATAAGCGATTTCGGCTTCCAACCTTTTGATTTTTCCTTGCAAATCTTCCACTTGTCTTATCTCCTGAGGGAGTCATTGCGGCGTTGGTGCAAACACATGTCTCCAATCAAACCCATTTCGATCCGCTCCGCGTTTTCCACTATGTCAGTTTACCGGTTATCAGAGCAATCCTACCTTTTTTCTAGGACAATCACCTAATTAGATCAGAAGTTAGTTTCCGTTGATTATATCTCTCACTCTATGCAGGAAACACCAGGTGGTTTGAATAGTAAAAAAGGCTGAGTATTCCTGAAAGGACTTTGTTGTTCGCCCTTATATGAGAGAATAGACGACATAGACGTCGAAATACTCCCTATGAAATCAATGCAAAAGGAAATGAGCTCAGGTCCGTCATACTACGAAGGCGAGATCTACAATGTATTAAGACAAGGTCGTGGTGTGCCTGCCGTACCATTGGTGATTATGGGCATAGCACCATAGAGATAAGTGTTTCCAAGATTGGAAATAATCAGATTATTCCAGCAAACCGGATCAAAGACTACGCCGGCAGCAAGGCTGTCCGCAGATTCCCACCTATTCAATCATTTGGAACTTCAAACCGCTCGGTGCGGATGAAGAAGCTGCCTTTTTCCACGAACCTACTTAACTGATCCAGCAGCATATCAGTAATTTGCACACTTTCATTAGGAAAGCCGTATTCATGCCAGTTCCCCTGGTCAAAATACCGAAACGCGAATTGATCTTCGCCGGGATGCGAGCCCAGCCAACCGTGTAATTGGTGGATTTTCCGGGTGATTCGATCGGAGTCCTGGTCGGGGTCGATCTTTACAACCAGCACTCTCCGTTCGACCACGGTAACTGTCACCGCGGCAGACGCGCTCATTTCCACCGTTGAAGGCTCCGCGGCAGGAAACCCGGGTTCAGGCTCAGAGGTTTGCGCGGGGTTTTCCGATTCCACCAGCGGCGGTTCTTCGAGCGTGCCGGGTTCTTCTGTCAGGAATTGCTCCTCCGGCATGCCTTCATCCAAGTCAAACCCAACCCGCCAGGCTTCGTCTTCGGGCTCATCGAAGTCATCCGGGAGATCAGATTCCTCAAACGGAGGATCCTCCCCGGCTTCCCCGCCAAACCTGTAGCGCGAGAGGACGCGGATATCCGGCAGGTAATGTTCGAGCAGGCGTTCGTACTGCTTGCTGCTGTTTTGGTTGTATAGCTCCGCGGCGGCGTCATCCACCCCAATTCGCCTGATCTTATCCGCCAAAACGGAGGTGCCTCGTTCCTGGTGCTGCAGTTTGCCCTCCACCACCAGCAGACTGCCCTGCTCTACCATCTGGTTATCCCGCTCCCACACAGACGGGAACAACACCAAATCCACCTCACCAAACTGGTCTTCGATGGTCACAAAAGCCATATTCTGGTTCTTTTTGGTCAGAATTGGCTGCACGCGCTTGACCAGCCCCCCAACGATGACTTTGCTGTTGGTTTCTGTCTCCGGGAGCTGATTGGAACTGTGGCTGATTTTGTCGGTAATTCGCGACATATACGAACGCAAAGGATGGTCCGAAACAAACAGCCCGAGCAGTTCTTTTTCCCAACCGAGCTGCTCATTGGTATCCACACCCACATTCGCTGGCAACACCACATGCGGCAGCGCCGCGGTTCCTCCGCCGAAAAGATCCAACTGACCCATCTCGATCGCTTTCATGTTGCTTGTGGAGACGCTGACCATCTGGTCGATCGAGCGCAGCAGCGCCTTACGCGCGCCGAAGGCGTCCATCGCGCCCACCTTGATGAGGCATTCCAGCGGACGTTTGCCCACCTGGCGCAGGTCCACCCGCAGGATAAAATCGTTCAGATCCGAAAAAGCCTGGTGCCCGCGAGCCTGGATGATCGTGTCAACCGGTCCCTGCCCCACGTTTTTGATCGCTCCAAGCCCAAAGCGGATGCTCGCTTTGCCGTCTGTGCGCTCTTCGATCGTAAAGTCATAGCCGCTGTGGTTAACGTCCGGCGGCAGTACTTCGATGCCCATGTTGTGGCATTCCGAAATATAAACCGAACACTTATCGTTATCGTTTTTCCAGGCAGAGAGCAGGGCAGTCATATATTCGACCGGATAGTGATACTTCAGGTATCCGGTTTTGATCGCGATCATGCCGTAGTTGGTGGCATGACCTTTGTTAAACCCATAATGCGCGAAGGCTTCCCAATGAGCAAAAATATCTTCGGCGATTTCCTTTTCGATGCCGTTTTTGACCGCGCCTTTGATGAACTTTTCGCGGTGTTTTTTGACTTCCTTGACCTTCTTCTTCGAGATCGCCGACCGCAAGTCATCCGACTCACCTGGAGTGTAGCCTGCCAACTGCGTGGCAGCCATCATGATCTGCTCCTGGTAGACCGCGTGTCCGTAAGTCTCGCGCAGGATGGGCTCCAGTTTTTCGTGCTGATAGATCACTGGCTTTTCACCGTGCATGTTGGCGATATATTCAGGGATGCTTTCCATCGGACCTGGTCTAAAAAGGGCGACCATGGCAATAACATGATGAATCGTTTCCGGCTTCATCTGCATCAGGTAGCGGGTCATTCCGCTGCCTTCCAGTTGGAAGAGACCAACCGTATGCCCTTCGCTGATGAATTGGTAGACCTCGGGGTCATCGATGGGAATAGTGCCGAGGGTGAATTGGACGCCGTGGCGCTGAGCGATATACTCACAGGCTTTAGACATGATGGTGAGGGTCACAAGCCCAAGAAAATCCACTTTCAGCAAGCCAAGGTAGTTGATGCCGTCCATGTCATATTGCGCCACAGACTTGATCGGCAGTTCATCGCTGTTGCTGGTTGGTCGGTGCAGCGGGAGGTATTCCGTCAGCGGTTTGTCGCTGATGATCACGCCCGCGGCGTGTGTGCCAACGTTGCGCAGGCTGCCTTCCATACGTCCGGCGGTATCGAGCAGGGTCTTCATCTGATCGGAGGATTCATACACCTCCTTCAGATCAGCAGAGGTTTTTAGGGACTCCGTGATGGGCACGTTCTTGCCCTGCACTGGTCCCGGCACGAGCTTTGCGACTTTATCCACTTCCGCGAGCGGTATCGCCATCACCCGTCCAACGTCCCGCACGGCACCGCGGGCTGCCATTGTGCCGAAGGTGATGATTTGAGCAACGCGATCAGCGCCGTATTTTTGATTGCAATACTCCATCACTTCCGCGCGGCGGTCATCCTGGAAATCGAGGTCGATATCCGGCATGGTGACCCGGTCCGGGTTGAGGAAGCGTTCAAAAAGCAAGTTGTGGCTGAGCGGTTCCACGGAGGTGATATCCAGCGCGAAAGCCACCAGTGAGCCGTTGCCCGATCCGCGCACGTTGTACCAGATTTTTTTCTCGCGCGAGAAGCGGCAAAGATCCCAGACGATCAGGAAGTATTCCGCGAACCCCATCTGGTTGATAACGCTGAGTTCATATTCCAACCGCTTTTGGAATTCCTCGCTGTCCGCTCGGTCTGGCAAGTTGCGGTGGAGCCCTTCCTGGCAAAGCTCAAGCAGAAAACTGCTGGCGGTCTGCCCATCCGGCACCTCAAATTTGGGCAGGTGGTAGCCTTTGCGCGTCAGGTCCACCTCGCATCTTTCAGCGATCGCGAGGGTGTTGCTGATGGCTTCAGGTACCTGGGAAAAGAGGTTTTGCATCTCCTCCGGACTGCGCAGGTAGTAGGTGTCATTGTTCATGCGCATCCGGTTGCTGTCTCTGAGCTGCTTGCCCGTCTGGATGCAGAGCAGGATATCCTGCAGCTCCGCGTCATCCCGCCGCACATAGTGCACATCGTTGGTCGCCACCAGTTGTGCCCCAGTCTTTTTGGAAAGTTCGATCAAACCGCGGTTGACGCGGTAGAGCTCGGAAATGTCGTGGTCCTGTAACTCAAGGAAAAACCGCTCCCTGCCAAATACGTCCAGATACCAAGCCAGGCTGCGTTCCGCCCGTTCGGGGTCGTTATCCAGCAGCGCACGCGAAAGTTCTCCGGAGAGGCAGGCAGATAAGGCAAATAAACCCTCCGAGTGTTCGGCGAGGTAGGCTTTATCGATGCGGGGATGGTAATAGAAGCCCTCCAACTGCGCTGCGGAGGCGATCGAGAGCAAATTGTGATAACCGGTCATGTTTTCTGCCAGCAAGACCAGGTGTGAGGAGTGTTTATCGCGCGAGACCTCTTTATCGTACATACTGCGCGGCGCTAAATACGCTTCGAGCCCTATAATTGGCTTGATGCCCTCAGCAGTGGCGGCTTTGAAGAAATCCAGAGTGCCAAACATGGTGCCGTGGTCGGTCAGCGCGATAGCAGGCATACCCAGTTCTTTAGCTCGCTTCACCAATGCCGAAGGGCTTCCAAAGCCGTCAAGCACAGAATAAGCTGAGTGAACGTGAAGATGAACAAAAGACATGCTTATAATCCCGGATACTTTGTAACGCCGTGTGGAATAAGAGTATAGCACAGCGGGCAGGGCAAACCTCTTTTTTTAATGTTTTAAGGTTGTTTCAGGCAGGGGTGTTGAAATAAGGCGGATTGCTGACGGTATAAACCGGATGCCCTTGAAACTCGCGCAAGTCAAACGGTTGGGAAAGGCGGATTTGATCTCTTTGGCTGATCATCGTTTCTTCCGCCACCTGACGATTGGCGCGCGCGGCATCCCCCAGGAAGCCAAACATGATCAAAGTGACACCGGCGCTCAGCAAGGTTCCGCCAATTGAAACGGATTGGATGTAGCGCGAGCCCAAGTCAAGGAATAGGTAGCTGATCAGGAAGCGCGCCAGGAGGAACGAACCTGCCAGGAGGAACAGCGATCCTGTGCTGACGAAGGTGCGCAGCGGTTGATAGAGCACGTAAGAGCGGATAATCGCGCCGCCCTGATGCCACATAAAGTTCCAGATACCCTTATGCAGACGCGATTCCCGCAAGGGAGGATTGGTTTGGATGGGAACGGTTTCCAGCTTCATCAGCCCCTTGCCCGCCTGCACGAGTGTCTCAAGCGTGTAGGAATAAGGGTTATAGACTTGCAGCCGCAGAGCCGCATAACGTGAAAACGCTCTGAACCCGCTGACTGTGTCCGGGACATTGGTCTTCGAGACCCGCCGCATTAGGAAGCTGCCCAAATGCTCCATCAGGCGCTTGCCGCGGGGAAAATGGGGATTGGTGAGCGGCTGACGGTCACCGATGACCATATCCGCTCGGTCCGCGAGGATTGGGGCGATCAATTTGGGGATCTCACTGCCAGGGTATTGATTATCCGCGTCAGTGTTGACAATGATATCCGCCCCAAGCGCCAGCGCGAACTGGACGCCGCTGATAAAAGCCCGCGAAAGCCCGCGGTTGCGGCGGTGGCGCAGGACGTAATCCGCGCCGTTTTCGACCGCTACTTGGGCAGTGCGATCGTGTGAGCCATCGTCGATCACCAGCACGATCACTTCATCGACCCCATCGATTTGGCGCGGGATTTCCGAAAGGACCGTCTGCAAACTTTCGGCTTCGTTATAAGCCGGGATCTGAACAACGAGTTTGGTCATATTGCCCTCGGGGTAATTTTATCTTAATTTGGAAGGAATAGAGCGGATATGGCGAGATTAGGAGCTGTTTATGTCTTCAGGCTCCGCTTTCTTTGAACGTTGCTGGTTGGCAATAATTGGCAGAGCAGGTATCGCACAAGGTGAGCGCTTTTTTAGTCAGCGAAAACATGTGACGCTGTGGATTTTTTTCGCCTTTCCAATTTTATGGTATATAGATCTTATGCAAAATTTGCGGAAATTTGCTATATTGGTCCTCTGCCTGCTGCTGACGGCGGTCAGCGCCGCCGCGCCCACCCGGGCAACATCGGCAAAATCCGCTCCAGCCCCCTTGCAGGCTGTGAGCGCCTATGAACTGATTGCGGCAATGAACGTGCTGCGAATGGCAAATGGGCTGCCTGCCCTGATCGAAGACCCGATCGTCAATGCCGTGGCGCAGGGCACCGCCCAAATCATGGCAGACGGGTTGCTCTCCTGGCATATTGGCGACGTGAAAGGACGGCTGGCAGCAGCGGGATACGGCGAAGGCGCGACGGTCTTCGCCACGGAAAACTTTGCCATTGCCGGCGATGGCGCCACGATCGACCAGATCATGCTGATGTGGGCGGACTACGACCACATGCGCCCTGCCACCCAGCCCTACTACTGCCACGTCGGCGCGGGCACAGCCAGAGCCAGCAACGGGATGACCTACTTCATCCTGCAAGCCGCCTACATTTCCGGCGTGCCTTGCGAAGCCGCCCCTCCTGGCGGTGGCACGCCTCTCCCCGGGCAAACGCCCGTCGTCCCCGGCATCGTGACCCCAGTCGAGCTGGTGGAACCGGATGAAAACGGCAATTACCTGCATATCGTCAAACCCGGGCAGAGCTTTTGGTCAATCGCGGTGGCGTATGGGGTGACCATCAAGGATATTTTGCGCTGGAATAATCTGCCCGAGAGCTACGTGCTGCAGACTGGCGACCAACTGCGTATTGCCGGACCCAACTCACGCGACCTGGCAACGCCAACGCTGATTGGGCGCGTGATGATAGCCACGCCCGATAGTGACGGGCGGATCGTGCATGTTGTGGAGGCGTACCAGAATCTTTCGAGAATTGGCGAAGCATACGGCGTGCCTGTCAGCCGGCTTCTGGAGCTCAACGGTATCACCGTTGAAACGCCGCTGCAGATTGGGCGAAAACTGCTGATAAAAGGACCGGACCAAACTCCCACCCCCACGCCTTTGCCGCTTACCCCTCTGCAGAGGCTCACGCCCGCTCCGGATGGAAAGTATTATCACACCGTTGCTGAAGGACAAAACCTGGTTTGGATCGCGGGCTTGTATGGGATATCCGTGAACGACCTGATGGCTTGGAACTACCTGACAGCGTCGAGCGTGATCTACCCGGGCAATAAGCTGCTGCTGCAGGTCACCCCGCCAGCGACCAACACGCCCACGCCAGCCCCTGCAACCGAAACGCCGAACCCGAGCCCCTCAGCCACTCCCAGCCTGGCTCCAACGGCAACCCAGCCGCTTGCACCAACCGCGACTGTTTCCCAGCCTGCGACCGAGCGCATGCCATTGCAAGACCCGCTCAATTGGCTCTGGCTCCTGGCAATCGCAGCAGTTGGAGTGGCAGGGTATTTTGTGATCAGCGCCAGACAGACAAGTAAAACTAAGTGAATTTTTTTAAGAGCAAGGCCCGAGAAACAAAGCTTAGTTTATCTCTGGGATCTCATTTTGGTCGAACTCAAACCCGTCTTCTATCAGGCGGTTGATGATCAACCCCCGGATCTCAGAGCCAGTCGCATAAGCCGCCTCATTACACGTGCCAACGTAAGAAGGTACGATTCCACCCGACCAGGTTAGATCCTCCAGATTCAGGCGGTAATACCTATCGCAGTCGATAACGTTCATGAAATCGAATTGGTAGAATGGCGGCTCTAAGTATTCCTCAGCTAAAGTCCATCCGGATTCTCCGCTTTTAGACCGGAAAGTCCCTGTGGAGATTACAAATTCGTTTGATTGATCGCCTGACAGTATTGAATGTCCTCCAGACATCCATTTAGGTTTCTCGGTTCCAAGTAACGCTAAAATTGTTGGGGCTATATTAATGTTTTGTGTATTGTTGGAGATGAGCTCAACTGTCCCTCTACGACCAGGAAAGTAGATGAACAAAGGTATCCTGTTTTCTACTGAAAATCGTTGCCCATGGTCACTTGTGAATACAACAATGGTATTTTCTATCTCTCCAATATCTGACAGCGCTTCAAACATATCTTTCAATGCCGCATCAAGATCAACGATCGCGTCATCATAAAAATTGGTGTCCCAAGGAATTTGTTTTTCTGGATCCATATTCTTGGTAAAAATTTTAGAGTCTGGGTAAAATCGGTCGCCATGAGTTCCCATCCAATGAATGTGAACAAAGACTGGTTCAGGCTTACTCTTAATCACTTCAAGCGCGCCGAGTACTTTTTCATCATCTTTGAAATCTTTTTGCGTTTCAGTTATTTGGAGGAAGGTGTTCTCCATCGCTTGGACAAAGAATAGATGCTTAAGGCGTACGATAAGCCGACTCTCAATTTCATTGAGAAATAATTTGGCATTCATAGAAAAGCACTTATTGAGAAAGTTAATTGCCAGGTTCGCTTGTTTTCGTACGCTGTTCGATTCATCAAAGCTATTCAACAGGTTCTGGACAGAAGAGTCAACATAGTGTTTCACGGCAAATTGAGCAGTATAGTATCCTCTGCTTTTTAAAATCCCAGGCAAATGCTCAAGACTATCAGTGCCCTTCAAAACATTCGGCGGATAGAGCAAGCGGGTTGTCGTCGGGTATTTTCCGGTCATGATGGAAACGATCGACCCGCTCGTGTTTGCGGAGTTTGTGAAGTGATTTTGCCCAATGATCAGGTCTTCTTTGATTGAATCCAAAAAGGGGGTTGTCTCTCGCTCGTAACCATACAAACTCATATGATCAGCGTTGAGTCCATCGGCGGTAAAAAGGATTATGTTTGGGGTGGTATTTAAGTCTGCATCGAGCGGATTGGAATCCGTAACGTGCTTCGGGAATTGCAAGAACGCTATCGGGATCGCGATGGCAAAAAAGAGCGTCAGCACTGGTAAGAGGAACGTCTGTAATTGACAAGTTAACGGCTTTTGAATCTGGTCGTCGACTGCCTTTCTCAGACGCTGAAAGATAAATGCAAGCAAGATGCACCAGGCAAGTAAATACATTCCCTGCGTTATTCCGGTTGTGTTCACGACTCCAAATTTGAGTAATGTGTATGTGAAGTTATCAATCACCAATAAGAGCGAAAATCCAAGCGTGATCGAAGGAATGATTGCCAATAAAATGGCAATCGCTTTCTTATTGTTGATAAACGAACAGGCAACAACCACCGGCAGAGAAAGAAACAATAAGACCCCAAACACCAGCACCTCAGACCAAAACAGTACGAGCAGCTTCTCAGAAACCAGCGTGCCGCTGAGAAACGATGGTTTCGTAGTGATGAACAGCCATTCCATGAAAACAAGTGCCACCGCGCTGAGAAAGATGAAAAGCAGGTTTGCTTTCCAAATATTTTGGGTTTTTTCCAAGTAAGTCTTCATAAGTTATCGTTTCATCCTGATAATAGGGTCGCCGCCTTCGCCTAATGATCTTTCTTTTGCAGGAGGAATAAGGTTCTCTCGGACGAATCCACTTTCACTTCCTCGATAATGCTATAACGTCTCCCAAAAGCCTCCTTAAATCCTTCAATGGTGTAATCAGGGAAGATATCCACTCTGGATGCCAGCAGCCGCTTCACCTGCGAGTCAGTTTTTGGAACGAACTCGATGATTAAATGCTCTCCCAAATCCGCAAAGTAATCTGCCGCATCACCCAGCGGGACGTTATTGGAAATTGCCAGGTGATGGATCAACGCGAGCGCCATCACCAAATCCGCAGGACCTCGCGCTTGCATGGATTCGCGCTCCGCGTTATGCCAGCCTAAGTCGGGGGATGGGTTCGTGAGGTCCATGCAAAGCGGCAGCATGAAACGCTCTTTATTTTTCTTTACCAACTCATAATTTTGCTGGACCGCGCCAGGGTCAATGTCGAAGCAAACCGTCGGGATGCCGAGTTCGCTGGCTGCGCGGCTAAACTCGCCAGTGTTCCCCCCCAGGTCCCAAACCTGGCTGGGTTGGACTTTTTCAATAAAAGTCCGGACCAACTGACGCTTGGCTTCGAACGACGCTTCGGTATAGTTGTTATCCTGATAGTAATCCGCCCATTCGGTCTGGATGGTCTGCACATTCAAGCCTTTTACCGTCGAAAGCAAACTATCTAATAGCCCGATCATCGCGGTCTTGCTCACGCGCGCCTTTACCTCGTTTTGTGAAACCTCTTTGTCGGCATAGCGCTGCTGAGATTTCGCGTGAAGATGGATGTGGGTCGCCAAGCCCATATGCAACCTGGTGCTGGCGGGAAGCAGGCTGGATGCCAAATCA
>Ga0209510_1004082_pt1 | contig 13176 bp, 8 predicted proteins | sample BiotimSIPDNA_FD_185749 | JGI IMG/M metagenome (GOLD analysis project Ga0209510, IMG submission 185749) | Anaerobic biogas reactor microbial communites from Washington, USA - Biogas_R1 time_0 SIP DNA (SPAdes) (version 2) | ecosystem: Engineered > Bioreactor > Anaerobic > Unclassified | place... | reverse complement strand
TGCGGCGTGGAAACGAAGGGCGGAGCTGCCTGCCAGAAGGACTGCGGCCCGGTCAGCCAGAAGGGCTGCGAATCGATCACTCTGCCCTGCCGCCCACGGCTGTGGGGCTGGAACCGGACCTGCTGCGAGCCCGCTTGCGGCGTGGAAACGAAGGGCGGAGCCGCCTGCCAGAAGGACTGCGGCCCGGTCAGCCAGAAGGGCTGCAACGGCGCGGAGCAGAAAGGATTCGACGAGGGCAAGGATTCGGAAGTCCAGAAGCAAGCCCAAAAATAAGTTCTTTCGGCGTCGGTTTCTGCTTGGCGCGGAGACATCGTGAACGACAAACATGCCCTCGGACTCTGGTCCGAGGGCTTTTGCTTGCGCAGATCCCCCGCTCGTCGTCCGATTCGCTCACGCGGTGAAAAGCCGAGCGGTGGGAAGGAGCCGTTCAGTTCGCTTCCAGATTCAAAACGAAGCGATCCAGGGTTTGGTCGTACTCAAATCCACTGGCTTCAGCGGCACCATCGTAACGCTGTTTCAACGCTTCTGGAGACTCCTCCACCCCTGTCGCCGCCCCTCTCTTGCTGGGGCAGCCACTGGCGGGCAACACGCGCACTTGTCGTGCCCGGCAACTGCGTCCGAAATCGACGACCGCGCGAATCAGCAGACGCTCCCACTCCAGCGAGTCCAGTTTGGGCTGTGCCCAATCCAGGTGGGCGGCCGTCGGGTTGAGTTCCAGGATATCGAGGACAACACCCTCCAGAATATCGAACCCAACGACGGCCAAATCACGTCGGCCTTTGTCCATGTGACCACCCCAATCGTCCGGGACGAACTGCTGATACTTCGACTGCAGTTCAAACATGCAGTCGGTCAGGCAGTTGGAAGAGGTGATCAGGCAGCGGAGCAAGTCGGGCGTCAGGGGCACGAGACGAAAATCCGCTGCCGCGACCTCGCAGCCGCTTTTGACGTACTCGGAAAAGTAGCCGCCAAGCTGCGGCACCTTCTCGTGGTCGATGCACAGGACAAAGTTTTCCACGAGCGTCTGCCAGGCTTCCGTGAAACTCATTTCCTACCCCCCACCCAGTTCCATGCCTCCGGCGACCAGAACCACGCCGCACGGGGAATAGCTGTTTCCGTACGCTGCAGCCGCTCGCACCACCGCTTGGCCAACCTCCCACGGTTCGCCGGCTCTTCTCTGCTTCGTTCTCGCCACGACGAACTTGAGGACGTCGGAAGGCATTCTCGCGGTCATGTCCGTCTTGATGAATCCGGGGCAAATCGCGGTGCACCTGACACCGGGGTACTCAGCCGCCAGAGCCTTGGTGTACGCGATCAATCCGCCTTTGGCCGCACAGTAGTTGGTCTGGCCGACGTTTCCGATCAGGCCGCTGATGGAACTGATGTTGATCACGGCGCCGTTGGCCTTGCGCAAGTAACGGATCGCCGCCTTGCAGAAATTGTGAGCGCCCGTCAAGTTGGTGGCGATCACCGCATTCCAGTCTTCGTCCGACATCCGCATGGCGATGCCGTCCCTGGTAATCCCGGCGTTGTTGACCAGAACGTGAAGCTGCTTGTCATACGGCTCGATGGTCTCTTCGACGACCTCTTTGACCCGTGCCGAGTCGGTTACGCTGGCCAAACGGAAGTTGACCGTCGTCCCGTAAGCGGACGCAATCTCAGCCGCCGTTTGTTCGACGCGAGGATCCAGGTCAACCAGCATCAGATGACTTTTCTGCTGGGCGAACTCTTCGGCAATGGCCCTGCCAATGCCTCGACCAGCTCCGGTGATGAGAACGATTTTGCCTTCCAAGTCGGGGAATATCGCTGCGGGTTTGGGGGTTTCTGTAGTCATTGTGTCTTCCGTTAAACAAGCGTCTAGAAACGGGTTGCGCCACCGCCGGCCGAGGTGTCGCGTATTGAACCAGGGGACAGGCACCTCGCGGTGGTCGTTTTTCTTGGGGGGCTGTCCAACGCAGCTCGGAGCCAGCCCCCCTGTTTTCAACAGGCTGCTAATGTAACGCTCCCAAAGCGGGACGTCAATGTCCGCTTTCCGGGGCGCGACGGTCTCTGCCGTTGGCTTCTCGCCTTCTCGCCACGAAGACTCGTCCGCCGGTCTTGACCCTTGCCGGATGGGCGTCAATAATCCGGCACTTTGGTTTTGGGCACGAGGGCGAACAGGAGCCTGTAGCGGTGGGTTATCACAGTATTGTTTGCGTGAAGCAGGTGCCGGATACGGCGAACATTACGTCCGAGGCGATGAAGGACGACGGGACGGTGAATCGGGCGGCGTTGCCGGCGGTTTTCAATCCGGAGGATCTGAATGCGTTGGAGACGGCGTTGGAGATCCGGGAGCGGTTTGGCGGGACGGTGACCGTGCTGACGATGGGGCCTCCCAAGGCGGCGGACGTGTTGCGGGATTGCTTGTTCCGGGGTGCGGACCGGGCGATTCTGCTGACGGATCGGCGGGCGGCGGCCAGCGACACGCTGGCGACGAGCTACATTCTGTCGCAGGCGGTGACGACGATCGGGCGCGTGTTCAGCCGCTACGATTTCGTGTTCTGCGGGCGGCAGGCGATCGACGGGGACACGGCGCAGGTGGGGCCGCAATGTGCGGAGAAGCTGGGACTGCCGCAGATCACGTATCTGGAGCAGATTGTCCGGTTGAGCGGCGACACGGTGGTGGTGCGGCGGAACGTGGGACACGGTTGGGAGATCGTCGAGGCTCGGTTGCCGGTGCTGATCACGGTGATGGGGACGGCCAACGAGCCGCGTCCTCCGGCGGCTCGCCAGGTGATGCTGTACAAGCGGGCGCGGGTCGCGGCGGAGTTGGCGGCGGAAGTGAAGCAGGCGTTGCCGGAGGCGAGCGACGCGGAACGCGAAGCGGAAGTGACGCGCCGCGCGGCGGACTTGCAGGGCCGCGGGTTGCTGATCGACCAGTGGGACTTGGACCGGATCGGGGCGGACCTGGAGCGTTGCGGCTTGTCGGGCTCGCCGACCAAGGTGTACCGCGTCCAGTCGATCGTGCTGACCAAGTCCGGCTATAAGGAAGTGGCTCCGACTGAAGCGGGCATTCGGGAACTGATTCAAGAGCTGGTGGTGGACCATACGCTGGGCTGAGCTGACCGGCGTGGCACGGCTTACTTGTTCGCCGTGCTGTATTGGTTGCAGGTAGCCGCACGGCACGGCTAACAAGTAAGCCGTGCCACGGAGAACGCACGGCGAACCGGGGAGTCGTGGCCTACAAAGAGGGACAAGCAAAACCGATGATTCGAGTGAACCGTCAAGGCGAAGTGTGGGTGTTTGCGGAGCAGGAAGACGGCGTGTTGAACGACGTCTCGCTGGAGTTGTGCGGCAAGGCGCGGCAACTGGGCGACCAGTTGGGCGTCAAGGTGGCGGCGGTGCTGCCCGGCTGCGACGTGCGGCCGTTGTCGAGGCGGCTGATCGCTCACGGCGTGGACCGGGTGTACTCGGTGCACGACGAGAAACTCCGCCACTACCAGACCAACGCCTATGCCAAGGTGCTGGTCGAGCTGATCCAGAAGCACGAGCCGCAGATCGTGCTGTTCGGCGCCACGCACCTGGGACGCGACCTGGCGCCGCGCGTGGCCTCGGCAGTGCGGGCCGGGATGACGGCCGACTGTACGGACCTGCAGATCAAGGACGTGACGGACGTGCGCACGAAGGAAGTCCATCCGAACCTGCTGCTGCAGATTCGCCCGGCGTTCGGCGGCAACATTGTGGCGACGATTGTCAACTATGACATGTGGCCGCAGATGGCGACGGTCCGCGAGGGCGTGATGCCGCTGCAGGAGCCGGACGGAAAGCGGACGGGCGAGACGATCGACGAAACGGTCCAGCTGGCGGCGGCCGACGTGCCGCTGAAGCTGATCGAGCGTCACGTGGAAGAGCGAAAGGTGAACCTCAAGGGCGCGCGGGTGATCGTGGCGGGTGGCGGCGGCGTGGGCAGCAAGGAGAATTTCAAGCTGATCCACGAACTGGCCGGCGCCATTGGCGGGGCCGTGGGCGCCAGCCGCGCGGCGGTCGACGGCGGGTTTATCAGCAAGGATCACCAGGTGGGCCAGACCGGGACGACGGTGCGTCCGGCGTTGTACATTGCCTGCGGGATCAGCGGGGCGGTTCAGCACCGGGCGGGAATGGAAGAGTCCGCCAAGGTCATCGCCATCAACAGCGACCCGAACGCGCCGATTTACTCCGTGGCCCACTACGGCATCGTGGGCGATTTGAACCGAGTGATTCCGCTGATGGTCAAGGGCCTGCGCGAACGGCCGACGGCGGAGGAGGGAGCGGTGGTTGGTGATTGGTGAGCGGTGAGGCTGGGGGACGATTGCGGGGCCTCAACGCCCCCCGTCCCAGCACTCCCCGCCATCCCCTTCATCCCGCCCCGATTTTCAGGAGCAACTGCCGTGGCAAACTTTTTTCTTGACAACGAAGACATTCAATTCCTCTTGAACCACATCGACGTGCGGGAGTTGGCCCGCATCCAGGAGGATGATTTCCTGGACCTGGCGTCCCGTCCGGAGTACGCTCCGCGCGACGCCGAGGAAGCGGTGGACAACTATCGCCGGGTGCTGGAGATCATCGGCCAGGTGGCGGGCGATACGATCGCGCCCAACGCCGAGGACGTGGACGCCGAGGGCAACACGTTGAACGAGGACGGCACGGTGACGTACCACCCCAAGGTCGCGGAGAACCTGCGGCGGCTGGGTCAGGCCGACCTGATGGGCTTCACGCTGCCCTACAAATACGGCGGGCTGAACTGCCCGAACCTGATCTACACGGCGGCCACGGAGATCGTCAGCCGGGCGGACGGCTCGCTGATGAACCTGTTCGGCCTGCAGGGGATCGCGGAGACGATCAACGCCTTTGCCAGCGACGAGATCAAGGACGAAGTCCTGCCGCGGTTCGCACGCGGCGAAGTGACCGGGGCGATGGTGCTGACCGAGCCGGACGCGGGCAGCGACCTGCAGTCGGTGCGGCTGAAGGCCGAGCAGGACGAGAACGGCGTCTGGCGGCTGAACGGGGTCAAGCGGTTCATCACCAACGGCTGCGGCGAGATCCTGCTGACGCTGGCCCGCAGCGAGCCGCACATCGGCGACGGCCGCGGGCTGAGCCTGTTCATCTCGGAGCGTTCGGAGCACGTCAAGGTCCGGCACCTGGAAAAGAAGCTGGGCATCCACGGCTCGCCGACGTGCGAGCTGGTCTACACCAACACGCCGGCGCGGCTGGTCGGCGAGCGGCAGCGGGGCCTGATCACGTACGTGCTGGCGTTGATGAACGGAGCCCGCGTGGGGATTGCCGCCCAGTCGCTGGGGATCGCCGAAGCCGCGTATCGGCTGGCGCGGATCTACGCCCACACGCGGCACCAGTTCGGCGGCCCGATCGAAAAGCTGCCGGCCGTGGCGGAACTGGTCACGGACATGAGCGTCGACCTGCAGGCCGCGCGGGCCTTGACGTACGAGACCAGCAAAATCTGCGACCGCGAGAACAACAACCTGCGGGTGCTGGAACTGAGCAAGCGTCCGCTGGACGCCGAAGAGGCGAAGCAGCGCAAGAAGCTGTCCCGCGAGCTGAAGCGGATCAACGGCATGCTGACGCCGCTGAGCAAGTACTACGCCAGCGAGATGTGCGTGCGGGTGACCCACAACACGATCCAGGTTCTGGGCGGTTCGGGCTACATGCGCGACTATCCGGCCGAACGTTACCTGCGGGACGCGCGGATCACCACGATCTACGAAGGCACCAGCCAGCTGCAAGTCGTCGCCGCCTGCCGCGGCGTCGCCTCCGGCGTGTTTGAGAGCTACATCGCGGAGTACGAAGCCAAGCGGTACGCCGATCCGGAACTGGCGCAGCTGCACCAGCAACTGGTTGCCGCCAAGCAGCACTTGCAGGAGGCCATCCAGTTCGTCAAGCAGCAATCGCCGACCTACCTGGACCTGGCCGGCCAGCGCCTGGTCGACGCCGCCCTGATCCAGATCCTCGGCCACCTGCTGCTGGCCCAGGCGGAGCACTCCGAGCGCAAGCAAGCCGTCGCGCGGCGTTACATCACCCGCGAACTGCCCGTCCTGCGCATGCACTGCGACCAAATCCGCTCCGGCGACACCTCCCCCCTCACCGACTACCACCACCTCGCCGGCCCCGTCCCCGCCGTGCGCTAGACGCGGCCAGACTGGACTGCTTTCCCGCCCCTTGCAGCGGGGCGGATCGCAACAAATAATAGACCTCTCGCCGTAGATCGTATTTTCCGTCGGGCAGTAACCCACCGAGTCTTCAGTCATGCGATTTCGATTACTCGACCGAATCACACAATTAGAACCGGGCAAGCGCATCGAAGCCGTCAAGCAGTTGACGCAGGCGGACGGATACCTGGAGGATCATTTTCCCAGGTTTCCCATCATGCCGGGCGTGCTGATGTTGGAAGCCATGTACCAGGCAGCGGCCTGGCTGGTTCGCAAAACCGAAAACTTTGCCCATTCTGTCGTGATGCTCCAAGACGCCCGCAACATCAAGTTCAGCGGGTTCGTCAAACTGGGGCAAACCCTGGTGGTCACGGCTGAGATCAAGAAACAGGAAGGCGGCGAAACCAGCCTGGTGACGCAAGGCACAGTCGATGGCCGGGTCGTCGCAAGTGCTCGGTTGACCGTCGCGGTATTTCAACTCGCGGATCGATTTCCCGAGTGGGTGGCGGGCCAGGACTATTTGATGAGGAAGATGCGGCAGCAGTTTGGACGCGTGATGTCGGGCGAGCCCGAGGCGGCGGTGAACGTGGGCCTGTCGATGCGCTGGCTGTGGATCGATCGGTTTGTCGAGTTCGTCCGCGGCGAGCGAGCGGTTGCCATCAAGAATGTGAGTTTGACGGAAGAGCCCGTGAGCGAGTATTTGCCCGGTTTTCCCGTCCTGCCTTCATCGTTGGTGATGGAGGGTCTGGCTTGGGCGGGGGGCATCTTGGCCAACGACCAGCGGCGTTTCCAGGAACAGGCGGTCTTTCACCGCCCGGCCTTTGCGGGAGACCAACTGAGGTACACCGCGGTGCTGGAGGGCCTTGAACCGGAGGGCGCGTTCATCCGCGGGACCAGTCACATTGGGGACGAACTTCAGGCCGAAGTGGACATTTTCCTTGCTCACCTGGGCGACCGTTTCGAGGACGTCGAAGGCGATCTGATCGATCCGGCCGACATGCTGGCAACGCTCCGCCTGTGGCGATTGTACGACGTGGGACGCACCGCTTCCGGTGAACCCCTCGACGTTGCCGAGAGGCTTTTGGAAGGCGAGCGTCAGGCACAAGCGGTCGTCGAAAGGGACCAACCGATCACTTGACCAGTTTCGGTTTCGTGGATTCTTTCCCAGAGATTCTGTCGAAGGCCGCGTGGAAGGCCTGGAGCACATCTGCGTAACTAGCCGACGTTGGGACCTGGTAACTCCGCCCGTCGCCCGTCACCAATTGATGCATCAGCGGGTTGGACGCACCGACCGTAATCGTGTGGATGTGAATCCTGGCCGATGCCAATTGCGCAGCAACGGCCTTGGGATCCGGATCGTCGGTATTCGATCCGTCGCCGATCAGGACCAGGATCTTCTTGGCATCGTCTCGCGAGCCGGCGCCTGTCACGATCTGATAGCCACCGGTCTGTCCCTGCGAACTGCCGTCGAGTGCCAGGCCAAGCCGCGGAGGTTCTCCCGGGTAACGGCCGCCGTTTTCTTCGACGTACCGATCGTACGAGTACAGGAAGGCGTCGGGGCGGCTGATGTCAAACACGTTTTGGAGAGTCGTCCCATCGCTGGTGAGGGGACTTTCCAGCGCCGTATTGGTAGCAAAGCCGGAGATCCCGATGCGGTCGTCGGGATAGTTGGCAAACACATAGTTGTTGAATTGCTCTATCGCCTCTTTCAGCGCCCGCTTGGCGTTCAGCGGGTAATCGTTAGGCGAACTTTCGCCGGGCGCGTACTCGTCGGAATTTGGCTGCAACAGCGCACTCGTTTGATCGATCATCAGCACGATGTCGCGAGGCCCCGTCGCGTCGCGTCCGCCAGTGGCGATGGCTTCGATGTGTCCTTTTTCGGCTTCGGGTTCCGCGCCGACCGTATAACTCGCATGCCCCAGGACCTTGCCAAAGTACGAGTCAAACTGCCACTTGGCCACCACTCGCACCGCATTGACCTCCAGTTGCGACTCCGTTCCAGGATAGAGAATCCGCTCGACCGGATCCCAGCGGCCCAATTGAACCCAATGGGACAAGCCGGGGGGAATCGTGCCGGAGCCGTCAGGGTCAAACTGTTTTCCGAAGTACTCGTTGGCCGTGTTTCGGACCTCGTCTTCGTTCAATTCGCCGCGTTCCAGAACCGCAACCGCGGCCAAGGCAGCGGCATCTGCGGCGCTGTGGAGCCAGGCGCGGTGGTGAACCATCACTCCGATGTCGATCGCGAACGCGAGCATTCCCATCAAAACGACGAGCATCACGGCAAAAAGGATCAGGATAGCCCCTTTGCGGCAGCGGGGCGGTTGCCGTTTGGAGCCCGTGCGTCGGGGAGTGCTTTCAGAGAACAGGGGGCTTGTAGTCCGAGGCATGAGACGCAACACCGAATAGGCAAGAAACACTAGTACCTCACCTAAAAGCATAGGTCATAAATCAGACAATCCCGTAGGTGTTTCCTCCTGAACGTCAAAATCCGGCAAGATCGCATGGACGGCCTAAACGGATTATGAAGGCCCCGGCTACAACGCGAGACAAAGATGCGGTACATTAGCTGCGTCGCGATGTTGGGTCTGGGAGACGGGTTGGACTTATTTGGATGAACGATGAACCGTTGTCGGGTCGGAAGAAACGGCTGGTCAATTACGCCAGTTGTGCGGGGTGAGCGGGCAAGTTGCCCCAGGAGGGGACTGCCCAGTTGGTGCAGAACTTGCCGCGAGCGCACGATCCCAACTTGATCGTCGGAACCGAAGGCTTCAGCGATGCGGGCGTTTATCGGCTGCGCGACGACCTGCTGATCGTCCAGTCGCTGGACTTTTTTCCGCCGCTGGTCGACGATCCCTTCGTATTCGGCCAGATCGCAGCAGCGAATTCGCTGTCTGACGTGTATGCGATGGGCGCTCAACCGACCACGGCCATGAACATCGTGGCGTTTCCGGACGATCAGCTCGATCTGGACATCCTGGCCGAGATCTTGCGCGGCGGCGGCGAACGGGTGAGTCAGGCCGGCGCGGTGGTGGTTGGCGGCCATAGTGTCCGCGACGCCGAAATCAAGTACGGTCTGTCCGTGACCGGCGTCGTCCACCCGCAGGACCTGTTGACCAATCAGCGAGCCCAACCCGGCGACGCGCTGATCTTGACCAAGGCCTTGGGCACCGGCTTCGTCACCACGGCCTTCAAGAGCGAGCGGTGTCCGGACGAGACGTTGGCCGCAGCCTGCGCCAGCATGGCCGAGTTGAACGCTGCGGGGCGGGATGCGGCGCGGGAGTTGAAGGCCAACGCCGCGACCGACGTCACCGGCTTTGGCCTGGCCGGCCACGCGGGCGAGATGGCCGAAGCCAGCGGCGTGACGGCGGTGCTGGAAGTCCACCGCTTGCCGATCCTGCCGGGCGCCGCTGCGCTGGCGCAACAGGGGAATCGGAACCGCGCCTGCCGCTCCAACCGCAAGTTCGCCGAGCCCCGGATCCGATTCGAAGGCCAGCCGGACGAGTTGTTAAGCGAATTCCTGTTCGACCCCCAGACTTCCGGCGGCCTGCTGATCAGCGTCCCGCAGAAGCGTGCGGAGCAGTTGGTGGCACGCGCCCGATCCGGCGGCGCGGTTGCGGCGTGCATCGTGGGAGCGATCCTGGCTCGCGAGGCGGAACGGCTCGTGATTCGTCCGTGAAAAGTGAGCGGATTCGCCGGCGCAGATGTCCCGATTGTCCGAGAAAGCCGGGCTTCTGAGGGCGGTTCTCTGCAAGACGCGAATCGCCATCCAGCCACCCAATCGGACGTGCGCTGCCGGTATTTCCCGCATAATCGTTCAAGTCGGAACGGTCGGCCTCCCGAAGTATTCAGTGCTGAGTGGTTCCGCGCGTGGGGGACTCGTGCGTATCCGAGCGGCCGATCGGAGCTAGCCGGCGTGCGCACCGTCTGGGCTGGGCGCGGACGCGGCGAGAGAAGTCGCCGGCGGAACTGCCAGCTGTCATCGCATCACCGAGGAGGTTGCCGATGAACCAACGCATCGCCGAGCCTCCTGAGACGTGGCGGCCGGGGGCTATCTGGTGGCTGGCGCTGGCGAGCCTCCTTGTCGCGGGGGGGTGCCGGCCCAGTTACTACCGCCGCCAGGCGGACCTGGACGCCTATCGCCTGATTGAGGAAAAGGCTCAGGACCCGCGCTGGGCGCTGACCGGCTACAACGTCGATCCCCATCCGGCTTCGCGGATCTTCGACCCCTTTGACCCGGATCGCGAACCTATGCCGCCGGACGACCCTGAATCGCATCGTTTGATGCACGAAGTGGACGGCAAGAAGGGGTTCAAGCACTGGGATCAAAACGGCGCCACGGACTCCGTGGAGAATCCCGATTGGCTGCGTTGCCTGCCGCTGAACGAGGACGGTGTGTTGGTGCTGGACGCCGAACTAGCGGTCCAGTTGGCGCGTCTGCACTCGCGCGAGTTCCAGCGGAACGTGCAGGAATTGTATCTCTCGGCACTGGATGTGAGCTTCGAGCGGTTCCGCTTCGACTCGTTGTTCTACGGCGGGCTGCAGACGGAGTACGCGGCCGACGGTCCGCTCCGCAATCCGCCGGACTCGCGCAGTGTGTTGACCGTGGGCACCTTTCCTGCGACCCGCGGAATCCGCATGGAAAAACTGGGCACGACGGGTGCGGAGCTCGTGGTGGGCTTTGCCAACTCGCTGGTCTGGCAGTTCTCCGGCCCCGATTCGTACTCGGCCAGTTCCGTTCTGGATTTCAGTCTTGTGCAGCCGCTGTTGCGTTTGGGGGGACGAGCCCGCGTGATGGAGCGGTTGACTCTGGCGGAACGGACTCTGTTGAGCAACGTGCGGCAATTGGAGCGGTATCGGCACGGATTCTACTTGCAGATTATGACCGGCGGCTCCGCGGGCGCCGGGCCGTCCCAGAATCCCCGGCTGCTGAGCGGCTCGGGCATGGGAGGCTTCCGCGGCTCCAGCGCCAGCGGCTTCATGGGGCTGCTGCAAAGCCAGCAAGAGATCCTCAACCAACGCTTCAACTTGTACTCCCTGCGGTCCAACAGCGTCCGCCTGAATGCCACGCTGCAGGATCTGTTGGCCAGGCCGGGCAACCAGGCGGCCCGGCAAGGCGAAGGCGGCGGATCGAACAGCGAGGCCATCGTCCGGCAACGGCTGCAGGTCGCCCAAGCGCGGCAAGCCGTTCTGAACGCCGAAGGCCGACTGGCCGACGCCGAGACCGCGTACCAGAACCAATTGGACGCCTTCAAGATGAACTTGGGGCTGCCGCCGTCGATTTGCGTCAAGATTGAGGACGACATGCTCAATCCGCTGAACCTGATCGACCGGGGCATCGTCGACTTGCAGGAGTCGGTCAGCTTGACTCAGGAGAACATCGGCCAGCATCTGGCGGACGCGCAGTCGCTGCTGTTGGATCGCCGTCTGGCGGATGCCGAGCGCAACGAACGCGTGGCGAAAGAACTCCGCGCCGTCCACACCGCCCTGGACAGCGTGGCCGGTCTGCGACAGCGTTTGATCGAGGCCCCCGACGCGCCGTTTCGGCGTTTTCACGCGGACGGCCGAAAACTGCTCAACCGGCTGGAAACGTGCTTGCAAACCGCGATCGAGCGGGCGGCTAACGATCCGGCCGATCTCGCGACGCTGCAGCGGGACCTGAGTCTGCTGCAGGACATCCGGCGGAACCTGAAAATGGCCGGCGCTCAAGACGGACACGACGGCGAATGGCTGGATCAAGTGCGGGGGTTCATGTACTTCAATCTGCTGGGCGATGCCTTGCAGGACCTGAATCGCGTGCTCGAAGAACTGCGGGCCGCCGAGGCGGTCGCCGACGCTGCGAAAACCGCTGAACGACCGCCGGAAGTGGCGGTTGCCGAGCGAGGCGGCCCTGCCGAGCGCGGAGCCGCAACCGGCGGCGCCGATGTGACGTGGATGAAGGGAGATCCCAATCCGCTGACGCGCGCCCTGTACCGCCGGCATCGGGATTTGCTGGAGGCCGACGATCCGGCGGACCTGGCCAAGTTGGCGGAGGTCCTGCAAAGCGACGGTCGGCGGATCGAAACGCAATACCAACAGATCGCGAAGACCTGTCCGTGGTTGACCGACTTGGGCCGCTGGCGACGCCTGCCGTACGACGTGGAAGTCTCGCTGGTCGACGACAATCGCGCTCAGGTCGGCCGGTTGGAGCGACGGGCGAGTCAGTTTATCGACATCCTGTTGGACTCGCTGGCCCGCCTGGACGACTCCGGCGATCAAGACAGCCTGCTGCAGAATATCCGCCACTCGCAGGCGACCTTGCAGACGCTGGCCGTCAAGGTGCCCGCGCTCAGCCCCGAAGAAGTGCTCGCGCAATTCCGGTTGGACGTCAGCCCCGCCATCCCGCAGGAACTGGTGGACTTGGCGAGCAACGTTCTGGAGATCTCGCTCGTCCAATCACGGATTCGCGCGGAAAACGTCTCGATCGAGGACATCGCCGTCGATTTGCATCCCCAAGCGGCCTTGGAGATCGCTCGCCAGAACCGCCTGGATTGGATGAATGCCCGCGCCGAACTGGTGGACACGTGGCGTCTGATCCGCTTTTATGCCAACGACTTGAGAAGCACGCTGGATGTCGTGTTCAGCGGCGACATGACGACGCGCAACGACAATCCCTTCAAGTTCGACGCCAACACGGGGCGGCTGCGGGTGGGGCTGCAATTCGACGCGCCGTTGACGCGGCTCAGCGAACGAAATACGTACCGCGGGGCCTTGATCGAGTACCAGCGGGCGCGGATGGACTACTACGCGTTCGAGGACCAGGTCTCCCGCGATCTGCGAGAAGTCCTGCGGACGCTGGAGTTGAAGCGGAAGAACCTCGAAATCCGCCGCGAAGCGGTCTGGGCCGCTGCGGTCCAGATTGAACTGAACCAGGAAATCCGAAACCTGGGACAGGCCAGCAGTCAAGCTTCCGGGGCGACGGCCGCACGCGATTCCGTCTCAGCCTTGTCCGATCTGCTCT
>Ga0209510_1004078_pt1 | contig 13196 bp, 11 predicted proteins | sample BiotimSIPDNA_FD_185749 | JGI IMG/M metagenome (GOLD analysis project Ga0209510, IMG submission 185749) | Anaerobic biogas reactor microbial communites from Washington, USA - Biogas_R1 time_0 SIP DNA (SPAdes) (version 2) | ecosystem: Engineered > Bioreactor > Anaerobic > Unclassified | place... | reverse complement strand
TTTCTAAATCGTCTCGGCCACCATAGGGATCTTCAAGAACTAGATCTGGAAGTTTCATTCCCATGGCGTTGATGGTGAAATCTCTTCGATAAGCGGCTTCTCGAAAACTCAAATGGGTATGCGTTTGAACTAAAAAACCTCGATGTCCTTCTCCTACTTTACTTTCTGTACGTGGGAAAGAAAAATCTAGAGAAAATCCTTTATGAGCCAAATGAATAACGCCAAAGGCTCGGCCCACTAAATTTGGCCGTCCATATTGAGAAAGGATCTTTAATAAAACATCTTGATCTAAGCCATAAACCTCTACATCAAAATCGCGACATTCTTCAGCAAGAAGAGCATCTCGCACCCATCCTCCCACTAAATAAGACGTACCGCCTGCACTTTCTATTTTTTCAGCAATAGATAAAAGTGACTTTGGAATAAAGGGTGAGTATTCAAGACCTTCAAGGGTTTGCATTTAAGGAATCCCCTTTAGATTCTTGATATAACTCATAAATACTTTTTTTTGCCTTATTTGTTAAAACATCGGATTTCGCATATTCTTTTTGCTGTTCTTGACATTGCCGTAATTCTTCTTCTACAAACGCTCGTTGATCAGGGGAATGCCCTAGGTTTTCTAAACGATATTCTATTTCAGAACATACCGCTTTTTGACGCTGTGAAGCGCATGAAATTAAAAATAAGCTTAATAAAAACCAAAAATATTTTTTCATTCTTTAATTGGAAAATAACTTTTAAAAATTCTTTAATCTAGAGAAGAGACTAGAATCACTAAAAAAAGTAGTTTTTTATTTTTCGATTTGGCTCATTCTCTCTTCAATTCTTAATAAAACAAGTTCTCTACCTCGCTTTTTTGGTTTATAATCATTCATAAGTTCTTTTGGTAAATTCGTAAATGAATCTCCAAAATAGGTTACTTGATAACCTCTTTTCTTACATTCTGCATAAAGCAATTCATACCGTTTTCTGAGAAATTCAAGCTTATCATAAAAAAACTTAACATGCCCTTTTCCGAGAGTAAACAGCTTAGGCTGGCCTTGCATAGAGTATTTGCCTGATTTTATGATATTTGGAATTCGTTTTATCTCGCGGTGCTCTGCAATAAGCATTTTCCCAATTAATTCGGAAGGTTTGATTCCAACATTGATTCTTGTCATAAAGCACCGATTTTAAAAAAGAAGAAAACTCAGTGAACAATCAAAATTTTTCCCTTTTCAATTTTTGAACCATTTTTCACCAAATAATGATATAGTCCAGGAGCCACTAATCGGCCTTTAAGATCCGTTCCATCCCACTCTAATTTTCCACCTAAAAGATCTTCATTTACAAAAGAACGAACTAAAGCTCCTCCAGCATTGAATATTTGAATACGAGCATCTTCAGCAACATAATCAATAATCATTTTACCATGTACTTTTGGCTTAAATGGGTTAGGATAAGCAATTGTTTTTTTAGGTGAATCTTCAGTCATAAAAGCATCTGCTTTACGTAGATCTTTTCTTGTATAACGAGTAACTCCTAAATCATGGCCAAACCATACCATGCCCTGAATAGAATCTATCGCTATATCATAAATCACATCACTCACAAGTCCTTGTTTTGTTGCCCAGTGAAGAGTGGTCAAAGTATCAGGAGATCCTTTTTTTGGAGAAAAACGATAGGCTCCACGATTTGTTCCAAGCCATATATTACCTTGAACATCCACCTCTAAAGAAGAATTCGAGGCGCCAGAAAAACCACTAATTTTATGAGGATGCCTAATTTGGTCATCTTCAGGATCCAAATAACCAAGAGAAGTATGTCCTGCCACCCAAAGGCGTCCAGAAGGATCAAAATCCATATCTACAATGTATTCTTTATTTGGACCATCATAAGTTCTATGTTCCACATCCACAATACGTCCTCCTGTTTTTGATGGCTTTGTAAAGGAGAAAACATCAAGAAAACCAGATCCATTTACATCATTTACATTACCTGCACTTGAGTATAGTAACCACTGATCAGGGTCCTCTGCGGAAGCAATTACTTGAAGAGGCCCTGGATAAGAAGTACTCCCTACACGATTAGCACAACTCACTTCTCCATCTAAATCAATATAAGCAAAGCCATAATTAGGAGAAAACCAATAAGAAACAAAAAAACCTGATTGATCTGGGGCAGTTGTAGATCCTATAGTAACAGTATAGTCATCAATAAATTCATCTATGCAAGTCGTACCAGGAACGATATATTTTTTGAGTTCAAGACCCAAGTTCTTATAAAGTATAAAGCCCCCTCCCCACAACCCATATAGCAAATTTCCATTTTTATCTATAGAAATAGATTTCATTTTTGAAGTGATAGCTTCTTTCTCAAATGTAAATGGAGTAAAATTTAAGCGCTGTTTTGGTGTCCATGTAAACCCATCGCTTAATGAAATATCTCCATAGGGGGAAGCAGCTAAAACGCCACCTGTATTCAAAGTGATAGTTTGATGAGCAGGACCTAAAGAATAAAAATTCCACGCATATACATCAGCCATTTTAGACCCTTCCCTATATATCACAGTAGAAGGGCCAATAAAATAATGACCATTTTCCGTTTTCAAAATCCATTCTACCAAACTACTATCATTCTTAAAAAGCAAAGAATCATTAAGCTCTTTATCCTCTAATGTTATACTTGCTTGATTTAAGCTCGCTTCTGTTTTTTCACCTTTTTCATTATAATAAAAAGATCCTCTTTCTGCCCGTACCACTAACGAATCTTTAAGCCATGCCATCGCTCGGATTGTATCTGGAGGAAGAGTAATTGAATACTTTTTCCATGAAGAAGGATCTGCTAAAAATAAATCCGCTCCCATATCAGACCAATTCATTTTTCTTGCATAAACATTGTTATTGATCGCTACATATAGAGAATCCTCTTTGATTGTCATAGCAGTTATCATCTCTGTATTTAAGCGATGAGAAGCAATAGATGTTAAAGAGATCAAAGATCTTTCGGAAATTAAATCTATAAAAGCCAATTTATCATTAAAAGCTAAAACCATGACAGAGTCTTTTAGAAGAATTAATTCTTTTAAAACCTGTGAATTACCTGAAACAAAAGATCTATTAATAACCTTAAAATTTGATGTTAGCCCTGTTTTTTTTGCTATTAAGCCCTTAGCAGAAACAGCATAAAGAGATTGTTCGTTACTCGCAATTGAATAATACGTCGTTGCTTCCAGACCGTCATCGGCAGTATAAACGATAGATTGATTATCTCCCGAATAGAAACGAATGCCACCATCAGTGGCTAAAAATAAATGGTTTTGATAGATGGTTGCCGAATGAATTTCTGAGGGAACAGAAAAACCTTCTATCGCTTTAGAACCATACGACAAAACACTCCCTAATAAGAGAACGCATAAAATCTGACAATAAATCTTTTTTGTTTCCACTGGATAAAATTACCAAAATTTAATAGATGAAAACCTCTATTTTAACAAAAAAGGAGCTCTAACCATCATTATTAAAGAAAAAACTAGCTTTATTCAATGCTTTCTTAATTTTTAGAGAGACCGATGTTTTAGATAAGCCTAAACATTTAGAAATATCATCTCCATTCATACCTCCAATAAAGTATAGTTCTAAAATCATTCGATCTAAAATATTAAGAGTCATCAATACTTGTTCTAACTTATAAAATAAGGCCTGTTCAGATTTAAAATCATCTCCAACCACTTCATAAGATCCCATATTCTCATTTGCAATAAACTCGGGGCGAGCTTTTTGTCTTCTTAAAAAATCAAGACAATGATTTCTGCATACAAATTGAATCCATGCATCTTTATTGTCATAATCCTTAAATACATGGACATGCTTAAATATTTTTATAAAAACTTCTTGTTGTAAATCTTTAGCCGTTTCTTGATCATTACAAATCTTTAAGCAATTTTGGTAAATCCTTTGGGAATTTTTATTCCAGATCGACATCAAGAAGGCTTCCTGCTTTTTCTTTACTGAAAATTCTATATTTTTAAACATTATGAAGACTTGCTCCTATAGCTCCATCATTTTTAATAAGAATCACAGCGCTTTTAAATTTACGAAAAAAAATAAAAAAAAGAATAGCTGGCAGAATTTTGACGTCTCAAGACGTCAAAGCTTTATTTTCCTAGTTACTTTGTACATAATGTCTATTTTTTCCTTTGCTCAAGATACATCAATGGAAATAGATACAAGTACTATGCCTCCTCCAGGAATCGAACTATCTTATCCAAATAAATCTCTCGCTGTAGGTGATTGTGTTATTGTCGAAATCGTAATTCCTGAAAAATGGCACGTCAATGCAAATGTTGTTAGTGATGAATTTCTAAAAGCGTCACAAATAGAAATTGCAGCAAAGGGCATCGTTTTCAATCAACCCATATGGCCTACTTATAAAAAAAAGTATAATGATGCTTTAGAAATGGATATTTTTGTTTTTGATGGAAAAATTCAAATTAAAATTCCTATAAAAGAATTAGAAGCATCTTATGATTCAACAACCACAAATACAACATTCCATTATCAAGCATGCAGTAACTTTATTTGTCTAGCCCCAAATCAAGTTCATTTCTCTTTGTCGCCTTCTGCAGCAACACCCATCCCGTTAAAAAAAAACGACTCTAGCATTTTAGTCCTTTTATTTTTTGCGTTTATTGGCGGATTTATTTTAAATCTGATGCCTTGTGTTCTACCTGTTTTATCTCTTAAGCTTTTCAGTCTCATAAAACAATCAGGTAAATCCAGAAAACGTCTATTCACACTAGGGCTTTCGATGACTGGCGGGATCCTTTTCTCTTTTTGGATTCTCGCCACCATTATCATCTCACTAAAATCGGCGGGTAGTCTAGTGGGATGGGGAATACAATTTCAAAGCATTGGCTTTATAGCCTTTATGGTTATCTTGTTAAGTGCATTTGCAATGAATTTCTTTGGTTTTTTTGAGATTTGGTTACCTGGAAAAACACTCACAAAAATGGATGGATTCACTAAAAAAGAAGGTCTTGCTGGTGCTTTTTTCACGGGATCCCTTCTTGTTCTTTTAAGTACACCTTGCTCGGCTCCCTTCTTAGGCTCAGCGATGGGATTTGCCTTTAGTGCTTCTGCTCCTGTTTTGTTTTTATTTTTCACCGTAGCAGGACTAGGTCTTAGTTTACCGTATTTAATCATCACGCTATTTCCTGTATTACTTTCCATTTTTCCAAAACCTGGTCCCTGGATGGTTTCTCTACAAAAATGGATGGGTTTATTATTACTTGGAACCGTGCTATGGCTTCTTTGGGTAGCAAAGCAAACAGTAGGATTGGAAGGATTTTTCTTGCTCATCATTTTAAGTTTAATGAGTATGGGTTTTTCTTTCTTAACAGGTAAAATTGCCCCTCCCTATAAACCTTTTTATAGAGAAATTCTATTACTACTCTCTTCCGTATTGATTCTCTTCTTCACCTGGCAGTTTGCTGTATCTCCTACAATAGATAAAGCTCTAAAAGAGAAAAAAGCGGCCGCTTTTTCTCTTGAAAAAGATGAATCTGGTTTTTTCCCTTATTCAAAAGAACACCTTACATCCGCTTTAGAAGCAGGGCAACCTGTTTTACTCGATATTACTGCAGATTGGTGTTTAACATGTAAAGCAAATGAAGCTGCGGTCCTCTCACAAGAATCTTTAGGATATGTTCTTGATAAACATAACGTTGTAAAAATAAAAGCTGACTGGACGCTACAAGACAAAGAAATCAGTGAATTATTAAAAAGTCTCGGAAGAAGTGGTGTTCCTGTTTACGCCATTTATCTTCCTCATAATCCTCAAAATCCTATTTTGCTTCCTGAAATTCTGACAACTAATTCCATTTTAGATGTTCTGGATTCGAATCAATAAACTATTTTTAATTTATGAAAGCAGCTCTCTTTACTAACGAATTTCCGCCTGAAATTTATGGCGGTGCTGGAATCCACATCCAATACTTAAGCAAAGAGCTTCGTGCTCTGTGTCAGATTGAAGCTCGTTGTTTTGGTCCACAAAACGACGAAGAAGATAATCTCCGAGCCATCGGGTTTTCTGAAAAGATAAATAATGCTCCTCTTTCTGATATTCGAGTCAAAAAAATCTTAAAACCTTTGGATATTAATATACAGTGGGCTGCTTCATTAAAAGATATTGATATCATTCACTGTCATACTTGGTATAGCCATTTTGGTGGCGTTCTTTCAAGCCGACTATTACAGTGTCCTCTTATTTTAACAACTCACTCTTTAGAACCCCACCGCCCATGGAAGTCAGAAGCTTTAGGTCAAGGTGGTTATGATATGAGCTGTTGGATTGAAAGAACTGCTTATGAAGCGGCTGATGGAGTGATTGCAGTAAGTCAAGGGATGAAACGCGATGTTATGGACTTATATGGCGTTCCTGAAGATCGAGTCCAAGTAATTTATAACGGTATCGACCCAGATTTTTATAAACCCACTTTTGATAATGCCGTTTTAAAAAAATGGAATATTGACCCTTCTCGTCCATTCGTTCTTTTTGTCGGTAGAATCACTCGACAGAAAGGAATTTCTCAACTGATTCAAGCGATTCCTCAAATCGATCCAAATGCACAAATTGTTCTTTGTGCTGGAGCTCCAGACACACAAGAACTCGCTGACGAATGCAAGAATCTGATTCTTGAGGTTCAAAAAACTAGAGATGGCGTTATTTGGATTCAAGAAATGATGCCTCACTCAGAGCTACGTGTATTATATAGTCACGCTACTGTTTTTGCAACACCTTCTCTATATGAACCTTTTGGTATTATTAATCTGGAAGCCATGAGTTGTGGTACTCCTGTTGTTGGAAGTGCCGTTGGAGGCATTCCAGAAATCATTGTTGATGGCGAAACAGGATTTTTAGTTCCTCTTAAAGCAAAATCGACCATTAATTTTGACCCTATTGATCCAAAAGAATTTCAAATGCAATTTGCAGATAAACTAAATAAAATTCTTTCAAATCCTGCTCTTGCTCAAAAGATGGGCGTAGTCAGTCGTCAGAGAGCGATTAATGTTTTCAGCTGGAAAAGTATCGCAAAGCAAACCTTTGATTTTTATAGCTCGTGCATCGAACGCTATAAAAAAGAAGGCCGACGCGTATAGTTTCTAATTAATGAGCCGCGTGAATAGTGGCCATAAATTCGGCTCTCGTTTTTTCATCTGACTTAAATCGGCCTAAAAGTTGTGTTGTTACCATCACAGCTCCAGCTTTTTTAATCCCTCGAATAGTCATGCACGTATGAGACGCCTCAATAACAACAGCGACTCCTTTTGGATTTAATTCTCTTTGAAGTAAAGTCGCTATTTGACAAGTCATCCGTTCTTGAACTTGTGGAAATCGAGCATAATATTCGACCGCTCGGGCGAGTTTTGAAAGCCCGACAATACGATCGTTTGGAATATAGGCAATATGTGCTCGACCAGTAAATGGAAGGAAATGATGTTCACACATACTAGCAAACTCAATGTCTTTTAGATACACCATCTCATCATATTTTTCATGAAATTGTGTTTTTAATATCTCTTCTTCTTTTAATTCACCAGAAAGCCCTGTCATTAATTCGGCATACATTTTAGCGACACGCTTAGGAGTATCAATAAGACCTTCTCTATGAATATTTTCTCCCATGCCTTCAAGTATCAGCCGAAAGCCTTCTTCCATTTTTTTTAAATCCATTATTATTTCTCCAACGAGTAGACTAAAACACGCGAATTACGACGCGTATTATAGTTCTTACGTTTAGATGGTGGCAAATCATCAATAGTACCATCTTCAAAACCAAATTGATAGAACCAATCTAGTGCTTGAGTAGTCAATAAAAAGATTTTTTTATAGCCACGAATTTTTGCGGCAGATAATAAATGCCTAACGACAGCATCTCCGACACCAGACTTACGATAGTTTGCCGCCACAGCAACAGCAGCTATTTCTGCAGAATCATTCTCATAGGGATGAAGAGCTCCACAGCCAAGAATTGCATTATCAATCACATAGACAACATAATCATTTAATTTTTCTAGAATCGCTTCTTGTGTTCTAGAAATCAAAAATCCTTTTTGAATATAATCTTGCATGATACGTAAGATATCAGCAATATCATCAATTACAGCTGGCCGTATTGAGGAATACTGACTAGAATAGACCATGGTGCCATCACCACGACTAGAAAAGACTTCCTGAAGAACACTTCCTTGAATTTCACCACTAATTAAATGGACTCGGTTTGCCCCTACTTTACATGCTTGAATCGCATTCAGCAAATAATCCTTTTGTGCGAAATTTAAGGTTTGCGGATTGAGATCTAAAATTTCTTTTGCCTGATCAATATCTAAAGCAGAAATGACTCCACTATCTGTCACTTCTAAATACTGCGTTAGCGAGCTTGTTTTTAGCCCATCCATCGAAATGCCATTCTCAGTTCCAATAAAGAACAATTTGGCAACTTGAAGATATTTGCATAGTTCTGTAGCTAATTCTGTACTTGAAATATTATAAGCATGGCCTAGTTTATTCCAACCAATAGGAGGAATGATCGGAATAAAGTTTTCAGCGAGCAACCGTTCAATGATATTTCTTTGAATGCGTTCAATTTTCCCTGTCCGCATGTAATCAACACCATCAATGATGCCAAGACTCCGAGCAGAAACCCAATTGCCTTGAATACCATCACAGCCACCAGCTGTAAGATGACTCATAATCCGTTGTGCAACACCTAAAGAAGCTTGTTCAATTAAAGGCAAAGCTTCTTCACTGGTTAACCGAATGCCATTATTAAAATTGAAATCTATATCCCATGCTTTTAATTGTGCATCTATACTATTACGTGTTCCTGGCACAATCAAAACTTTGATCCCAGCCTTATGCAAAAAGGATATATCTTTGATTAATACAGGGAATAGAGGATGGTTCATCAAACTATCTTCTATTTTCAAAACAAATAATTGTCCCTTAAAACGAGTGATATAACTAAATACCTCCCGAATAAAACTGGCAACTTCAATTTTTTGTTCTTTAAAATCTGGAATCACTGTCATGCTTTAAATATAAGAAAAGCGAAAGGATAATCTTTCGCTTTTTCAAAAAGTAACGTTTTCAACTCATTTTTTATCTGTTTTGGCAGCTGGCTTTGCTTCTGCTTTGGCAGCTGGTTTAGCTTCTGTTTTGGCAGCTGGCTTTGCTTCTGCTTTAGCTGCAGGTTTTGCCTCTGTTTTCACTTCTGGCTTTGCTTCTGCTTTGGCTGCAGGTTTTGCCTCTGTTTTCACTTCTGGCTTTGCTTCTGCTTTGGCTGCAGGTTTTGCCTCTGTTTTCACTTCTGGCTTTGCTTCTGCTTTAGCTGCAGGTTGTGCTTCTGTTTTCACTTCTGGTTTAGCAAGTGAATCAACTGGAGCTATTACTTCCTGAGGAGATGGTTCAGCAAAAACTTCTAATAGTTCCACTTCAAAAACCAATAACGCATTTCTAGGGATAATTGGTTCAGCACCTTCTTCTCCATAACCAAGAGCACTTGGAATCCAAGCCTTAACCTTCATTCCTGGTTTCATCAAGGTTAAAAGTTCCTGCCAGCCTTCAATAACGTGAGCCACATCAAAAGTTAATGGTTCTCCACGTTTAATAGAGTTATCAAACTCTTTTCCGTCTAATAAAGAGCCTATGTAATGTACTTTAACTTTTTCAGTACGTTTTGGAGAAAGCCCTTGCCCATCCTTAATGATTTTATATTGAAGACCACTTGCAGTGACGATCACGGTGCTATCTAACTTGTTTTTCGCAAGAAATTCTGTTTGACGAATCTTTTCCTTTTGAGCTTCTTCTTTAGCTGTTTGATCTCGTTTTTCTTGAACTTGAAGCAATAGGGTTTCCAAAGCCGTTTCTGCTTCTTCATCTGTCAACAAAGAAGCTTTTCCACTCATTTGGTGAGTCATAGCTAAGTTAAAAGCATCCATATTGACATCCACTAGAATACTTTTTAGTGTTTTTCCAACATCCATACCTAAAGCGTAACTATAACGTTCTACTTGTGTCTTTAAAGAATCCTTAATAGAGGCTACTGCAGAAGTATCAGGTTTAGAAACTTGTTCTGTAGTTGGTTTCGGAGCACTGCTACAAGCAGTCAAACTTGTTAAAGCACAAGCAGTTATAAATAATCCAAATCGTTTCATTTTTTCCTCTTGATGAAATGCAGAAATAAAAGTTATGTACTAACATAATAAAATATGATTAATCTGATTCTGAAATAGGACTAATCCAGCTCTTTTTTTGCAGATAAAAAGTAAGAAGAAGCAGTAATATTTTTTTTATTAACAAGCAAGTTTTTTTTATCTAAATGCCTGATTAGCAAGTGATTAGCATCATTTTTTACAGAAAAAATGATTTTCAACAAGCAACGCTGAATTTACAATAATATTTATTACAAAAAACTTGCATTTATGTAAATTTTTTCTATCATATATAGTAAGATGGGAGCTTTTTTGACCAAAAAGACCATCTATTTTTTACTGAGGTAGTATATGAGTCAAAAATTTAACCAAATAATAAATGACTTAGAATCAAGAATTGATCTATTTAATCAAAATAAACTATCCTTGTCATTAAAACTAAATCATGCCGTTCAAGAAGATTCTGAAGAGCTCATCACTAATAAAACACGCTCTCACAAAACACCTTCTTTTGAAAAAACAGGATGGATTCCAGGAGCCTTATCCTATCCATGGATTATTTCGTTTCTATTTATTCCTGAAATACTAAAAAATTTAGTTTAAATCTTTTTTATCTTTACTCCATTCAAAATGGAGTATTTATGCCTGCTTTAATTCTTGACGGAAAATCCCTTGCTAAGCAAACAGAAAATCAACTGAAAATCAGAGTAGACAATCTTCGTGAATCTTCAGGCAAAACACCTGTTCTAGCCACAATTCTTGTTGGAAACGACCCCGCAAGCGAGACTTATGTTAAAATGAAGGGAAATGCTTGTCAAAGAGTAGGCATGGAAAGTCTCCGCGTTTTTTTACCTAAAAATATTAACACTGAAGAACTTCTCGATAAAATTAGAGAATTAAACGATAATCCTAATGTTCATGGAATTCTTCTTCAGCACCCTGTACCAAGACATATTGATGAGAGAAAAGCTTTCGAAACAATAGATTTGAGAAAAGATGTTGATGGCGTGACTTGTCTTGGTTTTGGAAGGATGAGCATGGGGCAAGAAGCTTATGGTTCTGCTACTCCTGCAGGGATTATTTCTTTATTAAAACATTATGAAATTCCTTTGGCAGGAAAACATGCTGTCGTTGTTGGCAGAAGTGCTATTCTTGGAAAACCAATGGCAATGATGCTTCTTGCCGAAAACTGCACCGTCACTATTTGTCATAGCAAAACAAATAATTTACCTGATTTGATTAAGCAAGCTGATATTTTAATAGGTGCTGTAGGAAAACCAGAATTCATTAAAACGTCTTGGATTAAAAAAGGCGCTATTGTCGTTGACGCAGGTTATCATCCAGGAGGCGTAGGAGATATCGAAAAAGAAGGGCTTGATTCAATTGCCTCTGCGTATACACCTGTTCCTGGCGGTGTTGGTCCTATGACAATTAACACTCTCATCCGACAGACCGTCGAAAGTGGTGAGAAAATTATTAAGCCTATTTAACCGACTTTATCTAAACGATTTTTTACTTTTTCTTTTATATTCAGTATATACTGAATCAAAATTATGATAAAAGTCACACCAGCTTAACACGACATCAAAAACAAGCAAGTTGTTTTTTTACTGTTTTATTTCTGTTTTTAAAGCATCTTATTAGCAAATCCCTTCTAAAACGCATTGATTGAGCAACAAAAAAAAATTGCTTATTATTTTTGAAAAAAAAATCTTTTTTTTGAGAACAAATTTAGAACACAAAAAAACGCATCTCCTTTTTTTACACTACTTTACATGAATCTTAATTTATTTTTGGGGTGGACGTATTAGGATTTCGCTTAATGCGATTATGAGGTTTATATGAAAAAAAATATTTTGGCTTTTTTTGCAAGCATTTTTTTATTGTTAGTTATTTGGAATTGTACTGAATCTCCAAATGAGCCAAAACAAACAACAGATAATGTTGGAGCCACCTTTTACCCAGTTCTCACAAGTGGCGGTTTTTTAATCCTTCCAAACAATTTGGTGACTGATTTTAGTGGTAGCACTGTTGTTGGTGTTTATAATAGCGATGGCACTATTACTTCAAGTGAAGGCATAGTTCTAGAATCAAATGTTAATAAAAATGCACTATCAGCAATTACACCCGCTCTTTTTGTAATTAATCCTGATGGTTCTGTAACTGATATTAATGGAACTCCTATTGGAGTAATGGATCCTTCTGGTAATATTGTTCTTCCAAATGGAGCTGTTTACAGTGGTTCTGGCGACCTTCTTATTCCTCCAACAATCCTTTCAAGTGCAACAGAACCCCTTTCTAGTGCATTTATTCCTCTTTCTAACGGAGAGGTTCCTCTTTCTAGCGCATTTATCCCTTTTTCTAGCGGAGAAGTTCCTTATAGTAGTGCCGTCATAATTCCGACTTCTTCTTCTAGCCAGTTTGTAACTCCTAATTCTAGCAGTAATTGGGTTCCTCCTACATCAAGCTGGACTGCTCCAAGCAGTAGCTCAGTTCCAAAAAGCAGTTCTTCTGTAGCAAAAAGTAGCAGCTCACAAGGAAGTCAAGCTCCAAATATTAAAGTAATTCAAGGTGGCAAATCGGGTTCTGGATACGCCACTCGTTATTGGGATAGCTGTAAGCCTCACTGTGCCTGGGAAGGGAAAGGTGGCCCCGTAGCAAGAACTTGTCAAAGAGATGGAACAACTCGTGCTGGCTCTGGAGAATCCTCTGTGTGTGACGGTGGTAATGCTGGAACTTGTTTTGACCAAACCCCGATTATTATAAATAACGATTACGCTTATGCTTTTGCTGCTACCCCAGGTGGTGGAAATGACTGTGGCAAATGCTACATGCTTACATTCAAGGGTACAGGAGCAGATGCAACGAATACTCCAACCGATGACGCTCACAGATCAATTAAAGGCAAAAAACTCATTGTTATGTCCACCAACATCGGCTATGACGTTTCTCACAACCAGTTTGACCTTATGATTCCTGGTGGTGGTCCTGGAGCATTCAACG
>Ga0209510_1004074_pt1 | contig 13207 bp, 10 predicted proteins | sample BiotimSIPDNA_FD_185749 | JGI IMG/M metagenome (GOLD analysis project Ga0209510, IMG submission 185749) | Anaerobic biogas reactor microbial communites from Washington, USA - Biogas_R1 time_0 SIP DNA (SPAdes) (version 2) | ecosystem: Engineered > Bioreactor > Anaerobic > Unclassified | place... | reverse complement strand
GAGTCGAGGTCCGGCGCGTTGTCGTAAACCTCGGTAAGGTAGTCGCCGTTCTGCCAGTCTTCGAACTGTACCCGGTAGGTGCCGGCGGGTAGCCCGCCGATGGTGTACTCGCCGTTGGCGTCGGTGTTATCTGACCGCACCCATTCCCAGTACGAACCGGAATCGTTCCATCGGTAGGCCGTGGCCTGAATGTCCTGAAGGAGCGTGGTTCCGTCCGGCCCGGTCACGGTGCCGGAAATCTTGGAAGCATTCGCCAGCGAAGCATCGATGCCGGTGACGGTCGTTTCGGCGGGCACGACAATGTCCGTGCCGGAGTCGAGGTCCGGCGCGTTGTCGTAAACCTCGGTAAGGTAGTCGCCGTTCTGCCAGTCTTCGAACTGTACCCGGTAGGTGCCGGCGGGTAGCCCGCCGATGGTGTACTCGCCGTTGGCGTCGGTGTAGCCCGAATTAAACCACTCCCACCATGACCCGGTCCACTGATAGGCCGTGGCCTCAATGCCTTGCAGGGGCGTGGTTCCGTCCGGCCCGGTCACGGTGCCGGAAATCTTGGATGTAACATCGTTGGTGATGTTCAATGTGATCAAACCACGGGAGGCACTCCATCCATACACTGCGATTTGATACGTCACATCGGCCGATGCCGAGATGAACACGGCACTCTGGCCTCCACCACCGAACTGATCATTATCTGCAAGCAACTCCAGACTTATCAGTTCGTTGCCACGCCACACGGCGAGCATGGTGTCAAAATCACTGCCGAGGGTGTCGATCTGAACTGGACCTGTAGTCGGCGATGTCCAGCGAAACCATACAGATGCGGCGGCATCCTCCCACCACCGACTCACTGGCAGGGGTTCATCCGGCTCCAATGTCGCATCAACATTCGTTCCGTTAGCCGTCACGGGAAAACCGGACAAAACGGTGGGAGAGTCAAATGCGTCGTTAGCAGGCGGCGCCGCCAGCACCAACACGGGCGCAAAGGCGGCCAGTGCGAACACAAGACCGATGATACTCAATATGTTCTTCATGCGCTTCTCCTTCATTCTGCTCCAACGTCACGGCTCACCTTCGGTTGACCCGCCGCGGGTCAACCGTAAGCGTGAAGCCGATTGTTAGCGATATTTTCTTCTTATCCGCGCCAGAACGACAAGAGAGCCTATTCCAAGTAACACGAGCGTACTGGGTTCTGGAACTGCGCCCGCGAGGATTGATGTGTATGGAGTTGTTTCATATGCCCAACCAAGGATGTCGCCACCGCCAGCGGCCCCCCATGAGTTATCAAGGTAGACCCAGCCGTAGTGAGAACCGCTGTCAATTGTGAATCGTATACCGAAATAACCGGCTTCATTCGGGGGAACCCAAATGCCAATGCTGCCGATGTTGTTCCATGCTGAGAATAGCGATTCGTCTTCCCACCATGTTGATCCCGGCAAGGGTGTTTCTCCGATTGATTGTCCTGCTGCTGGTTGGATGACAAGACTTCCAGCATCTGGCGGGGGATAAGGCCAAGCCAAGACGGCATTGCCTGTCTGTGGGACGATCTCGAAAACCAAGTTTTCGGTTTGTAGAATGAAATCCACAAAGCCATTTGCGTCGAGATCAAGGTCGGCGGAGTACGGGCCGGGCCATCTGGTCATGTTTATGGGCTCGTCAAGCCATGTGAACGAAATGCCACCATGTGTTGACGGCACATAGAGGGCGAACAATGAACCCAGCAATAGGAGAAACCGCCGACCTTGCATCGCGATTCCTCCTTAGTTGGTTTCTATGAGTCTATAGAATTGAAGTTCACCATCAGGCGTGATGCCGGATTCCCAAGCCGTGTTGGTCTTGGTCGCACTGATCTCTGCGCTGGTATTTGTCCACACCTGTTCGAGGAGATCAACGGCTGCTTGAACCCGGTAATTCTGCCCGACAACGGACGGCCAGAGTATCAGTTCAGAACCGCCCGCAAAATCGGCCTCCACAATAGCCAGTTCCGATCTCGTTTCCGGCACGATCCCAGACAGAATAATGCTCAGGTCTTGGGATGATGGTTGGCCCGTGTCATCAACCAACGTTCCCTTATGGGTCACACGGACAATGAATTGCTCACTGGCCATAGCGTTTGTGACAACAACCTGTTCCACGTTGTCGCGGTAATTGTCTCCTTTCGTAGCGGAATTCGATGGACTGGCCGGATTGAGAATCCAAGGCAAGTTGGTAGTTCCGCTTGCGCTGACAACGCGCAAGTCAAGATCGTTCACCAACACAAGGTTCGTTGGATTCAGTTGAAGCGGTTGTGCCGCTCCTGCCGGGTCGGGCCAGCCAATCGTGACTTTAAGTGGGACGCCGCCAGTGGCTGTGACTGCAAACTCAATGTAGTCACCGTTCACCAACGTAACTTCCTTGATGAACTGCTTGCCGCCAGTGTCGTGGTCTCCCTGGACCAAATTGGCAGCCTTGTCCGCATTGACAAGGCCCCATCCCGTTCTGTAGTCGGGGCCGATGGAAGCGGCTTCGTCGGCTGTATGAATGAGCAGTCCCTTCAGAGTGGACGAAAGGAAGGGGTGTTGCGGCGCGAGTCTCGCGCGAAGATCGACAAGGAGGCCAACGGCACCAGCGGCGGAAGGGGAGGAAAAACTGGATCCCACTGCGTTCGTGGTGTAGTAGTTGGTGGCACTAGGGAATCCGGGATGTCGAACGGGGGTGAACAAGCCGACTCCTGCGGCGACAACATCCGGCTTGATTCTTCCGTCATCCGTTGGACCCCATCCGCTGAAGGCGGACATATTGACGGTTCCTGTGCCGCCATAACCCCCGACAATCTTGTACACGGCTCCAATGGTAAGGACATTCTTCGCAAGTCCCCGGTCGGTAATGGTGTCATACCCGCCTTTGGCGTAGTCGTGCGGTCGTGATGCGGTACTCCAAATCGGGGTGCCGTTCGTGAATGTGACATATTGCGAACCTGCGGGCGGGGCCGAATCGTCGCGATCATTTCCAGCGGCCCATACGGTCAGGCTTCGAGGATTACCGTACGCAATGGCGTCAACGTTCGTGCAGTATGAATCATATCGACCGAAGTAGTGGCTCTCCGCACCACTAATCGCAAGGTCTCCCCACCAACAGTTTGTCACGATTGGGCCAGTAAGTGTAATTGTGCCCCATCCTGCCTGCTGTCCATAGGAGTGGTTGGAGACTCGGACATCGTTTGCGTAAGCGGAGTTCATCTCTATATCCAGATCATAGTACCAGTCGTAAGCCCATACCGTTGCTTTGAACGCCATACCTTTGGCACTCGATACAGACCCACCAGCAGCCATTGTTCCCGCAACCGCTGTTGGGTGCCAGTCAATTGGCAGGGGGCTGATTCCATCCTTATCAGTCATGCGCGTGGTCGCGCCAGCTACGAACTCCGTGTGATTTGTGAGAACGTCGCCCCCATCCCAAATCCCCATCAACGTATTTGAACCTGTAATGGATAGACCAGAACTCCCACCCGGCCAGAGTTCATCCACGGAAATGGTATCGGCAGCGACGACGTTGTAGGTAATGTTGTATCGAGGCAGTCCGTCTTGCAGTCCCACAAGGCCCATTACGACCCCGTCTTCTGTCTTTCCATATTCCGCAAGCCCGGCTTGCTTGACCCATGCCCGAGCCTCTGTCATTTCCGCCTCGCGCGCCTTGAGCAAGTGCGCGGACATGGCCCACAACCGATCCCGGCGTTCATTGTGAACATCCTGTTGTGAACTTGGCCGCTTGCCGGTAGCGTGAATGCCCTCATTGAGCCATTGCCGCATTTGATCCTGTTTGCTTGGTGTGTCTGCGGGCGCGGCTGATTTCGTGGCAAGAGCGATTGCTTCCGCAGCTTCTTTCGCCTTGAGCCAATCCTCATAGGACGAAATGGGCATCTCTGGCATATCCGCTTCTCGTTGCACTTCGTTGAAGTGCTCGATGGAGGCGATTTCCGCTTTGTACTCATCGGTTCGGTCTGCACTCTGCGCCTGCGCGGTGGTCATGCCGATGAATACAGCAACGGTCAGAACCAACCTTGCGACGCCAGCGATTATCTTTGTCTGCATTGTCTTCTCCCTTCGGGTTGAGGATACACCCACGAGCCGCGCGGATGCATCCATATTCTTCTCTTCTCGCTAACGTTACGCCTCACCCTCGGCTCACCCGCCGCGGGTGAGCCGTAGGGGTGCAGGCGATGGTTGGAGCTACTTTGCTCGTGCCTTTGATCTCTGTTGCGAAGTCCACTTAATGATGCCCCACAGCGAACCCGCCAAACAGACACCGGCCCAAATATAGCCGAATATCTTGATCCCGGTCTGATGGCTGGTAGTGAACGCAACCATCTGCGAAAAATGCTCTGATTTGAGACACGGAACATATCGGAGGGCCAGAAATGGCCAAAAACTGAGTATGGCCCAAATCAGGCCGTACACGGCAACGCGAAGTAGCCGGATGAACCAAGGAAAGGTTTGAACGAGGAATCGCCAGATTCGCAATGGAGAATCTAGGAATACGAAGCGAAAGATTCCCCAGATCATACGGCGAAGCATTTGCTCGATGAAGCCCAAGAGCCCACCATCGGCTTCTGCGTCGGCATCTTCCGGCGTGGTGGGTACAAGGATAGGCTGGTTGCAAGCGGGGCATTCGATCCGCGTACCTGCGGCACTGGCTTCAATTTCGAGGCTTTGCTTGCATTCAGGACATTGGAACTTTAGTTCATTCATTGTATGTCTAAGCCTCCGTGGTCAGTTTATTTATGGCGGCGGCCTTTTCGACCCGCAATTCTTTTAGCCCCTCTTGAATCAAGCCTAGGATTATAATCCATGCCACCGCGCCTAGTATGAAATACGATGCATAGAACGGAAGCCTATGAATTGGAAGATTCCAGAGTGCATGAAGTACAATGGCGACAATGAACACCTTAAGAAATCGAGGATCTCTTATCATGCTGAAACTGAATGGCTGTTTGCCTTTGACTCGCCACAGAGCGCCTCCGCACATAGATGTCCAGGCAATATGTGCAAAAGGTGAAAGTATGCCTCGAGTCATGATCACCGATTCCATCGCACCGCCAACCTCATCTGTAAGGCCGAAAAAGAGAGCATAGCCAGCAGACTCGAAGGCCGCAAACCCAGCCCCCACGGCAGCCCCAAAGAGAAGGCCATTCAAGATATACGGGTATTTCTTGTTGTTTATGATCAAGTAGAGAGCCAGCAATTTCCCGGGTTCTTCCGCGATCGCTGCAAGCGCTGGGATGAAGGGAAGTTTTACAGCCCCCATTACGGCGAAGAAGAAGAGACTGAAAGTAAGCCCAATTGCTCCACCGCGAAATACGAGTTTGTTGATCTGGTAAAGTGAAACATTGCGCCTGACGTTAGCCTCCATGAAGAAGAGCAGCGTGGCAAAAGGGAGGGCAAAGGATCCTACAAGGATGATTCCTGGTACCAGAAAAATGTTGTTGTGAGTGTACCAAGCACTGATGAGAGAGAAGTAGACAAGAAATGCAATGACAAATGTCCTGAAGAACACCCAGGGCTTAGGCCATGTCGTGTCAACTTCTGAAATGCTGGGTGTGGTATCCGGACCACCAACGGCAAAATACCGCTCTACCTCATCCTCCGTGTGCTTTTTGAACACTTCGGAGAACATTCCCCTAAACGAAAAGCCCTCTAGACGCTCTACGCCAGCGGCACTGGATATTTTCGCGGTTACACGGGCAGCAATTTCTCCAACATCGGAAAGGTCGCTGGAAGTCTTATCCTGTGTTGGGATTTCGATGTCCTTCCCGCATTGAGGGCAAGGTACACGCATGCCTCGGCCTTTTTCGTCAACAGTCAGGTCATTATTGCACTCTGGGCACTTGAATGTAATGTCAGCCATGACTCGTCTCCTTCTTCGTATTTACTCCAACGACCCGGCTCACCTTCGGTTGACCCGCAGCGGGTCAACCGTAAGTGTGCAGCCGATTGTTAGCGGAATTTCTCTTTGCCCCTGAAAAGAGAAGGGCAAGTGAACCTGTCAGCATCAGGACAATGGTTGATGGCTCAGGAACGGCACCGGCAATAATGGGCATGCCCGGCGTTGATTCATATCCCCAACCGTATATCAACGCTCCTGGGCCAAGGTCGCTTACATAGATATCAATCCACCCGTAATGTGTTGCACCATCAATGCCTAACTCGACACCGACGTAAGCGCGTTGACCTGGAAAATAGCCACCGGTACCGGTAGACACCCAAACGCCAAGCATTGCGAAATCGTCATTACCAAACCAATCCAACTCGCTATTTCCGCTGGCGGATCCGATTTCATAACCACCCTGAACAGGCGCGACAAAACCGCCGATGTTTGGTGGGGGGGAGGGAACTATCAGGTATTGATTGTCTTCCTCACGGAAGAATCCAACGGATGTAATACTAGCGGCAAACGTATAATCAACTACGCCATCACTATTTAGGTCTAGCGGATAATAAACTGGAGAGAATTCCGTTGACAAATCAATTGGCGTATCAAGCCAATTTACAATAATATCAGCCCGGCCCGGATGTACCGCGAATCCTGCAAGCAAGAACCCTATCACTATCCGGGCCGGGCATATCATAATCAGTCTCCCGTCTGCCTGCGGAAACGCCAGAAGAACACTTCCTCGGTCGGAGCGAACAGAACCGCGTTGGTCATGCCTTCTGTGACAAGTGAGCCTTCAACCTGCCAAGAGTCGTCAGCCATCAGGTCCGTCGTGGTTTCCAAAACCAGATACGCGCCCGGATCGCTGACAAATTCGATCAGGAATTCGTTGGTGGATGGCGACATTTCCAAGTGCGAAATGTTGGGGGAGACGGGAATATCCCCCGACGTAATGATGGAAAGCCATTGATTCGTCGGGTTCGGCCCTCCGGGCAGGCCGCCTGCGTGGGCCGTGACAATCCTGTACAGTCCCGCTGTCGGGGCCGCGATATAAACCTGCTCGACGTTATTTCGATTGTCGTAGCCGGTTGTCGCGTTGGCTGAACGGGCGGCTTCGCTCTTGTTTGTCAGGTCTGGATTCAGCACCCAAGGAAGAAACTGTTGAGAGCCGTCTTCGGTCTCAACCCATAGGTCGAGATTATTGACCAGCATCGGGGTGACGGGATCGGTTGGCAGACCCGTTGGCGGGACGCCAGGAAGATCGCTCCATGCCTTAGTGACTTTGAACGGCGAGCCATCGAGGTAGACCAGCCACGAGTTTGTCTGACCGACGGCAAGCTGGAATTCCTTTACGTGGGTTCCGCGCCCATGAGCGGCGTCCAAGTCGATTTGCAGAACAGCGGACGCCGCGTTGAACAATCCCCATCCCGTCAGGTAGTCGGGCCCGGGATTGGCAATGTCGTCGGCGGTGTGAATCGCCAATGCTTTGAGGGTTGAACCGCGAAGCGCATCTGCTTCTTCAGTCAGGTTTGTGAAAAGCTGGCTCCGTCTCTGAAGGGCAAGGCCGAGTCCGGCGGTGACGCCTGGCGCGGCGAAACTGGTTCCCCCGGCTGGATATCCAAGGGCTTGAGTATCACCGCCTGCGCCCGGCGCAACAATGGGGTAAATTCGGGCTAGCGGATTAGCCTCGCCTACAGCGACGATGTCCGGCTTGATTCGTCCGTCGTCGGTTGGGCCACACGCACTGAACGACGAAAGCGCGACCGTTGCATTGGTGGAATATCCCCAATTGGTTTGCGAACCCACTGTGTGGAAGACATCGCGGACGGAGCCGACCGTGAGAACGTTTTTGGCCGTGCCCGGTGCCGCTACTGTGTCGAAACCATAGGTGTCGCCATCACCACTTCTCCAATCGCGTTCGTTGGGATTCGGATTGTTGAAGATGAATAGACTGCTTCCGATTATGACGTAATAGACACTCGGCGCGGTTTGTGGGCCGCTGAACCGGTCATTGCCGGTTGCATATACCATTAGTTGTCGAGTCGCGTTTGTGGATAGGAACGAGTCAAGTTGGGCACAGCCATATCCTTCAGGGATATTATCGAGATACATCCCGAATTTTGGATCTTCGTAGTAGTTCGTGCTCAGTGGGCCATACCAAACCCAACCATTGGTTACTGTAATGAAGTTGGTTCCCTGAGTGTATGAGAATGTCTGCTGCCGCCAGCTATTGACGAGACCCCATGAATTGTTTGCCAAGCGAAGTCCTGGTTCGTTCGTGGTCCCTGCGGCGGCATCATATGTTTCTGACGGGAAATTGGCCAAATCGTACGCATCGACATCCGCCTGAAAGGCCGCGCCGCGCATGTGCGTATCGGTGATCCCCAAAATGGAAAAGTTGAACACCCCGCCTGCCGCCATAAAGGCAGCGACACTGGTGGCGTGCGAATTGAGATTGGTTGCTCCGTCGACCTGAAGAAGACGGCCCTGAAATTCCGCATGTGTTGTCCGAACAGCACCCTCGGCCTCCCACAATCCCAAAATGATGTTTGTGCCGGTGAGATCGAGCCCGGTGTCGGAGGATGGCCATGACACGGTGTTGCTCGGCCATAGCTCATGGGCGCTGATGGAAGCGGCAGCAATCTGACTCTGGCCAGAAACCCAAATCGGCTCCCCGTTTAATTCCCCGGCAAGAATAGCGTATCGACCTTCCGAAATTTCCATTCTGCGTTCGACGCCGAGGCGTTCGGCGATCTCATCCAGTTGCCGTTCGGTTTCATCCCTGTGCATCCATTTCTCGTCGGCGGCTTGCATGAGCCGCTCTTTCTCTTCGCGGGCCAGTATTGCCCGGTGATCAGTTGCTCTTTCATCATAGGGACGTACGAGTGTGCGGAGGTGTGGCTGCGCGGCGTTGATTCGTTCACGCCAACGCGCCTCCGCTTCTTCCCGCGCGATAGCATCGTAATACGCGGCTTCCGCCCGTTGCGCAGAGTTGCCGATGAAATCCTCTCGCTTGGGCGGATCACCTATCGGCGGAAGCCCAGCTTCTTCTTGAACGTCGGCAATTCGTTTCCATGACGAATATGCCTCTTGATACGCTTGTTCATCTGCTGCCGACAGGATCACTCCGTCGCCAGCCTGTGACCATGTAACAGTCAGTCCGACCATGAGGGCGACCAACGTTATGACGCTTGCGGTATACTTTTGCATTGCCCTTTCCTTTCTGTTGAGGATACACCAACGACCATCACCAGTGTAACGGTTCCTTCTTCTTTCCGCTAACGTCCAGCGTCTCCGGCGCGCGGTAGCGCGTACGGAGCACGCTGTTGTTGGAAGGTCATCATTGCCTTCTTGCGAGGGTGCTGTACTCGCTCATTATCTGTTTCAGCTTGGCCGCGAGAATCTGGTCGTCTGTCAGCTTCGATTTCGGAGGCTTGTTCCGGTTTGCAAACGGGGGGGTGCCAGTGCTTCGCACCCATGAGTCATAGAGATACCCCTCAGCATCCTCTGCCTGCGTGACTGTCTGCGTCGTCTGCCAGATTGCATACTTGGCTATGCCTTTGATTCGATTGTTCTCCTCGTCATCGCCGAAGTGCCGTCCAAGTCGATCATGCAGATCATCGGCTTTGCCGACATAGATGAACTCCCCTTGGTCGGCGAAGAGGAAGTAAAACCCTGGCGATGTTGGCGCACGGTCGATCGGTACAATTTCAAGACCAGCGTCCCGAACAAGTTGGAAGAAGTTCCAGTTCATGCACTAATTCTCCTATGGTTGTCCTTACGTTGCCACGACGATCTTGCGTGGTTCCTTGGTGAAGATGCCAACGAGTAGCGCGACAATCCCGATGACGGAGAAGATGTTTCGCGTCGCCAAGCCAGCGTTGTATGAACTCACGCACTGGTTGATTTCTTCGCGGATGGCAGCATCCCGCTTCACGACATCCGCTTGCCAGCGGTCCATCTTGTTGTATTCGGTAAAGATCCCCTCCTCCGCGAAGGTGCCGAACGTCGCACCATCGAATATGGACTTCCCCAGCTTCGGCAAGTAGGTTTCCCAACTCATCTGGTTCTCTACTTCAGCCTTCAACGCTGCATACTGGATGCTGAGTTGGTCGTAGCGCGATTTGCTGTTTGCCAGCTTCATGAGATGGTAACCGACCACCATCAGCGAGATTGCGAAAAAGACCCACGCTGTGCGGTTCACGTAGTGCTTCATCGTGTCTCCTTTCCTTCCTTCCAACGTCGAGCGTGACCCTCGTTTCAGCCGCCGTCCGCGGCGGGTGAAACGTAGTGGTCCACGCTCTTGTTAGCCCCTCTTCATACTCCGAATCATCTGTTGCCTTTGGCCCGGTTGTGAGTAATGCAAAGCATCTCACAGTTTTTGGCAGTACTCTTTCCGCCTTTACTCCATGCTGCAACGTGGTCAGCGTCCATTTCCTCAAACTTGTAGATTCTGCTTTTGTTCGCGCCGTGCCCCATCGCGCAATGCGGGCAGTTGGATTTGCCCTTGCGCTCAGCTGCTTGCGTCTGCTTTGCGTATGTGGCCCGCTTGGTCGGGGTGTCGAAGACCCGAACCTCGAGTAATTTCGTATCGACCGATCCGCCCAGCAGAAACTCAAATATGCCCTTGCGACATTTGACAAAGTCATCCGCTATGAGCGTCTTCACTTCTTCCGAAATCTTCTTCGGATCATAGGACTTCCCATGATACTCCTCGTAAAGCCTGCCCCACTCCAATCCCTTCATCTCCGGGAGCACGTCCACAAACACAGTTGAAACCCAGTCAATGACGCTGTTGAAGTATGTCCTTAGCTCAATGATGTTGTTGTCGTTGCGATGAGCGCTCATGTAGTTGGCGATATCGCCCTTGCTCACCCAGTCCAGTGCCCGCTCCAAAAACTCCTGCCGATTAGCGTTACCTTTGATATACGCACTCCACTTCTGGATATTCGCGTTCTGGCTGTTGCTGAACTCAGCCTTTGCAAGCGTCACGAACGGCCCAGAATACATGGCGTTCAAGCGCTCTTGGGGTTCCAATTTTACACCGGCAATGTTAATGGTCTCGAACCATTCTTTTATCTCTTTTTCAAGTCCTTCGCATTCGTAAATCAGAAGCGTTGAGTTTTGAATCAAGGCTCGTTGGTCAGAGGGCAGGCTGTCAAAGTACATCGGATTGCCGCTGTCCATGATCGCGAACTTATTCGTAACGAATCGTCCGATGCTGGTGATCCGTTGCTGTCCGTCCAACACCTCGAATTTGTTCTCGCCTACTTTGTTGAAGTATATGAGCCCGAGCGGGTACCTCTTCAGCAGGGAGTGGATCACATCCTGCTCTTTCTTGCCGCCACTTTCTGCATAAATGTAGTTCCGTTGGTACTCCGGCTGGATGGTCAGCTTTCCTCCCAAGCCAAACAGTCCTTTGCCTTCCAACTGGTTGTACACAAACCCGGCGCAGATGTCGGCGACGGTGATGTCCGTTTTCAGTGAAACATTCACGATTTTCTCCCTTTAGCAGGCTGGGCAATGCGACGATGCCTAATAAGGACTCTTGCATAAAGCTGAATGAAGTATTCAGTGCCTACCCTGTAGTAGGTCTGTCCTGTTGGCGGCCTAGTCAACTTAATCGCCGGGCCATCATTGAGTTTGGAGACTAACGATTGGCTTCCGTCTTTGCTGATCTGCGTCTGCATGGGGTAGGTCTTGGATGCGCCTCCATGCCAAGTCTTCGTTATGCCCAGTATCTCGAACTGGTCGGGGTTGTACTTGTCGAGAAAGGTTATTGGGACGCCCATTGCACCTTCATAGTCGCTGGGGATTTCCTTGTAGGTTCCCACTTCGATCGCGTCATAGTTGTCGTAACGGGAATAACCGGCTTGGCCCTTCAGGTTCCTGCTGAACTTCAAGTTCTCGGCCATCGTCATAAGGGGCAGTTCTTGGTGGCGGCGGCCATGATCCAAGTTTGTGAACCACATGATACTTCCCATGCTGAAGTACTTTGTGCCGTTCACTATCTTCTTGCGCGACTCAGTCTTGATGTCGTAGTCGTCCTGCACTTGGAACCACTTCGTTCCGCCGTTGTCAACTCCGAGCCACAATTTGTTGTCTTTAATGAGAGGGAAGATTTCCTTGTAGGTGATCGCGTTCTGGTTTCCAATGATCAGGAACTTCTTGCCGTACTCCACAAGCTGCGCCACGTATTCGCGGAAGAGGGAGAATGGGGGGTTCGTAACCACGATGTCCGCCTGCTTCAATAACTCGACGCATTCGGTGCTCCGGAAGTCGCCTCCGCCGTATGTGCCGTCTCCCTTCAAAGCTTTCCGTGCGGCCTTGTTGCGCTTGAGAAAGAGATTAACGTCTTCAATGTTTGCCGCGCCGTCTCCGTCCTCGTCTTTCACATGGTCGATGGTGACAGCGACAGCCTTAGGTTTCTTGCGCTTGCCATTCCCCTCATTATATTCCGGAAACAAGGTCAGTTGACCAGCGATGGGTGATCCGTCGTAACTGGTAGAGACTAGCCTCTTGAGGCCGAGTTTGTTGAAGTTGGCGGCGAAGTACTTGAAGAAGTTGCTTTCCAGGGGGTCGTCGCAGTTGCAGTAGACAACCTTGCCGCGGAAGCTGTAGGCGTCGAACTCCAAGTAGGCCTCGACCTCTTTTTGGATGTCGATATACTGAGTGTAGAATTCGTCCTGCTTGGCAGCCTTTGCGGCGGCGAGCCCTTGATTTAGCGAGTTTCTCGTCATTCTTCGCAATCCCCTTCGTCATGTATCTTTTTTCTCTCGGGCTAACGTCACGGGTCAGGGGACCCGACACCTTGTGGAGGGTACCCTGCACCCGATTGTTCGGCTTTATTCATTTAAATACTTGCTGTTGAGATGAATTTGGTTCCATACCTTCCAATCACCATTCTCTTGGCGGTAAACAGTAATGGTGTCAACTTCTTGGTTCTGGAAGAAGGGGCCTGATGCCTTAATGTATCTCGTTTTGGTTCTGGCAACGGCATAGTCCTCGTTCTGCCCGATGTAAGCAAAGGACAGCAACTCCGTGTTAATATCGTAGTTCTCGAATAGGTCTGGCAGGCTCTTTTTCGATAACAGAACAGTAGGCGACTGTGAGTGTATAGTGCTTATCGCGGCATCAAGGTCTTCTTCTTGGAGCGCCGCAACAGTACGCTCCGCTACACTCTTAATTGCCTCTGCAGTGGGATCCGCTTCTGCATAGCATGAAGAAACGCATGCAATCGATAAGGCGATTGCAAATAGCCAGTATATTTTTGGTGTCATTAATTTTATCTTTCTTTGCCGAACGT
>Ga0209510_1004070_pt1 | contig 13209 bp, 13 predicted proteins | sample BiotimSIPDNA_FD_185749 | JGI IMG/M metagenome (GOLD analysis project Ga0209510, IMG submission 185749) | Anaerobic biogas reactor microbial communites from Washington, USA - Biogas_R1 time_0 SIP DNA (SPAdes) (version 2) | ecosystem: Engineered > Bioreactor > Anaerobic > Unclassified | place... | reverse complement strand
GTCATCGGAGAAAAAGTAACAAAAAAGCCCGAGGCAAAGGTCGTAATAAAAGGAACCAAGATCAGCAAGACCGGAGCAAAAGTTGCAAGCTACGCACTTCAGTTTGTAGGGAATCCCTATGTATGGGGAGGAACAAGTCTTACCAATGGAGCTGACTGCTCCGGATTCACTCTGAGTGTTTATTCACATTTCGGCATTTCACTGCCTCACAGTGCAGCCGCCCAGAGGAGTTACGGAAAGGCTGTTTCATACGGCGATGCAAGACCCGGAGATCTGTTCTTTTATCCGCACCATGTAGCCATATATATCGGCGGCGGGCAGATAGTACATGCCAGTACTTCCAGTACAGGAATAATAGTTGGAAATGCCGGTTACAGACCGATCTCATGCATCAGACGTCTTTTGTAAAAAAGTGCAAAACCAAAAAGGCCAAGACTAAATATCAAAAAGGACAAAACAAAAAATCAAAACAAAAATAAGCTGCCCACAGTGCAAGTGATTTTGCCGGGCAGCTCTTTTTTATTGTGCTAAAATATTTTTTCTTCTTTCAGGCTTTTGCGCCAATTTGTCGGGGTTTTTCCATACCATTTTCTGAAATTCACCGCCATATGTTTTCTGTTGACAAAGCCCACTTCTCCCGCTATTTCATCCACGGTTTTTTCCGTATCAAAAAGAAGCCGTTCGGCTTCTTCGCAACGGGCGAGAGTCAGTATCTCCGAAAAAGAGAGACCGATCACTTTTTTTATGTATCTGCTCATGTGAGAGGGACTCAAGTAATACTTTGCTGCCACGTCAGTCAGCCTCAGTCGGCAGAAAAAGTTATCATAGATATAGTCAACTATTTCATAAGCTCTTTTGTTATGGCTCATGGCTGCCGTAGAGCTGGATCTGCGAAAAAGCATATAACTGCCGTCGGGCTCTTTTCTGTAAAAGTAATAGCGAAACTGTTCGCAAAGAAGCTCCAGCATTTCCCTTACCAGGTTTTCTGTTACAAGATCACTGGGAGTTTCTGAAGAGCACTCTTTGAACAGGGCATGCATTAGATGTTTAAGGTAATCAAGTTCCCGGGAATCTTTTTCGGGACTTTCAGATCCGCATATGAAATAAATGTCCCGCAGGTCTTCAAAAAACCTGCTGTAATAGCGCTTGTCGATATGAACTGTCAAAATCACGGTGCCGGGTGATAAAGGGCGTATCCTGTGAGCGTCCATTGCATTAAAAATATAGACATCCCCCGGATCAAGGTTGTGATCCAGAGCACAGTCGGAGATCTTGAGACGGCCTTTTTCCACACAGATTATTTCTACAATGCTGTCATGCATGTGGAAAGGCACTGCTTCCGCCTCTGAGGTCCGGGCATTCGTGCCCGAATTCAATTCAAAAATTACAGGCCGGCGAAATTTCATAAATCAATGATATCAAAAATATACCCTGATAACAACAAAAATATACCCCTATTACCGGGCAGAAAGACCTATTATTTGATTATAGGGTTTAATATATAAAAGAAGTTCAGAGCAAGAAAAGAACTTAGAGCATGAAAGAAGTTCAGAGCAAGAACAAGAGCTTATATCATAAAAGAAATTCAGAGCAAGAAAAAGAACTTATAGCAAGAAAGAAATTCAGAGCAGGAACAAGAACTTAGAGCAAGAAAGAAATTCAGGTCAGAGCAGAAAGGAGAAAAAAATGCTGATGCAGACAAAAGTACTCAGCGATGAGGAAATCAGGTCCATACATAAAAACAGCATAAGGATACTTGAAGAAACCGGGGTCAAATTCCCCAGCGAAAATGCGCTGGATCTTCTGGAAGACGCCGGAGCAGAAATAGACAGAGAAAAAGAGATAGCATATATAAATGAAGACATGGTGAAGAAGGCCCTGCAAACAGCACCAAAAGAATTCACGCTGGGAGCACCGGATCCGAAATATGATCTTAGTTTGCCGGCTGCATTCCCCACCCATAACATCGACGGCTGCGGTATGTACGTTCTGGATCACGGCAGCAGAAAAAAAAGACCGGGGACGACAAAAGATATAGAAAACAGTTTCAGGATATTTCAGACCATGGATCAGGGAAGTATAGGATGGGCTCCCATCGTGGCGGCCGATCTGCCTCCCAAGGCTGCGGGCGTAATGGAAACCGGACTTTTTTATATAAACAGCAGTAAGCATTACCAGGACGAGGAAACCAGCATGAAGGGCGTAGGCTATCATATGGAAATGGCAAAGGCCATCCTGGGAAGCTGGGAGGAAGTCAGGAAAAGAAAGATATATTCGGCCACTTACTGTACAGTGGCACCCCTTTGCCACGATCATATCATGTTGGAAGCCACCATGGAACTTACAAAATATGAAGCTCCCATACTGGCCTATCCCATGCCGGCCTGCGGAAGCACAGGACCCGCCAGCCTTTTTACAAATGTGGCAATGGCCAATGCGGAAGCTCTGTCGTGCTTTGTTATATTCCAACTCTGCAATCCCGGGACTCCCATAATTTACGGTGCTGCCCTGGGGTCTATAAATATGAAAAGCGGCATATTCCTGGAAGGAGCTCCGGAAACTGCATTGCAGCTGACGGCCATGACACAGATGGGCAGATACTACGGATTCCCCACCGAAGTGGCAGGATGCCTTTCGGATTCCAAAGAACCGGGCATGCAGGCGATACTTGAAAAATACATGAACATGGAACCTCTTATAGGAGCAGGTGCAGATGTGGTGCAGGGCATAGGTCTTCTGGAAAGCAGCATGACACTTTCCCTGGAACAGATGATAATAGATGACGAACTTTTCCGTTATGCGGTTCGTATGAGAAAGGGCATAGATACATCAGAAGAAAAAGACCTTCTTGAAGATATAAAGGCCGTAGGCCCCGAAGGTCATTTTCTGAAACAGAAAAGCACAAGAAAACTTTTCAGGAGCGACGAGTTTTACAGGCCAAAAGATCTGATAGACAGGAACTCCCATGATGAGTGGATATCATTAGGCAGCCCTGACATGTCTTCCGCGGCGAATAAACGTGTCTGCGATATTCTTGCAGAAGAGCCGCTAAGACCCCTTGACCGGGATACAGAAAAAACCATAAGGGAGATCATGGAAGAAGCAAAAGCAAAATTGAGTTCTTGATACAGGAGGAAGAAATGGAACAGTTATTTGAAGAAATGAAAAATTCGGTTTTGGAAGGCGAAGAAAAAGAGGCTGCCGAACTGGCTCAAAAAGCCCTTGACAGCGGAATGGATCCCGTGGCTGTTATGGATAAAGGATTCCTTAAAGGCATAAATGAGGCGGGCAAACTTTATGAAGAGGGAGAATTCTTTTTGCCCGAACTTGTGTGTGCTGCCGATGCCATGAAAGCGGCACTGGAAGTCCTTGATGAAGAATTGAAGAAGTGTGCTGACAATAATACAAAGACCGGCAAGGTGGTCCTTGCCACGGTCCAGGGAGATGTGCATGATATAGGAAAGACCATAGTGGGGGCCATGATGACTGCCAATGGCTATGAAGTTTATGATCTGGGATCAGATGTACCCAATGAAAAAGTTCTTAGCGCCATAGATGATGTGAAACCTGATATAGTCGGTCTTTCGGCATTGCTTACCACCACCATGGAACAGCAGAAAAATGTTATAGAGATGATCAGGGAAGCAGGCAAAAGAGATGAAGTCAAGATAATGGTAGGAGGAGCACCGGTAAGCAGGCAGTGGAGTGAGAAGATAGGAGCCGACGGTTATTCCGACAATGCTATCGACGCTGTTAAAATGGCTGGGATACTTATTGGGTAAAGGGAAACTTCGCTTTATAATTACAGGATCATAGCATATTTGAGACATAACATTTTCAGCAGCAGATATTTTTTAGTAATAACGCATTCGACCCACAGTCATATTTAAGTATAGATACAAAAACAAAAAACAACTAACAGTCAAATCAGCATCCTTTTGAACTTTTGTGTTCCCGGATGCTGATTTTATGATACTATAAATATATGAAAAAAACAGAGATAAAAATCAAAAAACTGAATAAAAAAGCAATGGAAGAGGCCGCAAAAAGACAGGAAAAACTGGCCAAACCGCCGGGCAGCCTGGGCAGGCTGGAAGAGATAAGTATAAGGCTGGCGGGGATGAGGGGAAGTCCCATAAGCAGAATAGAAAAACCCTGCATCATTATTATGTGCGCCGATAACGGAGTCATTGCAGAAGGCGTTGCCTCGGCACCTTTATCGGTGACCATGGCACAGACCATAAATTTCACAATGAAAAAAACAGGTGTGGGTGCCCTTGCAAAAGAGTTCGGAACGGATCTTATGGTGATCGATGTGGGGATAAACGGGATGGTCCCTGAAGAGTTGAAGACTATGGATTATCCCGGTCCGGGAAAACAAGTCAAAATAATCGACAGAAAAATAGCCATGGGAACCAACAACATAAATGAGGGACCGGCCATGACCCTCCCTCAGACACAAAGGGCCATAGAGATCGGCATCGAGGCCGCAGTAAAAGCTGCCGATGCGGGACATGATATCATAGGTGTCGGAGAAATGGGCATAGGAAACACCACCACCGGAAGTGCGTTCCTGAGTGCCCTGACCGGGCTTTCTCCCGAGGAGACCACGGGAAGAGGGGGAGGCATAAATGATCTGACCTTTGCACACAAAAAAGAGATAGTGGCAAAAGCATCGGCCAGAGCATCAAAAAACAGAGACATAAAAAACCTGCTGGCTGAAACAGCGGGATTCGATATAGCGGCCATGACAGGAGCCTTCATCGGTGCCGCTTCAAAGGGGATACCCGCCGTGATAGACGGATACATTTCCGCTGTTGCGGCTTTGGCCGCACAGAGAATGGAACCGGAGGCAGGAAATTATTTCTTTGCTTCCCATCGTTCTGCGGAGGCGGCATACGATCATGTAATCAAGGAACTGGGAACGAAGCCGCTGCTGGATCTTGAAATGCGTCTGGGGGAGGGAAGCGGCTGTGTGCCGGCTTTTGAAATAGTAAGAAGCGCATGTGCGGTAATAGGGAATATGGCCACCTTTGAAGAAGCCAGGATCGATGACGGCTACCTGGAAGAGATCCGAAAGGGAGGCTGTTTCTGATGAACATTTTTATCAGCGGGGGCTGTAAAAACGGCAAGTCGTACTATGCACAGAAGACCGCTGTCGAAATGGCCGCAGCAGATGCAGTAGATAAATTGTATTATGTGGCCACCATGATGCCCCATGATGAAGAAGATGAAGCCAGGATAAAGAGGCATATAGAAGAAAGAAAAGGATCGGGATTCATAACTCTGGAGCAGCCTTTTGATATATGCGCATGCCTGGATCAGCAGGGGATAGAAACGGAAGGAGTTTTTCTTCTGGACAGTGTTACGGCCCTTTTGAATAACGAAATGTTCATGAAAGGGATAGATAACGGTGCTGCCGGGAGAGTTGCGGATGAGCTTTTGACATTTGCCGAAAGGACCGGCAAAACTTTGTTTGTCAGTGATTATATCTATTCCGACGGGATCATATATGATAAGGATCTTACGGATGATTACCGAAGAGGACTGGCCTTTATAGACAGGAAGCTGGCCGCCAAATGTGACAAAGTCATGGAAATAGCCTATGGAAGGGAGACGGTTTTTAAATGAAAGCCATCACCGGATTTTTTATGGCATGGGGGAATTTCTGTTTCATACCGTGTCCGGTAAAAAAATGGGATGAAAACGCAAGGATACATATGCTTATGATGCTGCCTCTTCTGGGCATACTTATGGGTATTTTGTGGTACGGGCTTTTTTTGCTGATACAACTGTTTGATATCCATTTTTTTGCGGCGGCTGTTTTCATGGCATGCTACCCTCTGGTGATCAGCGGATTCATACATCTGGACGGATTCATGGACTGTCATGATGCGATCTTCAGCAGGCAGTCCCTTGAGAAAAAAAGAGAGATACTAAAGGATCCCAGGGCGGGAGCCTTCGCTGTGGCATCGGCCATATCAGTTGCAGTAGTTTTGTTTGGCACCATGGCAAGCATGCTGGACCGGTTAGACGGCGGAGACATATCGGCAGGCCGTTTCATAATGCTTATTTACATAATGACAGCACCAAGAGCAGTGGCGGCAATAGATGTCATAAGGAAGAAGCCCATGGAGACCAGTCAGTATAACCGGCCGCTTCAAACAGGTAAAGGAAAGGCCATTGTTTTTATAGCAGTTCTATTTTTAGCGGCTATGGCCATATGCGGTGCATTATCCTTGCATACGGGAAGCGGCATGGGACTTCTCCGGACAGTGATATTTTTGCAGACACCCTGGCTTGTTTCCTTTGCGGCCGGATCAGCGGCATCGGCTCAGCTGGGCGGTATGAGCGGAGATATCGCGGGATATGAAGTGGTATGGGGCGAAATGGCAGGAGTAGCGGCACTGGCATTGATATAATGTGAAACAAGGATATAAGGTGAAGCAAAGATATAAGATGAAGAAAAGACATACCGTGAAACGAAGATAATGAAGAAGTAAAGGAGAGGAAAAATGATCTTGATTTTCGGCGGTGCCTATCAGGGAAAGCTTGACTGGGCAAAAAAAGAGTATCATATAAAGGAAGAAGAAATTTTTTTCTGCACTGCGGAAGCGAAAGAAAAAGAAGCGCTTCCGGGGATAGATCTTGATGCCCATGTGATATACAGTTTGGAGAGCTTTACCCTTGATTGTGTGAGGAAAGGGATAGAGGCAAAAGACTATATGAGAAAAAACAGGGACAGGCTGGAAAACAAGATAATAATATGTACGGATATTTCTCAGGGTGTAGTTCCCCGGCAAAAAGAGCAGAGGGACTGGAGAGAAATGACAGGAAGAGTAATGAACTATCTGGCAGCAGAGGCCGAGGAAGTTATAAGGATATTCTGCGGTCTTCCCCATAAGGTGAAATGATAAAAGTAAAAAAAGAAGATCTGAATAAAATAAAAAAACTCTTTGGAGGGATAGAGGACTCCATGGTGATAGCATGCCTGCAGGGATACATGGGAGATGCCTACGTTGATTCTTTGGATGATCCCAAGGCGGGACTTATAGTAAGCGGAGAGTACAGCTTTTTTGCGGGAGATCCGAAAATCCCGGAAGCAAAGGTGATGGCAGAAAGACTGCTTGACATGACCCCCGGAGACAAAACTGTTGCCATCTTTTCCGGGGAGGAGCCCGGGTGGCAGGATTTTTTGATGGGAATAAAGAAAAATCATCCCAAAGCAGTCCCCCGATTTGGCATCCTTCAGAAGGATTATGAATTCGATGAGGAGCTTTTGAAAAAATATATGGGATCCCTGCCTGAAGGTTATGAGATAGTGAGATTTGACGGCGACCTTTACGATCAGGCCATGTCTGCTGAATGGTCAAAGGAATTCTGTGAGACATTCGCATCAAAAAAAGAATATCTTGAAAAGGGGTTTGGCTATGGAGTTGTCACGGCCGGAAAACTTGTTTCGGGAGCATCCACAATGACAGTTTATGATGGAGGGACCGAGACTCAGGTGGCCACAAATAAAAAGCACAGAAAAAAAGGTCTTGCCCTTTCATGTGCAGCGGCATTCCTTCTTGAATGCCAAAGAAGAAAAATAAGGGCATGCTGGGATGCGGCAAACACGGCATCAAAAAAGATGGCAATAAAGCTGGGGTATGAATATAAAGGAATATATATGACGATCCATATGCATAAGTAAGAGACAGATCGGATCCGATCGGAAACACACAAAAGGCGTGGAAGACAAAAAATACTGAAAAACAAAATACAAAAATACTGAAAGACAAAACACAAAAATACTGAAAGCCAAAGCATAAAAAATACTAAAGACAAAATATATCAGTATTTTTTAAGAATATTTTCCAGCCTTCTCTTGTATTCTGCCCTGACAGATGCCGGACTTATGATCTCAATATTTTCACCAAACTGAAACAGCCAGTAATACAGGCCATCGCTTTCGGAGGCTTCCACAGTGGCAAGAAAGCAGAATTCACCCTTGGAAGAGGGGCTTTTTTTGTTTTCTTCTTTTTTTATTATGATATTATCCCCGAACTGGTCCAGAAGATGATCTATCATACTTTCGCAGGTGCGCAGCTGGAGATGTATTTTTTTGCCTCCGTAGTGATGGATACTATTTTTGACATACTCAGAAATGGCATAGTTGGGATCCGGGCCCGCCGTTTCGCAAGCCGGACGGGAAGGAATGTCAGTCAGCACGAAATTCCTCATTCGGTCCAGGCGATACCAGGTAAGACCCTCATGACCATCGGTGTTGCATATGAGGTAATAAAAATCATTGCCCCAGACAAGGGAGTAGGGGCTGACTGTATAAAGGCAGCCGTCTTTGCGAAGATGAGACTTGAGGTCCGGACCAATATATGTATACTGGAAAGAAACCTTGTGGCCCTTTATCAATGCCCGGAGGAAGACATCTATGGCAATCTGGGTAGTCTTGTTCCTTGTTTTTGCATGGGAAAAAATATAAGTTGCCTGTTTAAGAGTTTGTCGGCTTTCTTTACATGTGGTGGCCAGCAGTTTATCTACTAAAGTCTTTGACACATTTCGAGTGAGACACTTGGCCTGCCAGACTGCATCGATAAGTATCTTGAGCTCCCAGTCCTCGAACTGACGGCTTGCCATGTAGCAGCCCTTTTTCTTGTCTGCGCACATGATTATATCAAAACCGTATTCCATAAGCAGCCTTATATCACTGCTGACCGATTTTCTTTCTGCGCTTATGCCTTCTGCCTGGAGCTTTCCGCATATCTGTCCGGCCGTGATGGGGTGTTCCTCATCTGTTTCTCTTAATATGTCCATTATCTTGAGCATTTTTAATTTTGTTTTTTCCATGTGGGTACCTCCGTGAGTGGATCTTGATTTTATATATGCATATTATAACATATCACCTGACCAATAAAAAGGACAAGTGAAAACCGGTTTTCGTGCTATAATGCGTTCACAGAAGAGGAAGGAGAATAGTAATGAAGCCAAAACATATTACCATAACCGGACTTTCGTATGATGAGGACGACCGGTTTCTTTACAGACCGGGAAGAGTTTTTAAGTGCGTAAAAGAAAAAGAAAACCCCTTTGATGAAGAAGCCATCTGTGTTCAGCTGGAAGGAATAAAGATAAGGGGATACGTGGCCAACAGTGTCAATACCGTGGCTAAAGGAACCATGAGTGCAGGCAGGATATATGACAAAACAGATAATGAATTCGATATAATCGTTCGTTTTGTAACAAGGGCAAGTGTTATATGCGAAGTCATTGAAGAAACTGAAAAATAGAGATGGGGCAAAAAGGAGATGATCAAAAGTGTGTGATTTTTTCGTTGATGAAGAAAATGAAGAAGATAATGATGAAGATAATGATGAAGACGAAGAGGAGAGCGAAGTCATTTATCTTTCCGGTGTTGCTCTGTCGGGAACAGTAAACAAAAAAGGAATAACTGAACTTATATCCCGGATAAAAATTTTTGATAAACTGTTTTTCTTCAAAGAGCATGCAGAAAACAGTGAAAAGGATCTGATAGCAGTCAGGACCGAAGAAGGAGAAAGGATCGGCCATGTACCTGAGCACAAAGCGCTTCTCATAGAAATGATGATGGATGCGGGCAAAAGAGTCTACGGCAGGCTTGAAAAAAAGGAACCCATGGGGAGAGGTTTCAAAATAGTAATAGGTGTATATGCCAGGGAAAAGAAAGTGCCGAAGGGAACAGGATAGCAAAGGGAACCGTAAAAAAGCAGGCAACAATGGGAGAAAATATAAATAAGTGAAAATTTTGAATAAAAGTGTTATAATGTATAATAATAAAACATATTTCTCGTATCACAGGGAGGACTGCATGAAAAAGCATCCAAAATAAGTGATAAGTCAACAGGCACAATTTTTTTGGTGCCTGTTTTTGCGCTTGATCAACCATAAGTTGATTTATTTACAAATCAAAGAATGTGGCAAAGGAGTAAGTCAGTTGTTAACAAGGATTGAAATCAGAATAGAAAAGAATGAAGAACCCATCAATTACAACATGTCATCACTTTTTCACGGGGCGCTTATGGAAAAAATAGAAACAGCGTATGTGGAAAAGCTACATAATAATGGTTTGAAACCATACAGTCAAAGCATAAGATTAACAAAGGAAAATACGATTTGGTCTGTATGCACATTGACAAAAGAAGCAAAAGACAACATCATATTACCTTTACTTGATAAAGATTTTACACAAATCGAAATCAAACACAAAAACATATGCATGCCTGTGGCCGAAAAAACGGTTACAGAGATAAGTTATGAACAGCTTCTCAAAGAAACATATTTTTATGAATGCCAGAAGACCATCAATATGGCATTCACTTCTCCGACAGCATTCAAAAGTCAGGACAAATATATTTTTTATCCAACTGTGAGACATGTTTTCCAAAGTCTTATAAACAAATTTGATGCAAGTTCAATGGGATCGGAAATCGGGACAGAAGAAATACTGGAGCAAATAGAAGACCATGTTGTCATAACAGGCTATAATTTAAGAAGCATGAGGTTTCATTTAGAAGGAACAAGTATACCGTCTTTTATGGGGAGTATAAGGCTTAAAATAAACAGTACTCAGCAAATGGCAAATCTGATATGGCTTCTTGGCAGCTACGGAGAATATTCCGGCACGGGAATAAAAACGTCTCTCGGAATGGGTGGGATCAGGACATACGAAAGAAAGGAGATAGTTAAGGATGCAAAATGAAAAATCAGCAGTTATAACGGGGGCATTGATACATGATATGGGCAAATTGCTGTTTCGTTATAATGACGGCAGGAATCACAGCCTAAGCGGATATGAATATATGAAAGATGAAATCGGGATAAGCGATGAAAAAATACTTGAGCAAATAAAATTTCATCACTCATCATATTTAAGAAATGCTTCGATAAAAAATGATTCATTGGCGTATATAACATGTATCGCCGATAATATTGCTTCAGGGGCAGATCGAAGAGATAAAGAAGATCCTGACTTGGGATTTGAAAAAGAAATGCAGCTTGAATCGGTTTTTAATATTTTGAACAATAATAAAGAAAACAAAAAATATGCTCCAAAAACAATGGAGGATATGGGAGAAATAAATTATCCTTCCGAAGAAAAAAAACAGTTTGATGAAACCGAATACGGCAAAATAGTCGATAACATAAAGTATGGGCTGAAGGGGATAGATAACACACCGGAATATGCAAACTCACTTTTGGAAATAATGGAGGGCAATTTATCTTTTGTTCCTTCATCAACATCAAAAAAGCAAGTGGCAGACATTTCTCTTTTCGATCACCTAAAAATAACATCGGCATTGGCAACATGCATGTATGATTATTTTTCAGAAGAGGGCATAAATGATTACAAAACTGAATTGTTTGAAAAAAGCGATGAATTTTACAAGAAAAAAGCGTTTATGATCTATAGCATGGATATTTCCGGCATCCAGAACTTCATATATTCTGTAGCACCAGACAATGCGTTAAAAGCATTGAGAGCCCGCTCCTTTTATTTGGAAGTTATGATGGAGCACCTGGCGGATGAATTACTGATTTCACTGGAATTATCAAGAGCTAATCTGATTTATACAGGAGGAGGACATTGTTACCTACTTATCCCCAATACCAATGGAGTAAAAAAGACAATTTCAGAATTTGAGGGGAAAATCAGAAACTGGTTCATTGAAACCTTTAATATATCTCTTTATGTGGCATTTGGTTCGAAAGAATGTTCTGCAAACGATCTGACAAACAAGCCTCAAGGCAGTTACAGAGAAATTTTCAAAGATGTCAGTGCAAAAATATCTGAATCAAAAAGAAGGAAATATAATGAGAAAGAGATCGAATACCTCAACAGCAGAACGAAGGTCGACCAGGAGCGGGAGTGCAGGATATGTGGAAGAGTCAGCTTACTGGAGGGGGAAAATATATGTCAAATATGTAACGGGATAATAGAAATGTCGCCAAAAATATTAACTGAAGATTTTGTTGTAATTGTGGATGAAAAGCCGGAAGAAGTAAGTTTACCTTTGCCCAATGATAAATATATGATAATGGAGAAAAGAGATGAATTGGAGCATCGAATGAAAACAGACAATTCTTATTTACGGGCATATGGAAAGAACAAGATGTTTTCGGGCATGCAGATGGCTACGAAACTATGGGTAGGTGACTACAGGAAAGGAACCACATTTGAAGAACTGGCTTCGGCTTCAACAGGGGTGGAACATCTTGGGGTCTTGCGTGCCGATGTGGATAATCTTGGTACAGCTTTTGTTTCCGGATTTGAAAGAGAAGAACAAGGGGATATGTATGTTAGCATTTCAAGAACAGCAACCTTTTCAAGAAGAATGTCCATGTTCTTCAAATTGCACATTAACAGTATTTTGAGAAATGGAGAGTTTTCCATTAGTAAAAAGGGAGAGATAATAGAACGTAATGCACTGATCGTATATTCAGGAGGAGATGATCTTTTTATTATTGGAGCATGGGATGATATAGTCGAAGCTGCTGTAGACCTGAATCATGCCTTTAGAAAGTACTCACAAAACACATTATCTCTTTCGGCAGGAATCGGGATGGTCCCACAGAAATATCCTGTGAGTGCTATGGCCAGACAGAGTGGAGAGCTTGAAGAAGAATCAAAAAACTCGGACGGAAAAAACAGTATCGCATTTTTTGATACTGGCAACTGTTTCAAATGGGATGTTTTTGAGAACAAGGTAGTAAAAGAAAAGTTGGAACTAATAAAAAAATATTTTGAAAAGAATGACGGGAAAGGGACCAGTGCAATATACAATATGCTAAAATTGCTGAGAAACAGAAAAGAAAAAATCAATCTGGCCCGATTTGCGTATTTTCTTGGAAGACTTGAGCCGGCAGAAAACGCAAATGAAGAAATAAAAGTCCTATTCAAAGAGTTTTCCACAACAATGTATAAATGGATGCAGGATGAGGAAGAAAGCAGACAGTTGATCCTGGCCATTTATCTATATGTATATCTGAGCAGAGAAAAGGAGGATAAAAAATGGAAATAATAACGGAAACCAATTATGTTGATCATGCGGAAAGAGTCATTGAAAGCATGATAATAAAGGACAAAACCGGCAGAGGCAGGGATAAAATAAATCTTACTACCTCAAAGATCCGAAATTTGCTATCCATGGTAAATAATCTTCAAGCCCTGATAAA
>Ga0209510_1004063_pt1 | contig 13224 bp, 8 predicted proteins | sample BiotimSIPDNA_FD_185749 | JGI IMG/M metagenome (GOLD analysis project Ga0209510, IMG submission 185749) | Anaerobic biogas reactor microbial communites from Washington, USA - Biogas_R1 time_0 SIP DNA (SPAdes) (version 2) | ecosystem: Engineered > Bioreactor > Anaerobic > Unclassified | place... | reverse complement strand
GTGCCAAACGGCGATTTGCCGAGTATAATGCCAGCGTGGCCAGATCCGCCCGCAAAACTGGGCGTTCTTTTCCGCGGCGAGCCCCAAGACAGCCGAGCGAGATGGGCGAGTGCCCCTGGCAGGTTTGCCGCTTGCCGTTCAACCTGTTCGCGACAGACTGGCTGAATTTCAGTCAGCCGGCGGACGAATTTCGGCCAACGGGCCCCGAATGCAGTACAGGTGGTTGCCATGCACGCGTCAGCGTTGAGGATCGTTGGAGCGTTCGTTCTGTTGGCCGCAGCATGGAAAGGTGGCGCTCCTTGGGTTTGTGCAACGAGCCTGGGTCCTTTCCCCGGCTCGGTCGCGCGGGATCGGGCGGACTGGCTGTTTGTCGCCGCCGCCGCCGTCGCGTTGTACGGTTTGACGTTGTGGGAAACCCGCCGGCAGGCGCGGCGTGATGCTCCGGCGGCGCAGGCACCGGCTCAACTCCTGCGTGCCCAGCGATTGGAGAGCATCGGCATTCTGGCGGGCGGAGTGGCTCACGATCTGAACAACGTGCTGACGCCCATCCTGATGGCCGTCAAGCTGTTGGGCAAGGAGAGCCGGGAGGCGGAGCGGCAGGGGTTGTTGGCGATCGTCCAGGCGGGTGCAGAACGCGGCGCGGACATGGTCCGGCAGTTGCTGTCCTTTGCGGGCGGGTTGGAGGGCGAGAAACGCCCGCTGCACTTGAAGCACGTGATTCGCGAAGTCCACGCGCTGCTGGTGCGCACTTTGCCCAAGTCGATCCGGTTGCAAGTCTCCGTCGCCGATTCGCTCTGGCAGGTCGTCGGCGATGCCACGCAGTTGTCTCAGGTCCTGATGAATCTGTGCATCAACGCCCGCGATGCGATGCCCGACGGCGGGGCGTTGACGATCCTGGCCGAAAATGCCGTCGTGGACGAGGGCCGGGCGCGACGCCTTCGTGCCGCGAACCCCGGCCGCTATGTCGCGGTGGCCGTGGTGGATACGGGAGCCGGCATTCCCGCGGACGTGCTGGCGCAGATCTTCGATCCCTTCTTCACGACGAAAGAGTGGGGCCACGGCACCGGTCTGGGCTTGCCCACCGTGCTGGGGATTGTCAAGGGGCACGGCGGATTTGTGGACATTGAAACGGATGCGGACCGCGGGACCCGCTTTACGTCGTACTTCCCGGCACGGGTCGCCGCCGAAAGCGAAGCGGCCCCGGAAGACGTCGTCGAACCCGGCTTGGGCCGCCAGGAGTTGATCCTGGTCGTGGACGATGAACCGGCGATTCTGGAGACGGCCCAGGCGACCCTGTCGGCGCATGGCTACCGAGCCCTGACGGCCTGTGACGGCCGCGAGGCAGTCGCGGTCTATCGCCAGCGAGCCGGCGAGATCAAGGTGGTCCTTTTGGATATGATGATGCCCGTGATGGATGGCCTCGCCGCCCTGCGGGAACTGCGGGCCTTGGATGCCAACGTGCGGATTGTGGCCATGAGCGGGATGCCTGTCGAGGCCAGGCTGGAGAGCGCCTTCGCGGCCGGAGCCAATCTGTTCCTGCCGAAGCCGTACACGGGCGAGCAACTGGTGTCGATGATTGAGGCCGCCCTGCGCAGCTGAACGAGACGAGGCCCAGCCCCTTTGCCGGAGAGGTTTCCAACCATGCCCACCCTGCTCGCCATTGACGACGAACGTCTGATTCTGGACTGCTTTCGTTACACGTTCACCGATCCCGAAATCAAGCTGGTCACCGCCGTCACGGGCAGCGAAGGCCTGACTCGATTCCAGGAATCGCAGCCCGACGCCGTGATCACGGATATCCGTTTGCCGGACATGTCGGGCATCGAGGTGCTGCAGCAGTTCCGCGAGTGGGATCCCAAGGTCCCGGTGATTCTGATCACGGGGCACGGGACGGCGGAGACGGCGATCGAGGCCATGCGACTGGGCGCGTACGACTACCTGCTGAAGCCGCTGGATCCCGAACGGCTGGCCGAGTTGGTGAGGCGGGCCTTGGAGATGAGCCGCCTGATGCGCGTCCCCGCCAAGGTCCCGGACGAGGCCGCGGCGGACGACCGCGCGGACGTGTTGGTGGGCCGCTGTCCCGCGATGCAGGAGGTGTTCAAGGCGATCGGCCGCGTGGCTCCGCAGAACGTGACCGTGTTGATCCTGGGCGAAAGCGGCACGGGCAAGGAACTGGTGGCGCGGGCCATCTACAACTACAGCCGCCGCGCGGAGGGCAAGTTCCTGGCGGTGAATTGCGCGGCGATTCCGGAAACGTTGCTGGAAAGCGAGTTGCTGGGACACGAGCGAGGCGCTTTCACCGGGGCCGACCGCCGACGGATTGGGAAATTCGAGCAGTGCCACGGCGGCACGCTGTTCCTGGACGAGATCGGCGACCTCACGCCGCTGACGCAAAGCAAGATCCTCCGCGTCCTGCAGGACCAGCGGTTCCAGCGGATCGGCGGCAGCGAGATGATTGCGACGGACGTGCGCCTGCTGGCGGCCACCAACCGCGACCTGGAACAGATGATGAAGACCGGACAATTGCGTTCGGACCTGTACTATCGCTTGAACGTGTTCACCATCCGGCTGCCGCCGCTCCGCGAGCGCGGCGACGACCTGACGCTGCTGGTCCAGTACCTGCTGCGCCGCGACAGCCGGGACATGGGCAAGCAGGTCGACCAGGTGGCCCCGGAGGCGTGGGAATTGATGCGGCGTTACTCCTGGCCCGGCAATGTCCGCGAGTTGCAGAGCGCCGTGAAACAGGCCATCGTCCGGGCCACCGGACCGGTGCTGATGGCGGAGTTCCTGCCGGACGCGGTCCGCTCGGCCGGCGCCACGGCGGCTGCGGCCGTCGCCGAGCCGGCGGAATGGCAGTCCGCCGACCTGAACCGCTGGATCGCCGGCCGACTGCAGGCGGGCGCCAGCGGCCTGTACAACGAACTGATCTCCACCATCGAACGGCAACTGCTGCTGGAGACGCTCCGGCACACGGGCCAGAACCGATCGGAGGCCGCCCGCATCCTGGGCATCAGCCGCTCGACGCTCCGCCTCAAGCTGGCCGCCTTGGGACTCGACGCGGAGCCGCGGGCCTCGGAGGACGACGAATAGTCGCCGTTCGGCGCTCGGCGGCGCTCGGCTTGGACGCGCAAGGCTCCGCGAGTAAGATGGCCGGTAATTCAAATCGTGCGATCCCCGAGGAGGCAATCGTGAAACTCGCATCCCTTTGGCCAGCGGCCGTCGTGGCCATGTGCCTGACCAGCCCCGCCGCCAGCGGCGCCGAATCGCAGCAACAGACTCCCCAGCTGATCGTGCTCAAGCTGGATGACGTGACGGCCCAGGGCGCTCATGGAACCTGCCCGGTCTCCCCACGCTGGCAGCGGGTCACCGACTTCATCGAAAAGAACCGCCTGAAGGCGTCCTACGGCCTCATCGGCTGGTCGCTGGAGCGGGACAACCCGGCCTACTTCGCCTGGATCAAGACGCTGCACAACCAGGGAACCGTCGAATTCTGGAACCACGGCTACCGCGACCGGCGACGCGAGGACCCGGCCGGCGAATTTGAGGGGCCGTTGACAGAACAGAAGGCCGCCCTGGAGAAGACGCAGCGACTGGCCCGAGAGAAGCTGGGAATCGAACTGCGGGCCTTCGGGCCGCATTGGAGCGGGACGAACCGCGACACCGCCAAGGCCCTGCAGGACTTCCCCGAAATCAAGATGTGCTTCTACGATCCGAAGGAGGCCAGGCAGTTTGTCTTCGAACGGGTCCTGGTGCTGGAGAACCCGACGTTCGTGCCCGACTTTGACAAGTTCCAACAACTGTACGAGCGGAACGCCAGCGACAAGGCCTGCCTGGCGCTGCAAGGCCATCCCAACGCCTGGGACGACAAACGCTGGGAAGGATTCGTCAAGATCATCGGATTCCTGCAAGCCAAGGGCTGCTTGTTCGTGACGCCGTCGGAGTATCTGGCGAAGTTCGCCGGGCGGTGAGCGGCCCGGCAAGCGGTGGGCGACTGGTCCGCCGCAGGCCGCAAGACGCCCGGCACGCAGGGGAGCAACGCTGGTTCATCGAGACGGAAAAAGGGGAATCGCATGTGGAGTTGGCGGAGCGGCGCGGCGTGGTTGGTTTGGATGTGTGGGCTGTGCGCTGCCTGGGGCGCCGAACCGCGGCCGGTGGCGCTGGTCGGCTCCGTCGCCTTGGGCAAGGCCGATCGGCGGTTCTTTGAATACTACGTGACCGCGGAACTGGGCGTCGTGTCCGAGGACCGGGGCGAGTTTCTCGAACCTGCGGAGTTCCCCAAATACTCGATGGTCGTCTGGCTGCGCGAATGCCCGCGCAAATTCACGCCCGACGAGACGGCGGCGGCCAAGGCGTACGTCGAGTCCGGCGGGCATCTGCTGATGACCAACGGAGCGATCATCGGCGCGCTGGATCGGCCGTTCAAGGCTGCGCCGTGGATCGGAGCGGCCACCTGGGGCTATGCGCAAAAAGGCTGGCAGGCCGAGGTTCTGCGGACAGGCGATCCCTGTCTGGCCGGAGTCGCGGCCGCCGGGACGCCGTGGCTGAGCGGCTATCACGCGCTGATGAAATTCGAGGGCGTGAACGTGCTGGGCAAGTCCGGCGAGTTCTCTACGCTGGGCTACCAGCCGCTGGGCGCGGGCCGATTCATCTTTTCGACCTACGGGCCTTACGACTGCCGCGACGAAACGACGAAAGCCCAGGTGCTGCGCATCTATCGCAACCTGGTGGCCCAGGCCGGGCCGCTGACGGAGTCGGCCCAGGCCGCGACGCTGCTCGGCGCAGCCGCTCCCGGCCGCCAACTGGTCCTCTGGCAGCGCGATTGGGACGGATCGGTCGAGTCCCGACTGATCTGGCGCCCCTGCGGTCCTCGGCCTGAGGAGTTGCTCGCGACCCTGGATTTCGCGTCTGCGCGGGAAGAGATCGATACGGCGTTCTTCTGCGCCCAGGCGGCGCAGGACGTGGGCGAGGTGCGCGTCAAGTGCGCGCCTCTCACCGCCGCCGTTGCCCGCGGCGACACGCAGACCTGCTTGCCCGGCGCGCTCCGCGTCCTGGTCATGGGGCAGGCGCCGGAGGTGCCCATCGCCCCCCCCCCCCCAAGGCTACGCCCACGTGGACCGTTCGCGGCGGGGACCTTTTTACTTGATTCCCGCGGAGCCGTTGACATCGGCGGGCAGACCGGCTTTCCGGTTGGCGCGGTACGAGCCGAGGACGGTCTGGGTCCAGGTCAACACGCGCGGGCTGGCGCCGGGCGCGTACACCAGCCGCCTGGAGTTCTCGACGGCCGCTGGCGAGCGACTGGCCGAGTTGCCGATCCGCGTCGAGGTGGCGCCGATCCTGATGCCGGACCCGCGGATCGTCCAGTTGCGGACTTGGGGCGGCGGCATCGGGGCGGATCCGCGACTGGCTCGCGAGATGGGCCGGCAACGCTGCGACGCCGGCGTGATCTCCTACCCCGACGCGCAGAAGATCCGGCTCCGGAGCACCGAGACGACGCTCCAGGACGCCTTGCGAGCCAAGGCCAGCCTGCTGCGCGGCCGGACTCCGCCGCCGCGGCTGGACTTCACGCGCCAGTGGGACGACTGGCTGGACCTGTACCTCGACCACGGCATCACTTTCTTGACGCTCAAGGACACTCGCACCGGCCAGTGGTGGGCCGACGCCCTCACCGGCCGGACGTGCGACATGACCGAGCCCTATGAACGCTGGCCCGAAGACTGGCGGGCCGCGTACGTGGACTACTATGCCCAACTGCAGGAGTACCTGTCCGAACGGGGCTTCCTGACGGCCTATCCGATGTGGACCGACGAGCCCAGCTATACGGCGATCCAGAAGAACTACCTGCCGCGTGCCAAGGCCTACTGCGCCGCGGGGTTGGGGCCGGGCTCCACCTGGACGACACCCGGCTGGATGACGCCCCAGCAAGTGAACTCGTTCGCCCCCTGGACCCGCGACTTCGGCATGTACCAGTACGGGTATCCGAACCTGCGGCGGTTTCTGCGCGAGGGCTTCGTCCAACTGCCGGCCCAGAGCCAGGTCGGTTTCACGCGCGGCGGCACAGGATTGGCCGTGCGCTTCCCGCACCACCAAAGCCGCATCCTGGGCTGGTCGGTGGTTCAACAGGGCCCGCCCGCACACTTCATCCGCACCGGGCCGATCTGGAAAGGTTGGCTGTACTACGTCGATTTCACGGCCCAGTCCTGGTTCCGGACGGGCGGGGTCCAGGGCGAGCGACTGCTGGCCTACGGCTCGTCCGACCTGGACGATGCGTCGATCGACATGCTCACCTCCAGCGACTGGGAAGGCGCCCGCGACGGCGTGGACGACGCCAACCTGGCTCGCATGATCGAGTGGTACCTGCCAAGGTTGAAGACGCGGGCCGAGGGCACGTGGCGCCGGCGTCTGGAGCAGATCGAGGCCGAGCGGGCGCTGTGGTTCACCGAGCAGGGCCCGCTGGCCATCGGTCAACGCGAAGTCCATTATCATCACGAACCCAAGGACGGCCCAGTGCTGGATTACCGTTACCTGGCCGCGACCGCCGACAGCACGCGGGCGATCGAAGCCGCCAAACGCCACGTGCTGGGCATCCTCCGGGAAATGGCCCCGCACGTATCGCCGGCGGATGTGCAGGTCGAATGGCACGACTGGGCGCTGGTCCGCGACGGCCAGCCGCAGATCACCCTGGTCCACGCGCCCGGATCGCCTGCAGCCAGGCAGGCGGCGCAACAGTTGGCCGAGCACATCCGCTGCTGCTGCGGCGTGACCCTGCCGGTCCAGCCGACCGATGACTTGTCCTCCGTTGCCGGCCCCAAGCTGTTGGTGGGTCTGGCGACCGACAAGCCGGTTAAGACCTTGGCTGACCAGATCGACTTGCAGCTCGACAAGCGTTATCCAGGCCTCGGCGGCTACCGCATCAAGCGTTTTGCCGACCAGCAGGTGCTCGCCATTGCCGCCGTGGACGAGGCGGGCCTGAACCGCGGCACCCGCAACGGGATCCGCTTTCTCCGCCCCCTCGGCCATTGGCTGCTGTCACCCCTCCCGCACCGCGACGCCGCGGCCCAGCAGTAGTTGTGGGCAGGCCGTAGTCGTATGCGGACCGCAGTTGTGCTTGCGTCTCCCGCCTCAGCACGACGCTCCGACCGTAGAGGCTGTCCGCCCTTTCGCCGCGGGTCCGGCTGCGCCGGTTCGCGAAAAGGGGTTCGCAAAAAGGGGCAGGACTCTTTTGCAATCGCGAAAAGGGGTCCTGACCCCTTTGTGCGAACTCGACCCTGCGGGAGGCGGTCACAGCGACCGGACGAAGTGCGCCAAGTCGGCGATTTCTTTGTCGCTCAACTGGCTCGCGCGGCCGTGCTTGCCCTCGGTCAGCAATTGCTCGACCGTGGTATAGCGCCCGTCGTGCAGGTACGGTGCGGTCCGCCAGGCTTCCACCAGCGTCGGCGTGTCGAACGCCGCCCGCTCGTCCAACTCGCCTCGGGTCCCCACGTCGTGCGGCTTCAGGTCGCTGTACAGCGGAGCGGGATGGCACTTGGCACAGCCGGCCCGTTCGCTGTGAAACAACGCCCGGCCTCGCTCGGCCGCCGGACTCAGCCGCCCCTGCACCAGCCAGGGACTGGGCAGCGGGGCCAGCGACTGAAGCCAGGCGTCGATCGCGGCCGCCTCGGCTTCGGGCCGTTCGGACATCAAGATGTTCTTGAAGCCGGAGCGGACGGCAGACTCCGCCGTCGGCCGCACGCCGGAAGCCATGCACGGGGGAGTCCGGTGCGACCAAAGCAGGCTCAGCGTGTTCTTGGGATTGCCCTCGCCGTCGTTCAGCAGGTCCCAATTCAGTGCGTCGGCGCGGCCGTCGGGATGACAACTGGCGCAGCTCTGCCAGCTTTCCAGGCAGACGCGGCCGTCGTGAAACAGCACTTCACCGCGGCGGACTTCGTTCCACTGGGGCTGCGGGCCCAGCGGCAGGCTGCGAACCGGAAGGGCCTCCTGGTCCGTCATCGTCACGACCGCGATGCTGTCGCTGAAGTACTCCGCCACGTAAACCTGCGAACCCCAAACCGCCAGACTTCGCGGCCCCACGCCGGGCAGCCTCACGCGCCGCCGCATGCCGCCCAGAAAGCCCGGCACGTTGACGACGTTTTCGCCGTCATTGTCAAGACTGTAGCCGTCCGAGCCGCCGTCGAAAAAGGCCGCGTTGGAGAACGCCACCAGCGGCACTTCCCGGAGCATCGACAAGAACACCGGGGCGTCGATCACGCTCAGCTCGCCGGTGCCCGCGTGGGAGACGCAGATCCAGAGCCCGTCGGCCGTGCTGGCGACTCCCCACGGGTTGGCCGACCCTTCCAAGATGTCATCCAGGAGGACGGTGTTCAACACCTCGCGCCGGCGAACGTCGATCACCGTCAGCGCGTTGGAATTCATCCAGCCCGAATCGACTCGGATGGTCGGCATGTGATAGCGGGCGACGAGATGAGCGAGCAGCACATACCTGCCGTCCGGAGTGAACGCCAGTCCGCGGACGCTCGTGCTGCCGGTGACCAGCCGGATCTCGGCCGTCTGAAACGTGGCCGTATCGGCCACGGTGACCACGGCGGCGGCCGCCAGCACCCCGAACCGGTTGGCGGAACCCGCCTGCAAGAGATTGGCCACCCACAACTCCTTGCCGTCGGGCGAGACCGCCGCGGCAACCGGCTCGCGCACCGCCGCCACGCGCGTTAACTCCCGGCGCTGCGCCAGGTCGAGCACCGAGACGTCGTGATCGAAGCGGTTGCACACGTACAGCCGCTGGCCATCGGGCGAGAGCACCGGGGCGGTGGCCGTGTGGCCCGCGGGAAAACTCGCCAACGTCTGGCCCGAAGCCGCGTCGATCTCCAGCACCGAACTGGCCACCGCGGCACAGGTCACCCAGACGCGCCGCCCGTCGCGGCAGAGCGCCAATCCCGTCGGCTCAGCCGGCGTTCGAACTCTGCGGATCGCCTTCGCATTCGGCAGATCGACGATCGCCAACTGCCGGGCGTCGGACAAGCACACGAACAGCATTTGTCCATCGGCCGAGACCGCCATCGCCGAGGGGCCCAGCCAGGCAGTCGCCTGCGACGGGGCGTCGTCGTCGGCCAGCGCGGCACCAGATGCCACGAAGACAAGCAATCCCCCACACCACTTGGCGAACGATCGGACAGCCTTCATCGCTTGTCATCCCTCCCTTGCCGAACAGCCCGAAACGGAAGCCTCCTGATTCACAGCGACAGGACAAATTGGACCAGGGCGGCCAGTTCCTCCTCACTCAGTTTGTCCGCACCGCCGTGCTTGCCCTCCGCCAACAGCTGTTCAATCGTGGTGTAACGTCCGTCGTGCAGGTAGGGCGCGGTCCGCCAGACTTCCACCAGCATCGGGGTGTCGAACGCCGACCGCTCGTCCAATTCGCCGCGGGACCCTACGTCGTGCGTCTTTCGATCGGTGTACAGCGGCGCCGGATGGCATTTGGCGCAGCCGCACCGGTCGCTGTGGAACAGTTGCCGGCCCCGCTCGGCTGCCGGGCTGAGCCGTCCCTCCACCAGCGCCGGACTGGGCACGGGCTGCAGCGACTGGAGCCAGGCGTCGATCGCCGCCGCCTCGGACTCAGGCCGCTCCGTCATCAGAATATGTTTGATCCCGGAGCGGACGGCGGCTTCCGCCGTGGGCCGCACGCCGGAAGCCATGGCCGGGGCAGTCCGGTGCGACCAGAGCAAGCTGAGCGTGTTCTTCGGGTTGCCTTCGCCGTCGTTCAGCAGGTCCCAGTTCAGGGCGTCGGCGCGCCCGTCCGGATGGCAACTGGCACAACTCTGCCAGCATTCCAGACACAGGCGGCCGTCGTGGAACAGCACTTCGCCGCGGCGGACTTCGTCCCATTGCGGCCGCGGACCCAGCGGAAGACTGCGCAGCGAGGCTTCGGTCTCGGCGTTCAGCGTCACGGCCGCGATGCTGTCGGTAAAATACTCCGTCGCGTAGACTTGCGAGCCCCGCACCGCCAGGCCCCGCGGCCCCACCCCGGACAGCTTCACCCGGCGGCGGATGCCCGCGAGGAACCCCGGCGCGTTGACGACGTCTTCGCCGGTCGAGGCACTGTAGCCATCTGAGTTGCCGTTGAAAAAGGCCGCATTGGAGAAAGCGACCAAGGGCAGACGCCGGAGGGTCGCCAACAGCGCCGGGGCGTCGATCACGCTCAACTCGTTCGTCCCCGCGTGGGAGACGCAGATCCAGCGGCCGTCCGCCGTGCAAGCGATATCCCAGGGATTCGCCGCCCCCTCCACGAAACCGTCCAGCAGCACGGTGTTCAGTACCTCGCGGCGGCCGACGTCGATCACGGTCAAGGCGTTGCCGTTCATCCAGCTCGAATCGACCCGGATGGTGGGCATGTGATAGCGGGCCAGGATATGCGCCAGCACGACGTACTTGCCGTCCGGAGTGAACGCGATTCCCCGCACGCTGGTGCTGCCGGTGATCAACCGCACCTGGGCCGCTTGCAACGTGCGGGTATCGACCACGGTCACCGCGGCGGCAGCCGCCAGCACGCCGAACCGGTTGGCCGGACTCGCCGGCAGAAGATTGGCCACCCACAACTCTCGGCCGTCGGGCGAGACCGCCGCGGCGATCGGTTCCCGCACCGCCGCGACGCGCGCGACTTCCTGACGCTGTTCCAGATCGATCACCGACACGTCGTGGTCGAAGCGATTGCACACGTACAGACGCTGGCCGTCGGGCGCGAGCGCCGGGGCCGTGGCCGTGTGGCCGGCGGGAAAATTCGCCAGAATCTCGCCCGCAGCCGCGTCGATCTCCAGCACCGAACTGGCCGCCGCGGCACAGGTCACGTAGATCCGCTGACCGTCGCGGCGAAGCGTCAGGCCCGTCGGCTCGGCCGGCAGCCGGACGGTGCGGATCGCCTTAACGTCCGGCAGGTCGACGATCGCCAACGCCCTGGCATCGGCCAGGCAGGCATACAGCACTCGCCCGTCGCCCGACACGGCGACGGCTGAGGGCCCCAGGTACGCGGCGGCCGGAGTTCGCGCCGCCTCGCTCGCCCAAGCCGAACCGCCCGCCGCCAGGACGAGCAATCCGCCACGCAGCCATTCCCCAAACCCAGCGGCCTTCATGTGCCGTCGCCTCCTCACGGTTGAGCAGTCTGGAATACAGTCGGACTGGTCTCGCTTGTTATCTTACCACGTTCTGCCAGGCTCGTGTCCAGCGCTCCAACCGCTTTTCGCGATCCGGTTGAAACACCAGGTCGATGTGCTACGATGATCGTCGCCCGCTTGGGAACCGTAGCTCAAGTGAACCGGGCTGGAAGGGCCGCCACGAAAACGGCCGCCACGAGAGACTTCGGATTTCAGAAACGAGTTTGCTGCCATGTCAGAAATCAACCGGCGCCGCTTCCTTGACCGTAGCGGAAAAACTGCGCTCGGCTTCGCTGCCGGCGCGACGATTCTTGCCGACCCTCGATCGGCCCGGGCCACGCCAGCCAACGACCGGCTCGCGCTGGCGATGGTCGGCGTGGGTGGCGGCCGAGGCCACTCGCTGGCCTTGGGGTTCCTGGAGCGCGGCGATTGCGAGATCAGCTACGTGTGCGACGTAAACCGCGCGCTGCACGAACCGCGCGCAGAGGCGTACGCGGCGCGCCAGGCAGGCAAGCGGCCCCAGTGCCTGCAGGACTTCCGCGAACTGCTCGCCGACGCCGCGGTTGACGCGGTGGTGATCGCCACGCCGCCGCACTGGCACGCCCTGGCGACGATCCTGTGCTGCCGCGCCGGCAAGGACGTTTATTGCGAGAAGCCGCAGAGCCACAATGGCTGGGAAGGCCGCCGGGCCGTCGAGGCGGCTCGAAAGCACCAGCGCATCGTGCAGATCGGCACCCAGAACCGCAGCGCTCCCTACAACCTGGCCGCCAAACAATATCTGGAAGAGGGCCGGTTGGGCCGAGTGCATCTGTGCCGCGTGATCGAGCAATGTTACGAGTCGGACTTTCAGTGGGGGCCGGATTCCGACCCGCCCGATACCTTGGACTGGGACATGTGGAACGGCCCCGCCCCGGAACGCAAGTACAACAAGGCGATCCATACCCAGTGGCGTCAACTCTGGGACTACGCCGGCGGCCAGATGGCCTATCAGGGAATCCATCAGCTGGACCTGGCCCGCTGGCTGTGCGGCGTCGATTATCCGAGCGGCGTGTACTGCAGCGGCGGGCGGTTCAATACCCAAGGGGCAGCCGAAACGCCCGACACCCAACTGGCCGTCTTCGAGTTCCCGCAACTGCGGCTGTGTTACGAGCAGACGGTCTATACGTCGTATATGCTCCGGAGCGACGACGGAATCCGCAACGGCGACATCTTCCCCTATTGGCCTCAGAACGCCACGCGGATCGAGTTGTACGGCGACAAGGGCGTGATGTTCGTGGGCCGGATGGGCGGCGGCTGGCAAGTCTTCGTCCGCCCCAAGAACCGGGAACCGGTCGTCAAAGACCAGATGTACGGCCGCTATCCCGATCCGTACCACAAGGAGAACTTCGTGCAGTCGGTCAGGAGCCGCACGCGGCCCAACGCCGACATCGAGGAAGGCCACCGCAGCATGCTGCTGGTACACTACGCCAACATCAGCTGCCGGCTCGGCGGCCGCAAGTTGCGAATCGACCCGAAGACCGAGCAGATCCTCGACGACCCCGAAGCCATGGGCCTGTTCAACCGGGTGTACCGCAAGCCCTGGACCATCGACGATCAGGTGTGAACCCGCGGCCGGCGCGTGAATCCCGGCACCGCGGGCCCGGAAGCGCGACGGCGGGCAGGGCGAACGAGGGAAGCGCGCGGTCCGGAAGCGAAATGTCCGGAAGCGAAATGTCCGGAAGCGCGCAATCCGCTCACCAAGCCCCCAGGCGTCAGCTGCCGGGGGGGCTGGCGACGGCGGATTGCAACCGGACCGACGCGCGGCGCGGGCCGTGGCACGCGCCGCGGGCGTCCTGCCGGGGTCTTGAATTCAGACTTCGACCCACTGGCCGGGGATCGGCGCGGGGTAGATGCCGTTGGCGTCGGGCAGGACCGGCGGCGGGCTGTCCTCGGTCATCGTGTCGATGTTGGGACAGAGTTCAAAGTTCGACTTGAGCATCTCGTCCCAGGTGATCACGCGGCCCATGTGCATGGCCGCGCGGCCCATCAGGCCCGTCAGGTTCGAGTAGGCGGCGCGCTGGGCCTCGTTCTGCGGCAAGTCCTTGCA
>Ga0209510_1004059_pt1 | contig 13237 bp, 6 predicted proteins | sample BiotimSIPDNA_FD_185749 | JGI IMG/M metagenome (GOLD analysis project Ga0209510, IMG submission 185749) | Anaerobic biogas reactor microbial communites from Washington, USA - Biogas_R1 time_0 SIP DNA (SPAdes) (version 2) | ecosystem: Engineered > Bioreactor > Anaerobic > Unclassified | place... | reverse complement strand
CGGCTGTGTTGATGGAGTTTAGTGAGGATTGGGAATTTGGCAGGATCTATTTGAATATGGAGAATACTTAGGCTATTATTGACAGAAAGGACCCGTGGCTATTTTACAGAAAATCTGACACGTAATCTAAAATATTCCTATAGGGATTCAAGACAGCGGATTTTTTGTAAATACCTTCTGATTACATTCTATGAAAAATGCCTTTCATAAAAATAAGTCGCTTGTTCATCCTGTGGCTATGAATTGTTGATTTTTTCCAATCGATCTAATCCTCCGTTTCCCACGCCCAATATCTGATATGATTATTTATATTAGTCGACGCTAACCAATTTTCAGTTAACTTTGAATAACGTCGGATGAATTATTTCTAATTTTCTAAACAAATGCAAATTTGATTTGAGGTTTACTTGTCAAGACAAACTCAGATTTCCAAGATTATTTCATCTTTTTTAATATTGCTCGTAACTGTATCGACGTTATTGGGTATCAGACATAGCTTTTATGTGTACTTACTAGTAATAGGCTCATTATTGAGTTTTTTGCTCTTAAGAACCACTAAGGCAGGTTCGGCGTTTCATCTACTTACAGGTCTGTTTTGGGGGTCTGCTGTTCTCATTTTAACCTCAGCCTTACTGTCAATGCTAGGATTTGCACTTCAAAAGTGGGTGTTAATTATTCCCGCATTATTACTCTTATTTCTAGTATTGAGGACAAAGCACCCCTTAGAGTTTGATATCAGAACCTTCACTACTGAAGAATTAATATTGTTCGGGTTTGCAATTATTTCATTCATTTCTCACGTCGTTTCAATAAAAGGTTTCCTTGCTCCAATCTTACATGACCCAATTCAGCATGCAACCTGGGCAAAACAAATATTCAACACTGGGAAAATTGAATACTTTTACTCACCTGGTTTGCATATTATCTCTGCTTTTGGCATGATGGTCGATAATATTAGTGTAGCAACATATGTTCTGAGATTCACAAATCTTTTTAATGGATTAATGTTTATCCCAGCATTCTATTATTTAAAATTCCATTTCAAAAGTAAATTCATTGCCCTAATAGGTGCTTCATTATTTTTAATTGGCCATTTTCCAACAAACTTATTTTTTACAGCAGGCAAGAATGCGCTATTAGTGGCTTCATCCTTCATGCTTTTACTATTAGCCTTATTTAAAATAGAAATGGGAAAATGGACAAAGTTGATTGTAATTAACCTTTTAGTTTTTGTGTTGATTCTCACTCATTATCCATTAGCGGCAATTGGACTGGCTCTTATAGGTGGTATTATCGTTCTCGAAAGGGAATTCAAGAATATTTTACTAGTACTTGGAGGCAGTGTATTAGGGATTTTGTGGGGCTTTCAAAAATATCATTATCAAATTGCCAGTCAACAAACAAGCATGTTCACTTACGTAGAACCATTTCCAGTGACCGTTTCTGGGTTGGCGAATTTGCTAAGTAGTGCCTTTGAAAATATTCGATTGTATTTTGCTTCATCTTATAATTTAACCCTTTTTTATTCAGGGCTATTCGGATTTTTGATAATTGGGATCCTATCTCTAAGACAGAAACAATTGCGTGGATTCCTCGGGTTTATAGGGGTATTCAGCCTACTCGCAATAGCCTTAAACTCAATCTCATTTCTTAGAAATTCTGTTTACATTATTTACATGACCCAGCAAAATGTGTTTGCAATTTTCGTATATGTTTCAATAGCAATCTGCTTGGGTCTTTTCATTGATTATCTAAGTTTAGTGAAAGCGGGATGGCGGATAGACTTGATAGTTATGACTATTCTTGTAGGTGTTGTTATAACCGTAAATGTCAACACTTTTAAAGTCTATCGAAACGTGCAAACAAACCTCAATTTGGTCTCGGCAAATGATATTGCTGCTTATCAATGGATTGAAAAAAACATAGATGAACAGGATATAATTCTGAATAATGCAGCGCAAAACAATCGTGCTGAGATTGTTTATGGGAGTGAAGGCGGGACTTGGATACCTGTGTTTGCCGATCGACAAGTAGCCATGCCATTCACTGAATTTTCAGACAGCAAAACGCACGAGATTTATTATTATTATCAGAAAATTCTTGAGGACTCCGAAGACTGTTCTAATTACGAAGCTTTATTGGATCGGGGAGTTGAATATTATTACCAGGACAGCCAAGGTGTTTTTGGCCCTCAGATAATTGCTAGCAGGAACCCGGAGAATTTTCAGCCTATCTACGATGAATCTGGGGTTGTTATTTACCAAATTCAAGGTTGTAATTAACCCTTTTCCATTGCTATTGGTTAGGTTCCGTAGGGCTGTTATCTAACTTACTGACTCTTGGTTCACAAGGAATTCTGAAATTAGAGTGCTGCAACAATAAGTTAAGGGCTATACGCAAGATCAAATTCAATACATCTTTCCACTTCTTTAGCATAAAAAGCATTTCAGCCTCAAACCAATTTTCTCTTCACATTGCCGTTGAACCTGTACTTGCTCTTCAGTGATATAAGACATGAGAAATGTGAAATATTCACTTTGGGTAAATTTTCTCGATAAGTCGCATGGAAAGATCTTAGTCTTGAACACCTTCTAAACCCTATCTAAATCTACCAACTTTCACAACTATTGATTTTCGATCGGCAGTGGGGTGAATTAAATAATTCTGGCCTAAAAAAGGTGTGGATTCCAGTCTGGTTTAAAATTAGGGTCGTAACGTTTTTCAGACCCATTGATCTTGTCTTCATCACGATATAGTAGATCTAATTCTAGTTATTGTTTAGAGCTTACACAATTTGAAATAATGCATCTGGTGCAACCAGATCATCATGATCCATAAGGACAATAAAATCATCATTCGCCATTTTTAAAGCATTGTTAGAAGCATGGGAAATATAACCATTAAAAGCCCTCTACTGAACCTTTATCTGAGGGGATTTATCGCAGTATTCTTCAAGAATGAACCTTACATTAGGTTCATTTGATTGGTCATCAACGTTTTACAATAACGGTTTTCATAAAGCTGTATGTGAACTTATTTAATCGCTGCTCGCTACCATTTTTACTGGGTTTTATGTATTGACGTCACAACAGAGATAAGCGATTTATAGGTATGGGTCATGATTTCCATTTTGATATTAAAACGCGTTTTTCCATTCAGCGCATCATATCGGTTCATTCATAAATCATAATCTCTCGTACCAACATCAGAGACAATCTTTTGTTCTGTCACTAATTTTCTATCAGGGTTAACATTTTGCTTATGGCCAAGGCTGTCCTGAGCTATTACAATAGAAGACGCCCTTGGTGGAAAAGCTAAATCAAAGTTCGTTACTTCTAAACTTAGATTTAAATTATACGCTGGATCATTTTTTAGAAAATCTTGCCATTTATCCAACATATATAACACTTCATTATTGAATCGTTCTTGTTTTTCCGGGGTATCCTCATAACCTCTAGAGGCAGATTCGTAATGATATAACTCCGCATATGGTGTCCACACATTGTGATAGCCAGCCATCAGCAATTTTATACAAAAGTCAATGTCATTGAACGCAACTTTGAGATCTGATTCGTTCAGACCTCCTACCTCCAAGAATTTTCGTTTTTCTACTGCAAGGCAAGCACCTGTAACAGCAGAATAATTTTGAGTGAGCATTGCTCGCCCCATTTGTCCGAGTGTTGTCCGCGGTTGATTTAAATAGGCATGATTAGCAACACCCATTATGCCTAATATGACACCAGCGTGTTGAATAGTATCATCAGGATAATATAGTTTGGCTCCAACCGCCCCTGTATCAGGTCTGATTGCCAGGCTAACCATTTCTTCTAACCAATTATTGCTGATTATTTCGGTGTCATTATTTAACAGAACAACAACTTCTCCCTTTGATTGATGAACACCAAAATTGTTAATCGCTGAATAATTAAAAGCTTTGGGGAATTCAAGAATTCGAGCTAAATTGTTATCTTGTAAATTATACAAGTAATCTAAGGTTTCTTTTTCTGATGAACCGTTATCAATCACTAATATTTCGTAATTTGGAAAAGTTGTCTTTTCTATAACGCTTGTTATGCAACGTTTTAGGATATCTGCGTGATTTTTTGTTGGAATAATGATACTAACTTTTGGAAAATTGCCGTTAAGCAGATATTGTACTCTCCAAAAACCATGTGGTTCAGCTTGTAGGTTAACTCGGATATTTATGCGTTTAAAGTGGTCTTGAATAGTTCGTTCTTGTGCGATTTCTGCATAGCTTTTTTCACTTTTAGCCTTTGCTGTTGAACCTTGGATTGCTCGCCAGTGATATAGAATAAATGGCAAATGTGTGATGTTATCATAAGGTACAACCTCTGAAATTCGCATCATCAAATCCCAATCTTGAGCACCTTCATACCCAACTTGAAATCCACCAACAGAGTCAACCACTTTTTTACGATAAACGCCAAGATGGCTCACGAAGTTTTGGCAATTAAATAAATCAGGCATCCAATCCGGCTTGAAGTAGGGATCATAACGGCGACCGTCTTCATCAATTTTATCTTCATCGCTGTAGATGACATCGTAACTTGACTTTTGATTTAGCGCCTGAGCAACACGATAAAGCGCTGTTTCAGCCAACAGGTCATCATGGTCAAGTAATGCCACAAATTCGCCTGAAGCTATAGAAAGAGCAGTGTTTGAAGCTGCAGAGATGTGACCATTTTCTTGTCTGAATATATACTTAATGCGAGAATCTTTTTCTGCATACTCCTTTATGACTTTTCGGACATTTTCGTTAGGTGAGCAATCATCTGCTATGCAGAGTTCCCAGTTTGTATAAATCTGTGCTAGTACAGAATCTAACGCTTCGCGGAGTGTATTTTCTGGAGTGTCATAGACAGGCATTAATATTGAGATTAATGGCTTGTAATGGAAATTTAAGATGCTCTTCTTAATTAGTTCAATAGATTGATAGTCTAAAGTATCATAAAGAGAAATCCAATCGCAATAGGTTTTTTTGCGTTGTGCCCTGAATCCTTCGTTAGTCTCAGAAAGACCGTGAGACTTAACAATATGGAGCCCATCCTTTATCAATGTCATCACGTCTTTTAGAGAGCGAATTTCTCGTGACCTTATTATGTCTCTAAGTATTTCGGGTTTACTTATCTTCCTGATTTCGAGATCTCGAAAAATAATTTCACCCACATTTTCACAAGGATCCAATCTTAAACCTTTCGTTTGATTTGGAAGGTTAAGTCGAACCGACGATTTTTTATCATTCAAATACCCAATTTCCAAAGAATCTTGTGTGTTAAACCCTTTTCCCAAATCATAAAAAAGAGAAAAGTATGTGGTATTGCCACTAGGGGTTTTCATCCACAGTGACAATTCTACCGGTCCTGTTGGATAATGTCTCCCTTTTGGTACAAGTATAATTTGTGGATCGTTTCCGGTACTTTCGAAAACATTCCAACGGTCAGTATAATTAGCGTCTGCAATGGGTATCAAAATAAATTTGTATCGACCAATAGCATTTTGTAATCTTGAATGGCCATAAACTAATATCCTTTTGAGTTTTATTTTAATAAATTTCACAGTGTCAATAAATTTGTTTTTTTTCATCTCGATTGTTTATTCTTTGTCAATATTTTCTATTTATAGTAAATATCATGTCCTTTATGATTTCTCATTCAAGAAAGAGAAATTTTAACTAAATAAGACATCCCGCAAATCAGATTTCCCAGTTTCGAATAATTTTGTGATTCTTTCAAGACATGCATAGTTATCTCTTACAATTTCAAGTCTTTCTTCTTCAGTTGGCAGTCGATTCGATTCCAAATCATCCAAGGTTATATATTTCATTCCCAAAGCTGTGAAGTCACCAATTGAACTGGAATATAATACAGGAACCACACCGTAAGCCAAATATTCGATTAATTTTGTTGGGCAAGAAACGTTGTTTACGATAATATCCTCTCTTAACAAAAGACCAAAATGAGCTTTCTTACACACTTGTTCAACTTCTTCTCTACCACCTGTACTGACGCTAACTGGCGGAATATCTATGCCATTCCAATAATCGAGAAACTCACGTGGTGAGGGGACAAGGATTAAGTAATTATATAAATGATGGGTCGAATCTATCAAAGACTGCATTCTCTCTATCATCTGCCATTTTTGTAAACCTCCTACATAAACAACAGATGGCTTACCGTCGATGTATGGTTTAGGGTCAAGGTGTCTTTCGATCTTGGTTATCTGATTGTCCAATATGGGTAGCGTTATGTACTTCACTTTTGTAAATGGATATTTTTCCTGTAAATATTTTGCCATCGCTTGTGAAACGACAATGCCATAATCAACATCTTCCAGGGCTTGTTTTTCTTTTCCATTTTCAATAGCAGCTTGCTCTGGATTGCCCAGAAGCACTAATTCTTCAGGAACGCTTCCATGCAAATCCAAGATTTGAACCTTATTCAAAGGTAAGGTAATGTTATTGACAAAGGCAACGCTGTGATAATAAATCAGATCAGACATACTTGCTATCAGTTTTAGCGCTTTTTCTTGCTCAGGATCTTGGAAATCTAATTTCAAATCAATGTGTAAGTCATCAGGAAAATTTTGATGAAATTCTTCCTCAAGAACATAATTGACAGGGGTAACATAAACCTTCAGAATATCATCTGCCATGATGTCATCAATTGCCTTGATTCTGCGGAAATACCCATCTTTTAATCTGGTTTCATTATAAAATGGCGCCAGAAATAAAATTACGTGTTGCTTATTTGCCTTTGTAATCCATATCTTTTGAATTGACTCTAATGCAACATTCGTCTGTTCATGTATCTTTTCAATTTCGTTCTTACTTTGTTTGCGTATCGTTTCAATTTCGTTCTTACTCTGTACCCGAATTGATTCTATTGTTTTATTACTCTTCTCAATAAATGATTCAAGGATAATCTTATTCTGCCTAAGATTTGTCTGGAGCTTATCAATATCTCCTTTGATGGTATTTGTTTGAGAACATACTGTTAAGATTGGATCAAATGCTGGTTCCGATTGTTTGCGTAATTTTCGTATCATTTTCGAAGCGTAGGTTACCGTTTTCGAGAATTTACGAAATTTTGGCATCGTTATGTAATCTTCAATGCCATTTGCAACCGCCCTAATTTGTGATAGTATCTCGCGATTATTTTCTTCAAGTTTGTTCAGGTCTTCCAATTCAGTCAAATCTCACCTCTTATGATGCTAAAATAAGACATTAGTCTCTAATATACAATTCTAACTGGTTTCCGATGAGAACATAATATCTAGTAGAATTGGTATATTGGAAAGGGAATTTTAGTAAGATGAAAGTGTTATCTGTATTCGGTACACGGCCGGAAGCCATCAAAATGTGCCCATTAGTTAAACAATTGGAAGTTGCTGATGGCATTGAAAGCTTCGTTTGCTTAACCGGACAACACAGAGAAATGTTACAACAAGTTATTGACATCTTCAAAATCCGTGTTGATTACCAACTGGACATCATGCGCCCAAAACAAACGTTGACCACTATTACTTGTGATGTGCTCGAGAAAATTCAATCCGTTTATGAAGAAATTTCGCCTGATATAGTGCTCGTTCACGGCGATACAAGCACATCATTTGTGGCAGCTTTGGCTGCCTTTTATCTACAAATTCCGGTGGGCCATGTGGAAGCTGGCTTGCGGACCTATGATCCTTATTCGCCCTTCCCTGAAGAGATGAACCGCACTCTCACCGGCCATATTGCCACAATCCATTTTTGCCCAACTGAAAGAAACAGGCAAAATTTAGAGAGAGAAGGCATAACCAAAAACGTTTTCGTAACCGGAAATACCGTCATCGACTCCTTTGCCACAACCGTTCGACCAGGCTATCAATATAAACACCCGGGATTACGAGAAGTTCCTGAGTGGAAAGCCTCTGGAAAGCGTGTGGTTTTGGTAACCGCTCACCGTCGAGAAAATCTGGGCAAGCCTTTGGAAAATATCTGCGAAGCCATCAAAGAGCTGCATGATAAGTATAAAGACCTGATCTTTATTTATCCTGTTCACCTAAATCCGGTAGTTCAAGAAACCGCCCATCGCATTCTGGATAATCTGGAGCGAGTGCGGTTGATTGATCCGGTAGACGTTGAAGACTTGCACAACCTGATGAGTCAGTGTTATCTAGTGATGACAGACTCGGGAGGTTTACAAGAAGAAGCTCCTGCATTTGGGGTGCCGGTCCTTGTGCTGCGCACTGAGACCGAACGTCCCGAAGCGGTAGATGCTGGAACAGTCATAGTGGTTGGAGTGGAAAAGAAAAACATTGTAAATGAAGCAGAAACATTACTTACAAATAAGAAAAAATACGAGGCGATGAGTAAGGCGATTAATCCTTATGGCGATGGTACTGCATCATTTATAATTTCCAAAGCTATTCAAGAGCAATTCCAAATCTCCAATATTAAAGCAAGAATGTCTTAAACGTCTTACAGCTATTAAACAACTTAATAAATGGTGGACATTAGTAAATTTATACAAAAAAGACGAAGTAAAGCTTTAAAGGAATCTTTCCTTAACATATGTAAAGATTATTCAATAGTAAAATGCTAATTTAAACCACGAATTCAAGGAACGGAATAAAAGTAGTTATTAATTCAAAACTTAGTTATTTTTGTTTACAGGAAGATTTGTATGATTAATGAACATGTTCTGTTTTTCCCATCTAATGACACAATAGCCGATTGGATGATTCAAATTTATGATAAGTTACCCAATAAGTCTGACTTTGTAATTTTTCCTACACGTAAAGAAAAAGCAGAAACATTCTTAGAGGAAAGAAAGATACACTTTCACAACTACTATCCGGGAGTTGTCGGGGACCTGAATCCAGCAATTTGCGTGTTTGGTATAGATTGGGGGTTGGAGGAAATTGAAGCAATACTGGAATCAAGATTGTCTGGAATACCAACTGTCACGATTCAGGAAGGTGTAATTCTCAATCTTATTGGCAATCAATTGATCGATGTGTCCGATACTGGATTTGTGCAGGATAAATATCTAAATACAGATTACTTTTTTTGTCTTGGAAAGGAGTATCTCTCCTCACTGAATCGAGAAAACCTGATGATCACAGGAAATCCAAAATTTGACAAGTACACCAAGACCCCGTTACCAAGCCAGCATAAAATACTGATCAATTGTAATTTTCCGTACGGAGTGGATGAGGATCGTAGAGGGGAATGGATAAATGAGGTAGTAGAAACATGCGAAAGCCTTAATCTCGATTATTTTATTTCGAAACATCCTCGCGATTTCGGAAAAATAGATGTAGATGAATCTCGCGTTATCAATTCTTCATCCTCAACAATTTTTGACCAAATTGTCAGGTCTTCAATTGTCATTAGCCGTGCAAGTACCATCATTTACGAGGCTATTGCTGCAGGTAGAAAGGTTGTTTACCATAATCCAGGGATAGAAGCCCTCCCTGTCATTGATAAATTTCCAGCTTCAGTATTGACAAAATCAACCACAAAAAGCGAATTATTTTCATCAATAAAGAAAATACTTTCTTCCCCAGAAATCGAAAATAAAGATTATCGGAAATTTCTTCAAAATCATCTCGGTACAGATAAGCGAAATTCTGCAGAGTTATGTGCAAATGGAATCGTCGATATTATAAACAAAAATTTTACCCCTGAAGATTCTATTCAAACCAATAGAAATACAAACTCTAATTACCATTTGTATACATTTGTTGCGATTGCCATGGAGAATCTCAAATCTTACAGAGAATGGACTACTGTAGAACTAGAACGATTTAATAGAGAAATCGATGATTCTAATAAAGTGATTATTGAACTGAGGAAGTGGACCGACGATTTGAATCAAGCAAAGGTCTATTACCTTGACAATATCTCTCAACTTGAACAAAACAAAAGAGAGTTAAATGAAGAGATTATAGAATTAAAAATGCAGATCGACGATTTGAATCAAGCAAAGGTCTATTACCTTGATAATAACTTTAAACTTGAACAAAATAATAATCGATTGCAAGAAGAAATTCGAGGATTTAAACAAAAAATTAGAGAGTTGAATGAAGCTCGAGATTGGTTTAAGGAAAAGTTTATTCGGATTGAAAATGACTTCTCTAATTAATGATCGAATACACCACTTTTATTATTAACCGACTGTAAAAATCTTCAGAACCTTGAACTTTAATGCAGTTTTCTGAATAAAAAAAAATTAGCCCATCAATAAAGGCATATTTACTCGACTTTATTCCTAATGCGAAACAGATGGATTTTGTCAGACAGTTTTTTGCCTAATACTCTTCTTGCAAAGGTCTTTCCCAAATGAACCGTGGCATCGAAAATGGACATATTAACCAGCTTTTGTTGAAGCTCCAAATTTACTATTTCGGAAACATCCTGATTTTGAGTAACACTTGCAACGGGTTCCGGACTTTTTGGTGCGCTAGCAATTGGTTGGTAATGAATCTTTTGAAGGCTTTCTATGTTGAACCTGGTCCAGGAAGATAATGCAAGTCGAAGGGCTTCCGAGGAAGTCTTTGTTGATTTCTCAGTTTTCTCATCACTAGGATCAGATAGAATTTGATGCCATTTCTTTTTGATATCAATGTTGCTAAATTTCTTGGCGTTGGCGTATGCCTCTTTGGACAAATATTCATATTTTTCTTTGTTTGTTAAGACTTCAATAATTGCTTTCCCCGCGTCTTCGACGGCGTGTTGATCAACAGCAATAATCCCTTTGTTATCTTTGATTAAAGCTAAATAAGGTAGTTCATACATAACAATTGGCAGTCCATGTGATTGAGCTTCAAACGTTGTCATTGAAAAACCTTCATAAGCAGAGGTAAGCAAGAAAATGTCAGATTGTTCGTAAAACTGATTCACTTCGATTTGAAAACCCGTTAGAGTAACACGATCGAGGATTTTTTTTGATTTGGCATAATCAATAATTTGTTTTATTGCATCTGGTTCACCAGTTCCAACGATACACAATTCAGCATCAGGTATTTTCTTTAAGACTATCTCAAAAATCCCGATCAATTCCAAAGGCCGTTTTTCTTCAGAAATTCTTCCAGTCCACAAAATTCTGTTATTATGTCCCTTTCGGTTCCAAGATTTGCCACTGGGAAGCGTACACGGATTAGATATCTGAAATACTCGATGTGCGAACTGCTTCCAGAACGCTGTATCCATCTCTGTTAATGTAACTACGCAATCTGCTATCTTAAATATTGATGGGAGTTGCACGTAGATTTTTTGGGATCCCAAATCCGAAAATCTAATAAAGTCGATTGTGCTATGGGCATAAATATAAAATGCGCAATTGGCTTGTTTACATACGAGCATATCCCACAATAAATGAGAGTCTACCCATTTGTGATAAATCATTACATCCACTTGATACTCTCGTAGGGCGCTATCAAGCGCAGTAGCCTTTGCATCGTAATCGTCCCACTTGGCAGGGGGTAACACAACCCGTGTATAGGCTGCATCAATCATATAATCCATATTATGAGGAGGTTCATCAGTAAAAAGAACAACTCTATATCCCAGTTCGACCCATAAAGGTATTAATTGTGAGATAACTTTTTCTGCTCCACCGTTCCGCAATCTGGAGTAGTATGTGCCAATTGTCTTTATTGGTTTCTTAATGGGTTTTGCTAAGTCGGTATCAAGCAATCCCTCTGCAACTAATGAAGGGTTACTTATGAATCTCGGCATCAGAAATTTTATTAAGGCTAAAGGCTCAGAATACTCTAATATACTGGCGAATGCTTTTCTTTTATTTGAGCCGTCTTCGTTAATCAAGTAGTGAAATAATCTATCAAACAATGCGTCTTGATATTTATTGTGAATATTGTCTACTGAAGACTTAAAATAATTTAACTGTCCTTCTTCTACCAAGAACTTACGGATAATGCCAGGAATTATGAGACATCTTGAGAGTTGTTGAATATGGTTAAGGGTCACAGATTGTTGAGTTGAAATTCCTGAACCGAAAGTATAATAAATTAAAGTTAAGTGAGGGTCTCCAACATATTTTTTCGAGTAATAAGAAATATAAAAAAATGCCAGTTCATCGTCACCAAGGTTCAGGTAAATATCGGGGATTTGATTGTAACCTTCTTGACAAGTCTTTCGACGATATATTTTATTCCATATAGTATAAGAGAATAATTTTTGTTCATAACAACCACGAAGTATCCTTTCGCCCGTTAAAATCCCATCATATGGTTCGAGCAGTTTATACAAATTTTGTATCACTGGTGAAATTTCAAGTGTTTTATCGACTTCTTTTTCATCACTACCACTAAACTCATCGTGGGGAAACACGACTTTTGTTCCAAACTGGTAGATATCAGCTTCGGTCTTGGTAATTTGGATCCAGGCTTGTTTACATGCATTCAGAAACAGAGTGTCATCTGCATCCAAAAACATGATGTAGTCCCCTGTAGCAGCCATCGTCCCCGTTTTTCTTGAAAAAGAACTTCCACGATTCTCTTCTAAATTTATTAATTGAATTCGATTATCCTCAATTGCAAATTTCTCAACCATTGCTTTCGTGTTGTCTGTTGATCCGTCATTAACGACAATCAGTTCTATCTCTTTGAGCGTCTGCTCCATGAAACTTCTAATAGAATTGTTGAGAAAATTTTCACCGTTGAAAACAGGCATAACAACTGTTACAAGTGGGTTCATTAATTATGTCCTTTATATTAGCTATATATACTAGGATTGCATTATATCAACGAATCCGAAAATGATTTGAGAGTTTTTTGTATACAATAAAAATTACAAGAGATCTCCTTTTTTCAAGCTGATAAAAAAAACATGGGGTCGTAAATTCTAACTCTTAATATAAGCATTAAGTTTTTGACCCCTTCGCTTTCATCAAGGAATCTCAGGTATCTGGGATTCATCAAATTTAAAGCCATCCCTATTCAATTGTTCTATTATTGTTTCTCGAACCAGAGTTAAAGAAAGATAATCTCTGTCTTGGCATAACCCAGTGTAGCTGGGCACATAGCTTTGGTTCCAAAAATATCCATCCTCTTGTAAATGAAGTTGATAGAACTTGTCACAATTAATGTCAAGGCAAGTTAGAAATGTCCTAATCTCAGCAATTTAGAAATGTCCTATTGTGTTGATAAAGTAGTAAGCACTGGCTTTCCATTTATCTTCTTTCCATAGGTCCTCCAGGGGTGGTCATACGCA
>Ga0209510_1004058_pt1 | contig 13239 bp, 2 predicted proteins | sample BiotimSIPDNA_FD_185749 | JGI IMG/M metagenome (GOLD analysis project Ga0209510, IMG submission 185749) | Anaerobic biogas reactor microbial communites from Washington, USA - Biogas_R1 time_0 SIP DNA (SPAdes) (version 2) | ecosystem: Engineered > Bioreactor > Anaerobic > Unclassified | place... | reverse complement strand
GGGATCGGATTGCGGAGAAACTGCGGGATGGACTCCGGGCACAGCAATGAGGCAAGATGGCCCAACAACACGCTACTCACCTACACCTTGCCGCGGACGGTCAAGGTGAGGGAGAGCGTGGACGTTGGACGAAGATTATTATGAGATCAGATATGCGCTTTAGTTTATGCCTATCCATCGCCTGCGTCCTTATGGCCTGCCACGATTCATATTCTGACTCGCCTCCAGCCATTGTGTTATGGGTTAACGTCGACGGCACTAATCATACATGCCGCGTTACTGGCGCCGGAAATGGATTAAACACATTTGCGGCGTTTGCGAGTCTTTCGCGTCGTTTGCGTTGAAAAGGTTTTGTTTTTTTCTGACCTCTGACTTCTTCCCTGAACCCTTTCCCCCTGCCACGGACGCCGGTTTGGTTAGAAGCGGGCGATGAGGCCGGCGGAGAGGACGAAGCTGGAGTAGTCGGCTTTGGCGCGGATGTCGCCGAGGGTGATGTCGGCGTCGTCTATCCATTCCTGGCCGGCTTCGGCCTGGAGGCCGATGTTTTCCGTGAGGTAGGCGGCGATGCCTACGCGCGCGGCGAGGCCGAGGGGGGATTCGGTTTTGCTGCGGCATTCGTCGGCGCATTCGATGTCCATGCGGGCGATGTTGCAGAGGGCTTCCACGGCGCCGAAGATGTCGAGACGGCTGCCGATGCGGCAGGTGAGGCGCGGGCCGAGGCCGATTTGGTAGAGGTCGCTGGTGAGGCGGGCATGGATGGGCTGGCCGGGGATGGTGCGGGTGGAGCTACCGAGATTCTGGTGATAGGGGGCGTAGGGTTCGGGTTCAGGGTAGCAGTAGGTGAAGTCGTCGTCGTAGGGGGGGATGGGGCCGTCTTTGAAGAGGTAGTAGTCGCGCCAGGAGCGGGACTGGATGGTGCCGCCGCCGGCCATGCCGCTGGCTTGGGTTTTCATGTCCCAGTAGCCGGCGAAGCGGAGGGTGAGGCCGGCGGAGAAGCATCCGGCGGTGTAGAGGTCGCGCCCGGCGGTGAGGCTGACGCCGAGGGGGCGGTCGCGGTTGCTGCTGTTGAGTTCGGCGGCGCCGTAGAGGGGCGTGACGATTGTTTCGCTGCCGGTCTGGACGGCGGCGTAGTTCAGAAAGTCCTGCTGACCGGGGTAGTCGGGGTCCTGCACGATTTCGACTTCGTCCGCGCTCCACGGGCGGCGGGTGACGACGTCTTTGTCGTAGATGACTCTGCGGGAGGGGGTTACGGTCGGGCCGCCGGCCTGGCCGGAGATGGCGCTTTTGACTTTCGAGCGCCAGGCCGGGCCAACGGAAAGGCTCCAGTCGCCGGGGCGTTCCCCGGTGGCGGCGGTGGCGATGAGCGCCGCGAGGGTGAAGAGGGCGATTCTCGTGAATAATGCTGTCTTTTGCATGGCGCTGTCTATCCTTTCAATTCAATGACATTCCAAGTTACAGGGCGAATACGCGGAAGAAGCCGCTTTCGTCGCCGTCCGGCACGTTGAGTTCCAAGGTGATGGAGCCGTCGGCCTCGCGCACGGCGGAGGAGGGGAGCAGCACCTGGCTGGCGGCGTCGAGCTTGGCGCGGTATTCCACGCGAAGGGCGGAGAGGTTGACTTCGCCCCATTCCGCGGCCTTCTCGACGGAGATGTTCAGGATGATTGGCGCGACTCCGCCGGGAGCGGCGAGGCGCATCTTGCCCATCCAGATGCCGGCGATTACGGCATCGGTGCGCACGGTGACGTTGTACATGCCTTGCTTGAAGGTGGCCATGTAGTCCGGGTCCGCGGCCATGGCCGGGGCCAGATGCACGATGACGCCGCCGACATCCACCCCCGCGCTGCGGAAGACTTGAAGCCCCACGATGGGCTCGCCAAGAACCGTGACGTTTCGCAGGTTGCGTGTGTTGAGGAAGGCGAAGTCGCCCAGAGCGACAACGGTTTTTGGGAGGGTCAGCTCCGTCAGCCCCGTCGCGCCGGAGAAGGCGTATTTTCCAATATGGAGGTCGGCGGGCTCCGTCGGATTGCGCCAGTCCCGGTTGGGCGGGAAGGAGAGGCGCTTGATGGAGGGAACCGAAATGAAGGCCTTGTCGGCGATGTTCGTGCAGAAGACGGGGAAGTACACTTCGGTCATGCCGCTCGTGGAGTTTTCGAAGGCGCCCATTGCGATGCCGGTGACAAAGCGTCCGTCAATTCTATCCGGCAGGACGACCTTCTGTGCCTTTTGGTCCGGGTTCTTGAATCCGGTGATGGTGATGGTGCCGTCGGCGTTGATGGTGTACTTGAAGAGCGAGGCTGCCGTGCCGCCGGGGGCGGCTGTCCAGTGGGCGTGCAGGCGGTGCGGCGCGTTCGTAATCAGCGGGCCGCCGCTCACGGCCTGGGCCGCGCCGGGCGCGAAACCGTTGAACCATCCCAGCAGCGTATAGCCGTTGCGGTTCGCGATTGGAAGCTGGCCGTACACGGCGGCGCAGAATTGGGTGACGATGCTGGTGCCGCCCGCGAATGCGCCGCCCGTGGCGTCGTACACGACCGGCACCCCGACCGTCGGCAGCGTGTAGTAGTACGTGACGCCGACCACCGGGTCGCCGGTGAAGGTGCCGCCCGTGCCGGCGAGCATGTCCTGGTTCCAGGCTATGGCGCCCTCGTCCTGCGCGTCGGCGGGGATGCCCCAGGTCGGGGCGGTGCCGTCTTCGTACAGCGCGATGCCGGTGCAGCCGTTGAACATGGCCTTGTAGCAGGCGGTGGCCAGCGTCGTGGCGGGCAGTTCCGGCAGGCGCGTCAGCGCCGTGCAGCCCTCGAACATGTTCGCATAGCAGTGGCTGGACAGGTTCGTCGCCGCCAGCACCGGTGTCTCCGTCAGGCCCGTGCAGCCGCTGAACATCTTGTAGTAGCACTGGCTGGCCAGCGTGGTCGCCGGCAGAACCGGCGCGTTCGTCAGCCCCGTGCAGCCGGCGAACATCGCGTAGCAGCAGTAGCTGGCCAGATTCGTGGCCGACAGTTCGGGCGCTTCCGCGAGGCTTGTGCAGTCCTTGAACATGGAGGCGTAGCAGGAGGTCGCCAGCGTCTCGGCCGCCAGGGCCGGCGCGGACTCGAGGCTTGTGCAGCCCTCGAACATGGACTGGCAGCAGTAGTTGGCCAGATTCGTCGCCGCGAACGCGGGGGCGGTCGCCAGGCTGGTGCAGCCCTTGAACATGCTGTTGCAGGCGTAGTCGGCCAGCGTCCCGGCGGGAAGCCCGGGCACGTCCGTCAGGCCCGTGCAGCCGTTGAACATGTCGCGGTAGCACTCCTTGGCCAGCGTCGCGGCCGGCAGGGCGGGCGCGGACTCCAGGCGCGTGCAGCCGGAGAACATGCCACGGTAGCAGCCCTCGGCCAGCGTCACGGCCGGCAGCGCCGGGGCGTTGACGAGCCACGTCCAGTTCCGGAAGAGGTTGCCGAAGCAGTCGGCTCCCATGGCCGGATGTGCGCCGCCTTCCACGGTCGGGTAGTCGAGCAGGGTTTCAATGTTGCCGGAGCAGACGACCGGCGCGGTGGCGTTGAGGTTCCAGCCGAACATGGACGAGCCGACGCAGGTGTTGTTCGTGCCGCGGATGTGGAGGCGGTAGTCGCCGAATCCGCCCAGCGCCGCATCCGCGCCGGTGGTGGTGAGCTCATGCCACTCCGCCGCGTCGGTGGAGTATTCAACGACCCCTTCCCAGTACTGGACCTGAGGCGTGATCTTGAACGCGTTCGTGCTTGCGAACGTGAGGTACGCGGTCGAGACCGGCGGCGTGGACGGCGTGTAGTAATACGTCGCGCCGATCGCCGGATCGCCGGTGAACGTGCCGCCCGTGCCCAGGAGCATGTTCTGGTTCCAGGCTATGGCGCCCTCGTCCTGCGCGTCGGCGGGGATGCCCCAGATCGGGGCGGTGCCCGTCTCGTGGAGCGTGACGCCCGTGCAGCCGTTGAACATGGCATTGTAGCAGGCGGTGGCCAGCGTCGTGGCGGGCAGTTCCGGCAGGCGCGTCAGCGCCGTGCAGCCCTCGAACATGTTCGCGTAGCAGTGGCTGGCCAGGGTCGTCGCCGCCAGGGCCGGCGTCTCCGTCAGGCCCGTGCAGCCGCTGAACATCTTGTGGTAGCACTGGCCGGCCAGCGTGGTCGCCGGCAGCGTCGGCGCGTTCGTCAGGCCCGTGCAGCCCGCGAACATCGCGTAGCAGCAGTAGCTGGCCAGATTCGTGGCCGGCAGTTCGGGCGCTTCCGCGAGGCTGGCGCAGTCCTTGAACATGGAGGCGTAGCAGGAGGTCGCCAGCGTCCCGGCCGCCAGGGCCGGCGCGTTCGTCAGGCTGGTGCAGCCCTCGAACATATACTGGCAGCAGTAGTTGGCCAGATTCGTCGCCGCGAACGCGGGGGCGGTCGCCAGGCTGGTGCAGCCCTTGAACATGCTGTTGCAGGCGTAGTCGGCCAGCGTTCCGGCGGGAAGTCCGGGCACGTCCGTCAGGCTCGTGCAGCCCTCGAACATGCTGCGGCAGCCGTTTTTGGCCAGCGTCCCGGCCGGCAGGGCGGGCGCGGACTCGAGGCGCGTGCAGCCGGAGAACATGCCGCGGTAGCAGCCCTCGGCCAGCGTCGTGGCCGGCAGCGCCGGGGCGCTGACGAGCCACGTCCAGTTCCGGAAGAGGTTGCCGAAGCAGTCGGCTCCCATGGCCGGATGTGCGCCGCCTTCCACGGTCGGGTAGTCGAGCAGGGTTTCAATGTTGCCGGAGCAGATGACCGGTGCGGTGGCGTTGAGATTCCAGCCGAACATGGACGAGCCGACGCAGGTGTTGTTCGTGCCGCGGATGTGGAGGCGGTAGTCGCCGAATCCGCCGAGCGCCGCATCCGCGCCGGTGGTGGTGAGCTCATGCCAGTCCGCCGCATCGGTGGAGTACTCGAGCGTCCCGTCCCACGACGCCACCTGCGGCGTGACCTTGAAGGTGTTCGTGCTCGAGAACGTGAGGTACGCGGTCGAGACCGGCGGCGTGGACGGCGTGTAGTAGTAGAGGGCGCCGATCACCGGGTTGCCGGTGAAGGAGCCGCCGGTACCCAAGAGCATGTCGGTATTCCAGCCCGCTTTTTCTTGCGCGTCATCGGGGATGCCCCAGGTCGGGGCGGTGCCGTCGGCGTACAGCGTGATGCCGGTGCAGCTCTTGAACATGGCATTGTAGCAGCCGTAGTCGAGCGTCGTGGCCGGCAGCTCCGGCAGGCGCGTCAGGCCGGTGCAGCCCTCGAACATGTTCGCGTAGCAGTGGCTGGCCAGGTTCGTCGACGCCAGAAGCGGTGTCTGCGCCAGGCTTGTGCAGCCGGTGAACATCTTGTAGTAGCAGTGGCCGGCCAGCGTCTCGGCGGGCAGCACCGGGGCGTTGGTCAGTGCCGTGCAGCCCGCGAACATCTCGTAGCAGCAGTACGTGGCAAGGTTCGTGGCGGGCAGATCCGGTGCCTGCGCCAGAGCCGTGCAGTCCTTGAACATGCTGAAGTAGCAGGAGTCGGCCAGCGTGACGGCAGGCAGGGCCGGCGCGTTGGTCAGAGCCGTGCAGCCCTCGAACATGGCGTAGTAGCAGGAGCCGCCGAGCGTCGTGGCGGGCAGCTCCGGCGCCTCGGCCAGCGCTGTGCAGCCCTTGAACATGTCGCAGTAGCTCTCCTTGGCCGTCGCCGCGGCCGGCAGCGCGGGCGCGTTTGTCAGCGCCGTGCAGCCCTCGAACATGCTGTAGTAGCATCTCTCGGTCAGGTTCGTCGCGGGCAGCGACGGCGCGCTCGTCAGCGCCGTGCAGTTCTGGAAGAGGTTGATGAAGCAGTCTTTGCCCATGGCCGGGTGCTGGCCGGCCTCAACCGTCGGGTAGTCGAGCAGGGTCTCGATGTTGCCGGAGCAGGCGACGGCGCCGTCGGCGGTGATCCGCCAACTGAACGCCGCGAAATTGCCGGTGATGTGGGTGTTGTTCGTCCCGCGCAGGTGGAGCCGGTAGTCGCCGGATCCGCCGAGCGCCGCATCCGCGCCGCCGGTGGTGAAGGCCGTCCAGTTCACCGCGTCAGTGGAGTACTCGAGCCCGCCGTCCCACATCTGCATCCGCGGGTTGACCGTGAAGGCGTCCGCGCTCGAGAAGGTGATGTACGCGGTCGAGACCGGCGGCGTGGACGGCGTGTAGAAGTACGTCTTGCCGATTTCCGGGTCGCCGGTGAAATCACCGCCCGTGCCGGCGAGCATGTCGGTGTTCCAGCCCATTATTTCCGCTGCGTCGTTCGGGATGCCCCAGGTCGGGGCGAGGCCTTCGGCGTGGAGCGTGATGCCCGTGCAGCCCTTGAACATGGCATTGTAGCAGGCGTAGTCGAGCGTCGTGGCCGGCAGCTCCGGCAGGCGCGTCAGCGCCGTGCAGCCCTCGAACATGTTCGCGTAGCAGTGGGTGGCCAGGTTCGTCGCCGCCAGGACCGGCGTCTGCGCCAGGCCGGTGCAGCCGGTGAACATCCTGTAGTAGCAGTGGCCGGCCAGCGTCTCGGCGGGCAGCGCCGGGGCGTTGGTCAGGCCCGTGCAGCCGGCGAACATCTGGTAGCAGCAGTACGTGGCCAGATTCGTGGCGGGCAACTCGGGCGCTTCCGCCAGACTGGTGCAGTCCTTGAACATGTTGAAGTAGCAGGAGTCGGCCAGCGTGGCGGCGGGCAGGGCCGGCGCGTTGGTCAGCGCCGTGCAGCCCTCGAACATGGCGTAGTAGCAGGAGCCGTCGAGCGTCGTGGCGGGCAGCTCCGGCGCCTCGGCCAGCGCTGTGCAGCCCTTGAACATGTCGCAGTAGCTCTCCTTGGCCGTCGCCGCGGCCGGCAGCGCGGGCGCGTTTGTCAGCGCCGTGCAGCCCTCGAACATGCTGTAGTAGCATCTCTCGGTCAGGTTCGTCGCGGGCAGCGACGGCGCGCTCGTCAGCGCCGTGCAGTTCTGGAAGAGGTTGATGAAGCAGTCTTTGCCCATGGCCGGGTGCTGGCCGGCCTCAACCGTCGGGTAGTCGAGCAGGGTCTCGATGTTGCCGGAGCAGGCGACGGCGCCGTCGGCGGTGATCCGCCAACTGAACGCCGCGAAATTGCCGGTGATGTGGGTGTTGTTCGTCCCGCGCAGGTGGAGCCGGTAGTCGCCGGATCCGCCGAGCGCCGCATCCGCGCCGCCGGTGGTGAAGGCCGTCCAGTTCACCGCGTCAGTGGAGTACTCGAGCCCGCCGTCCCACATCTGCATCCGCGGGTTGACCGTGAAGGCGTCCGCGCTCGAGAAGGTGATGTACGCGGTCGAGACCGGCGGCGTGGACGGCGTGTAGAAGTACGTCTTGCCGATTTCCGGGTCGCCGGTGAAATCGCCGCCCGTGCCGGCGAGCATGTTCGTGTTCCAGCCGTTTGCTTCCACCGCGTTGTTCGGGATACCCCAGGTCGGGGCGGTTCCCGTCTCGTGGAGCGCGACGCCCGTGCAGTCCTTGAACATGAACGCATAGCAGAAGGGTACCAGATTCGTGGCCGGCAGTTCCGGCAGTTGCGTCAGACCCGTGCAGCCGAAGAACATGCTGTGGTAACAGCCGGTGGCGAGGGTCATGGCCTGCAGCGCCGGCGCGTTGGTCAGGCTCGTGCAGCCGGCGAACATGTATTGGTAGCAGGTGGCGCCCAGCGTGTTCGCCGGCAGTTCAGGCGCCGTCGCCAGCGCCGTGCAGTTGGTGAACATGCCCTTGTAGCAGGAGGGAGGCAGCGTCATCGCCGGCAGCGCGGGCGCCTGCGCCAGCGAGGTGCAATCGCGGAACATCTCCTGGTAGCAGCCGCCGGGCAGCGTCGTGGCCGGCAGAACCGGAGCGTTCGTCAGCCCCGTGCAGTTGCGGAACATGCCGACGTAGCAGTTGTTGGCCAGATTCGTCGCCGCCAGCTCCGGTGCGCTGCTGAGCGCCGTGCAGTCCCTGAAGAGGTTCGCGAAGCAGTTGGCGGCCATCGCCGGATGTCCGCCGCCGTCCACCGTCGCATAGTCGAGCAGGGTCTCGATGTTGCCGGAGCAGTCGACCGAGGCTGGCGCGGCGTTGATCTCCCAGTAGGCCAGATTGCCGCCGGTGATGAGGGTGTTGCCCGTGCCGCGGAAGTAGAGCCGGTATTCGCCGGAACCGCCGTCCAGCGCTGCGGTTGCGCCGTCCCTGTCGAACGCGATCCAGTCCGTCGTGTTGGTGGAGTAGAAAAGATCTCCGTTCCACGACACCGCGCTCGGCGTGACCGTGAACGTGTTCGTGCTCGAGAAGGTGAGGTACGCGGTCGACGGGGGCATCGGCGGCGTGTAATAGTAGATGTCGCCAATCTCCGGGTTGCCGGTGAAGCTGCCGCCCGTGCCGGCGAGCATGTCGGCGTTCCAGCCGGTGGCGGTCTGGGCGTCGGGGATGCCCCAGGTCGGGGCGGTTCCCGTCTCGTGGAGCGTGATGCCCGTGCAGTCCTTGAACATGGAACCGTAGCAGCCGAAGGCCAGCGTTGTGGCCGGCAGTTCCGGCAGGCGCGTCAGGCCGGTGCAGCCCTGGAACATGGAGCCGTAGCACCAGTCGGCCAGCGCCGTGGCCGACAGTGCCGGTGCATTCGTCAGGCCGGTGCAGCCATGGAACATGGAGCCGTAGCAGCCTTGCGCCAGCGTCGTGGCCGACAAGGCCGGCGCCTGCGTCAGGCCCGTGCAGCCGGAGAACATGGATCCGTAGCACCAGGCGGCCAGCGTCGTGGCCTGCAAAGCCGGCGCCTGCGTCAGCCCCGTGCAGTTCTTGAATATGGATCCGTAGCATCGGTCGGCCAACGTTGCGGCCGGCAGCGCCGGTGCGTTCGTCAGGGCCGTGCAGCCCGCGAACATGTACTGGTAGCAGTTGGGCGCCAGCGTCGTGGCGGGCAGCGCCGGCGCGTCCGTCAGACTCGTGCAGTCGTTGAACAGGTAGCTGTAGCCGTTTTTCGCCAGTGCTGCCGCAGGCAGCGCCGGTGCGTTCGTCAGGGCCGTGCAGCCGGAGAACATGGCGTAGTAGCATTTCTCGGCCAGATTCGTGGCCGGCAGTTCCGGTGCTTCCAGCAGGCCTGCGCAGTCGTAGAACATGAGGTCGTAGCAACCCTCGGCCAGCGTCGTGGCCGGCAGCTCGGGCGCCTCGGTCAAGCCGGTGCAGCCTTGGAACATGGCGCGGTAGCACTCCACGGTCAGGTTCGTGGACGGCAGTTCCGGTGCGCGGCTGAGCGCCGTGCAGCCGTTGAACAGGCGTGAGAAGCACTTGTTGGCCATGGCCGGGTGTTCACCGGCCTCCACGGTCGGGTAGTCGAGCAGGGTCTCGATGTTGCCGGAGCAGGCGACCGTCCCCGTGGGGGCGTTGATTCGCCAGGCGGACGTTGCGTAGCCGTCGGTGATCTGCGTGTTGTTCGTCCCGCGGACGTGGAGCCGGAACTCGCCGGCGCCGTTGTCCGCCGCCGCCGCGCCGGCGTCGGTGAAGGCCGTCCAGTTCGCCGCGTCAGTCGAGCATTCGAGCGCTCCGTTCCACGATGGGGACAGCGGCGTGACCGTGAAGGCGTTTGTGCTTGCGAAGGTGAGGTAGGCGGTCGACGGGGGCGTCGGCGGCGTGTAGTAGTAGATGTCGCCGGGCACCGGGTTGCCGGTGAAATCGCCGCCCGTGTTGGCGAGCATGCTGTTGTTCCAGCCCGTGGCGGTCTGGGCGTCGGGGATGCCCCAAGTCGGGTCTGTCCCGTTTTCGTACAGCGTGACGCCCGTGCAGCCGTTGAACATGGACTGGTAGCAGTAGTTGGCCAGTTGCGTCGCCGGAAGCTCCGGCAGGCGCGTCAGGCCTGTGCAGCCGTTGAACATGCTCGCGTAGCAGTAGCTGGCCAGCGTCGTGGCTTCCAGTGCCGGGGCATTGGTCAGGGCGGAACAGTTGCTGAACATGTACTGGTAGCAGTTGGGTGCCAGCGTCGCGGCCGGCAGTGCCGGAGCTTGCTTCAGCCCCTGGCAGTTGGCGAACATGTACTGGCAGCAGTAGTTGGCCAGCGTCGTGGCCTGCAGATCAGGAGCTTGTGTCAGCCCCGAGCAGCCGTTGAACATGAGGCTGTAGCAGGAGCGGGTCAGCGTCGTGGCCGGCAGCGCCGGTGCGTTTGTCAGTCCCGTGCAGCCGGAGAACATGTACTGGTAGCACCTCTCGGCCAGACTCGTGGACGGCAGTTCCGGCGCCTCGGTCAGGCCGGTGCAGCCGCCGAACAGGTAGTAGTAGCATCCCGTCGTGAGGTTCGTCGCCGGCAGTTCCGGTGCGCTGTTGAGCGCCGCGCAGTACCGGAAGAGGTTGGCGAAGCACCAGTCGGCCATTGCCGGATGCCCGCCGGCCAACACCACCGTGTAGTCGAGCAGGGTCTCGATATCGCCGGAGCAGGTGACCGTGCCGTCGGCGGCGGTGATCGTCCAGCTTTCCGCTTCCTTGGTGCCGGTGATGCAGGTGTTGTTCGTCCCGCAAATGTACAGACGGTACTCGCCGGAGCCGCCGAGCGCCGCGTCCGCGCCGGCGGTGGTGAACTCCACCCAGTCCGTCCCGTCGGTGGAGCATTCGAGCGTTCCGTTCCAAGTCATTGCACCTGGCTTGACCTTGAACGTGTCCGCGCTGGAGAAGGTGATGTAGGCGCGCAGCGCCGGGGGCGGAGTGGTTTTCGGAGTAGCCGTCGTGTCCGCGTCGTTGACGGTCGCCTCGTATTCCACTTCGTCCGCCGTGAAGTCGTAGCCGCCGTTGGGCAGCCAGAGATAGAGCTTGCCGGCTTCGTCGGCGTAGAGGTCGTTGACGCCGTAGGTGACAGGAAGCGACGTGACGGCGATATGCGCATTGGCCGTGAGATCCGGCACGGTCACGCACCAGACGCGCGCGGTGTTGTTGGAGGGCGCGGCTGCCGCGTAGCCGCCGGTGATGCGGATGGAGCCGCCGGTGAAGGTGCTGGTGCCGGAGGCGTCCGGCAGGTCGCCGGTTTCGCCTTCCTCCACGTTGCCGAGGCCGGGGCCGATGCCCGGGGCGCCGCCCGCGCCGCCGGTGGCGAAGACCGTGCCGCCGGAGACGGACAGGGTTGCGCCATTGCTGCCGGCGACCTGCTGGCCGGTGCCGCCGCCGATGCCTGCGGCGCAGAGACCGCCGGTCGCCGTGACCCGGCCACCGGAAATGTCTACTATGCCGCCCGAGCCGGCGATGCCGTCAGGATCGTTGTCGTTGTTGCCGCCGCCGATGCCGGCGCCGTACTTGCCGCCGGTGGCGGTGACCTCGCCGCCGGTGATGGTCGTTGTACCGCCCGCGTCGCCGTCGCCGCCGCCGATGCCGGCCGCGAAATCGCCTCCGTTAGCTATGACCGTGCCGCCGCTGATGTTCACCGTACCGCCGTCGCCGCCGGAGTCGGCGGAATAGCCGCCCGAGCCGATGCCCGCGCCCAGAATGCCGCCGGTGGCTGTGACGGTGCCACCGGAGATCGACACCGTGCCGCCAGCGCCGCTCATGCCGCCGCCGATGCCGGCGGCGAAACACTCGCCGCCAGTGGCTGTCACGATGCCGCCGTGGATGGTCACCGTGCCACCGCCGATGCCCGCGCCGCCACCGATGCCCGCGCCGCTGTCCTCACTCGTTGCTGTCAACGCGCCCGCGTCGTCGCCCGGTGCGTTGGTGATGGAAAGTGTGCGCCCCGCCGCGACCTCGAGGCCCGCGCGGTTCCTGCCGGAAGCAAGCTCGTTCGTTCCCGCAAGGAAGAGCGAGACCACGGCATTCGTCTCCAGCGCGAAGGCGCATTGGCCGTCGCCCAACGCCTGGAGCGTCAGGTTCGAGAGCGTGACGGTGCTGGCGACGCCTTCGAGGACGACGACCTGCACGCCGCCCATCACGTTGGCACCCGACAGCGTGAAGGGACCCGCGTTCGTGAGCGAGAGGATGCCGGTTGCCGCGTCGTAGGCCCAGCCTGCCGCGTCGTTTGGCGGTCCGAGCGCGACATCCACGCCGTTGACCGTCACGCCGGTCGGCCCGACGCCGTTCTGGATCGTCACCGTGCAGTCGTGTCCGTTTGCCGTGAAGGTGTAGCTGCCGTTCGGGAGCCACAGGTAGATGGCGCCGCTGTCATCGGCGAAAATGTCGTCCGTTCCGAAGCCGGCCGGCAGCGTGCCGGGATTCGTGAATTCGACCCATGCACCGGGGGCGAAGCCCGTCACCACGGCGCAGAAGACGGGGACTGTGCTGTTCGAGGGTTCGGGGGCGATGAACGTGCCGCCGAGGCAGATCGAGCCGCCGGTGAAGGTGTTCGCGCCGGCGACCACGCCGTTGCGTCCCGGTCCGATGTCCGCGCCGCCGGTGCCGCCCTGTGCGAAGACCGTGCCGCCGTTGATGGCCACCGTGCCGCCGCCGCCGATGCCCGCCGACCAACTGCCGCCCGTGGCCTCGACCGTGCCGCCGGAGATGGTGATCGTGCCGCCGTTGCCGCTGTCGCCGCTGCCGATGCCTGCGCCCAGGTAGGCGCCCCGCACGGAAAGGAATGCCGCGTCGTCGCCGGGCGCGTTGGTGATGGAAAGCGTCCGCCCCGTCGCGACTTCGATGCCCGCGCGCCTGTCGCCTGAACGGAGCGAGTTGTTCCCCGCGAGGAAGAGCGTGACGTTGGCGCCCGATTCCAGCGCGAAGGGGCACAGCTGGTTGCCCGTCGCCGCGAGCGTCAGGTTCGAAAGCGTCACGTCGCACGTCACGCCCGTCTGGACGATGACGCACACCTTGCCCGCCGTGTTGGTGCCCGAAATCACGAAGGGTCCCGCCCCTGAAAGCGTCAGCGTAGGCGGGGTATAGGCCCAGCCCGCGCCGCTCGATCCGGCGGCATCGTTGAGAGGTTCGCCGTTAATCGTCACCCCGGTTAGGGCGGCGCTGGCGGTTACTGCGAACAGGCCCGCGAAAGCGAGCGCGAGGAGGGGCTTTGTATTCATGGAGATGTTCCTCTCAGGTACCGGATGATTGATAAGAAATCGCTTTTCAGGGGCACGGGCACCCGCCCGCCTGCCTGTGCGTGTCCGCACGCAGACAGGCTAGAACCGGTCTGAATGAGCGCTTTCATGGAGCGAAAGGTAGCAAACTCAGCCGGAGGCGTCAAGTCCGGATTCGAACGCCCGTCAAACCACGGGCAAAAAGTCCGAGTGACCGTAAAACGGCCCGACAAGGCGAGTTCGGCACCGTCTGGAGGCGCACCGCACCCGTCGCGATGGATCAGCCGTTCGCGTACATCATGACCGGTTCGG
>Ga0209510_1004056_pt1 | contig 13249 bp, 12 predicted proteins | sample BiotimSIPDNA_FD_185749 | JGI IMG/M metagenome (GOLD analysis project Ga0209510, IMG submission 185749) | Anaerobic biogas reactor microbial communites from Washington, USA - Biogas_R1 time_0 SIP DNA (SPAdes) (version 2) | ecosystem: Engineered > Bioreactor > Anaerobic > Unclassified | place... | reverse complement strand
CTTTCCTAAAAAGTGTATACCATGTGCTGGTCTCCTCACAGTAAAAATTCCTTGACAGTCTTTTAACGAAATGATAACATTTTGTAAAGTGGGTATTGAGTCTTCCCGCTTTATCGGTTAGCTCTTTTGATTGTGTCCGACCGGTTATGTGGAGAGCCGGGTAAGATATCTTTCTAAGCGCAAAACCGTAACGCCAGTCCTTAACAAAACAATATAAGGAGTAATAGATGAAAATTAAGAAGTCTTTGTTTCACCTGGTTCTTTTGATCGTCAGCTTCGCGTTGGTATTCTCATCCACCGCCTGCCGGTCAACAGAAGCACCCCCAGCAGAACAGCCCCCTCAGGAAGAAGCACCTGCTGCCGAGCAACCCGAAGTTAAGTCCTACAAGATTGGCATCTTGACCGGGACAGTGTCCCAGGGCGAAGAGGAATATCAGGAAGCAATGAATCAGATAGCCAAATACGGCAACATCATTGTCCATGCGACTTACCCTGACAATTTCTCTACAGAAACCGAAACTACCATTTCCCAGGCAGTTCAGATGGCTTCGGATCCAGACGTCAAAGCGATCGTCTTCGTCCAGGCTGTCCCCGGTGCCGCCGCTGCAATTGAAAAAGTCCGAGAGACCCGCCCCGACATGCTCTTCATCGCTGGTGTCCCTGCCGAAGATCCCCCGATCATCGCGGGAAAAGCCGACATCGTCTTGCAGGTTGATGAAATTTCGATGGGTCGCACGATCCCCGAAATGGCTGCCCAAATGGGCGCCAAGACCTTCATCCACTACTCATTCCCGCGGCATCTTTCTTACGCGACTATCGCCCGCCGCCTTGAGATCATGAAGGAAACCTGCAAAGAACTCGGAATCGAACTGGTTGAAGTCAACGCACCGGATCCCACTGGCGATGCCGGCGTCTCTGGCGCCCAGCAGTTCATCACCGAGGACGTTCCACGGCAAATCGCTACCTACGGTAAGGATACCGCTTTCTTCTCCACCAACTGCGCAATGCAGGAGCCTCTGATCCGCACCATTTGGGAAAATGGCGCCATCTACCCACAGCAGTGCTGCCCTAGCCCCTACCATGGTTACCCCGCCGGTTTGAACATCGACGTCAAGGGTCATGAAGGGGACGTACAGTACATGCTCGACCAAATCGCGATCAAGTTGAAAGAAAAGGGTCAGGAAGGACGTATGTCTACCTGGGGTGTCCCGATCAACATGCTCATGATCGACGCAGGCGTCCGCTACGCTATCAAATTCGCTGAAGGTGAAATCACCAATCCCAGCGATGTAGAAGCATTCAAGCAGGCCCTGAATGAAGCTGCCGCAGCTCGAAATGTTGGCAATATCACCGTCACCTCCTACAACGAGGACGGCGTTGATCTGCCGAACTTCCTGATGCTTTTGGCTCCATTCTATGATTTCTCGCAGTAAATAATGTTTTTAGGTATTGACTAAACTCCACAAAGCGCCGGCTTGCAAAGCGCAAGCCGGCATTTCTTTATGAAACTTTAAGGAGGAGGCACAGCTTTGGACAATCAATACTTGCTTTCAATGAAGAATATTTCCAAAGAATACTATGGTAACCGTGTTTTAAAAGATGTAAACCTTCAGGTCAGACCCGGAGAGATCCACGCTTTGGTCGGAGAAAATGGCGCCGGCAAGTCCACCTTGATGAACATCCTGTTTGGGATGCCCGTCATCTTTTCGACAGGGGGATTTGAGGGCGAGATCCTGCTGAACGGCGAGCCGACCAACATCGACTCGCCCCACACCGCCATGGACTACGGAATCGGCATGGTCCACCAGGAATTCATGCTCATCCCCGAATTTACCGTTACGGAAAACATAAAATTGGGAAGAGAGATTGGCGAACCGACCGCGCTCAGCAAGATTTTTGGCAATCTGCTCGACAAAATGAACTGGAATCAGATGTCCGCTGAAGCCAGAAAATCCCTGGACAGTATCGGTATGATGAACATCGAAGACTATGCCAAGGTTGCGGGGATGCCCATCGGGTATAAACAATTCGTCGAGATTGCCCGTGAGATCGACAAAACCGGCATCAAGCTGCTCGTTTTCGACGAACCTACCGCCGTGCTGACCGAAGGCGAAGCAGACCGCTTGTTGGATATCATGCGGTTGATCTCCAGCAAGGGGATCGCCATCATATTCATCACCCACCGGCTGACCGAAGTCATGGCTGTGGCAGACAGCATGACCATCCTGCGGGATGGCGAGTTCGTCGCCCGTGAAGAAGTCAAAGATACCAGCCTGGCAAAAATCGCTGAGATGATGATTGGCAGGAAGATCGAAAAACTGGTTGACGAGAGCATCCTGGAAGACCGGGCTCTCTCAGACGATAGGATCGCGCTCGAGTTCCACGATTACCACGTGGACATGCCCGGAGAACGCGTCCGGGGCATGGATATCCAAATCCGGGAGGGAGAAATTTTCGGCTTAGGCGGATTGGCAGGACAAGGCAAAATTGGTATCGCCAACGGTATTATGGGTCTTTATGAAACACGCGGCGATGTGATCGCCTTTGGCAAGCGTCTCGACCTCACCAAACTGGGTGAGGCTCTGCGTAATGATATCGCCTTTGTCTCGGAAGACCGTCGCGGAGTTGGTCTGCTCCTGGGCGAGTCGATCGAACGCAACATCACCTTCTCGGCAATGCAAATCAAAGACGAATTTTTGAGGCAAATTGGTCCTTTGAAGATTTTGGATAAAGCAAAAGCCGATCAACACACGCGGGATATGATCAAACTGCTGGATATCCGCTGCACTGGCACCTCCCAGGAAGCTGGCAGCCTTTCGGGAGGGAACCAACAAAAAGTCTGCCTCGCTCGTGCGATCACGATGAAGCCAAAAATCCTGATCGTTTCGGAACCTACGCGCGGGATCGACATCGGCGCGAAAAAATTGGTGTTGGAGTATCTCACGAAAATAAACCGTGAACAGGGCACCACGATCGTGATGATCAGTTCAGAACTGGTTGAACTGCGATCTATGTGTGACCGTATCGCGATTGTTTCTGAAGGAAAAGTTTTCTCGGTCATGAAACCTGACGACTCCGACGCGGCATTCGGCTTAGCCATGGCAGGTGTTAGGGAGGAGGTATCCGCGTGAAAACATTAAAGAATGCTTACGAAAATATCGGACTGCCAAGATTAATCATTGGTCTGTTTTTTATTTTTCTGATTGTAACCTCCATCGCGCTGGGTTTTTCGCCCGCAGCTCTTTTCAGCGACGTTGTCAGGCGCTGGCTGATGTATGGGACACTCGTTTTGGCGATGGTTCCGGGCATCCAAAGCGGGATTGGATTAAATTTTGGCATTTCGTTGGGAATTTCTGCGGGGCTTTTCGGTTCGGTTATCGCTATGGAAATCAGTTTCCTCCAGAACTGGAATGAAACTCTCGGCGCAGGCGCAGCCTGGCTGACCTTATTATTAGCCTTGTTGTTTGGGATCGTCATGGCAGCGGCTCTGGGGACGCTCTATGGTCTGCTCCTTAATCGGGTCAAAGGGTCCGAGATGACCGTCTCAACCTATGTCGGTTTTTCCGTGATCGCGTTTATGAATATTGTATGGCTTTCCCTCGCCTTCAAAAACGGGGAACTCAGTTGGCCACTGCAAGGGCAGGGTCTGCGCAATACCGCCAGCCTCTCAGGCAGTTTTGGAGGGCTGCTGAGCAATCCTGACGTTGTCCAAACCACCCAGCCGCGCTGGCTTCATTGGTTAGCCTTCAGAGTCGGAGAGTTCACCGTCCCGCTCGGTTTGATTCTGGTCTTTGGGTTCTTGTGCTTTATCGTTTGGGTCTTTTTCAGGAGCAAACTCGGCATCGCCATGAGCGGCGCGGGTGAAAACCAGCTCTTCACCACCTCGAGCGGCATCAACGTGGACCGCAAACGCATCCAGGGAACGGCAATCTCAACCGTCCTCGGCGCGGTAGGCATCATCCTTTACGCTCAAACCTACGGGTTCCTGCAGCTCTATAACGCGCCTTTAATGATGGGTTTCGCCTCGGTCGCTTCCATCCTGATCGGGGGAGCCTCCGTGAGGCGCGCTAAAATCTCTCACGTGTTGATCGGCACACTGCTCTTCCAGGGGATCCTCGTGACCGCGTTGCCTGTCGTCAATGAAGTGATCGAGATTGGCACGCTGCCGGAAGTGCTGCGGATCATCATTTCGAACGGTATCATCCTCTATGCCTTAACCAAAACAAAAGGAGGCAACCAATGAGCAAGACGACCACTTTCCTGAAAAAAACAGGCTCATTCCTCTTCGATAATAAGGTCATGATTGCCTTTGCGGCGATTTGCGTTGCTGCCATTATACTTTCGGGCAGTCCGATATCTTTTGTTGTGGACGGCGTCTTCACCCGCATCACCCGCAACACCTTCACCGTGCTTGCTCTGATCATTCCGGTTTTGGCTGGCTTGGGTTTAAACTTTGGCATTGTTATCGGCGCTATCGCCGCCCAGATCGCAGTTTTTTGGGTGGTGTATTGGGGTTTTGGCGGTTTCAACGGAATGCTGTTGAGCGCCCTGATCGCCACACCGCTGGCTGTGCTGTTTGGCTACCTGGTCGGAAGGCTCTTCAACCGCGTTAAAGGCGCGGAAATGATCGCTGGTTTGATCCTGGGGTATTTCGCGGACGGCTTATATCAATTGTTTTTCCTGGTAATCATCGGCGGCATTATCCCGGTGAATAATCCAAAATTGATTATTTCAGGAGGGGTCGGGGTAAAAAATACCATCGACCTGACGGGCAATTTGAAATACTCGATTGACGCCGTTCGCATGGTGGACATCGTGACGGTGTTGTTCTACGCGGTGTTGGCTGTCACGGTCATCAAAGTCGTATTGCATTTGCTAAAAAAGTACCGGCTGACCAGAGGAGACCTGATCTTCTTTGGAGCCATGGCTGTTTTGTTCGCGATCTCGTACATCCCCGTCGTTGAACGCTTCCTCTCCACCGACCGCCTGGGGCTGCTAAACGCCTTGATCGTGGTACTCGTCATCCTCGCGGTGATGCAATTAGTCAAAATCGTGAAGGCAATTTGGATTGATAAGGAAAAGCCCAAAACCCTGGTCAAACCCATCCTGATGCTGCTTGTATTCGGAGCGATCTACGGTCTGACTTACATCCCGCAAATTGAACAAGTCCTGATGTTCGTCAAATTGCCGGTATTGCCCTTCCTGCTGATCGCGGGATTGTGCTGGTTCAACCACAGGCTTCTTTCCACCCGTCTGGGTCAAAACATGCGCACGGTCGGTCAAAGCCAAAGCGTTGCAATGGCATCGGGTATTAATGTGGATCAAACCCGCGTGTTAGCCATGGTCATCTCCACCGTCCTGGCAAGCTGGGGACAGTTGATTTTCCTTCAGAACATCGGTACTTTTTCCACCTACGGGGCGCATACCCAAATCGCGCAATTCGCTATTGCTGCCCTGCTGGTTGGTGGCGCTTCCGTCCAGAAAGCCACCAACAAACAGGCGATCATTGGGGTCATTCTTTTCCACACCCTGTTTATCGTGGCGCCGCAAGCGGGCAAAGAACTGTTTAACAATGCCCAGATTGGTGAATACTTCAGAGTTTTCGTTTCCTACGGTGTGATCGCGCTTTCGCTGGCAATGCATGCCTGGAAGAAATTCAAGAAAGAAGAGCAGCCCTCTTCAGAGTTGCCGAACCCGGAAGAGTCGAATCTCGCGCCAGCGGCTGAGTGACCTTTGGAGTTTATCGGAAAGAAAACTACTGAATAGTATCTGCTAAACTATCGCACAAAAGAGGCTGACACAAAAGCGAGTAGGATCAGCCTCTTTTTTCTTTTTTGGGCATTTTCGCTCTTTTTGCTTCATTTCTTCTAAATATATTATCTTTTAGCTCTTGAATTTCGTCTTAAAATATCGTACTCTATGGAAGCATTATTTAACCAAAAGGAAAAGGTAAACTGCTGTTTATGGCAAGATTGAACAACCAACCGATTATCGATGAAGATTCCCCCGCATCCGCTCTGACCCGGCTTTTGGACTATGGCAGAAAGAAGTCCTATGTCAGCAATGATGACATCCTTCATTTTTACCCGGAGGCAGAACAGGATATTGACCAGCTCGAGGCGGTCTACAATGCGCTCGGCAACGCTGGCATCCCCATCGTAGAAGATGACATGACCCGAATTGAGCCATCGGATGAAGAACTTTCGGAAACCGCTGAAGAGGTCCCCACCATCGACGACCTGGCAAGCATCGACACCGACGACACGATCGGTCTCTACCTAAAGGAAGTCAGCCGGGTGCCGCTTTTGAATGACATTAAAGAAGAAGTCATTTTGGCGAAGAGGATCGAACGCGGACGTGAGGCGCGGGCTGAATTAGCCCAGGGGAACCTTAGCAATAAACGACGCATGGAATTGCGTCAGTTGATCGAAGATGGCACCAACGCGCGCGACCACCTCATCACCGCCAATTCGCGTCTGGTTATCAGTGTTGCCAAGAAATACATGGGGCGCGGTGTGCCCTTCCTGGACCTGATCCAGGAGGGAAACATCGGCTTGATCCGCGCGACTAAAAAATTTGAATACCAGCGCGGACACAAATTCAGCACTTATGCCACCTGGTGGATCCGCCAGGCGGTCACCCGCGCGATTGCCGACCAGGGCAGGACCATCCGCGTGCCGGTACACATGGGAGACCAAATCAACAAACTCTTGCGGGTTCAGCACCAGTTGACCCAAAAGCTGGGTCGGGAACCAACCGTGGAAGAATTGGCAGACACGCTCGAAGTGCTGCCGAAAAAGGTCGAGAACATGATCCAGGTCGCCCGCAGACCGCTCTCGCTTGAGACCCCAACCGACGATGAAGAAGATTCCGTCCTCGGGGATTTCATTGAAGACGACGAGGCTCTGCCGCCTGATGAGACCGCCACGTTTAACCTCCTGCGTGAACATCTGGTGGAAGTGCTCGACACGCTCCCCCCGCGCGAGGTACGCATCCTGCAGTTGCGCTACGGTTTGCTCGATGGGCAGGCGTACACGCTGGAAGAAGTCGGGCGTAAGATGGGCGTTACTCGCGAACGCGTTCGACAAATTGAAGCCCAAGCGCTTACCCGCTTGCGTCATCCCAGCGTCAGGCGCAAATTGCGCGACTATCTGGGAGACTGAGCATGACCGAACAAGAAAACGACATCACCCAACCCGTGCCTCTCAAACCCGCGCCGTCCGCAGACATTTCGGAAGTGGACACCCAACCGGTAAACGTCGCGCCGGAAAGCCAAAAAAATCCGCTTCCGGAATGGCTGCTTAAATTTGCAGCGGCACCGGAGCAGCCCGAAGAGCCACAGGTCAGTCCTAAGACAATTCCGGTTGTTTTTGAGGAGGATGAAAGCTTCATTCCTCCCGTTCTGCCCGAAGATAGCCAGTGGCAGGAAGTCCCCGCATTTCGTGAACAGGAATCCGCAGAAGCGCCTGCCGACGAAGCAGCCGAAGCACCAACCAATGAGGTAAGTGAAGAGCCGGGCACAGCGGAATCTTTCGGGCGGAGAATTCGCGACCTGCTCGGGCAAGGTCAGCGCGCAGATGCCATCGCGCAAATCCGCGCCAATAAATCTGATCCTGCTTTGGCAGAGACAGCCCGGAAAACTTTGCGCTCTCACCTGACCCTCTCGGAAAACGCGAACGAACTTTGGGAAGTTTACGACGAGCTCAACCGCTCGACACCATAACACTCTGATTGGAGCACTAAATGGAACGTTCATTGGTATTGGTCAAACCCGACGGCGTACAGCGCGGTTTGATCGGCGAGGTTATCACCCGGCTCGAAAATCGCGGTTTAAGGCTCGTGGCTGCGAAATTCCAGTGGGTCAGCCTTGAACTGGCAAAAAAACACTATGCGGTTCACGAGGGGAAGCCATTCTTTGACGGCTTGATCGCCTTCATTACCTCATCCCCTGTGATGGCTATGGTCTGGACCGGACCCGACGCGATCACTGCCATCCGCCAGACGATGGGGAAAACCCGCGGAACCGAAGCAGACCCGGGCACGATCCGCAGCGACTACGCTATCCAGAACCAAAAAAATCTCACCCATGCCTCCGACTCGGTCGAAAACGCTGAGGCTGAGATCGCGCTTTGGTTCAAACCGGAAGAACTGGTGGAGTGGAAACGCTGCACGGAAGACTGGAGTTTCTGATGCCAGGTGAAGGCTTGGATTCATACGTGACCGTGTACAACGCGCATGGTCGCCTGGACGCTGAGACGATCAAAGCATTCCTTGAGGCGCAGGATATCCCCGTCTATATCGACCAGGACACACTCGGTTTGATCTACGGTTTCACTGTCGGCGATATTGGTTTGGTCGGCATACGGGTCGCCCCCGAGCATGCAGACAGAGCTAAAGAGCTTCTGGCTGCGATGGAACAAGGCGGTTTCAGCGACGAAATATTGACTGAGGACGAAAACGCTGCCTCCCAATCACACATAGAACCCGCTGACGCTGAAGATGATGACCTGAAGGTCAGAAAACGGGTGCTCTTCCTCTGCGCGGGCAACTCTGCCCGCAGCCAAATTGCCGAGGCAATCGTCAATAATGACTGCTGGGATGGATGGGTCGCCTTCAGCGCCGGCACCGAAGCGACCGGCACGGTCAACCCGATCGCTCGACAGGTGATCGAAGAAGCCGGCATTTACCACCAGGGGCGCTCAAAGCCGGTTGAAGAGTTTGCCGGTCAGGAATTTGACCTGGTCGTCACCGTGTGCGATAAGGCGAAAGAAAGCTGCCCTCTCTGGCTCAAAAAAGGCGAAACGGTCCATCTCGGTTTTGAGGACCCAGCCGCATTTGAAGGCAGTGAGGAAGAAAAACTGTCCATCTTCCGCAAAACATTTGCCTTTATTCGTGCTATCATCCTGCCCTTACTCGAAAAATACTGCAATTAGTTCAGAAGAAAAAGAAATTACAAGAGACTAGAGGCTGCCTTTTTTGGACAGCCTCCTCTTTTTGAATTTACACAGTTATCTTACGAAAAGTTTCAGGATCTGTTGGAAGAAAAACGGGAAGGTGGAATAGTCAAAGTCGTTTGACCATCTGGCAAAGTCAGCCACTGTATTTTCAAGGCTACCGACGGTAAGGGCTTGTCCAAACGCAAGCAGTAAACCTGCCACAACACCTGCGATAACAGCACCTCTCCATCCACCAGTTGAATTGCCAAACACGCCGGCAGGACCACCGCCAAAAAAGCATGTGATCACTGGCGGCGTCAAAGCATAGAAGCCGATGGCACCAAAAATCACAACGCACAGCATCATCGTGCCAAGACAACTTAGGAAGCCAATCATAACGGCTGTAGGGGCATAATTGAAGACAACAGGGCAATCAAGCGCGGGAACCGCGTTAGGAACAACCTTCTCTGCAATACCTTTGAACGCCTCGGTAATCTCCGCGATCATCATGCTGACACCTGTCAGAACGATTGTGATACCAACTCCAAATAAGGCACCTTGAGACAATGCGTAAAGGAAAGGTTCTGTTCCATTGCTAATATTCTCTTGGACCCAATCTGGTCCAGCAATCGCAACACCTAAAACATACAGTAAAACCATAACAATAGCGGTTGAGACAGTAATATCCTTGAGAAAAGACAGTTTCTCAGGAATTTTCATGGATTCAGAAGTCTCAATGGCTTTGTTTTTAAACAACTTGCCCGCTAAGGCCCCCACTATCACACCAAAGGAAGTGGTATGTCCATACGCGATATCATTTGTGCCAGTAACTTTGCGCATAAAAGGCTGAACCAAGGAAGGTGATATCGTGCAATAGAGACCAAGAAGCAAACCGCCCGCTAACATCAATGCCACTTTGTTTGGATTAGGAATTACTTCAATTACCAGCGCTAGGTATACGAAAGTAATGTAGTAGGTTTGATGTGCCGTCAGATAGACATACTTCCACTTTGTGAATCTTGCAAGAATTAGGTTAACAATGAAACCAAGAACCATGATGATCGCAATCGATGAACCCCACAATTGCGTAAACATATCGGTTCCCATTCCGGTTGACGTAGCTTCAACATTAAATATTTTTCCAAGGATGGCGGCGATAGGGAATACAACACGCGCTAACAACGACGTCCCCTGAGAGAGAATCAGGTAACCTATTCCGGTTTTTACTGTCCCCGTTATTGTATCCTGGAAGCTCTTTTTCTGAAGAATCAGACCGACAAAAGCCACCAGGCTTAATAGAATAAAGGGTTGGTTAAAGATATATTTTGTAACAAAGTTGACGATCGTATTTAAGATTTCCATTGCTCCTCCAATTTTTAAATGATTTGTTTTTTCTTCAGGAACTCACCGATCTGTTGCTTTAGTTCCTGTTTATCCATTAAATTGTTGATGACGATCACGTCATCACACAATTTTCGAGCGTCAGCTTCAAAGCTTGCAAAAGTCACAATCAGATCACAACGAGTACCTTTGGCTCTCGTTAGACTTGTGTTTTCGACTTTGAAGGGTATCCCAATATTGAATGACTTAATAGTCTCGTTGATGTTCATTCGTAATAGCGTGGAAGTACCCACGCCTGCCCCACACACAGTTAATACCTTTAGTTCGTTCATTTATCTCCAGTGAATTTACAAATTTCGTATACGATTGAAATACTTTTCCACCAAGCGATCGTTGTGTTCCTTTATGCCAGCGTCCTCATAAGCCAGATGACCGTTGTAATAGACATCTGGGGTATGACCAGCAGCAAGAATATTCTCACACGCTTGGACTAACAATGCTGGCAGAATGAACGCAACCGGGATGGTTGATGTAGCGCCAACTTTTTGTTGAAAACCCGGTAACTCTACAGCCGCGTCACCATAAAGTGAACAATTATCAATCACCAAATCCGCTACATCTTTAAGTTTTTTTCCAGAACTGTGGTGAGTTGTGAGTTTATCAGCATACGTTGGGTTGGTAATCGCAATCACTTTTACGCCCAGACTTCTTGCGGCTAATGCTACATCGATCGTAACTGCATTATTGCCGGAATTTGATATACAAATCATCAAATCGGGCGGTGCAACACGGTTGTATGCGACTATGATATCGCCAATACCTTCCAGTTTCTCAATCTTGCTGGTTTTAGTGATTTCATTGATTCCTGCGACGCTTGATTCAAATATTGCATGAACATTGGCCAGAGTTGCAGCTCTCCAAAAGACATCTTCGGTTATCAAGCCCGAATGTCCAGAACCAAATAGGTGAATAATCCCACCCCGGATAGTGCACTCCGCCAACAAATCAGCGGCAGCCATGATGGCGTCACCTTGACTTTTTTGCGCCTTTTCAACAACTTCTTTCATGATTTCAAAATAGTTTTGCCATGCTTTCATACAAATCTCCTTACGTGTTTTTTTCAAGTAATATAGTTTTTACAATTTTCTTTGGCTCGGTAATAGATGTTCCGATTACCACACAGTGCGCTCCCGAGTCCAAAGCCAAACGCATTTTGAAACCATTGTTAATGCGACCTTCCGCCACCACATAACGCACTCCGTGTTTCCTCAGTTCAGAGATAAGCTCATAGTCGGGCTCTGGAAGCGGTAGTTCACCAAATTTAATTGGGTGTTTTGAGTAACTGGTATAGCCTGATAAGGTGGTACCAATCATATCTGCACCATATTCCCACGCTTCCAAACCCTCTTCCAGGGTAGAAATATCTGCGATAACAGGCACGGTCCAACGGGACTTAATTTCCTTGATAAAATCCTCCAGGGTTAAATGGTCAAATCGGCTGCGTCTAGTCCCATCTATGGCAATCGCATCCGCTCCAGCTTCTATTAAGAGTTCAACCTCATTCAACGTGGGTGTAATTCTGAATTCCGCGTCTTTTACATCTCCGGTTTCGTAAATTTTCTTAATCCCGATGACTGGAATCGATACTCTCTTTTTAATTTCTTTTACATGTTCCAGGTTGGTTCGGATTGCTACCGCGCCGCCTGCTTCACAGCTACGCGCAACCGCCGCCATTACCACTGGATCGTCAAGATATTCATTGATAGCATTATCAGCATAACAAGACACTACTAATCCATCTTTCAATTGATCTATTACTTGGCTCATTCTTCCTCGATTCTCATACAAGTATTATCTAAATACCAAGCGCAAGCAGGAGCGCGTGGATATCCTCCGGGGAGTGTATTGCTGCCACTTCAAGCTCGTTAGTGGAATCAAATAATTCAATGATCCCATGGAGAGCCTCAAGATGAGATTCGTTATCAATCGGTGCAAGGCAAAATACAAGTCGCACTGGATCGTGAAGGGGATGATTAAACCGCACTCCATTCGGAAAAGTGGATAAACTCATCGCAAGGTTGTTTACACCTACTCCAATCGCGGAATGTACAAGCGCAACCCCACGGGAGATTACAAAATATGGACCTGCTGAAGAGACTGTACTGATGGTCGAGTCAATGAATTCTGATGTGATATCGCCGCATTTAAGAAGTATCTCTGCTGCTTGCGATACGGCACTTTTCCAATCTTCAGCGCGCAAGCCACACTGAATTTTTATAGGAGTTAAAAGATCAGAAAGCTTAACTAATGGTCTTACAGAAAGAACTGGGAATCCATGTAGATCAAACTGATTTGCGAGCATTTCAGAGAGCTTTCCCTGATGCTCCTCTGGAACATACTGGTTGATAGACGCAACTACTTCGTGGAACAAATCCTGCGTGTTGCTTTGAGATGCGTTCTGTCGTACATGTTTCATCAACATCTTTCCAACTTCCGCAAGATCACTTTCAGAAGGAAGTGGATCAACCCGTAAATAGGGAATGGAGGATTCAGGCAGCCTTATTGTGGAAACAATAAAATCAACATCAGAATCCTTAATTAAATCCAAATCTGCCACCGTCGAGACTGCAACCACACGAAGATTTGGAAACCTGGTACAAAGTGTTTCTCTCAAAAGGCTTGCAGTTCCTGCCCCATGTACACAAATTATCGCAACCCTACCTGATGGAAGCATGCGTTTTCTCCTCTCCAGAGAAGCGCTAAAATACAGCACGAGATAGGCTACTTCGTCATCCGAAATTCCCAAAGTAAGACTTGAATCCACTTGCTCAATTACCTTCTTCAGGCACTCAAAGCAAAAAGGATAGTGTCTTCGGATATCTTCCAAGGCTGGATTTACAATGGGCATCTGATGCTTCAAATTGAAAGTCGTCAGGTTGAGGTGAGACACGAGCGCTCTAAACAAAGTCTCG
>Ga0209510_1004053_pt1 | contig 13252 bp, 12 predicted proteins | sample BiotimSIPDNA_FD_185749 | JGI IMG/M metagenome (GOLD analysis project Ga0209510, IMG submission 185749) | Anaerobic biogas reactor microbial communites from Washington, USA - Biogas_R1 time_0 SIP DNA (SPAdes) (version 2) | ecosystem: Engineered > Bioreactor > Anaerobic > Unclassified | place... | reverse complement strand
TTCCTTAACCGCCCATTCATTAAATTCACAATATTCAAGGGGTATATTATGGTTGCAGCGTGATCCTGCAAACACTTGCCTCAAGGCAGAAAGGTATTGAGATATTATGTTCAAAAACAAACGCATGCTACCCCTTGCCGCCCTAACTCTTGTGGTGATGCTGGCGCTGGGCGCAGGCCTGTCCCTGGCAGCCACCGGCACCATCAGCCAGGATGAGATATCCGGCATCATCGACACCACCACGGACCAAAGCCTGATTGACAGCCCGCTGCTTAACGTGGCAAACAGCGCCAAGGAAAGCGTGGTGGGCGTCAACAACTACCAGATCAGCGCCAGCGGCTCCTTCAACTTTGATTTCAGCTATGGCTTCCGCTATCGACAGCCCATGGACGACACTCCCCGGCTCAGGGGCACCGGCTCCGGCGTGGTGGTAACCCCCTATGGTCACATCCTCACCAACCAGCATGTGGTGGACGGCGCGGACAAGCTCACCGTGACCTTTGGCGAAACCGAGCTTGACGCCACCCTGGTGTCCAGCGATGAAAACCTGGACCTGGCCTTGCTCCTGGTGCCCGGCATCGAGCTGCCCGCCGTTCCCTTGGGAAATAGCGACGCGCTGCAGATCGGGGAATATGCCATCGTCATCGGCAACCCCCTGGGCAGCCAGTTTGAGCGCAGCGTCACCCTGGGCGTGGTCTCCTCTGTATCCCGCACCATGCTCTCCTCCAGCCGCGACCGCTTCGGCCTGCGCACCGATAACGAAAACCAGATGATTCAGGTGGATGCCGCCATCTCCTCCGGCAATTCCGGCGGCGGCATGTTCAACACCCTGGGTCAGCTCCAAGGCGTCCCCACGCTGAAGTTTGACTCCAGCGCCTTCTCCCGGACCAGCGTGGACAACATCGGCATGTGCATTCCCATCAACGTGGCAAAGCCCATGATCAAAGCAGCGCTTGAGCAGTATGAGGGCCAGGAAGCCCCTGCCCGGGCTGCAGAGCAGCCCGCCCAGGAAACCGGGGACACAGAGGCCCCTCTGGGCCAGAACAATCCCCGCATCGGCGTACAGATTTTCACCCTGCCGGCCAACTATCTGCCCGTGTCCCAGGGCATCCTGCCCCAGGGCGTCTATGTGGCCGAAGTAGAGCCTAACTCTCCCGCTTCTGAAGTGGGCATCAAGGAGGGCGACATCATCGTGGAGGCCGATGGCCAGGTGATTCAGGAGGCGGATCAGCTGGTAAGCCTTATCCGCCAGAAAAAGACGAAGGAGGCAGTCACCCTCAAGGTCTATCGGGTGCCCGGCCTGGCCGGGGTATTGGAGGACGCTGAGCAGGTCAGCCAGCTGGAAAAAGGCGAGTACCTGGACATCTCCGTCACCCCCCGGGTGATGGGAAACGCCGCCGGCCTGTAACCGGCACCGTCCCCCGTTTCTTGGGCCGCTTATGGCGGCCCGTCAGACCATCGACAAAGTCGCGGCTTAACATGGCCGCGACTTTGTCAACAGTCTGACCGCTTAAATCAGCGGTCCCTTAGCTTTTTTCGTCGTTTTTGTCTTCTTTCCACACCAGCGCACTCACCCAAAACACACCCTGAATGATGTCGCCGGGCTGTGGTAGTACATCATATAACACTGGATCAACCAGCACGTCATACTTCATATCCAGGCTGGTCACCTGGATGTGGTCGTATTCCTGGCTTGAATATGTGTTGACCAGCCTTTCCGAAGTCAACACCGTGCCGCCAAACATCACATGCTCGGACGGTTCAAAATCTGGATCTTGGCTGGGACTGAAAGTACCCACGGGAATGAAGTGCTCGTGTGCCAAGGGCCCCTCACCATCATCTTTTGCGGCATCGAAGGCAGCTCGCCCCCGGCAAACTTCTATGCTTTCAGCAAAACACGCAAACTGAGCCTTGAACGCCTGACCGCTTTCCCAATCACCCAGCAAGCCTGCTGCAGGCAAATACACATTGATTGGAACATCGCTGATGGGCATCCCTGCCCCATCGTCGATGTCAATCTCGCAGCGGTACATCCCTGATTGCCCTTCCACATCAGCCTGCAAGCATTCCAGCACCCGGATATCGTTGACAAGCCCGGAAGTAAAGTGAAAGTTGTAGTCCTCCGGTTCTCCTTCCTCGTCAAGCGGGAACCAATACTGCAAACCCGTGTCTTGTTGATACAAAGCCACATTACCGCCTGGCAGCTCAAACACTTCAGCTGACTGTACCGCAAAGTCTAAAAAGCGATGCAAATCCTCCCTTTCCTCAAAATGGCATCCGATGCCCGAAAAATGACTGGCCATCTCCTACCTCCTGTTATTCGGCTAAAGCCGTTTCTCTGCCCATCCGGCAGATGATGTTGAGTAGTGATGATGTTGGATGGGCTGAAGGCGGGGATGCAACGTTTGTGTTGATGCAAAAAGTGTATCTGTTTTTGTGCCTGATATCAAGCGTCCGGCTTCTCCTGGTTAGCCAGATCCAGTGACGCCTGCTCGGTTTCATACTCCGCAGTGACATCCTTGGCATTTTCAAAGGATGGTGGGTTTTCATAGACCAGTGTGCGCAGGAATATTTTGTCTGCTATGTCCTTGGTAACAGGATAAAACCGCAGGATACGGCTTTGGCCAGCTTCGCTTTGCGCCTTGAACTCCACACTCACGCCTTCCACTTCATGTTTCGCACGCAGCATCTCTATTTCATAAATGGGTGATGTCAAGTTACAGACGATTCTCTCACCCGGCTGCATGTTTCTTAGCGCAGAACGAATGGTCTCGTAGCGGGCCATGGTCAGCGGGGCCTCAATGTCAACTTCAAAGTTATAGCCTGTGTACCAGAAGTCAATAATCCTGGCTGAAAACCGATAGATCCCCTGCAGCACTGCGCCTGCCTTGGGCGCTTCCGGCAGCATACGGGGATGTATGACCACGTCAAACACCATGTCAAGGCAGCGAACTTCCACATGATAAAAGGGCATTTCAGTGGCTTCGTTGATCACTTGGCTAACCTTCTGGATAAGGCCGGTCATCATGCTGCGGTCGGGCATGTTTTCCTTGCCAAACTCCTCAAAAGCTGAACCGGACACAAATGATTCCTCTGCAAGCTGGTTCTCCCTGCGGGTTTTGTATTCCACAATGTTGTCAAAATAATCCAATTCTACCGGGAAGGCGCACACCTGGACAATCAGCTCCTCTTTCAGGTAATCCTCTCGATACAGGTTGGTGTTGGGCGCTGCAAAAGCACTCAGCACCAGTTCCCTTTCCTGCTTTTTGCTGGGCCGAAGTCCCGCAAACACCTGGCTGCGCACCAGCTGGCCATAATTGTTTGATTTACGGATGGACTTGATGTTCATGTACATGGCATTGCTGGTGGCGAAATGGGCTTGGAAATCAACCACGCCTCCCATTTGGGGGTCCCACTCGTGCCACAGTTGAAGTCCGCTGGGCAATTGACAGCAAGCCAGTCGTCCATTCAGTTTTAACGTCTTCCCGGTGGTGCTTTGGTCAATCGTCTCAAGCATGGCTGCATGTTGCTCTTCTGTGTCTTCCTGTTGGTAGCCCAGGTGCTTCAAGGCATACAGCGGGCTTCCGCCAGGGAGGACGTAGTAGTCTGAAATCCGGGGACACATCTTGCAGCGGTGCCTACGGGACAGCGCCACCTCCAAGTCCATGAGATAGGGGAGGCCGTCATCCACAAAGCGGCCCCGAAAAATCCCCGTACTAATCTCATCGCAGTCATATTGGGTGATTTTGCCTTCGAACACTGGGCAGTAAAACTCCTGCTCCTGTATCATGCTTTCCTCCTTTTGCCCTATCTGGTGCTGTTCACACATGGGAGCTGAAGCTGTATGATATCCCATTTTTCTCACACAGCGCTCACAAGTCATTCAACCCATCCAGCCCGGAAAATGTTGCGCCAGAGCCTTTGCAAAGCCATCCTCTTCTGCACCCAGGGCAGCCATCAGTTTGCCGGTGTTCACCTGATCCAGCTGGTACCAGTATTCGTCCTCCAGCTCTGCGCTGATATGGCTTGGCAGCACTCATGGTGTTTCGCCAATGATGAGGCTGCCAGCAGTCTGCATCAAGCTTTGCATCTGATACTTGAGGAGAAAGCAGGCATTGCTGTATTCCGGATTGGATTTGCGCAGTTCATGCGCCAGAGGCAGCACAAAGTTTTTGGTGTGGGCAATGTATTCCAGCATCCGTTTGCGGGTGAAGCCAGAGGACATTACTGACAAGTTGTGGCAGCGGTCGAGAAGCTTGACCATGGACGCCGTTGAATGCTGTGCAATGGCAGTGAAATACTTCTTGTCATAACCTTCCTCATCCAGCTCGTGGCTTTTATCTTTGCTGAGTAAACCCACGGCCTCCCGAATCATCCCATCAACCGGGAGATCATCCAACTTTACGCCGCAGTCTTCAACCACATCATGAAGTAAAATAACCGCCAGCAGCCCATCCTCATCCAACCCCAGAGCCAGTGCCTGACAGGCCATGGTCAAGGGGTGACTGATGTAGGGAATGCCAGCCTTCCCCTTGCGCACCTGCCCCTGGTGGGCTGCACGGGCAAAAGGAAGTGCTTTAAGTGTCTGGGTAAGCCCCTTGGCGGTGGCGGCAGCCTTGATGAAGGTATACATACGATCCTCGTGGAACAGCCTGTCTTCGCTGTCCCAGTCAGGAAAGTCCCCTTGCTCGCCCATGAGGTAATCAATGGTGGTGTTCAACGCCTTGGCGATGTCCCCCAGTTTCTGGGTGTCGGGTAGATTGATATCCCTTTCCCAGTTGCTGACAGCCTGGAAGCTGACATCCAGTACATCCGCCAGCCTGACCAAGGTCAAACCCATCTCTTCCCGTTTTCCCCGGATTCGGCTTCCCATGCTCATGTGTCATCCCTCTCTTTCCGGCTTTATTGTATGTGGGAAACTTGAGTCATTCAAGCAAGCGTGGCTTTATAGTTGCGAGAACAATTCAAGCGCACCTTGAACACGCAATTGAATATATCAAGCAAAAAATCATAGGAACTATCATCAATATCCGCTATGCGTAACTGGGCAGCAAACAATTGGATCCAAGGGAATATAAAACAGAAGTGACTCCACAGCAGTTTTCGGACGATGGCAAATTGTTGTTGGGGTTTGGCGCTCTTCCGCGTCGGTACTCAGCGGCTAATGCAAAATCGCTGAATACCATTTAATTTTGCGTATCAGAAAGGCCTGTACTGCTAAGGATAGTCGCGGCGGTGGTGAAATCATTTGTTCTGACCGATTTTTCCCGGCACTTGCTTTGGAAGCTGCCGGGAATGATTCGGCGAGCTCCTTCACCTCCCTGAGATGATTCAGAGGCAAAATTATAAGGTTTAAAGCTGTAAGATATGCTGCCTTTGATAACAGAAGCGGCTTTTTATTATACTTCTCGAGGTTCACAAAAAGACAGCCAATATTGCAGAATGGGTCAATGCTCTTACCGTCTTTGATACAAGAACTTTCTTCAGGCATAGTTTAACCGAGAGGGCCTTTTTCGTTGTTTCAAATTTGAGGCCGGCGCGGTCGCCCGCCTTCCTTCGGCTGTCGTTGTCACGGTAAATGCACACCCTCTTGTGGCTTAATCGGGTAATCGCTAAAAGGCTCAAATTCACACAGTGGTTATCCTATTAACTCAATTTTTCACCGCATCATCCAAGGGTTTCTTAAATGCAGCATAAAACCTCCCCATGTTATCAGCAAGCCAGTTTATCCCATCATTCCATGTTTCTTTATCAGCTAAAGAGCAGTCATCAAATGCCGCATACAATCTGCTTGCTCTTTTATCAGGTAATCTTAGCCATTCTAATGATGCTCATATGCGGTTTCCAACTCCGCTTTTTGCTCGAAAAGAATGTCAAATATCCTTTTATTCTTTTCTTGCTCACCTGTATCAATATAAAGTTCAATACTAGCTCTGTCTTTCAGAATCCGCAAATTGAATCCTATGCCGCCATGTCCACTTGCGCCCATTATCCAGTGATCAGTTGATGCCGAACGACCTTTAAATGCTGTGACTTTTTCGCCAACAACAGGCAACGCCTTTTCCCAAAATTCACGCCGTAGATTTTTCGATACCGAGTCTGCCTTTGTTGTCACAACATCCTCTTGCTTTTTAGCAGATAGCCGAACTTGATAATCGCCTACGTCCTGTACAGGCAATATTTGTTCAGCATCAAGATAGAGGCGGTGTTCATCCTGATAAGGCGTTACTTTAATGCACTTTATATCAAGCTTATGGTCGTTCAGATATAATACTGTTGCAGTTACTTCTTTGCGGAAGTTGGCAGCAATGAGATTCCATTCTGATTGACACCCGGCGCAGGCCTTGTATACTGGCTATAGTGCTAAAGGAGGTGAAGCTTCGGTGAAAGCCTTGGAAACTGCGGGCCGCCGGATGGTGTTTTGGGGCGCTTTGCTTTTGATAGGCTGGGCCGTGTATGAGCTGTCCATTCGCTTTGAGGAGATGGTCATCTGGCTTTCCCCAGTGTTTTCACTGGCGCGGGAAGGCCGGATTACCCTGTGGGATTACTTCAGCAGAGTGCCCTGGGTCCGGCTCACCACCCATCTGTTTTTGTTCGGCTGTCTCTTATTGGGTCTCTATGCGCTGCTTGTCAGGCGTCGGACCATCCTGGTTTTAATCACCGTGCCTCTGGCGATTTTGCTAGGTGTGCTTTTTTTGGGCAGCACCAGCCTGATGACAGCCAACCTCTGGCAGAAATTAAAGCTTATCCCCCTGGTGCTGGTGGCTGCAGGCGGCTTTTTCTGCTTCATCAGCGCCGCCTACTCCGCCGGCCCCAAAAAAGGGCCCAAGGGGCAGAAAGCCCCGCTTTCCACCCGGCATTACGACCCGTTCCGCATCAAGGGCCCACCGGATCAGCCTTAACACATCCTCCGTTTTTTATTTGTTCCTGAGCCCCTGCCGTCTTGACAAGCGCCGGGGGCGTGCTATTCTAAGAATAACTTCATATTCCGACATCGGATAGAGGCGTGACACGCATCAGTACCGGGGAGGAGCCTCCGAACAGGCTGCGATCCCACCGGGAAAGGGCAGGTCACCGAAACAGAAAAGGCGGTCGGCGCCTGACTGTTGGGAGCCGGAAGAACATTTCGGCTACTGTCGCGGGAAAACTGCGGAGCGCTATCAAAGTCATTGCTTCCTAAACGGGCGGCGAGGCTGAGGTGCTTCGCCGCCCGAAATAATTTTAGGAGGAATGACCCATGAAGAAACTGATGACCTGCCTTTTGGCCCTGATTCTGCTGATGACCCTTTCCGCCCAGGCAGAGACCTTCAAAGTGGGCATGGAGTGCAACTATGCCCCCTTCAACTGGACCCAGGCGGAGGAAAGCGCTTTCACCGTACCCCTGGCCGCCGGCGGCTTTGCGGATGGCTATGACGTGCAGGTGGCCCTGTTCATCGCTAAGGAGCTGGGGATGGAACTGGAAATCGTCAAGACCGAGTGGGATGGCCTGCCCATGGCCCTTGTCTCTGGCAAGATCGACGCCATCATCGCGGGCATGAGCCCCACGGAGGAACGAAAAGTGACCCTGGATTTCAGCGCCCCCTATTATGAAAGCGACCTGGTGATCGTGGTGAAAAAGGGCGGCCAGTACGAAAGCGCTGCCTCCCTTTTCGATTTTTCCGGTGCCAAAATCACCGGACAGCTGAACACCTTCCACTATTCCGTCATCGAACAGATTCCCGGCGTTGATCAGCAGACCGCCCTTGACACCTTCCCCGCCATGATTGTGGCCCTTTCCAGCGGCCGCATTGACGGCTATGTGTCCGAACGCCCTGGTGCCCTCTCCGCCGTGGCCAGCAACCCCGACTTTACCTTTGTGTCCTTTGAGGAGGGCCTGGGCTTTGAAGCTTCCGTGGAGGACACTGCGGTGGCGGTTGGCCTGCGGAAAGAAAGCGAGCTGATGGACAACATCAACGCGGCGCTTTCGAAACTGGACAAGGAAACCCGGGATCAGCTGATGAATGAGGCCATGGGCCGCCAGCCGTTAAGCGAGTAAGGCTGATTTATGCCCACCACATTTTTCGGCTGGATTCAGCTGCTGTCAGACAAATACGGCTCCCTGTTTCTACAGGGAGCCGGTACCACCATGCTCATCGCGGTGGTGGGGACTGTGCTGGGCTTTGCCATCGGCCTTCTGGTCGCCATCCTGCGCACCATCCCCTTAAAACCCGCCGCCCCTGCCCTGCAAAGGGGCCTGATCAAGGGGCTTAAAATCCTGCTGGCGGCCTATATCGAGGTCTTCAGGGGCACCCCCATGATCGTGCAGGCCATGGTGGTCTACTATGGCGCTTTGCAATACCTTCAGCTGGATATCCCCGCCCTGGGCGCCGCCTTTTTAGTGGTGTCGGTGAACACCGGCGCCTATATGGCGGAGATTGTGCGCGGCGGCATCCTAAGCGTGGATAAGGGGCAAAAGGAGGCCGCCATCGCCATCGGCCTTACCCACTGGCAGGGGATGACCAGCATCATCCTCCCCCAGGCCATCCGCAGCATCCTGCCTGCGGTGGCCAACGAGTTTGTGGTGAACATCAAGGATTCAAGCGTCCTGAATGTCATCTCGGTTACAGAAGTTTATTTCATGTCAAAGTCCGCCGCCGGCACCTATTTAAAGTATTTTGAGGTCTTCTTTATCACCGCTGTCATTTACTTTATCCTCACCTTCACCGCCACCAGGCTTTTGCGCCTGCTGGAAAAGAAGCTCTCCGGGCGGGATTCCTACACCGTCTACGGCTCCCAGTCCGACCACGCAGCGCATATCACCTATGCCCGGGAGGAAGCGCCATGAAACAGGAAACAGGCCCCATCATTGAAATCCAGGGCCTTAAAAAGAACTTCGGCCCCAACCGGGTGCTTATGGGCATTGATTTGACCGTCCCCAGGGGGCAGGTGGCCTGCCTGATCGGTCCTTCCGGCTCCGGAAAAAGCACCCTGCTGCGCTGCATCAACCTGCTGGAAACCCCGGATGAGGGCCGCGTCCTCTTTAAAGGGCAGGATATCACCCAGATCCCCCCCGGGCCGCTGCACGCCAAAATCGGCATGGTGTTCCAGCAGTTCAACCTCTTTGGCAACCTCAGCGCCCTGGAAAACTGCGTGCTGGGGCAGGTGAAGGTGCTTGGGCGCAGCCGCGCCCAAAGCGAGGAGACCGCCCGGAAATATCTGGAGCGGGTGGGCATGCTGCCTTACCGGGACGCCCGGCCAGAGCAGCTCTCCGGCGGGCAGAAGCAGCGGGCCGCCATCGCCCGCGCCCTGTCCATGGATCCGGAGGTGCTGCTGTTTGACGAGCCCACCAGCGCCCTGGACCCGGAGATGGTGGACGAGGTGTTGAGCGTCATCCGCACCCTGAAGGACGGCGGTCTCACCATGCTTATCGTCACCCATGAGATGGCCTTCGCCCGGGACGCGGCTGACCGGGTGGTGTTCATGGATGAGGGCCTGCTTGTGGAAGACGGGCCCCCGGCGTCCCTGTTCACCCATCCCCAAAACCCCCGTACCCAGGCTTTTCTCTCCCGAAGCCTGAGGGGTTAATGGCCCGGGCGCTTTATTTTACATAAACCACCTTCCCATATCCTCAAGCTGTGCTAAAATGATGGGGCTTTGCCAGCTGGCAGGGCACTAAGCACACAGGGGGAAGCATGACCAATCGGGCTGAAGCGCTTAAGGGGCTGACAAGCGAGCAGGCGGCGCAGCTGCACAAGGACGGCAAGGGCAACCTGCCGCCCAAAAGCGCCGGGCGCAGCACCGGGCATATTCTCCTCAACAACCTGTTCACCCGGTTTAATATTCTTAACCTGATTTTGGCGTTGGCGCTGCTTTTGGTGCACTCCCACCGCAATATGCTGTTCATCGGGGTGGTGATTCTCAACACCCTGATCAGCACCGTGCAGGAGATCCGCGCCAAGAAAACCGTGGATCGCCTCACCCTGCTGGTGACTGCCCCTGTGCCTGTGCTGCGGGACGGACAGTGGGGCCAATTGCCCGACGACCAGCTGGTGGAGGGCGATTTGGTGCGCTTTTCAGCAGGGGTGCAGGTCTGCGCGGATGCCCAGGTCATCTTGGGTCAGGGCGCGGCGGATGAGGCCCTCCTGACAGGAGAGAGCGATGCGGTCCCCAAAGTTGAAGACGACCTGCTCTTCTCCGGTACCATCATCACCGAAGGCCAGCTGTACGCCCGCCTGATCCGGGTGGGCAGCGCATGCTACGCCGGGCAGCTGGTGCAAAGCGTCCGCAAGGTGAAGACGGTCCGAAGCCAGCTGATGGAGGACCTGGGCAAGCTGATTCGTTTTATCAGCATATTTTTGCTGCCCTTAGGCCTTCTCCTCTTTGCCAAACACTACTGGCGGCTGGGCGGCGCTCTGGAGCCGGCCGTCTCCGGCACGGTGGCCGCCGTTTTGGGCATGATTCCGGAAGGGCTGATTCTGCTGACCAGCATGACGCTGGCGGTGGGGGTTATCCGGCTGGGACAGAAAAACACCCTGGTGCAGGAGCTGTACGGCATTGAAAACCTGGCCCGGGTGGACACCCTGTGCGTGGACAAAACCGGCACCATCACCCAGGGCGATCTGCGGGTGGAGGAAGTCATTCCCCTGCCGGGGGTGACGATGGCGCAGGTCAACACCGCTGTCAGACGGATGCTTCAGGCTTGCGAGGATGACAATCTGACTTTTCAGGCGCTGCGCCGGCATTGGGCAGGGCACCAGGTGCCGGACGGGGAAGTTGCCTTCCGGGTGCCCTTCTCTTCTTTACGCAAGTGGAGCGCGGTAAGCTTTAAAACTCAGGGCACCCTGCTTGTGGGCGCGCCGGAGTTCCTCCTGAAGGACAGGATGCCAAAGGTCTTGGAAAACAGAATCACAGGCTACGCCAATCAGGGCTATCGGGTGCTGCTGTTGGCCCGTTCCCCCGCCTCTCTAAAGGACAAAACCCTGCCGGAGGAGATCAGCCCCCAGGCGCTGATTCTGCTCAACGATCAGATCCGCGCGGACTTTGCCGAAACCGCCCGGTTCCTGGCGCAGGAGGGGGTGGCCATCAAGGTGATCTCCGGGGACAACCCCCGCACGGTGGCGGAGGTAGCCCGCCGGGCGGGGCTTGATGGGGCGGATAACTGGACAGACGCCTCCCTGTGGCAGGACGATGAGGCGCTGGCTCAGGCGGCAGGCCGCTACACCGTCTTTGGCCGGGTTGCCCCCGATCAGAAGCGAAAGCTGGTGCAGGCCCTTCAGGGAACGGGGCACACCGTGGCCATGGTGGGCGACGGAGTCAACGATGTGCCGGCGCTGAAAGTCTGCGACTGCGCCATCGCCATGGCCGGCGGCAGCGACGCGGCCCAGAAGGTATCCCAGCTGACGCTGATGGACGGCCAGTTCTCCGCCCTTCCCCATGTGGTTTTGGAAGGCCGGCGGGTCATCAACAACATCACCCGCTCCGCCTCGCTGTTTCTGGTGAAAACCCTCTTTTCCTTCTTCCTCTCGCTGCTCACCCTGCTTTTGCCCCTGGCCTATCCCTTCCGCCCTATCCAGATGACGCTGATCAGCGTCTTCACCGTGGGCATCCCCGCCTTTTTCCTGGCCATGGAGCCCAACAAGGAGCGGGTCAAGGGGGATTTTCTCACCACCATATTAAAAAACGCCCTGCCGGGCGCCTTGAACAACCTGCTGTTGATTATTCTGTTATATGCCTTCTCCCGCCCCTTGGGGCTCTCCTATGACCAGCGCTCCACCATCGCCTGGATAGCGGCCGGCGTCACGGGCATTTTGGTTCTGGCCTGGACCAGCCGGCCGCTGACGCTGATGCGCGGCCTGCTGATCCTCAGCATGAGTCTGGGGCTGATCCTGGCAGCGCTGGCCTTTGGTGGGTTTTTCCTCTTAACACCCCTTAGGGACAAGGCCCTCCTGCTGGCCCTGGGCCTGACCGCCCTCTCCCCCTTTATCCTGTGGCTGACGCGCAAGGCGGTGGCAAAAGGCATCATCGCCTGGGAAAACCGCCCGAAAGCGGAAGCCTCCGCCTGATGCTCTGACCCCAGCCCCAGTTTTTTTAATCAGCGCGGTTTTTCAGGCAAGAAAAGGGTCTTGATGGTCATGGTTTTCCCTCCTTTGTGTCAAAAAGAGCTTCACAAGCGCAGCATCTCTGCACCCAGCAGCTCTGCCTCAGCCATATCATGGGCCACCAGCAGGATGGCCTTGCCTTGGGCTTCCTTTAAAATCACTTGGGCGGTCTGATAGCGGGTGTCCGGGTCCAGCCCTTTAAAGGGCTCATCCAGCAGCAGGGCGTCGTAATCCACCGCCAGGGCCCGGGCGATGGCCACCCGGCGCCTCATGCCGCCGGACAGCTCCCGGGCAGGCTTTTTTAGGCTGTCCTTGAGGCCCAGGCGGACGAGAAGGTCCTCCAGCTGCTCTGTCCTCCCCCGGCCTGCCACCAGGCGGAGGTTCCCCATGGGATTGAGGGCGGGCAGCAAGCGGTTCTCCTGGAACACCAGGCTGATCTTCCCTTCCCGGCTGACCCGTCCGGCGTCCGGCGCCTCAAGGCCCGCCAGCAGCCGCAGCGCCGTGGTTTTGCCGCAGCCGGAGGGGCCCATCAGGCAAACCCGGGCGCCTGCGGGCACTTCCAGGCTGAAATGCGCAAACACTGTCTGGGGGCCATAGCGCTTGGTCACCTTATAAAGAGAAAGCATCACAATCTATCCAGGCCGCGCGCGGCGGCGTCACACAACAGGGCGATCAGCCGGCTAAACAGGGCGCTTAGCGCCACGATGATCGCCGTCCAGGCGAACAGTTCCGCCGTATACAGGTTGACCTTCACAATGTAGAGCCGCTCGCCGATGGTGCCGCTAGGGATGCCGATCAGTTCCGCCGCAATCCCGCTCTTCCAGCACAGCCCCATGGCGCTGATGGCGCCGGACTTAAAATAGGGCAGAATCTGGGGCAGATCCAGATACAACATCCGTTTGATCAGCGGCACCCGGAATACATAAGCCACCTCCTGAAGCCCCCGGTCGCGCCTGCGGATGCCCTCGGCGACGTTGCCGTAGATCAGCGGAAAGCCGATCACAAAGGCGATGAGGGCGGAAAGCCAGCGGGTGGATACGAGGATGATGGCCAGAATAATAAAGCTGGCCACCGGCACGGAACGCGCGGCGGAAATCAGGGGGGCTGCAAAATCCCTGACCCAGGGGTATTTTGCCCCAAGGAAGGCCAGGGCCGCGCCCACCAGCGCCGCGCCT
>Ga0209510_1004048_pt1 | contig 13265 bp, 5 predicted proteins | sample BiotimSIPDNA_FD_185749 | JGI IMG/M metagenome (GOLD analysis project Ga0209510, IMG submission 185749) | Anaerobic biogas reactor microbial communites from Washington, USA - Biogas_R1 time_0 SIP DNA (SPAdes) (version 2) | ecosystem: Engineered > Bioreactor > Anaerobic > Unclassified | place... | reverse complement strand
GGGACGCGCCCAGCGCGGCGGACGGCGGCACTCCGGCGCGGCCAGCGGTGCTAAGAAGCGCGGCCCTGCCATGACCACAGCTGCCAAGCTCGTCTGGGCTGACGCGAAGGACGGCGAGGCGGCTGCGAAGCAGTTGCTGAAAAGCGCTGCCAGCGCGGTGCCCGAACTGGCCGCCAACCTGAACGCAAGCAATGACGAAGCCACAGTGCAGGCTTCCTTCGCCTTGGAAGCCATGACGATGGCGGCGTCCACCCCAGGGCAGGAACCGCGGCGCTCCAGCCTGGCCAGTGCTTTGGCCAAGGCGCTGGACGGGGCTGCTGACGACGTGGCCAGGAATGTCCTCATCCGCGCCCTCCAGCTGGTTGGTGGTGATAAAGAGGTGCCTGCCCTGGCCAAATGCCTGGAACACGAAGGCTCTTTTGACGCCGCCTTGCTGGCCTTGCGCCAGATCGGCTCCGAGGAAGCCTGCCTGGCGATTGCGAATAGCCTGGCGAGCGCCAAAGGCCGCCGCCGGACTGTGCAGGCAGCAGCTCTGGCGGACTTTGGCTACTCCTGTTGCCATCCTGACATCCCCGACCAGGTGGCCGGCGTGCTGGCAAAGGCAAGCCCGGCGGATGCGCCGATGCTGTGGGCGGCCCTGGCCAAGCTTGGCTACGCTGGCGTAGCTCCGGCCTTGGGCAAGGCTCTCAAGGGCGAGTCCAAGTCGCGGGCAGCTGTCGCCCGCGGGTGCTTGTCACTGCTGGCTCGCAACTGCCTGACGGAAGATGACGTCGCCGCCGCTATCGCCGAATTGTTCAAGGCCGAACGGGAAAGCGTTCCGTCGATGATGGCACTCATGGACAACACAGGGGAAGAGGACGGGAGCAGCGTGCCATATCTGCTTGGCATGGCGTCTTCCGAGGACAAGGTGGTGCAGGAGGCGGCAGCCAACCTCCTCATCGAGGATTTCGCCGGCAGTTCCGTGACTGAGACGATTATGCTCTTCTATCAACAGCATAACGACGGCAAGGGCAAGCATGACGGGTCAGAACTCAAGCAAGTGCTTATCCGCGTGTTGGGACGGCGCGGCGATGTGGCAGCCAGGCCGTTCCTGATGTCGCTGCTGCATGACCCAGAGGCAGCAATCAGAAAATCCGCCATGGAGGCTATTGAAAATCTGATGGGGCAGCTAGACCGGCGGGCGCTGGTCGCGGCTATCCTTTGAATGATTAAGAACAAGCGCAGACGATGGCGCCGGACAGCCCGCCCTAAGCATGGAAGGCGCCACCGCTGACGGGAAGAAGATACGTCTACCGGCAGCGCGTCCGGAAAAATGAGCAGACAGAGAAAAGAACCAGCAGCCCGATTGACGGCGCGGCGTTTCGGAGACAGGAGAGTTGGATAATGGTCACAAAGCAGACGACAGTTCGGAATGCCTATGGCATCCACTGCCGGCCCTCAGGGGTGATTGCCAAAGCCGCGCAGGGTTACGATGGCAAGATCGAAATCAAGGGGCCGGACGGCGCGACGGCGCATCCCGGCAGCGTTCTTGCTTTGCTGGGCTTGGCGTTGACCTGTGGCGACACGGTGCAAGTGACCGTCGAGGGACCCAATGAAGAAACTATGTGCAACCGGTTGATTGAATTGTTCGAGGCTAATTTCGATTTTCAAAGATGACGCCGGCCAGAAGAAACGCGCCGGTGTCCAGTTGTGGCTTGGACATAGACCGACAGGAAGGAGAATGCCTTGCGCCGACGCTGCCAGGCGGTGGCGCCGGATGCAGGGCGGATGATGGCGCGCCAGCGCGGAACTGGTCGGTTCCAGGCTGGCGGCCAAAGTGAGCGATTCGTTTTGTCCGTGCTGAAAGCAACCGCCACATCCCAACCAGAGAGAAGGTGCGAACATGAGACAGAACACCATGCTTCCCAAGCAGATCCGCGGCAAATGGATATGGCTGACCAACGCCAGCCAGGATGACACGGATCATGTCTTTTTCCGACGCGTGATCACCTTGAGCGAGATGCCCGGAACCGCGGAGCTGTGGGTCGCCTCGCACTGCCATTTCCAGGCTTACGTCAATGGTCGACGCTGTCTCTCCGGCCCGGCGCCGCACCCAGGCCCAGGCACTGGGGCGTATGCGCAGCTGGTTGACGTCAGCCATGCGCTGGAGATCGGAGTCAACCACATCGCGGTGCACGTCCATTATGAGAATACACCCCTGGCCAATCTCAGGCAAGCCTTCAAAGGACTCTGGCTGCAACTGGAGCTGGATGGAGAAGCAGCCCTGTGGACGGACGAGGAGTGGAGGTGCCATCGCGCCTTTTGCTATACCAGCACCGGCCTGCGAGCTGCAGCCGGGGATGTGTTCAAGGAATGCCTTGATTATCGACTCTATCCTAATAATTGGCAGGTGTGGGAATGGCAGGACCTGGCAGACGATGACGACAATAAAGAGACGACACCGCCTCTAGGGCTTGCTGCTGCAGGAGCTGCAAAAGACCGCGAGCCTTCACCACGCTTTGTCTGGAAAAAGCCAGATTTTGTCCGAGAGCCAGACTACACCTTCGGCGCCCTGGAGGCGGATGTCAGCGTTCCCCGCTTCCCCGAGAGTCTTTCAGCCGAGAAAATCTCGGAAGTGGGGACATTCAAGCAGACGGCGGAAGCCACTTGGGTGTCGTTTACGCCGACGATCAAGGTCAAGCAGGAGCTGGGCACCTACGCTGCCGAGGCGTTCATCTATTGTCCGCCCGGCGACACCCAGCTATGCCTGTGCATCTGTGACAACCCGTACCGCCTCTACGTCAACGGCGTGCTGCTCAAGGAGCAGGCGACGCCGCCACCGCCAGTGCGGATGCCGCTGCATGACAAGCGCACCGCCCGGCTCAGCCAACAGGAGCTGGTCGACCAGGAATGCCGAGTGGTCTTGCAGCCCGGATGGAACAGGATTCTCTTCGTCCAGAATTGCTTGTCCCGATACTGCGGCATGCTGATGCTCTGGCCTGACATGCCTAGCGGCGCACTCCAAGTCTACCAGCGCCCGGCCTTTAATTCCCCCAATGGCTGGAGCGTGGTAGGCCCGCTGAACACGCCCTTGTCACTGATTTATCCAACCTTCCCGTTTGACCAGTTGAGCAAGACGCCGTTTGTCCCGGGCGACAACCCGCCAGACGACATCAGCGCGTTTTTCCTGGCCTGCACATTCACCCTCCCAGACGGCGGCGGCGTCTCTCGCCTGCCAGTGAGCCTGAAAAACAACGAGTATCTGCTGGTTGATTTCGGGCGGACTTATTACGGCTATCCCGACATTGTCATGACCGGCAAGCCCGGCGATGTGGTCGACATTGTCTTTGGCGAACATTGCATAGACGGCGAAGTCATCGCCTATGAATCCAATCACCGCCGAAACACCTCGACCGTGATCCTGGACGAAGATCCGTCGCGGCGCTGGGTGTCGAGCCTGCCCAAGGGCTTCCGCTACTACATGGTGGTGGCGCGCTCAGTGCAAAATGAACTCAACATCAGTCATGTCGGCGCATTTCACGAGGTCATGGATGCGCCGTCCAGCAGCAATTTCGCCTGTTCCCTGCCGCAGTTGGAGGCGATTTGGACGGTTGGCCAGCAGACCCTGGCGGCGACGATGCAGCGGGTGTTCATGGATTCGCCGACTAAGGACCAGGCGCAATGCATCCCCGACGCCATGATCCAGTCGTGGGCAGGCTATTATGTATTCGGCACTTACCAGCAGACCACGACGGCGATCGAGGCGTTTGCGCGGTCGCAGCTGGAAACGGGTGAGATGAACGCCCTAAGCCCTTCAGGGCAGTTCCAGGCCATGCCTGACTTTTCCCTGAACTGGCCGGTGTGGCTGCATCGCCATATCCTGCATACCGGCGACGTGGCGTTTCTGAAAAAGATGCTGCCGGCGTTGCAGAATTTGCTCTACTACTATGATCAGCTGGCGGGCGGCCATGACGCGCCGCTGGGCGACCTGCACGAGTACCTGGGCACCTACTGCTTTCTTGACCACGGCGCTATTGACCGCGAGGGAATCGTCACCGGCTTGAACGCCCTGTATTGCCGGGCGCTGCTCAGCGCTTCCTGGCTGGCAGCGTATGCCGAGGAGTCGGCGCTGTCCACGCAATACAAGAATCGGGCTTCGCACGTGGCGATGCAAATTCGGGCTTTGTGCTGGGACGCTCAGGAAGGTCTGTATGCGGACAGCTATCACCATGGCGCCAAGTCGCCATTTTACTCCTGGCAGACCAACGTGTTGGCGATTTATGGCGGCATTGCCGAACCCTCCCAGTACCAGGCGATCTGGGATCGCTTCTTCATCGACGACGCGCCGTTGGAACAGTTCGCGGCCGGCGAATACAATAATCCGTACTTCAAGTACTATCTCTTGGAGGCGGCGTTTGCCCTGGGCAAGAATACCTGGGCGCTTCGCCTTATCCACTACTACTGGGGCCGCATGGTCAAGGCAGGAGCGACTTCCTGGTGGGAGCTTTTTGACCCCGATAATCCAGCCCTGCAAAAGCGCATGTGCAGCCAATGCTGCGGCAATGGCACCAGCCCGAACGGATTTTTGATTACCGAGTTGGTGGGCATCCGGCCAGCCGAGCCCGGTATGTACATGGTCTATTTCAATCCAATGCCAGGCGACGTGACTTGGGTGAAAGCCCATATTCCAACCCCGAACGGGTACATTTACGTCGACTGGAACATTCGGCCCGACGGGGTGTTCGCCGCCTCAATCAGCGCCAACTACCCGCTGGAAGTCATCCCGATTCTCAATCCGGCCATTGCTGAAACCGCAGTGATCACGGTCAGTGAGAAAGTGGCGATTTTGGCGCAGGAATAATCGTGCAGTGACTTAGCCGTTGTTTTAGGCTGTCGGCGCTGATGCGAGACCTTCGGCGTCGGCAGCCTGATTGTCATGGTGCCGCTAGGGCAGGCGTTGTATTATGGCAGCCTTGAATGCTTGCCGCGCCTTCTATCACGATCACAAGATTATTTACGGAAAGAAATCATGCAAAGAATGTGTTGTTTTGCCGCCGCCATGATGTTCTTGAGCGCGGCTGCGTTTTCCCAAGTGGAATATCCCGACGGCGGGTTTGAAAAGCACCCCCGCCACGACGGCCCTGTGCGTACCGGCCAGGGCAGCGGACGCTGCATATTTGAAAAAGCGCCGCGATACGGTTTTTGGCAGAACCAGGGCGTTGCCGTGGAGCCGTTTGCGCTTTACCGGGCCAGCATCTACATCCAGGGTCAGCGCACGGCCGGCGGCGGCAATACCATCATGACTTATCACGCAACGCCATTCGGCTGGGATTTCGTCCACGGCGTGCAGCTGCCGGAAAAAGCCGAAGACTGGACGCGCCAGGAAGTCGATTTTTATGGCCCGACTGACCAGGCGAGAATGGTCCTCATCGAAAACAGCGTCGGACTGACTTGTCAATACTACCTTGACGACTTGAGCATCACGCGCTTGATGACGCCGGCCGAGCACATCGCCACCCTGGAGGCTAAGAAGGAACGTTCGGTCAAGGAGAACAGCCTGCTGGCTTATTACTACCACAGCACCGGCAAGACAGAGGCCTGGGAACGTTTGCTGGCAGATGCCGATGCCGCCACCAAGGTCGCCATGCTGGGCTTGCAGGCGCATCAGGCCACAACGCCGGCTGAGGTTAGCCAGCGGTTGGGGGAATTGCTGAAGCTCAATCCGTTTGCCAATTATCGCGGCGGAGGCAATTTGGTCAAGGCGCTGTTGGCGCGCTTGCCTGCCTCTGAGCAGGAGCGGGTCTGCCTGGAAGCTGTCCTGACTACGCGAGGAACTGTGGGCACGGTGAACGCCCTGGCGTTGACGCCGCTGGACCGTGCGGCCAAGACGCTCCAGCAACGGCAGCAGGCAGTAGAGCAGGGCGAAGCTGTCCTCAAGCAGCTCCAAGCTCTCCCCGGCAATCCAGAGCTGGCCAAGGAAATTAGCCGCCGCAGCGACCATCTGGCTGCCGCACAGAAAGCCTTGGCAGAATATCGCAGCTCGTTGGGGTCTTGCCGCATCAGCCTGGACAGCCGCCCGCTCAGGCCAGACACGCACGCCATTGTCCTGCCAGCATCGCCGAGTCCGGCTGAGCAGCATGCTGCCGCCGAGCTGGCTATGCACCTGGAAATGATGATGGGAGTGTCGCTGCCGATAGTCAGCGAGGCCGAAGCCGGCAGGCGTCTGCCGTTGATCATTGGCCGCGGCGCTCTGCTGGCTAAGCATGGAATAACCGTCGACTACGAGCGTCTGGGCCGCGAAGGCATTCACCTGGAGTCGTCGCAGGGGGCGCTCGTCCTGGCCGGCAGCCAGACGAATGGCGTTCTCTACGCCGTCTATACGTTCCTGGAAAAATTTCTTGACTGCCGTTGGTTTACCCAGGATTGCACGCGCATTCCCCGGCGTAGCAACTATGCCATCAGCAACGTCCGCTATGTGTTTATCCCCGAGCTTGAGCTGCGCGGCAACACCTATCCTGGCAGCCGCATGACGGAATTCGCGGTGCGCAACAAGTTCAACGGCGACCAGGTCCGCATTCCGTCGCCAGCCTGGGGCGAGAAAGTGACCTACGCCGGCTTTGTCCATACGTTCCAGAGCCTGGTGCCGCCAGCCACGTACGCGGTCGAGCATCCGGAATATTATTCTTTGATTGATGGACAACGCGTCACCGAGGACAGCCAGCTGTGCCTGACCAACCCGGATGTTCTCCGCATTGCCATTGAGTCGGTTCGCGCACTCCTGCGCCGCCGCCCTGACGTGCGCATCGTCAGCGTGTCCCAGAATGACAATCAGCGCTATTGCCGTTGTGAGAAATGCATGGCTTTGGCTGAACATGAAGGCGGCCAGATTGGGCCGCTGCTCCACTTTGTCAATGCCGTCGCCAACGCGATTGCTGATGAATTTCCGGACATCAGCGTTGACACGCTTGCCTATCAATACACTCGCAAGCCGCCGAAGCATGTGCGGCCAGCCCCCAATGTCATCATCCGGCTCTGCTCTATCGAATGCTGCTTTTTGCATCCTCTGGAGACTTGTCCGAGAAACGAGTCATTTGCCGAGGACATCAAGGGCTGGAGCGCTATTTGCAAGCGCCTGCACATCTGGGATTACACCGTCAATTACACCAACATCCTGCTGCCATTCCCGAATTTTGAAGTCTTGCAGCCGAACATCGACTTTTTCATCCGCCACGGCGTGGTCGGCATCTTTGAGGAGTCGACTTCGGCTAATGGCAATCATTTGGAACACCTGCGGACGTATGTGATGGCCAAGTGCCTGTGGGATCGGCGCCAGGACCCGCAAGTGCTGATCCGCGAATTCACGGATGCGTATTACGGCGCGGCCGCGCCATTTATCCGCGACTACATCGACCTCCTGCATCGCGTTATCTGCCATAAACGCGATATCCATATCGGCTGTTTTGCCGCGCCTAGTCGTTACCTCTACGAGCCGGAGCTGATTCGCGACAGCCTGAAGCTGTTTGACCAGGCCGAAGCAGCCGTGGCCGGTGACGAAACGCTCAGTCGTCGCGTCGAAAATGCCCGCATGGGCCTGATGTATGTGCAAATCATCAGCGGCGGCAAAAAACAGTATGCCTACGACTCTGGGAAGCTGTCGCAGAAGCATGGCGTTGACCCTGCGCTGCTCGAACGCTTCGTCGCCGCAGTCCGTGGCGCCAAGGTCAACAAAGTCGCCAACGGTGAACGCGGACTGGTCGAGAACTTCTTGAAGAGCCTTCCGGCGCCTTCGGCCAAAGCCATTCCGGTCATCACCCTGGAGAATGATTTTCTGAGCCTGGACGTGGTGCCGGCCATGGGCGGTCGCATCTGGCGGGGGACGGAGAAGCTGACCGGCAACCCGATTTTCTCGGTGTATGGTTCGGAAGAAGAGGGCTACGAGGCGTTTGAGGCCGGCTACGAGGAATACGGCAGCAACGATTATCGCGGCCTTGGCTGGAACGAGGAGTATACTGTGAAGGAGCAGAGCGCTACTGCCATCACCATGGCCGCCAAGTTGCGCAGTGGGCTTACCTTCACCCGCCGCATTGAACTGCTGCCGCAACGCTATGCGTTCCGTATCACCTCAACGCTGTCGGGAACTCCCAGCAAGCAAGCGATTTTCCGCACGCATCCGACCTTTTACACGCCGGAGGTCACCCGGGTCTCCCTGCGTTTGCGGCGGCCAGACAATAGATGGAAAGAATACAAAATACCGGATGACGGCACGACCGAGCTCTGGCTGCGTGGCGATGAAATGCCGGCAGGACAGTGGGCGATTGTGGACCCGGTGCTGAAACGCGCCCTGGTCAACACGTTCGATGTCAACGAAGTGAGCATCTGCTACGCCAACTGGAATAAGTCCCTGAATCGCTGCAACCCGGAACAGTGGAGCCGCACGGTTGACGCCAGTGAGACGTCCGGGCCGAGCATCACCAATACGTATGAATTCCTGCCGGAAGGCAAGTATCCCTGGTGAGCCGTGCTTGAGCTTGCCGTACGTAGACCCCATCCAAAAAGGATTTTCTTCAAAACGGCGTTTATGTGTCACCCCTGGCGGGGCTCAAAATTATTATACGCCTCACCCAGGGCTTCGCTACGCTCACCCTGGGTTTTTATGTTGCTGGCCCTTTGAGCCGCCAGACTTTATGACAACCAGCGTCCATAACGTTCGCAGCCGCAAAGCGGCAAAAGCCCGGAGGGCGACACCTAGAAGCCCAGGGTAAGCCGGATCGCCAGGCCCGGCGCAGCCCTGGGTGAGATGGCATATATTTGGAGTCCTGTAAGGGTGACACATAAATTTTAGGTTGTAGACGCTATAGTCCACCCTAAGCCTTTCGTGGTTAAAAACCTTTTTGGGCACCTTCTATGTAGTTCAGCTTCAGCTTGCAGTATGTAGTTCAAGCGTAATGGGTCAGGCTTCTGCAGTGCCTTTACAAGGCACCGCTTTCTCGGTGCCCAATACTGCAAGCATTCATCACAACTCTTTGCACATTAACTATTTAAGAAAGCATAGAGAAACAGCTCATGTCACAGAAAAGAGCCACTATTAAGGACATTGCGGAAGCTACCGGCTTTAGTACTGCCACCGTGAGTTACGTACTCTCCGGAAAACTGCTCCAGCGAATCAACCAGCAAACGCAGGACATTATCCGGAAGAAAGCGGAAGAGTTGAATTATCTCCCGAATTTTCTTGCCCGTAGCCTGAAGGCTGGTCAGAGCGGCTTTGTCGCCGTGCTTCTCGATAAGTTTGACGAAAGCTTTGTACCGGAAATTATTGCTGGTGCGGAGGAGGTATTAAACCAAAATGATTACAATATGGTTCTTTGTCATTTAAATTCCCTTGAAGAGGTTCAGCACAAGGTAAATCGCCTGCTTTCCCATTCCATGGATGGCTTCATTATTCGAAGCGGCCTTTTTGATGCCATAAACCAGAGCCACTCCATCATTCCCTCGACTCTGCCATGCGTCCGGGTGGCGCGTCCGCCAACGGCCGAGCACCCCGCCGCCTTAGTAAGCCTGGAAAAAATCGTCAAGCTCACCGTTGAATACTTACTTGCAAAAGGCCACCATTGCCTAGCAATCGATGACAGCATCCCAAAATCCAGACGCGATGGCCTGGCGAACCTCCTAACCTCCATCGGAAAACCTGCCCCATTGCTCATTTCCAGCCAAGACCCGGATGAAATACTGGATGCGATGACCACTTTGCACAACCAGGCAACAGTACTGCTTTCAAACGACCGGTCGGCAGTAGATATCCTGCTGCGGGCACAGGAGCGAAAAATAAAAATCCCGCAGCAATTCTCCCTGCTTGGAAACGATGGCCTGGATTACGGAAAATACACAACACCAGCATTGACCACCATTGCACAACCGCGAAGCGAACAGGGAGCTTGCGCCGCTCAACTGCTCATGCAGTGGATACAAACTAAAAAGAAACCGAAAACAAAGTTGCTTATGCCGTACCTAATCGAACGGAAAAGCGTGAAAAAATATTCGGCAAAATAATTTTTCCCCGGACTTGCAAATATTTTATTTGCTAATACATTAAGTGTTTAAACGATTAAACAAGTGTTTTTTGGGGAACTCTTTGGCTGTTGGGATATACGCTTGCGTTATTTTCCGGATGATAGGGATTGTCTGGCAAAGGATTTTCTTTTTCCTGGTCTATCTTCTCAAATCTGGTAATTTTTTATCTGACAGCCTTTGCTGCTTGTGATTTTTTCACTCTTAAAAGGGAGAGGGTAATCATAGCAAGTGTAAAGCCTTCATGCAACATTTACAACAAGTGACAACAACGGTAGCTTATTGTCGTATTCGTTTAACCTCGGCAGTCTCAGGCAGGGAGGCAAAAATGGCAACAGCCCAAAATTACAGGCCGCGGTCACAATCTGTCGCTCAATCGTCTTTGTTCAGGTATAAAAGCGTTGTCCGCAGCGGCGGCTTTCTGAGTTCTTCCATGTGTCATAACTCCTTTACCTTGATTGAATTGCTGGTCGTGATCGCCATCATTGCGATCCTCGCCGCGATGCTGCTGCCGGCCTTGAGCAAGGCGCGCACCAAAGCGATGACGATATCTTGCACAAGCAACCTGCGCCAGACCGGCATCGGCGCGCAGATGTATGCGGATGATTCTGAAGGGTATTTTCCTGTGCGGGCATCCAGCAAACAATACTGGGCATACGTACTCGGGCCGAAGGGTCTGCATTATGTCGATTATGGAATAACCATCTGCCCCGCTTTTCCGCCGTCAGTTCGAGCTGCCAACCAAGACTTCTTCCATTATCTGACGTATGGGCAACTGTGTATCTATGACCCGGATAACGTAACCAATACTGCCCAAAACCATGAAATAAACAGTTTCCGAACGACAAGACTATATAGCGTCGCAAACACGGAAGTCTTCGGGGATTCCATCCATCTTAATCCGCCGGCTTGGGTGAAGAATGGCGGATACAGCGAGGGAAAAGTCCAGTATGCTTTTGTTCGCAAAAATTACACCAGCACCCAGAATACAGCTCTGCACATGCGGCACGCTCTCAAAGCAAATTTTTTGTGGGCTGACGGTCATGTTTCGCCGGCAGATGCCAATACAGAAATTGTGAAGGAAAGATATTACCCTGCCTATGGAATAAAGCCTGTAGCGCAATGCTATCCAATCAGTTACGACATGGATTAATTGAGAGCAGGCGGCGGGGGTGCATGCGGGCCAATCCGTAAATATCCATTGGACTGGCCAGAAAGGCGAAGCAGCCCTCTGAAATCAGCGTTTTCACTGTTAGACCGGCGCTCCTTCTTTATTCATTCATAGCGATTGACTCTTCATTGACATCAGGAAAGAAAAAACGTAATGCCTAAGCACATTGTTGCAAGTCTCGGAAGTTTAGCGCTGTTTCTTTCATTCTCGACGGCTGTTGCGGAAACAAATATGCAAACGGAAACGCAACTCAAATATATGAAAACGGAGTATTGGAGCGGGGCTACCGGCGGCAACGCCCGCATTGCACCCAGCATTTCCCTGGTTGACAGCCCCGTCGGCAAGGCGATTCGCGCCAGCGTCGAATCACCGGGAGATTACCAGGGTTTGAACCTGCATCTGCCTGAAAAAATCGATCTTCGGAAAACCGGGGCGATCTCCTTTGACATTGAGCAGACTGCCTATAAGGGAAATGGGCAGGCAGCAGTCATGCTGATCTTTCCTACCGGCTCCGGGCTGCTTGCCACCCCCGAATTCAACGCCTCTGGCTGGAGGCATGTGCACATTCCCATGGATGTGCGAACTCTGAAGTCACTGGGTTCGCAAAGCTCACCTGCTCTTGGTGAAATCAAAGAAATCCGTTTCTCCCTGTTTTCAGCATTGAAAACCCCTGGCCAGCATTTGTCCATTGCCAACCTCAAATTCCACCCGCCTGTCATCGAGGAGGGGCCTGTGACTGTCGCCGGATACCGTTACAACGCCACTCCAACTAGAGGAGATAATTCCTGCACCTGGCTGACTGACGGCAAAGTAGACCGCGAACGGCAGGTCTTTTTCCGGGAATACAGTGATGAACCGGATATCACGTTTGACTTGGGCGCCCTCTATTTGATTCGAAAATTTGAGCTGGAGGCCATTGCCATCCCCAGCCAGAATATCTCGGAAATCCTGCTTTACACCAGTTTTGATGGAAAAGACTGGAAAATGGCCCAGCATATACCCAACCTTGATGCTGGAACAGAAGAAAAACAATACAGCATCGCAGCCGATCAACTCAATCTGCTCGCAAGATATATTCGCGTTCATGCCGGGCGCAACCGCACCGACTTCCCATTGCGATTCGCCGAAATCACCTTCTCGGGAAAACTGCCGACTGACGCGGAAATGGCGAGGGCCACAGCACAACAATATGACCTTGGCCCAGAATTGCCAGCCCCCAACGAAGCCAATTACTGGAAATTTTCCGGCCTGGACGGCACGGTCTGGATTCATCGCCAGAACGGGATTCTTGTCCGCTACGAAAACCAGGGAAGGCTGCTGGCAGAACGCCTGTTTTCACGCTATGAACTCTCTGACGGAAAAAATCCGGTGAAAGCAGATGCCTACAGTGATCACGTGCTTTCCGGAAAGCTGGAAAGCCCCGGGGTTTTTCTTGTCACCACGAGCAACCCGGCTCTTCCGGGAATCACCTTTGAGCATCGCTATCGTTGGGTTGCCGAAGGTCTGAGCGTCGAATTGGGCTTTGTCAGCAACCGCACAGACCGTAAGATTCTGTTTACTGCAACCGAGGTGGTGCTCCCCCAGGAACTCCGCAATGGAGGACTGTATGAAACCTGGGGCGCCGGACATGACGTGCAACATAAATTTGCTCATGAAATCACCTTCGATTTCCCCGCCGACAGCGGGCCAGTGACCATTTTTGAGGCGCCTGAACTCCCCCTCACTTTGCTGCATTATCGCTTTAAATACAACGGCCGCTACGTGCAAATCGGCTCAGGGGTGGTCACGGTTTCCGGATTCGGTGACAAACGCACCATTTTCACAGCCACAGGATGGATTCTTGGGGACGGCCTGTTTGCCTTGACCAGCGACGGGGCAAGCGGGAAAGTTGAATCACGCCTGACCGTGCAAACGGGGGACCTGACAGACGCCTTTGAGCATTACCTCGCTTTGCCGGAAGTCAAGCAATTCCGCTCCCAAATCAAACGCGCTTCATGGCTGAAAGACCTGCGCTACTACTCAACGGGACCAGGATGGGACGGCCCTTTCG
>Ga0209510_1004040_pt1 | contig 13279 bp, 7 predicted proteins | sample BiotimSIPDNA_FD_185749 | JGI IMG/M metagenome (GOLD analysis project Ga0209510, IMG submission 185749) | Anaerobic biogas reactor microbial communites from Washington, USA - Biogas_R1 time_0 SIP DNA (SPAdes) (version 2) | ecosystem: Engineered > Bioreactor > Anaerobic > Unclassified | place... | reverse complement strand
GGATTGCAGGGATTGCACTGGCAAAGGATAGTGTGATACCCTATCATGGAGTCCGCGAAGCACTCGGCATTGAAACCACACATTCGGTCATCAAACTGGAGGACTTCCCTTTCAACTACACCCATGAGAATCCCTTCCCCTCCCAGTCGAAAGACCAGAGTGCACTCAATGAAGCTTTCGGGAACCTCTTCTCAAGGGCAGCATCCTTTTTTGACCTAAACTGAGTCTAATCTAACTCTTTACTGAGTCTAATCTGTTAGAACCATATTAGAACCATATTAGAACGAGATTAGAACGAGATTAGAACGAGATTAGAACGAGAACTATCTCGTCCTTAGATTGGGAAGCATACAATTATAAATTATGAACAGAAAACTAGATATCTCTTCCTGGCAAATCGAATGATTAAAAAATCTCCATAAAGTATGTTTTCAACTTTTTTTGTATGTTTGCAATTCAAACGTCAATAAAAGCAAAAACATCAATGCAGATCTCGTCGCCACATAGCAGTCAATTTGAAGAGATCTACCTCTCACACTACTTGCGAATGAAGCGCTTCGCCACTGAATACCTCATTTGTGAAGAAGACGCGGAGAACGTCGTGCAGGATGTATTCCTCGAATTGTGGGAACAGCAGTTTGTGTTGATGTCTCACACCCGCCTGTTCGCCTGGCTGTTTACCGCTACGAAGAACCGATGCCTCGATTTGTTGCGGCACAAAACGGTAATCAGAAAAGGCGCAGAGAAGATGAGAGATGATTACAACATCGAGTTGCAGATGAAATTGCAATCGCTGGAGGCATTTGATGATAAGATCTTTTCTGAACCGGACATCGAGTCTGTCGTACAGAAAGCGATTGAAACGCTGCCCGGGAAGTGCCGGGAGATCTTTGTGATGAACAAGATTGAGGGGAAGAAGCAGAAAGCGATCGCAGCAGAGCTCAACATCTCCCTGCACACGGTAGAGAGCCAGATGGCCATCGCCCATCGGAAACTGAAAGATGCTCTTAAAGAGTATATTCCCCTCCTTTTATTTTTATTTCTTTAATCCTTTTGGCGGTTTTTTAGCTTTCATTCGTATTATATATAAAGCATCACTTTGAATGGAAGACACCCTAACGAAATATTTCTCAGGTGAACTGAATCGTGCAGAAGAGATGACGATGTTCCTGCAAATGAAGAATGACGAACAGCTACGGCAGGAATATATACGTTTGCAGAACATCTATGCCCTTACACGGCTGGCCCCTGATCCGAAGCAGGAATCAGAGGGAAAGGAGGGTTTTTCCACGTTCACCCGCAGGATGAATGAGAAAAAACGGCAGCGGAGGATGCGTTTCCTCCTGCAATATGCTGCCATCTCCCTCCTGCTGATTGCCTCCACAATTTTTCTGACTCGCGCACTGACTCTTCCCTCAATCTCTAATAATGAGATGAACACCCTTTATGTCCCCGCCGGGCAACGGGCACAACTCACATTGCAAGATGGCACACAGGTCTGGCTCAATGCCCAGTCCACTCTCACCTACCCCGCCCGATTCAACAGAAAACAACGCGAGGTTTCGGTAATTGGGGAAGCCTATTTTAAGGTGGCTGAAAACCGAAAGAAACCATTCATTGTCACCACACAACAGCTCACCATGGAGGTGTTGGGCACCGAGTTCAATGTATACAGTTACCCCCAGTCGGGATACACCAGGACATCGCTTGTAGAAGGATCATTGATGGTGAGCGAGACAGGGAAAAACAACAAACCGGTGTTGCTTTCACCCGACCAACAGGCTACATACTGTGAAAACGTGATCAAGCTGGAAAAGCTCCACAACCCGGAGCATCTGCTCTGGCGCGAGGGAATCTATGCTTTCGACAACGAGCGACTGATTGACATACTTTCCAAACTGGAGTTGTATTACGATATCACCATACAGGTTGAAGATCCGGAGATATTCAACGTCTGCTACACCGGTAAGTTCCGCCAACGCGACGGCATTGATGAGATTCTGCATATTCTGCAGAAAATTCAGTCATTCAAGATCAGGAAAATCAGAGAAGATAATTTGATTATCCTTTCAAGATAGCTCTATTCATACAAGTCTCCAATGCCATGCATAGAGCTGAAAGATAGCATCAACATACTAAATATCATTAAATTCACCCTTAAAACCGAATGCCTATGTAACATCCCCAAGTCTGAAAAAGAAAAAAGCGACAGGTGCGCCAACACCTGCCGCCGGAATAAGTAAACACAGAACTAACTTATCTAAGTATTCACTTAAAACACATGCAAATATATGAAAATAAACATTTCATCCCATCACTCTGCAATCAAAAAGAGTGATTTTAAAGATTTATTAAAAATCATGAAAATCAGCCTGCTATTTCTTTTTGTCGTTGCATTTCAATTGTCGGCAGTGAATTCAAATGCCCAGGATGCCGTTATCGGGTTGAAATCAACAAACATTACGATTGGGGATCTCATCCGGGAAATCGAGCAGCAGACCGATTACCTGGTTGTCTACAGTAACCGTGAAGTAGACACGGAAAAAGAGATCCTGCTAAAGGAGAAAACCAATAAGGTTTCGGAATACCTGAAGGAGGCGTTTGCAAATTCTGACATTGGTCATGATTTTGAAAACAATTACATTGTTCTGCTGAAAAAGATCAATCGAAATGCTTCTGCCATTGCCGAAATGATCCAGACAGCTCAACAGGAGGGAAAAACAGTCACAGGGACTGTTAGAGATGAGAATGGTGAACCAGTTATTGGAGCAGCGATTATGCTCAAGGGAACAGAAATTGGGGTTGTTAGCGACGTCAACGGCAGATACTCGATTAACGTTCCTGACAGGGATGCTGTTATGGTATTTTCTTACATTGGTTATCTTACAGAAGAGATTCCTGTAGGGGATCAGCGTGAAATCAACGTTACTTTCTCTGAAGATCTCATAGGTCTTGACGAAGTTGTTGTAATTGGCTATGGCAGCATAAGAACAGCAGATGTAACCAGTGCAGTTGTTTCAGTGAAACCCGAAAGCTACACCCAGGGCAGTGTACGAGACTTGGGTCAATTGATACAGGGTAAGGTTGCAGGTTTGATCATTAATACCACCAGCGGCAACCCCTCGGGAAACTCATCGATAAGACTGCGCGGAAACACCACGCTTCACGGCACCAGCACCAACCCGTTGATATTGATTGATGGAGTACCTGGTGATTTCAATACTGTTTCTCCTGATGATATTGAATCGATCGACGTGTTAAAAGATGGATCGGCAGCGGCAATTTACGGTACAAGAGGAACGAATGGGGTAATTATTATTACAACCAAAAGGGCAAACGCGAATATACGAAATCATGTGGAATACTCCCATTACATTGGAACCCAAGCCATCAGAAAGAAAACAGATTTGTTGGATGCCGATGATTATAGAAGACTCATCTCAGAAGGTGTCATTGGGACGTCACATGATTATGGAGGGAACACCAACTGGTTGGATGAGATTTCAAGGACACCGTTCATACAACACCATAATCTGACGATTAGGGGCGGGAACCAAGAAACGAATTACTTACTCTCGCTGATGTACAACAACTCGGAAGGAATTTTCAAAAAATCATATCGTGAAAGACTCAGCGCTCGTGCCGACGTGAATCACAGCATGTTTGATGGTGTGGTTCAGTTAAATGTCGGCATCTTGTCGCGCAACGATAATTCCAGTTCATTCAGCAACAATATTTTCAGATTGGTGAACCAGTACCATCCTACGATTCCCGTCAAAGATGAGGATGGAAAATGGTATGAAGCAGGCATTTTCGAAGTAGAAAATCCGGTTTCCCGTATCATGGAACAGGACAATAGTGCTAGTTCGCTGTTCAATCGTATCAACGGGACAATAACCATCAACCCGATGAAAGGATTGAGCTTAAGAGGGCTAATGTCGTTCTCTAAATACCATCAACACGGTGGGTGGTATGAAACACAAAACCATATTTCAACCGTTCGTGACGGCCGTAAAGGAGCCGCCTCAGTTGGTGCCACACAAAATGTTGAAAGGTTGATCAACCTGACAGCTGAGTATAAAAATAACATCAATGATCATAACTTCACGTTGCTAGCCGGGTATAGCTATGAAGATTATGATGGAAGAAATCATTCGATGTACAATACCGATTTCCCAACTGACATATTCGGGCAGCACAATATTGGCCTCGGGCAAGCGATCGCTAAAGAATCTACTTTTTGGGATATGAACAGCTACAGAGGTCTTACCAACCTCATTGGTTTCTTTGGTCGGGTGAACTACAATTACAAAGATCGTTACCTGTTTATGGCTAGTTTACGTCACGAAGGCGCAAGTCAATTATGGGGAACAGAAGATCCTTGGGGTACCTTCCCTTCTATTTCTGTAGGTTGGCGAATGAAAGAAGAGTCATTTTTAAAGGATGTTTCATCTATTAACGAGATGAAGCTGCGCGCTGGCTACGGCGTTACCGGAACGCAACCCAATAGTTCATTTTTAGGGGTCGGAACGCTCGGTTATAGCGGTGCCGTCTACACCAATGGCGAATGGATTCAAACGATTGTACCGACACGAAATCCCAATCCCTATTTGAGATGGGAAGAGAAAAAAGAAATGAATATTGGTCTCGATTTTGCCTTCTTAAGAAGCCGTTTATCGGGAAGCATTGATTATTATAATCGAGTGATTGACGGGTTATTGTATGATTACACAGTCCCTGTTCCACCAAACTTGGTCAATACAACACGTGCCAATGTTGGTGAGATGAAAAACAGTGGGATTGAATTCCTGTTAAGAGGGGTACCGGTAAAAACTAAAGATCTGGAATGGAACAGTGACTTTAACTTTTCCACAAACAACAATAAATTGGTTACACTTTCCAGCGACCTATACGAGCCCCAAAACTCCTATATAACAACTGGTGATGCCCAAATTCCTATTTATGGTCCAACCCATCGACTGGATATTGGAGGAAAAATCGGTAATTTCTGGGGTTATAAAGTAATTGACATCGATGATGAAGGGAAATGGATTTATGAAGATCCTGAAACAGGAGCACCCGTGCCTTATGATGAATTTGCAAAAGTGGATGAAAACAAAATGATTATTGGAAACGGTCTTCCCAAGTACTACTTAGGCTGGAATAATTCCATACGGTATAAAAATTTTGATTTCGCTGTTTCGATGAGGGGTGCATTCGGTTATGATATATTGAATTTTGCCAGGATGTATTACGAAAACACCAAAACTCATCAGCAGTACAACCGATTGAAATCAGCTTACGACCCAGTATTCGGCAAAGCGGTACTAAACAATGACCTTGATCTTGAGTACAATTCGTACTACATTGAAAAAGGTGACCATTGGAAGATTGACAATATCACGTTTGGCTATACATTCAACACTGATAAGATTAAATACCTCAACAGGGCTAGAATCTATGCATCAACCCTGAATACTTTTGTGATAACAAAATATAAGGGCATTGATCCAGAGGTGAATGCAAGCGGTCTTGATCCGGGAAATGATAGCCGGGATAAATACCCCACTGTGAGGACCTTTACTTTTGGTATTAACCTGAGTTTTTAACTTTAAATAAACAATGAGATGAAACTAATTAAATATAAACTCGCGCTTTTAATTGTATTGGTCGTTTCATTTGGTTCCGCATGTACGGAATTGGTAAGTGACAGTTATAGCGAAATTATTGCCGAACAGTTCGAGCCTACAGAAAAGGAAGTGCCTGCAATTACCGGAGCTGCATACACTCAACTACGGGCATCGATGCTTGATTTTGACGGTATATGGCGTTATCAGGAAATTACCGCCGATCAAGTAGTAATCCCCGCCCGACCCAATGGATGGGTAGACGGTGGTTTGTACAGACGTGCACACGAGCACACCTGGACCGAAACAGAGACGTGGAATCGGGGTTTGTGGACGCGTATTTTTCAAGGAGTAACGAATTGTAATCGATTGATATATCAAATCGAATCGGGTTTTTTACCCATCAGCGATCAGGTTGTTTATGACGGTATCATCGCTGAATTACGGGCAACGCGTGCCTGTTATTATTACTTTTTGATCGACCTTTGGGGAAATGTCCCGATCGAAACAAAATTCGATCTTCCTGAGGGTTACTTACCTGAACAATCCACCAGAAAAGAGGTATTTGACTTCATTGTAAAAGAACTAACTGAGAGCATGCCCCTTTTATCAAAAGAACGCGGCCAGAGTACTTATGCGCGTTTCAACGAATGGGCGGCACGAACGTTATTGGCAAAAATGTATTTGAACGCCGAAGTTTATACAGGCACGCCAGAATGGGAAAAATGCATTCAGCAATGTGATTTGATTATGAACTCGAATGTTGGATACGGCTTAGAGTCCAGGCAAAAAAATGTGTTTGTGACTGAAAACCAGAACTCCATTGAGATAATTCTGGGATTAGCCATTGACGCAAATTATACTACCAGCTGGAACGCATTCGATCACCACATGCAAACTTTGCCGGCAGGGTTACAGTACAAATACAATATCACGCAGGAGCCCTGGGGAGGTATGTGTGCTATTCCGCAATTCATCGACTCGTTTGATCCGGACGATAGCCGGTATCACGACAACTTTATCAAAGGGCCGCAATATACCATCGGGGGTGAACCGATCTATATTACCATTGGTAGTGCAGAGTATATTGGCAAACAGATGGATTTTGTGAACGAAATAAATAGTATCGCGCAGTCTGAACAACATCAGGGTGTCCGTTTTGAAAAATATGAGATTGGCCTTGGCTCATCCAATATTTTGGATAACGATTTTGTTTTATTCCGCTATGCTGATGTCTTGATGATGAAAGCAGAATGTCTCCTGCGGACAGGCAAAGCGGATGACGCAGCCGCGCTCGTGACACAAGTTCGCTCCAGGGCATTCACCGGGGCACCTGCGAAAGCAACCGTTACAGGAGCTGAACTCCTTGCCGGCAGTGTTTATGACTATGGTATAAGAGACAACAGGGAAACCCCTGCAAATACGTATGAGGGTGGTGCCGATATCATGTACGGTCGCTTTCTGGATGAATTGGGTTGGGAGTTTAACCAAGAGGGGCGTCGCCGGCAGGATATGATTCGTTTTGGTGCTTATACCACAAAATCATGGTTCTCTCACCCGGCGAGCGAAGCATATAGAACGCTTTTCCCGATACCCAAAAGAGAACTTGAGGCCAATGGAAATCTAAAGCAAAACCCAGGTTATTGAGATGCGGTAGAACGCTTAGTTGATTAATTTTTTTTAAAAGTGTATATTTGCTGTCCGGATATATGATGATTCAAACAAACATTGGTTTGCCAATTGATCCAAATGTAATCCGGACAGTATTATTTCAATTCACGTTTTAGCCTAAACGATAAAAAAACAACATGAAGATGAACTTATTAAATCTTAAAACAAATCTCCTGCTTGCATTTGTCTTAACTTCACTATTTCTGGTTGGGAATACAAATGAGGCAGTGCAATCAACAACTCTTGCAGTATCAAAAACACCGGATGGCATCAAAACAACCATCAATTCTACAATCATATCCGTCTCTTTCTTCAATCCCTCAACAGCCAGGATTGTCAAATATCCGGAAGGGACAAATCCGGTAAAAGAGAGTCTTTCAGTAATTGCAGAGCCTGAAAAAGTTGCGCTTAAAACTTCAGATAAAGGCGATTACCTGAATATTCGCAGTAGCGAGCTGGAAGTGAAAATCAACAAAAAAAACGGCGTTGTCGCATTTTACTCCTCCAACGGGAAGTTGCTGATGAGTGAGAAAGGAGCTCCCCGCTTTAACATCTTTGACGATGCAGGTGTGAAAACATTTGATGTAGCCCAAACCTTTCAGCTTGAGGAGAATGAGGCAATCTATGGACTCGGACAACTGCAGAATGGAAAGATGTCGCAACGGGGCACCAGAAAAAAATTGATTCAGGGCAATACGGAAGATGTCATTACCTTTTTCCAGTCGGTGAAAGGTTACGGTTTATTCTGGGACAACTATTCTCCGACACTTTTTAGTGACAACCAGGAAGGGACATTGTTTCATTCAGAGGTTGGAGACTGTATTGATTATTATCTGATGTACGGGAAAAATGCCGATGGTGTTGTTGCACAAATGCGTCATCTGACTGGCGATGTACCTCTCTTCCCGCTGTGGACTTACGGTTACTTTCAAAGCAAGGAGCGATACAAGTCGCAGGATGAGACTACCGGCATTGTTAGGAGATACCGGCAAACAGGTGTCCCGATAGATGGTATTATTCAGGACTGGCAGTACTGGGGTGGTAACTATTTGTGGAATGCAATGGAGTTTCTCAACGAGAACTTTCCAGATCCTAAAAGAATGATCCGTGAAGTACATGACATGAATGCCAGGATGGTCATCTCAATCTGGTCCTCTTTCGGACCGATGACAAAACAATACCGAATCATGGAACCTCAGGGGATGCTCCTGAACATGGGTACCTGGCCACAATCAGGATCCTCGCTCTGGCCCCCCAATAGGGACTATCCCTCAGGTGTAAAACCTTATGACCCCTATAACCCGAAGGCCAGGCAGATCTATTGGGAGCATCTTAACAATGGCCTTTTCTCTCTTGGCATTGATGGATGGTGGATGGATTCAACCGAACCGGATCATCTTGATGCAAAAGATGAGGATATGAACCTGCAGACATATATGGGTTCGCTGCGCAAAGTGCGGAACGCCTATCCGCTCATGACCGTGGGAGGTGTGTATGACAACCAGCGGGCAACGACTTCCCAAAAAAGGGTATTTATCCTGACAAGATCTGCATTTGCCGGTCAACAGAGATATGGAGCCAACACATGGACAGGCGATGTACAGGCTACCTGGGGTGACCTGGCACGACAAATACCGGCCGGACTCAATTTCTCTCTCTGTGGCATTCCTCACTGGAACAGCGACATCGGTGGTTTCTTTCTCGGCAGTTATCCCCGGAAGCTGGAAGACCCTGATTACAGGGAGCTCTATACCCGCTGGCTGCAGTTCGGAACTTTCTCTCCCATGATGCGCTCACATGGGGCGGATGCACCTCGTGAGATCTGGCAATTCGGCAAAAAAGGTGAACCGGTATATGATGCCATCGAGAAATTCATCAATCTTCGCTATACGCTTCTTCCTTATATCTACTCTGTATCATGGGATGTTACTGCCAACCGTTCCAGCATGATCAGATCGCTGGTGATGGATTTTCAGGACGATCCCAACTGTTGGGATGTTTCCGACCAGTTTATGTTTGGTAAATCCCTGCTTGTCTGTCCGGTGACAGAGCCAATGTACACCCGGGTTGTTTCGGGTGAAGGAAGAAACGTAATCCGGGAGGCTGATTTCACTTCTGTCAAATCTCGCACCGTTTATCTTCCCGAAGGTGTTGACTGGTATGACTTCTGGAGCAATGAGCGGACTACAGGAGGAAAAACGGTCGACAGCAATACTCCCATTGATCGTATACCTGTCTTTGTAAAAGCAGGATCCATCCTTCCATTGGGACCGAAAGTACAATTTGCAGAGGAGAAGAAATGGGATGATCTTGAGATTCGTGTTTATAAAGGTGCTGACGGAACGTTCGTATTATACGAAGATGAGTTCGACAATTACAACTATGAACAGGGAGCTTATACTGAAATTGCGTTTCGGTGGGATGACTCTTCCCGAAAACTCACCATTGAGAATCGCAAGGGTAGTTATACCGGTATGTTGAACCAAAGACGTTTCAACATTAGGTTGATAGAGAATGAGGGTTCTGATGTTGTTCGCACAGTAGATTATTCAGGAAAGAAAACAACACTGAAACTCTAACAGATCGACTGTCTGTCGTTATTCATATTTTTCTTGTCGTTTGATCTAATTTCAAATTGCTGAAAAATGAGTAAAAGAACATTTATCCTATGTACATTCATCATCGTTTCCTGTCTCACTCTTTCTGCACAAGACTATCCCATTCAGAAAATTGATCTGAAAAACGTACATCTGACCGATAGTTTTTGGCTGCCCAGGATTCGCCAGATACAACAGATCACCATTCCTGTTGCGATTGAGAGATGCGAAAAAGAGGGACGTTTCGAAAATTTCCTTGTGGCCGAACGTGTAATGAACGGAGGCTCCGGGATGGTACGCGGCAAAATGCCTTTCGACGATACCGATCTCTATAAAATCATTGAAGGAGCATCGCTTTCACTGGTCAGTGCTCCCGATGCCAAGCTCGAAACAGAGCTTGACAAATACATTGCAATCATCGCTCGTGGTCAGGAACCTGATGGGTACCTGACCACATGGCGAACCATCAATCCCTCCAATCCGCCCGCAGAGTGGGTCGGAAAATGCGAAAAACGTTGGGACAATCTGGCCAATAGCCACGAACTATACAATGCAGGGCATCTCTACGAGGCTGCAGCAGCACATTATTACGCCACCGGAAAACGCAATTTCCTTGATATCGCGATAAAGAATGCCGATTTAATCGTTGACGTATTTGGCGCTGAGGACAATTACGAGGTGCCGGGGCATGAAATCATAGAGACCGGATTGATAAAGCTATACAGGATTACCGGCAACAAATCCTATTTTACGTTGGCCAGGAAATTCATTGACTTGCGGGGGACCGATGTGCATCGCGAACCTCGAGGCGATTATTGGCAGGACGGCAAACCGATTGTGCAACAAGATGAGGTGGTGGGCCACGCTGTGAGGGCTGTCTATTTCTATGCAGGTGTAACCGACGTGGCAGCCATCACAGGAGATATCACATATTCAAACACTGTTGAGCGCCTTTGGAACAATATGGTTGATCGTAAGCTCTATGTCACCGGAGGATTGGGTGCACGCCACGAAGGAGAGGCCTTCGGCAACAATTATGAACTCCCTAATCTGACGGCATACAATGAAACCTGTGCAGCGATTGGCGGGGTGATGTGGGCCGATCGCATGTTCCGTTTATTCGGTGACGTGGATTATTACAATCATCTGGAAAGAATGCTGTACAACGCCGTGCTACCGGGAATTTCTCTCGACGGGACCTGCTTTTTCTATCCCAACCCACTCGAATCAGACGCTGTTTATGCGTTCAATCAGGGACATTTGACTCGCGCCGGATGGTTCGACTGTTCCTGTTGTCCCACAAATCTAATCCGGTTTTTACCTTCGTTGCCTGATTTGATCTACAACACCGACCAGCAAAACATTTATGTAAACCTTTTTATCGGGAATGAAGCGGCTATTCCTTATGGAGAGGATATCGTGCATGTTTCGCAACAAACAAATTATCCGCTTGACGGAAAGGTAAATATATCAATTGATCCAATTAATAAAACATCTTTCTCGCTGATGATCCGTGTTCCCGATTGGGCAACAAACACTTTTCCATCGGAACTCTACGCTTATGAAAATAAAATCTCATCACCGGTTAAATTGTTGTTAAACGGAAATGAAATTGCGTTGAACGTGAGCGATGGCTACATTAAAATCGATCGCCAATGGGAAAAAGGCGACAAGGTGGAGGTGACCTTCCCTACCGAAGTTCGGAGAATTATCGCCAATCCGCTCATAGAAGATGACAAAGGTAAAACAGCCATTCAATATGGCGCTTTGGTCTATTGCATGGAGGAACAAGACAATCCGCAACTTTTCAACAAGAGTCTGAATGCAAAGGATTTGAATGTCACATACAATCCTGTCAAACTTGGGGGCATCAACGAAATTGTTGCAAAAGATGGCAACAAGTTATGGAATTTAATCCCTTATTATACCTGGTCGAATCGGGGTGTAGGAAAAATGAAAGTGTGGATCGAATCCAATCCACTCACTCCTGCAACAACACAACGAATGGGATGGGATTAAATGGAAACAATCAGCAGGAAATATTTCATCAAACGAATTTGTTGTGCCGGAGCTTGTCTCTGTGGTTTTGGTGCGATTGGTTTATCCAATAATATTGAAGCAAGCAACCCCACAAATGAGAGCAACAACAAATTGAATCGTGAATGGTTAGCTATTTTACTGAGCAACATCAGTGAACAGATTGAAGAAAATGAGAAGAGAAATATCTTGAAAGGGTGTGCATATGCACATTATGCCAGTTTGGGTATGGATACGGTTCTTGCTCATTACAAGCATGATCTTGATAAGTTCATCTCTTTTCTTGAAAGTGAATGGGGTTGGAAAATTGAGTACAACAAAAAGGATAACACAATCATTGCGGATGAAAATAAGCAGGTTTGCGTTTGCCCAATAGCAGAGAGCATCCAAAACTCCAACCTCTCTTCGTTGTGTTATTGTTCTGAGGGTTTCGCAGAATTAATGTTTTCTTACATCGTTCAAAGACCGGTTTCAGCAACCGTCATTTCATCCATTCATCGTGGCAACAAAAGTTGCAAATACAAGATTGAACTTTGAAATCAGAGAAGGAATTTAGATGAAAAAAAAAGTACTATTTTTAACGACAGCAATGCTGCTGATCCTCTCAGCTTGTAAAGAAGCATCTGATATCCTCGTATCCATCAATGTGGCTTCATTCAATATCCGGCTGGACACACCGAACGATAGCCTGGATGCGTGGCCCAACCGCAAGGAGATGGTGAAAGGGTTGATTGCCTTTCACGAGTTTGACTTGTTCGGTATTCAGGAAGGTTTTCACCATCAAATCACTGACATCCTGGAACTGGGTGATTATGCTTATGTGGGTAGTGGCCGTGATGACGGTCTATCGGCAGGCGAACATTCCGCCATCATCTATAAAAAAGATCGATTTGAGGTTCTGGACAACGGTGATTTCTGGTTCTCCGAGACACCTGATGTACCGGGAAAAGGATGGGATGCCACTTGCTGTAACCGTATCTGCTCCTGGGCTTCTTTCAGGGATAAATGCTCCGGCAGTGTGTTTTTCCTGTTCAACATGCACTATGATCATGAAGGGGTGGTAGCACGCAGAAACTCATCGCTGCTGATGCTGCAAAGAGTGCGGGAGATCGCCGGCGACAACCCGGTAATCTGTACGGGTGATTTCAACGCAACACCGGATAGCGAACCTATCAGGATTATACTCCAGGATGGACTGTTAAATGATACTTACAGCACTAGCAAAAAACCACCCTACGGTACTACCGGCACCTTCAACTCATTCAGGCTGGATCACCCGATGCAGAACAGGATTGATTATGTATGGACAACAGGACATTTCACCGTGAACAAATACGGGGTACTGAA
>Ga0209510_1004035_pt1 | contig 13287 bp, 9 predicted proteins | sample BiotimSIPDNA_FD_185749 | JGI IMG/M metagenome (GOLD analysis project Ga0209510, IMG submission 185749) | Anaerobic biogas reactor microbial communites from Washington, USA - Biogas_R1 time_0 SIP DNA (SPAdes) (version 2) | ecosystem: Engineered > Bioreactor > Anaerobic > Unclassified | place... | reverse complement strand
CTTAAAGGCATAAAAGCTAGAAGTCGGGCTCAAATTTAATAATTATGAGCGTTTTTGGTAAGCGTAAAAGAGTCAGGACCCCCAATTTTAGGGGTAAAAACTCGAAGTTCCATAATTTCTTTTTTTATTTGTCTTTTTAAAATAAAACCATTTTCACAAGGAATGGCTTCAAAAGAGCCTTTTTGTAGAGTGGATTCAGAACGTCGCATTTTAATCAATTGTTTGAAAAATTGCGAAAAAGGCGTTTTTTGAAGGTCTTTTAGAGAATCCCATGGAAAGCAACGTCTATTATCAGGGTCTTGCCCGCCTTCCAAAGCGAGCTCATCTCCATAGTATACGCTTGTGCATCCAGGTAAAAAGAAGAGTATAGTCCAAATTAATTTTAAAATGTCTGTATTGATGTGATTTTGCGATGCAATTCGTCTAGTATCATGACTTCCAATTAAATTCATGGAAATAGCAAACGAATCGGATGGATAATAGGCGTTTAAAAAATCACAAAAAGCTTCATTATTTTTTGGCTCATCTCTCAAAATGAAATCAATTAATCGGCGTCTTAAAGGATAATTCATCACCCCATCAAATTGATCCCCTTGAAGCCATCTCGCTGGAGGATCCCAAATTTCTCCAACAATGTACGCCTCTGGATTTATTTTTTTGACTCGTGTTCTGAATTCTTGCCAAAAAGAATCATCATCAATTTCGTTTGGAACATCTAATCGCCAGCCATCAATCCCTTTTCTAGTCCAGTATTCTCCTACAGAAAAAAGCATTTCTCGAACTTCAGGGTGATTGGTGTTGAATTTTGGAAGAGCGGGTAAATTCCACCAACAACGATAATTTGGCTTTTTATCGTAAGCACAAACAGGGAATGAATCTACAATAAACCAATCCTTATAAGGGGATTCGGGGCCTTGTTCTAATAAACTATTAAATTCAAAAAAACCACGGGAACAGTGGTTAAATACACCATCGAGAATCACGCGAATCTTTTTCTTGTGACAAGCTTTGATTAGTTTATCGAAATCTTCTTCAGTTCCAAGAACGGGATCAATCTTAAAATAATCGTAAGTGTGATAACGATGATTGGAATTGCTTTTAAATAAAGGACAAAAATAAATGGCATTACAGCCAAGATTCTCAATATAGTCCAGATGTTCTTCTATGCCAGAAAGATTACCGCCACACAGATTATGTGTCGTTGGAGTTGTTCCCCAAGGGTCATATTTTCCAGGCCCTTTATAGTGATCTGATTTTGCAAAACGATCTGGAAAGATTTGATAAAAAACAGCTTCTTTAACCCAAGAAGGGGCGGTGGCATTTTTTATTAAACTCATATTTTCCATATAGGGCGGCGTTTTCTTGCATCTACTAAAGAACGAATATCAGCGTTTAAAGCCGAAAAGTTCATTAGCTCTTCAACAGCACATGGAATTCGATAAGACCAATTATGCGGCCCTACTGTTCCTGGAATGTTGATTCTCTCTAACTCGGGAGTAATCAATGAGAATTGAGAAGACAAACCAAAATAATCTTGTATAGGAAGAATGGTAAATAAACTGTTTGAAGAAAAAATATTTGCTATTAAACCTTTTACATGATTGGGATAAAGTATGTTAGGAGGCATGCCTTGTTGGTGAGCATGTTGCCAAAATAATTCTTTGTCAAAATCAGGCTCATTCCAAAGACCACGTAGGGTAGAGGTATCGTGGCAACTTGTCGTGGAAACGGAGAGTCTCGGGTAGTCTTCCATTTCATAATAAGGGGAATAAGGAACATCCCATTGACGAGTCCAACGTTCTACACGTAGAGATAAAATATTGAGTTTATTTAATACAAAGGGAACGCAACGAGGAATAGCGCCTAAGTCTTCGGCACAGACCAACATATCGGTTTCATTGGCAAGAATGTTTAATAATTTCAAGGCGTTTTCTTGCCAGAGAGATTCTTGTGAAGCCGCATTTTCACTAATAAGAACTTTAAGTAAACGTTGCTCTGCTTCGGGTAACGTAAACAATACTGGCTGCTCGTACCAATACCAATAGGGGTAATAATCTTCTTCTGAGCCAGACGGCACAAAAACACGATTCCAATAGATTTTGAGTAAGGCGTCTTTTACCTCTTGACTCGCGGAACTACTAAGGATGGCTTTTTCGGAGCAAAACATCTCTTTAATAATAAAGCGATCAGTGGTATTAGGTAGGTTTTCAAAAAAATCATTCAAAACAGTTTGTGAAAAATGATTTTTTAAAAAAGATTGTATTTGTTCTACAGAAAAATTAGGCCTTCTTAAATATTCAAGGGATTCTTTTTTGAATCCATGCTTTTCAAGATCGCTTCTTTTCAAAGGTTTAGAAGGATTAAAACGCCCTAAAATACCAGTGACTTCTGTTTGAGGAATAGTCCAGATTCTAAAAAAGCCTAACACGTGATCAATGCGATAGGCATGATAAAATTTGCTTGCTTGAAACAAACGTTTTCGCCACCAGGAGTAATTATCTTTTTCTATCGTATCCCAACGGTAAGTAGGGAAGCCCCAGTTCTGGCCGCTATAGCTGAACATATCGGGAGGGGCGCCAGCACGATCATCAAGAGAAAAGAAATCTCTATGGAACCAAACATCAGCACTGTCTTCATTGATTAATATTGGAATGTCGCCTTTTAACTTGACTCCTAAGTCAGAGATGGCTTTGACGGCTGCTTTGAATTGTGCTTCCGCTTCAAATTGCATCCAAGCTTGAAATAGAGCTTCCTTATAATTTTTAGTCCACAGTTTTTCAATACTTGAAAGTGTAGGATGCTGATTAGTTTTCCAATCTTTCCAACTAGCTTCTGAGTGCTTTGCTTTCAGTAAGGCATAGACACAATATGGTTTCACCCATTCGTTGTTATCAATCCAGCGCTCGAGCTTCTTGTCAGCAGCAATTTTTTCAAAATGCAAATCAAAAATTTTTCTTAAAATAGCACGCTTCCAAGTTACGATTTTATAAAAATCAATTCGAAGCTCTTTGTTAAAATCTTTTTTTGCTTTTTTTATTTCGTCTTCGAAATCGGAAGATCCATCTATTACTTGTAAATTAAGGTATACAGGATGAAGAGCAAATGCACTTCTCGCACTGTAGGGGCTGGATTCATTCCCTGTATCATTTACAGGTAGAATTTGAATCACATTAAAGTCACAATATTTTACCCAAGAAGCAAAAGGAATTAAATCCAGAAATTCGCCAATCCCTATACTATTTTTGCTTCGTAAGCTAAATAAAGGGACTGCAACGCCTGTTTGAAAAAAAGAATGATCGCCGTATCTCATGACTTAAAGATAAGTTATTTTTTTTAGATCCTTTAACTATATAATGCTTCCAAAAAATCATTTTTTAAGGAAGCGACAGAGAAATGTTATAATATTTTAGAAGATGAATTGCTTTTTAGCAATATTTAGACCTGAGACAGGTCAATAGAGGTTCCATTATTGACGTGTCTCAAAAATCTTTATCCATAGGTGTTGCCATGAGTTATGAGTGTCGATATTTAGATGAGACCTTTTGCAACAAAAGGCTAAAAGAATGCGATCCTGGCTCTCCAGGTTGTGTTTTGCGTGGACGCTTTGTTTTTGGGATAAAAGAAGACCAACCTTCAAAAAAAGAAACGTCGGTTACAAAAAAAGAAAACAAAGAAAAGAAAACTAAATAGGATTTTTCCTTGGACGTCCTCTTGGGCGTTTAGGGGGTTCTTCTCCTGTTTCAGAAACAGCAGGAATAGTCTTTTGCGATACTTTAAGCTTTTTGGCTCGCTCTAAAGCGTTTGTTTTTAAAAGATCATCAGCCTTTACAATAGTGGCTTTAACAGACTCTTTCCCTTTAAAACCAAAGACCCCTTTTAGAACCCGACCTGAACTTGGACTAGGGATCGAGGATAAAAGAGGTTTTACTTCAATGTTCTTTTTCTCTAGACTAGGGGTAGAGGATGGTAAATCCGTTTTAAAAATCTCATCCTTTTTTTTGAGGAGGGGCGTTTTCTTTTCTTCAGTGGAATTTTCAAATTCACTAAGTTTAGGCATTGGTTTTGATGCCATAAAAGTGCTGTGACGAGGATTAAAATCTTTACGTTCGTATTCTTCAGCAATTTTTTTGATTCGTTCACGCTCTTTGATTTGCTTCTTTTTTAAGCGTTCTTTTTTAGAAGGACGGTTGCTAGAACGATTTGCCTTCGCCCGATTATTGTTTAAATTGAGAATTTCTTCGTCAGAAAGGCCTCTTAATTCTGGAGGAACCTCTATAATACCTAAGTCATCTTTTGTCATAAAATTGAAGTTTTTACCTAAAAAGGTGTTTTTTATAAGAAAAAGCTTTAAAATGCACTTAAAAGTTAAAAAAAAAATGAAATATTGTCTGTCAAGGCCTAGAAAATAATGAGTCTGTGGGTTATTTTTGTTTAAGATGCTTAGGTTTACTCAAGAAATATTACTGGCTTTAAGAGCTATCTCAAATGAAGAAGAGGCTCGTTGCATGTCCAAAAACGTCAGAGAACAATTTGATTTTCTGGGTGTAAAAGTGATATCCAGACGGGAAGTTACCTATCCAATATTTGATAAGTTTCCGCCTAAAGATTGTGAAGAACTCGTTCTTCGAGTAGATGATATGTGGGGACAACCATATCGAGAAATTCAATATGCTGCATGTGATTATTTATTTCGGCATAAAAAACTATTAGGCGGCCCTCAATTGGTTTTTCTAAAAAAACTAATAAAGACTCGTGCTTGGAGAGATACTGTAGATACATTGGCTACGAGTGTCTTAGGTGATTTAGCTTGGCGTCTACCTGCAGTTAGAACAAAAATAGCTGCTTGGATTCGCGATCCTAATATCTGGGTTCGTCGTAGTGCGATTATTTTCCAGTTGCAATATCGTGAAAAAACGGATTGGCCTTTACTTAGAGATTTTTGTGCCTCTTGCGCAAAAGACGATGATTTTTATGTTCGAAATGGAATTGGTCGTGCTTTAAGTGAATATGCTAGAATCAACCCTTCTGAGGTGAAACGTTTTGTTTTAAGTAACACGCTTCCTTTCCAGACGTCTCAAGAGATATTAAAAAACATTTAAGATGATTTTAATGTTTTGGTGATTAAAGAACTCTCCATTCTTTGGAGAGTTTTTTTATTTGAATAAGTCGTATAATAAATAACAGGCCATTAAAAGGCTAATGACTGTAATTGTTTTTTCAATAAACTGATTGCCGTGCTTTCTTTGAAGGGCGCTACCAATATAGCCACCAACCCAAGCTCCTAGTGCCATTATTAAAGCTACATCCCAAAGAATTTTACCAGAGAGCGCTAGTCCAATAGTGCTAACGACTAAGAAGATGGATGTTAGAGCGCTTTTTAATGTGTTGACTTGGATTAAGCTTAAACCAGAGTACTTGGATATGGCAAAGATTTGTAAGAAACCAACACCGACTTGTACAATACTACCATAAATACCAATAGCAATAAATCCTAAAAACCCTTTGAATGATCTATTCGTTGGAGGCGAATCTGGAGCTTTACCAAGAATGTCTTTCTTTAGATGGGTCATAAAGACAACGAAAAAAATCACAAGAGCGAGAATTGCTTGAAATAATTTATCGCTCATTTGAACTAGAGCGAGAACGCCTATAATAGAACCTATTAAAGTGGGCAAAAAAAGTTGCTTAAAAATTGGCATATATAAATAGCCGTGTTTTTTTAGGTTGAGCATGGAACTTAAGTTTCCTACGATAAGACCTATTCGATTGGTGCCATTGGCTATGGTAGGCGGTAAGCCTAAAAAAATCAAAATAGGCAAACTTAAAGTGCTGCCTCCTCCAGCGAGGCTGTTGATGACGCTTACCACTAAACCTAAAGAGAAAAAGAGAATGTATTGTAAGTAATCCATTTAAAATAACTCTATGTTTTATCTAGACAATTCTTTTTCTAAGAATTGACGATTGCTAATCACTTTTTCTTTTTGGCTATACTCAGGGTATTGCTCTAAGCATCGATTTAATCCGTCAATGGCTTCTGTAAGTTTTTTCTTTTTTTGAATTTCATTAGAAGTTTTTTGTGAAGCTTGAAATAATACAGATGTTTTCTTTCTTTCTTCATTGCAGAACGATTCCGCAAGAACTTCCATTTGTTCTAATGACTTTTGACGAAGAACGCTGGATTTGAGTTTTATTAAAATAGTTCTTGCTTTGGAATATTTTTTTTCTGCAATCCATTTTTCAGCTTGTTCTAAAGATTTCTGAGGATCGTTAGTTTGCCAAAAAAGTTTATCTTGCTCAGAAATAGAGGCTTCCATTTCTTTCAATTGAACGAGAGTGGACTGCAATTGTAAAGAGTCTTCAAAATAATGGTACCTGGTTTTTAATTGTACAATTTGTTCTTGAGCTGTTTTAAACTCGTTGCTTTTATTTGCTTCGGCTAGAATTTTTTCTTTTTCTTGACGTGCTTTTTTTAAGTTTTTTTGTAAAGCGATTTGATTTTGCTTTTGAGCCCAAAAAACTAAAGAGTCTCCTGGGTTCATTAATATTAAACTATCTGTGAATGTTTTTAGTAGATCAAAACTAGCTCCCACTGAATTCATATTCAAAATCTGAAGAGTAAGAGATTTAAATTCTTCTGCACGTAAGGCTTGTGTTTTTTTTGTACGAGCGTATATGCTTTGTGCTTGTGCTTGCCATTCGTCCCAGAGCGGTTTTAGAACAATGAACTGTTCTAAATAAGCAGCAGCGCTATCGGAGTTCCCTTTGGAAAGGAGTGTGTCAGCGTATTTTAAAACGAATTCTACAAGAGCTGGAATATCTCGGTAAGGATTAACAACAAGTTGTTTTTCTTCTAAAATAGAATCGGTAGTGGATGTTGTTGTTTCTTCTGGTGGAACGATAGAATCAGAAATAGTCTTCTCAGAAGAAAGAGTAGAAGAGGTGGTGTCGATAGTTGGTACTTTAATAACAAGGCCTTCAGATTCTTTTAATGCTAAGGGATCGATTTTTGGAGTAGGCGCACTTGATCCACAAGCGACAAAAAAGGATACTGTAAAAGAAAGAAATAATAATTTGTAAAACATGATAATATCCTAAATAAAAGCTTTTTGGATGATTTTTTTATAACCAATAGGAATACGCGTTGCTGGTTTTATAAAAGTGTTTAAGCTGCTGTTCTTCATAAAAATCTATTTCTTTATGGGGAATCTATTTCTGGCTCAATAGGAACAAAAGCATCTTTTCCACTAAAGTCCGCAGGCAATTCCCAATCGTCTGAAGAGACTATTGGTTGACTTGTGGTTATTGTATCTGTCGTTTTAGTAGAGTCTTTATTTGTTAATGAATCTAAGGGCATCGAAATAGACACAACGATTCCTTGTTCCGCGGCTTCTTCAGCTGCTTTCGTCGTAACCACAGGAGGAATATAGCCAGGAACATCAAGCCATGGTACTTCTACCACCTTTGCTGTTTGGGATCCATCTGCTAAGCCTGTTTTTGAGTTGACAGGAAGCATGCCTCTTTCATTAATGAAGAGAAGAGGTACTCTTTTTGAGGCTAACAAGGTGATATCTAAAAAGTCGATTTTTTTACTTTCTTTTCGGATATCTAAAACCTCTTTCGTAAATTGAGCCCACTGAGGTAGAGCTCCAGAAGCGCCTGCAATACGAGTTCTTCCAGATTTTAAAGGACGATTATCATCGAAACCCACGTAACTTCCTACAGCAATTGTAGAATCAAGAGCTATTCCGTTTTTTGAATTTACAAAAGTAGGAATACCTCCCATAAAGGCCACGTTTCTATAATCATTTGTGGTTCCAGTCTTTCCGAGTACAGGATAAAGAAGAGTATTTTGCTTATCTTCAGAAGAAACATTTAATTGTGAAAGTTGACTTCTTGCGGTACCATGTTCAAAAACAGAGCGAAGCATCAGCCCCATTTGAGAGGTGGTGGTGTCACTTAATATCGTTTTCGATTCAATTTCATTTGTGAATATGGTCCGTCCATCGCGATCCTTAATTTCTTTGATTAAGCATGGCTCATGCCAAGAACCATCTAGAGACTTAAAAATTTTCCCTGAAAGTAAAGTCTGATAAGCTGTCGTCATTTCGGCAAGCGAGATATCATTTACACCGAGAGGCATGCTGAACACTTTTTGCAGTTTTTGTTGAATTCCTATTTCATTTGAAAAGCGAGCAAACTCAGCCATTGATAGGGAACGGTTAAAATCAGGCCAGTATTTTAATCGATCTATTTCAAAATAAGAGGCTTCATTATCAACGGGTTCCATCATTACCGTTAATCGCTTAAAGTCAGCAAGAGAAAAATCTTCAAATAATTTAACGGAATCAAGAGGAGGTAAGGTTAGTGATAAATCAGGGTCGAGTTCTTGTGCAAAACGATTTCTTAAAATTTCAGAATAACTTAAATAGTTGTGCTTTAATAAAGCCGTGTTTTCTGAAGAGCGGCGTTGTTCTTTTAAACCTTTTTCCACAAAACGACCATATAATAGATGCTTTAGAGCACGTGCTTTACGAGGTTGTTTTTCATAAAGGAATTTTTCTATTAAAAGGTGTTTTGCTTTAGTAAATTCGATTTCTTGTTTGACTTGATTGTTTAAGGTGAGACCAAATTTATCCCGGAGACGTTCATAGTAGTTTTTTTCGTCTTCTTCAGGAAGAGGGGTATAACCATTTTTTTCCGCTACTTCAGCATATTCTTCTATAGAGAGTTTATCCAAAAGATGCTCTAAAAGCCAGACGCTAGCAATGTTTTCGGAACGTGTAGCAGCCCATAAAATGCTAACTGTTTCGCCTTTGTTTTTGTGGTCTGGTCGAGGAAAATAAAATTGATCTACATATTGAAATAAATTAATTGAATTTTCAATTTCATCTAAGTAATGCCAGTGATAATGTAGAGCGGCGCCAAAAAGAAGGGGCTTCCAGCTAGAACCAAGTTGCCGAAGGGCCTTAAAAGAACGATCATATCCTGTATTATGGAAACCTCCTTGAGTAGCAAGAACGGCTCCATTTTGAATCGCCATTAATGCTCCTTGGAGCACAGGTTCCGTTTCAATTTTACAAGGGACTCTTCCATTCACTAAACTACTGTCTAAAATACTAACCAAAAGGATTGAATTTTTTCCTAAACGGGATGCGAGAATTTTGGAGGGATCGCCTTTGACTTGTTTTCCAAAAGTTTTAAGAGTTTTAGAATCAACCACTCCTTTTAATTGTCCAAAAGTTAAGTGAATAAAATCAAGCTCTCCTTTTTGAGAATACCCAACAGAATCAATAGCTCCATATAGGTAGTCTCCTTTTCTGCCCTTGATGGCTCGATTGGGGAGTTCTGCTTTAGGTAAAGTAAAGCCACCTAACTGAAGTTGGAGGTTCGAAATGTTGTTTTGTAGGGCTCTCGTAGCGGCATCTTGGTATTTAGCATCTAGCGTAGTAATGACCTGAAGTTGTGCTTTTCTCCAATCGTCAATTCCATTTTCTTCGAAAATCTCTCTATAAAAATCAGAGTCTAATTTTTCTTCAAGTCTTGTGAGTGTCGTGGATAAGGTAAATCGAAAATCACCATGCTCAAAATGAAGGGGAGTAGCGAGGGCAGAATTCCTCATCGCTTCTGAAATGTATTTTTCTTCTACCATTCGATCTAAGACATATTTTAATCTTAGGCGACCTCGTTCTAATGCCTTCTCTTTACGAGATTCATTGCGTTGAATAAAAGGGTCATAATTAAAAGGTCCTTTGACTGAACCAGCGATAAAAGCACACTCTGCAAGAGTTAGTTCACGAAGATCTTTATTAAAAAAGTATTGGGCGGCAATCGCGACCCCTTTTCCAGTACCTGAAACATGAAATTGATTCAAATAAAATTCAAGAATATCTTCTTTTGAAAAATGCTTTTCCATTCGAAGGGCGTTAATCAGCTCTTTCCACTTTTCTTTAACAGATGTTTTTTCTCGTCCGAAAATATTTTTAACTGTTTGTTGGGTGAGTGTTGATCCACCTTGGCGTAATTTCATCATACGGATGTTATTAGCCATGGCCCTTGAAAAGCCGCGAATATCAAATCCGTTGTGTTCCCAATAACGAGCATCTTCAGCGGCAATAAGTGCGTTGATTAAATGTTCTGGAATTTCACCATAAGGAACATAAATGCGATGGTTGACATCAAAAAAAGCACCTAGATGAGTCGTTCCATCGTTATAAAAAACACGTGTTTCTCCAGAAAGAGCTTGAACAATAGACTCACGATTGAATAAAAAATCAGGGTCTTTTAATGGGAGAATTTTAAATACTACGATATAGGTGGGAATCAAACAGATCAGTCCTACTAAAAAAAAGGCTAGGACAATTAGCCCTATTTTCTTAAAAATTCTCATGCCAGAGTCTCAACAAATAAATTCTTTGTAAAAAATAAAAACAAAACCTCTCATTTATTAGAAAAAGGGTGCTTTTAGGGGGCTATTTTGAGGTATTCCTATTTTTTTAGCATTGTTCGCTTGAAAAAAAGAACATTTTTATTTAGAATTGTGCGAGATAAACGGGAAGATGGCCGAGCTGGCCTAAGGCGCGTCCCTGCTAAGGACGTATAGGACTTAATCCTATCGCGAGTTCGAATCTCGCTCTTCCCGCTTCAAAAAGCTTCTATACTTAGGTATAGAAGCTTTTTTGTTTTTAAAAAGTCTATTAAAAGCCTATTATCAGATAAACTCCATTTTTCAACAAAATCATTCGTCTTTTTTCTTGATATTCATATTCAAAAAAATGGCGGTTTTGTGGGGTTTGATTCAATTTGGCTTATTGCGTTTAATCAAAAAGAGCCATAGTATATTTCACAAATATTGCAAATAAGTTAGCAGAATGCCTGAAAAACGACAGAATTGTCATAAAACGAGCGAAAAGAACTTTAGGTGTTGTGAATATAAGAATAGCTGTTTTTCTCATTGCAGGGTTTGGAATCAGCCTATTAAATTCTAATTTGTGTTCATATGATTAATTCTTTTGAGGATTTTCCTCTTGACCCGTCTTTACAGCGAGCAGTCCGTGCCGTTGGCTATGAAACTCCCACTCCAATTCAATCTCAGGCCATTATGCCTCTTCTTGAAGGAAACGATCTTTTGGGAATTGCCCAAACAGGAACAGGGAAAACAGCGGCTTTTGCATTGCCAATTCTTCAACTTCTCTTAAAATCAGGGAAAATACGTGCTCCAAAATGCGCTAGAGCGCTTGTTTTATTGCCTACTCGTGAACTTGCAATCCAAGTATCTGAGTGCTTTGAACAATATGCAAAATATACGTCTATTTCTACCACATGTGTTTTTGGTGGCGTGAGCGATGTATCGCAAAAAAAGGCCTTAATTCGTGGCGTAGATGTTTTAGTGGCAACTCCTGGAAGATTACTCGATTTAATTGGTCAGAAGGTAGTTTCTTTAAGAGCATTAGAATTTTTTGTGCTTGATGAAGCAGATCGTATGCTCGATATGGGATTTATTCACGATATTCGAAAAATCATTACGATGCTTCCTGCTGTTCGTCAAAACTTATTTTTCTCTGCGACGATGCCTTCTGATATCACCAAATTGGCTTCTTCAATTTTACGAAAGAATCCTATTCGTATCGAAGTTGTGCCAGAAAGTACTCCCATTGAACGAATCGAACAATCTGTTTATAAAATTGATAAAAAAAGAAAAGGGGCTCTATTAAAAGCATTACTTTTAGCCCACCCTGAAATGTCGAAAGTGTTGATTTTTAGCCGTACTAAACACGGGGCAAATCGCATTACGGAGACTTTAGAAAAAGCAGGGATTACTAGTGCTGCGATTCATGGTAATAAAAGCCAAACGCGTCGACAAGAGGCTCTTGGTAATTTTAAGTGCGAGCAGATTCGTGTTTTAGTCGCTACAGATATTGCGGCTCGAGGCATTGATGTTGATGGTGTGACCCATGTTTTTAATTTTGATTTACCAGAAGTCCCAGAAACGTATGTTCATCGTATTGGACGAACAGCTCGGGCAGGTAAAGGGGGCGTGGCGATTGCGTTTTGTGCTCCCGATGAAGAGTCTGAATTAAGAGCCATCGAAAAGCTCACTCGTCAAAAAATTCAAGAAGGCGATTCTTCTGTTCTAAAAGAGCTTCCTGTTCAAAAAGAATCTTCTGCTCATCATTCTCCTAATGCAAACAGAAGAAAACCTAAAAGAGATTCTTTTAAGAAGAAATCTCCACCAGTTTCTTCTTCTGAGCCCGTTCAAAAAAGTAATGCTGTAAAAACGAAGGGCAAAAATCGTCCAGGTAGCAGAGCGAGAAAACGTTTCCGTGCTGCTCAAGTTGAACAATAAACTTTTTTTGTTATATTTGCGTTAAATCATATTCTATGCCTTGAAAAGCCAATTGTTTTATGAATGTAAAATGATTGAGAAAATCCCGTGAAAATCGGGAACGGTCCCGCCGCTGTAAGGGAGAACGAAACTAGTAAGAGGACTTTTGTCCGGAAAACCAATGCCATAAAGGTGTGAAGGAACTAGGAGTAGAGTGATCCCCGAGTCAGAAGAACTGTAGAATAATAGCGAGAGGCACGATGCGAAAGACATCACCCCTAGTAGCCCTTTTTATGGGGTTATTTTACTCTGTTTCGGCTTCGGTGACCGATTCTTTAACCGTACAAAATCTTGGGGAAACAGAAGTACATATCGGTGCTTCTATAACAGAAAATCTTTCAAATCAAGTCGTATCTATTAGTGAAGAAGCATGGGTTGGAAAAAACTTTACAGCGATTGATATCCTTTCTTCTTATGGTGGTATTCAGGGCCATAAACAAGGGGGAATAGGTAGTTTTCAGAGCATTTCTATTCGAGGAGCTTCTTCCAGAGGGGTAAAAATATTTATTGATGGCGTGGCTTTAGAAGATGCTGGTGGCGGTGCTGTGAATCTTGGTTCCATAGATCTGAATTTAGTGGAACGAATAGATGTCTATAAGGGCTATGTACCTGCGTTTTTAGGCGGAAATGGGATTGGTGGAGCCATTCATTTTATCACCAAAAAGAGCGTTAATACTGGAGGCCAGTTTTCTTTATCGTATGGAAGTCATGGACTTCAAGAAGCGGCAGTGTCTCTAACCATTCCTTTAATTTCTAAAACACGCTTTGCCTCTGGTTTAGCATATCGATATTCAGATAATGATTACGAATTTTTAAATAGAAACGGGACTGAATATGATACAGACGATGATTTTTTAGCGAAAAGAAAAAATGCTTGGTATTTGCAGTTTTCAGGGAATCATACT
>Ga0209510_1004034_pt1 | contig 13288 bp, 13 predicted proteins | sample BiotimSIPDNA_FD_185749 | JGI IMG/M metagenome (GOLD analysis project Ga0209510, IMG submission 185749) | Anaerobic biogas reactor microbial communites from Washington, USA - Biogas_R1 time_0 SIP DNA (SPAdes) (version 2) | ecosystem: Engineered > Bioreactor > Anaerobic > Unclassified | place... | reverse complement strand
ACCCATGTTGCCATATATTACGGGAACGGGAAAATAATACATGCCTCCGATTACAGCACAGGCGTAATAGTAGGGGGAATAGGCAGCAGGAAAACTGTGGCGATAATAAGGTTGCCGGGCATGGGAGCAGGCACCGGCACAGCATCTTCAAAATAGTGTGAACAAGTATTAATGATATAAAAAACCCCTTGCATTTGCAGGGGTTTTGTGCTATATTGTTGTAGTTATTACGGGCGGTCCTCTGAGTATGAGCAGATACCATGAACGTCTTGGAGGGAAGGAGGAATCACAAATGGATGTAATACAGGCGATCACAGATGAATATAAGAAAAGTGATATCCCTGCGTTTGATGTGGGAGACACTGTAAAAGTGCACATCAAAATAAAAGAAGGCTCAAGGGAAAGGATCCAGATATTTGAAGGATTCGTTCTGAAAAGACAAAATGGCGGAGTAAACGAGACTTTCACTGTAAGAAGGATAGCTTCAGGGGTCGGTGTTGAAAAAACATTTCCGCTTCATTCACCGAGAATAGACAGGATCGAAGTTGTCAGAAAAGGCAATGTAAGAAGAGCGAAACTGAACTATATGCGGAAGAGAACAGGTAAATCAGCAAAGATCAAATCAAAGATATATACCGAAGAACAACTGAAAGCCATGGAAGCGGCCAAGTCAAGAGCTGAAGAGGAAGCTGCGAAGGCTGTGCAGGAGGCCAAAGCTGCAGCAGAAGCTGAGGCTGCTGAAACAGCAGAAAATGAATCAGAAGCCGTTAAAGAGGTGGAAGCAGCTGAAAAAGTCGAAGCAGAAGTTGTTGAAAAAGTCGAAGCAGAAGCTGTTGAAAAAGTCGAAGCAGAAGCTGTTGAAACCATAGAAGCCGACAACACAGAAAAGACAGAAACTGCCGAAGCGGAGACCGAGGCGGAAGAAACTCCCGAAACAGAAGCTTCAGAAGCAAAAGCAGCGGAAGACGAAAAAAAGGCAGACGAAGAAACGAAAGAGTAAAGCTTTTTCCTGACCATCCCAAATGGGATGGTCTTTTTTTCTAAATTTAAGGAGGCAAGCGATAAACATGCCCGAAGAAGACAACTTTCTGTTATAATATCGCCATAGAGAGGCAAAAAAATGACAAACGATATAAACTGGTATCCGGGGCATATGAAAAAAACAAAAGAACTTATCCAGGAAAACCTGAAACTGGTCAATGTTGTTGTGGAAGTTATAGATGCCAGAATACCCAAATCAAGCCGTAATCCGGTATTGAATGATATCCTGAAAGACAAGCCGAGAGTGACTGCCCTTAACAAAAGCGATCTAGCAGACCCAAAAGCCAACGAAGGATGGCTCATTAAACTGAGAAGCGAGAAGGAAAATGCCGCAGCAGTTTCCTTGAACTGTATGAGCGGTAAGGGAATAAAGGAACTTTATGATATACTAAATAAAATGCGAAGTGAAAGCAAATCAAAAAAACCCTTTCGAATAATGATAGCCGGAGTTCCGAATTCGGGCAAATCATCTTTGATAAACCGTATGACAGGAAGAAAAAGCACCAGAACTGGAAACAGACCCGGAGTAACAAAGGGCAAACAGTGGCTGAATCTTAAACAGGAGAAAACCGGCAGCGGAGCAGATATGCAGGTGCTTGACACTCCCGGTATACTCTGGCCCAAGTTTGAAGATCCAAATATCGGAAAGAACCTTGCTTTCTGTGGCTCAATAAAAGATGAAATAATGGATCAGCAGGAGCTGGCACTGGAACTTATTGCCGTACTGGCTATAGATCATCCGGATCTTCTGGCCGGACGCTATAAGCTTGAGGTGAATGAAATAGAAGAAAGCAGTCCTATAAGTATCATGGAGGCCATTGCATCAAAAAGAGGATTCATTCTTCCCGGTCAGAAAATCGATCATGAAAGGACAGGGCGAACTGTGCTGGATGAATTCAGATCCGGCCGGATCGGCAGAATAACTCTGGAAAAATCCAATGAAAAATAAATATACCCAGGAATATTTAAAACAGAAAACAGAAGAAATGAGAATCTTTGAGGAAAAGCTTTACAAAGAAGGGCTATTTTTTGTTGCCGGCGTAGATGAAGTGGGCAGAGGCCCTCTGGCAGGACCGGTGGTTTCTGCGGCGGTTATACTGCCCTTGGATTTTGATGTGCCGGGAATAGATGATTCAAAAAAACTCAGCGAGAAGAAAAGAGATATACTCTGTCCAATAATAAAAGAAAAAGCCCTGGCATACGGGATAGGGATGGCAGATGAAAAAATAATAGATAGTATAAACATACTTGAAGCAACAAAGCTTTCAATGAAAGAAGCATTGAAAAATGCAGAGATAATGCTGGGAGCAGAGGTACAGCATATTCTTTTCGATGCCGTTAAAATAGAAGAAATAGAAACACCGCAAACGCCATTGATACATGGAGATTCAAGAAGCATTTCCATAGCAGCGGCTTCGATAGTTGCCAAGGTAACAAGAGATTCAATGATGAAATCATATCATGAAAAGTATCCCTGGTATTCCTTTGACAAAAACAAGGGATATGGAACGAAAGCCCATTATGAAGGAATAAAGGCACATGGGATATGCCCCATACATCGCATCACATTCCTCAAAAATATCATAGCCGCAAAGCCGTAAAAAAACCCTTTTATATATCCGTAAAATATTATAGTATATTCGGTATAAGGAGAAAAAAATGAAAATAAGTGAATTATTAAAAAAGCAAATGACTTTTTCATTCGAAGTTTTTCCTCCCAAAAAAGACAAACCCATGGAGCCGCTTACCGAAACTCTGAATGAACTTGCCAGATTCAAACCCGATTACATAAGTTGTACTTACGGAGCCGGCGGCACCAATGTGGGCCGCAGCAAAGAAACATGCAAAGCAATAATGGATGCGGGCCGTAATGTCATGACACATTTTACTTGTATTGGCAGTTCCAGAGAAGAGGCAACAAAAAAAATCGGCGAGTACAAGGAAATGGGAGTGGACAACGTCATGGCTCTTCGGGGAGACCTGCCGGAGGGCTGGAAAGACACGCAGGGATATTTTCTTCATGCAGACAGGCTTATAGCACATATCAAGGATAAGTTCCCGGATATATGCATTGGAGCTGCATGCTATCCTGAGAAGCATATATCAGCCGTTTCCAAAGAGGCGGATATCGCCCATCTAAGATCCAAGCAGGACAACGGCGCTGAGTTTTTCATGACACAGCTTTGTTATGACGCACAAGAGTATGAAAGATTCAGAGAAAAACTGAAAAAAGCGGGGGTGACGGTGCCTGTGATAGTGGGGATAATGCCTGTGCTTTTCAAAGATGGACTTATAAGAATGACATTGAGCAACGGATGCTCCATACCATCGGATCTTGCTGATATAATAGGAAAATACGGTGATGATCCTGATGATTTCAAAAAAGCGGGAAAAGAATATACTATCAAACTGATGTACAAGTACATGAATATGGGAATAGACGGAATACATATCTATTCTTTGAACAAATACAAAGATCTGGCGGAGATCATAAATGATTCAGGTATAAGAGGCGTTTTTTAAACAAGAGAAATTTATTTACAGGAGGAAGAAATGGCATATAAAGCAGACATCGAGATCGCGCAGGAGAACGAAACAAAAGACATAAAGGAAATAGCAGAAAAAGCAGGCATAGATGGAAAGTATCTGGAGCTTTACGGGAATCATAAAGCAAAAATAAATTACCGTCTTCTTGAAGAAATAAAAAACAGAGAAGACGGGAAACTCATTCTTGTAACAGCCATTACACCAACGCCGGCGGGAGAGGGAAAAACCACAACTACCGTAGGCCTTGCCGACGGTTTGTCAAAGAAAGGGAAGAAGACATTTGTGGCATTGCGTGAGCCCTCACTGGGGCCTGTCTTCGGGGTCAAAGGCGGAGCTGCCGGGGGCGGATATGCTCAGGTGGTACCCATGGAAGATATAAATCTCCATTTTACCGGGGACATACATGCTGTCGGAGCAGCCAACAATCTTCTGGCAGCCATGATAGACAATCATGTTCAACAGGGTAATGCTTTGGGTATCGATACCAGAAAAATAACATGGAGAAGGTGTGTTGACATGAACGATCGCCAGCTCAGAAATATCGTTGACGGGTTGGGAGGCAAACCTCACGGTGTGCCCAGAGAAGACGGATATGACATAACAGTGGCCAGCGAGATAATGGCCGTATTGTGCCTTTCAAGGGATATAGATGATCTGAAAGCCAGGATATCAAGGATAGTTGTCGGCTATACTTTTGATGACAAGCCTGTTACAGCGGGGCAGTTAAAGGCACAGGGAGCAATAACCGCGCTTCTGAAAGATGCCCTAAAACCAAATCTGGTGCAGACCCTTGAGCATACACCGGCATTCGTTCACGGGGGACCTTTTGCAAATATAGCCCACGGCTGCAATTCTGTAATGGCAACAAAAATGGCTCTTAAACTGGCGGATTATGTGGTTACGGAAGCTGGATTCGGAGCAGATCTGGGAGCGGAAAAGTTTCTTGATATAAAATGCCGTATGGCCGGGATCAAACCATCTGCTGTAGTTATAGTCGCAACGGTCCGGGCACTTAAACATCACGGAGGAGTCCCCAAAACAGAACTTGAGAAGGAAGACCTGAAAGCTCTTGAAAGGGGCATGCCAAACCTTCTACAGCATGTGGAAAATGTAACAAAAGTCTATAATCTGCCTGCGGTGGTGGCAATAAATGCATTTCCAAATGATACAAAAGCCGAACTGGAAATGGTTGAAGAAAAATGCAGGGAACTGGGAGTCAATGTGGCTTTGAGCCGGGTGTGGGCAATGGGCGGAGCCGGTGCTTCGGAGCTGGCCGACGAAGTTCTGAGACTTTGCAGCAACGGAAACGGATTTGAAGAAGCATATGATCTGGATATGTCCATAAGAGAAAAAATCGAAAGTATTGCCAAGAGGATATACAGGGCTTCCGATGTTAGTTTCACCGATAATGCAGAAAAACAAATGCAGCAGCTGGAAGAACTGGGATTTGGAAATGTGCCCGTATGTATGGCAAAGACTCAATACAGTTTTTCGGATGATATGAAACTTCTGGGAGCTCCAAAGGATTTCACACTCACTGTACGCAGCATGAAGATATCCGCAGGAGCAGGATTCATAGTTGCCATCACAGGAGATATAATGACCATGCCGGGACTTCCCAAAGTGCCGGCGGCCGAAAACATAGATGTTGACAAAGAGGGAAAGATAACGGGTTTGTTTTAGCATGATATATACGAAGAAAAGCTGCGAAGAATTTGTTGATATGCTGGCAGGAAGTGATCCGGTGCCGGGAGGAGGAGGCGCATCTGCTCTGGTGGCTGCAGTGGGCATCGCCCTTGGTAATATGGTGGGTTCTTTGACAGTCGGCAAAAAAAAGTATGAAGATGTTCAAAAAGAAATATCCATATTAAAAGAAAAAGCATCAATATTGCAGAAAGAACTCCTTTCACTGGTACAAAAGGATGCCCGGGTATTTGCGCCCCTGGCAAAGGCCTATAGAATGCCGGAAAGCAACGAAGAAGAAAAAACAGAAAAAAGAAAAATCATGGAAGAATGTCTCCGGCAGGCCTGCTCAGTTCCTTATGAAATAATGGAAAAATGCTGTGATGCTATCCGAATCTGTGATGGGTTTGCAAAAAAGGGCAACAGGATGGCATTGAGCGATGCCGGAGCAGGAGCTGTTTTTTGTAAAGCAGCATTAAAGGCTGCAAGCCTTAATGTTTTTATTAATACAAAATACATGAATGACAGAGCATATGCGGAAGAAGTAAATGAAAGGGCCGAAAAAATGCTGGGAGAATATACGGCCGTTGCAGAGAATGTATATAAAAATGTCGAGTCTGAACTGAAAGGATAAAAAAATGGCAAAACTTCTGACAGGCAAGGAAGTTGCAGATGCGTTGAACAAAGAAACAGAAGAAAAAACGAAAGCCCTCAAAGCCCAGGGCATAGTTCCCGCACTGGCGGTAATAAGAGTCGGAGAGAAACCGGAAGATGAAACATATGAAAAAGCCATTTTGAAAAAAGCCGAGAAAACAGGAATAGATGTTGACCAGTATACACTGCCCCAAGAGGCATCCACAGATGAGGTCGTTGAAACAGTAAAAATGTTAAGCAGCGACAGGGACATACACGGCATACTTGTAATGAGACCGCTGCCCCTTGCCATAGATGATGAAAAAGTCTGCGGGGCACTGACTGCCGAAAAAGATGTTGACGGAATAACAGAAAAATCCATGGCGGCCCTTTACAGTGGAAAAAAAGATTTTTTTGCACCCTGTACAGCGGTGGCCTGTATGGAGATGCTGAAGTATTACGGAATCGATCCTGCGGGAAAGAGGAGTACCGTTTTAGGGCGAAGCAATGTGTCCGGAAGACCTTTGGCCATGCTGCTTATTAAGGCTGATTCCACAGTGACTATATGCCATTCAAAAACCCGGGATACGGCAGAGATATGCAGAAATTCTGAAATAATGGTAGTTGCGGCAGGAAAGGCCGGCATGGCAGACAGCTCGTTTTTCAATAAAAATCAGGTAGTTCTAGATGTGGGTATTAATGTTTCCCCCGGCGGAAAGATATGCGGCGATGTTGACACAGAAGCAGCATTGCCTGAAGTTTATGCAATAACCCCTGTCCCCGGGGGAGTGGGCAGTGTTACAGTAAGTGTTTTGATGCGTCATGTGGCGGAAGCCGCCCTCAGCAGTTGCCAAAGTCCCGATCCCCGAGCATAAGGTGCATGATCTCGATATCCGTCTCTTTCATGCCCTCTTTGCCGATCAAACCGATATTATCGATCGTCTCTTCTATATCATCTTTTACGATGCCTTCTCCGCAGGGGAAGGTCTTTTTTGATTTTGTCATTTCATGCCCCATGATAGCAGCATCTATTGATGAGGCTATCTTTGCGGCGCAGGATGCTTTTGCTCCGTCACAGATTATACCACTCACATTGGCAGCTGTATTTGTTATTGTAGAGCATATTTCCTCATAACCGCCTCCATCAAGATAGGTTATGGCTGCGCCGCTTCCACATGCGGCACTGACTGCCCCGCAAAATGCAGAAAGCTTTCCTATGTGGTTTTTTATGTGTATAGAAACAAGGTTGCTTATTGCCAGTGCTCTGTAGAGTTTTTCTTCCCCTGCACAAAGCTCGCCGGCATATTCGGCCACGGGAACGGTCACTGTGATGCCCTGATTGCCGCTGCCGGAATTTATTACAACGGGCATAGAACTTCCTCCCATTCGGGCATCGGAGCCGGCGGCAGCCTTGGCTTTGGCTCTGGTTTTTATGTCATTGCCGCAGGTCTTTAACAGTGTTTTTCCTACAGAAGAACCATAGGGGTTTCTTAAACCTTCATCTGCTATGGCTGTGTTTACTGAAAGCTGCAGCTGCAGAAGACGTTTAAGATCATTTATATCGGCGTTCTTTGCAAAATCAAGAATGCCTTTTATACTTAGACTGATTTTATTTTTGTCATCATTTTCGTTTCCATCTTTTCTATTTCCGTTTTTTCTGTTTGTTTGCTTATCAAGGATGGTCTCATCATTGTACGTTACCAGAACTATGTTGGTATGGCTTTGGGCAATGACGACTTTTGCAGTATCATTTTTTCCTTTTGCTATAGCCTCTATGTATAGGCTGTCTTCGCCTTCTTTTAGATGGACATGGCAAAAGTCCGATTTAAGAAGGACAGATGCTTTTTTGACATCCTTTTCTTCAACGTTCTCAAGAATACTGAGCTTTTTGTCGGCTCTTCCCACCAGGGCCCCCAGAACTGCGGCCGAATCCACTCCTCTGAGTCCTCCTGAATTTGGAACAATTACGCCCTTGACGTTTTTTATTATATTTCCGCTACATTTTATATCAAGGCGCTCAGGAAACTTCCCCAAAACAGTCACCGCTTCTGCAGAGGCGTAGGCCACTGCTCCGGGTTCAGTACATCCCATTGCCAGAGAAAGATCCTTTTTCAGTATGCTTATATAATCCGCATAAGGTGCTTCATTTAAAGGTTTTCCGGACATGGCTATTCCTCCTCCTTAAGAATACTACTGATAATATCAGAAATAATATTAAATGTCAAAACCGTATTTACAACTACCCGGGCATTTGTTATACTTATCCTGTTGTTCGGAGGCCCAAAAATGACCAAGGAAAAAACGCTAAAAGAAAAAGTTTATTCTCTGATATTCGACAGCATTATAAAAGGCAAATATCCTCAGGGGACTGTCCTCAGCGAAAAAGCGCTTACAGAGAAATATAAAGTCAGTAAATCTCCCGTAAGGGAGGCGCTTGTGGAGCTCTGCAACGAAGGAGTACTAAAAAGTCTTCCCCGCTACGGATATGAAGTGGTACAGCTTACAAAACAGGATATAGAAGATATCCTGGATTTCAGGATCATACTTGAAGGCGGAGCTTTGAGAAAAAGCATATCCGACATAGGCACGGAACAAACAGATCAGCTGGAAGAAATAGACAAACTCTGCATCTCTGAAAAAGCCAGGGACGATTTCTGGACACACTGGGAGTACAACAAGGAATTTCATATGAAGTTGATGTCTTTTTACAGTAATGAATTCTCATATAATATTCTAAAAAGGGCCATGGATACCCTTACAAGAGCCTATGCCCAACACTACTGGAACAAATGGGACAATATTTCATTTCCGAGAGATACAAAAGCTCATATAAAGATAATCAGATGCATCAAGAAGAAAGACCTGGAGGGAGCCATACATTTTCTCAAAGAAGACATAGAAGATTTTGGCATGTAACAGAAAAGAATGATGTGACACATAGGGTGTCTTATCATAATAAGCGGCTCTGCCGCAAAAAAACAAAAGAAAGGAGAGAAAATGGAATACGGAATTATTTGTGTATTGCCGGTAATTACCATTCTGGTCATAGCCGTCAGCACCAGGCGGACATTGTTTGCCATGGCATGCGGACTTTCAGTTGCAGCAATAATACTGGCCGGCAAAATAACAGGTTTCGTGGGAACATGGTTCAATTATCTTTATGTTTCCATGACCAACGAGACCCTTCAGTGGCTCGTTCTTGTAATAGCCATGTTCGGTATGCTGATAATGCTTTTTGAGCGTTCAAATGCGGTAAAAGATTTTGGCTTCTGGGCAAGCAGGTTCATCAAGACGAGAAAACAGGCGCTGTTCGGTACGGCCATACTTGGAGTAATAATCTTCCTTGATGATTACCTCAACAACCTGGCTGTAGGTACCACGATGAAGGGTATGACAGACAGGCTCAAGATACCAAGGACCCAGCTGGCTTATGTGGTAAACAGTGTGGCGGCACCGGTGTGTGTGCTGGTACCCCTTTCTTCATGGGCTGTATATTTTTCGGCACTTATGAAAGAGGAGGGCGTACTGGTAAACGGCTCAGCCATGAGCGCATATATACAGGGCATACCCCTTACTTTTTATGCATGGCTGGCAGTTGTTGTTGTTGTACTCCAGATAATAGGCATAATACCAAAGATAGGATCGATAAAAAAAGACACCATCAGAGCCGAGGAAACAGGAGATGTTTTCCCTCTGGGCACTGACAAGGAACTGGTTGAATCGGCAAAAGTGGAGGAAATGCCCGAAGGGTACAAACCTCATCCCTGGAACTTCCTGATCCCTCTTATAGGCATGATCGCCATAACCCTTTTGACAGGCACAGATGTACTTATGGGAGCCTTCGGAGGAGTTGTGATATCCTTTTTGCTTTATCTTGTTCAGAGGATAATGAAATTCAAAGAACTTCTGACAGCATGCTTTGACGGGATAATGTCCATGGGATTTGTAATGGTCCTTTCTGTACTGGCTTTTGCCGTACAGGCAGCCAATACAGACCTTGATCTTGCAGGGTATATAATATCGGTAACAGAACCCATAATGAAAGGCGGTTTCCTGCCTGTTGTAGTATTCCTGGTATGTGGCATATATGCCTACGCCACAGGATGCTTCTGGGATCTGGCTGCAATAATATTGCCTCTGGTCGTGCCTCTGGCACATGCTGTGGGATGCGATCCCATACTGGCATGCGCTGCTGTATTTTCCGGGGCTGCATTCGGGAGCAATACCTGTCTTTACGGAGACGGGATCATACTTTGTTCGCAGGGATGCCAGATAAAAGCCATAGACCTTATGATGGCAACTTTGCCATATGCTCTTATTGCAGGCGGCGGTTCGGCGATTCTGTACCTTATATTCGGATTTATTCTATAGTATGGCAGAGGTGATGATATGAAAGATAGTTCGCTGCTGAAATCATTATATAACCTGGATAATGCTTTTGGGGTTTCGGGAGAAGAGACCGAAGTAGCCGGTGTCCTTTTCAAAGAAATGGAAGGTCTTTATGATGAACATTTTGAAGACGCCATGGGCAACCAGTATTTTGTAAGATACGGCAAAGACAAAGAAAGAAAGATACTTTTTTCGGCCCATATGGATGAGATAGGTTTTATAATCAACTATATCGAGGATAACGGGCTCATAAGGTTTCTGCCTGTGGGATATCACGATGACAGAAACGCAGTCAATCAGGATATGATCGTAATGACAGACAGCGGCAAAAAAGTCATGGGTGTTACCGGCGCCAAACCTGCCCATATAATGACTGCCGAAGACCATGAAAAAGTCCAGAAGATCGAAGATCTTTTCCTGGATGTGGGGACCACCAGCCGGGAAGAGACCCTTGCTCTGGGCATCAATATGGGTGATTATATAGGATTTGCAAGAGAAGGCTATGTACTGAACGGCGGGAAATACTATACAGGAAAAGCTGTGGATGACAGATCCGCATGTGCAGTCATGGTCGAAGTGTTAAAGCGCCTTAAAGGAGAAGACATAGGCCCCACAGTGGTAATGGTGGGTTCTGTGCAGGAAGAAGTGGGCTTAAGAGCGGGCGTACCTATTATGAACAACATAGATCCCGAAGTGATGATAGCTCTGGATGTTACTCTTACAGGCGATACACCGGGAGTGCCCATTGAGAAATGTTCTCAGAAAATGGGTGAAGGCCCGGGAGTGAAATATTATGACTGGGACCCCGACAGAGCCATGGGCAACAATGTCAGCAGAAAAGTAACAAGGGCAATAATAAAAACGGCGGAAAAACACGGAATACCCTTCCAGAGAGAAGTCTTCATAGGAGGCGGAACAGATGCATGGCAGGCACCTATGGTGGGCAAAGGATATCTTGCGGGCGGGATATGCATCCCCCAGAGATACATGCATACTGCTGTAGGAACTATCCATATGGACGATCTGGAAAATACGGTAAAACTTACAGAGCATTTTATAAGAGACTATAAAGGACTGTAAGAAACAGAAAAATATCAATAAACAAAGGCCTCCTTTACAAGGAGGCCTTTATAAATATTGAAAAAAACCCCGCAGGGCTTTATAATCAATGTATAATATTTTTTACAGGAAACGGAGACAATAAATGAGCAAAGAATGTACACATGAATGTTCATCCTGCAGCAGTGACTGCAGCGAAAGAACAAAGGAGCAGACAGATTTCAGAGAGAAATCCCATGAACTTTCAAACATAAAAAATGTGATAGCAGTTGTAAGCGGGAAGGGCGGAGTGGGCAAAAGCATGGTCACATCCCTTATGGCGACACATATGAAAAGGGAAGGCTACAAAACGGCCATCCTTGATGCCGATGTCACAGGACCTTCCATCCCAAGGATGTTCGGGCTCAAAGAAAAGGCGGCAGCCCGGGGTGAGGCCATGCTGCCGGTAAAGACAGCTGGAGGGATACCGGTTATATCTGTTAATCTTATACTTGAAAATGATACGGATCCGGTAATATGGAGAGGCCCCCTGATAGCAGGCATGGTCAAGCAGCTATGGACGGATGTTATCTGGGGAGATATAGATTATATGTTTATAGACATGCCGCCCGGAACGGGAGATGTGCCTCTTACAGTTTTCCAGTCACTGCCGGTAAACGGCATAATAGTTGTGACTTCACCCCAGGAACTGGTGGGAATGATAGTTGAAAAGGCTGTTAAAATGGCTGAAATGATGAATATCCCCGTGCTGGGCATAGTTGAGAATATGAGTTTTTTCCAGTGCCCCGATTGCGGGAGCCGGCATAATATATTCGGCGAAAGCAGGACAGATGAGACAGGCAAAAGATTTGGGATAAAAACCATCAGCAGAATACCCATAGATCCTCAAATGGCATCGGCGGCAGACAATGGAAAGATAGAAGTTTTACGCACCGATGAGCTTGACGAAATGATAAAAATGCTCATTGAAAAGGATGAACACCAATGAAAAAAGAAAAACTTGAAGAAATGGGGTTCGCCAATATAGACCAATACAGAGCAAAAAGGACAGGAGCGCCGGAAGCTGTTTTCTGTCCCGGTAAAAAGCCACGGCAGATCGCAGAAATAATGAAAGCCCTTACAAAAGAAAACGAAGGCAACATAATAGCAACAAGAGCGACAGAAAATGATTATGCCGCAGTAAAAAAAGTTCTGCCCCGGGCAGTTTATTTTGAAGAGGCGGGCATAATAGCAGCAAAAAGAAAAGGTGAACCGAAAAAAAACGCAGGTTCGGGGTCCGAAACCGCCTGCGAAGGACATCTTAAGGGCACGGTGGCGGTGGTTACAGCGGGAACTGCCGATATACCTGTTGCTGAAGAGGCGGCAGTTGTCACAGAACTTCTTGGCAACCACGCAGACAGGATATATGATGTGGGGGTCGCCGGGATCCACAGATTATTTGATAAGATCGAAAGAATAAGAAATGCGGATACGGTAATAGTTGTGGCGGGCATGGAAGGGGCTCTGGCAAGTGTTGTGGGAGGTCTGGTTGAAACGCCCGTTATAGCAGTTCCCACAAGCATAGGTTACGGCGCCAATCTAAAGGGACTCTCTGCGCTGCTTTCCATGCTTTGCGGCTGTGCAAACGGGGTCGGTGTAGTTAATATCGACAATGGCTACGGAGCAGCCTGTCTTGCTTATAAGATACTCAGAAGGAGAGACAATGCATGAACTCAGCGTTATGATGGAAGTAGTAAAAACAGTGGAAGAAGAGGCTCGGAAAAACAACGTGACAAAAATAAAGACACTGACTCTCCAGGTGGGAGAGATATCTTCGGTGGTTCCGGAGTATATAAAAGACTGTTATGAAGCCGCATTCAAACAAACCATGCTTGAAGGCGCAGCCCTTGAAATTGAAGTTATACCTGCAGAAGCAAAATGCGCAGAATGCGGAAAC
>Ga0209510_1004033_pt1 | contig 13296 bp, 11 predicted proteins | sample BiotimSIPDNA_FD_185749 | JGI IMG/M metagenome (GOLD analysis project Ga0209510, IMG submission 185749) | Anaerobic biogas reactor microbial communites from Washington, USA - Biogas_R1 time_0 SIP DNA (SPAdes) (version 2) | ecosystem: Engineered > Bioreactor > Anaerobic > Unclassified | place... | reverse complement strand
GGTACCGCAAAATGAGCTGCCGGACATCATCCGGGGATTTGACGTCTGCCTCAACCTCTTTCAGGAGGGCAGGCTGTCCAAGGACGTGAGTCCCCTTAAATTCTACGAATACCTGGCAACGGGAAAGCCCATCGTCAGCACCAGGGAACCGCTACAGGTGCTGGATTACGCCGATGTTGTATATATTGCTGAAAACAGGGATGATTTTGTGGTAAAATGTAGAGAAGCTTTGCAGGAACGAGACCCGGCAAAGGCAGAAAAGCGAATGGAATACGGCAAGGCCTGTTCCTGGGACAATAGAGTTCGGCAGATGGAGCAGTCCCTGATGCTACGCGGAATATTTTAGTAAGGGGCGACTGCTTTGAAGGACGGGCTAATCCGATCCTATGGCACGCAGCGCACGGCTATCGAGCAGGAGAGTACCCTATGTGCTCCGATGAAAATTAATATCGAATTTAATAAATGGTTGCTAAATGAAGTAAGAAATAGATGTAGATACACGGAGGTTGGAATGAAGATAGTCAACGAGAAAGGCAAGCTTTTCGGCATAATCAATGTGGTGGATCTGCTGATTTTGATCGCCGTCATTGCTATAGCGGGAGCCATTGGCATGCAGCTGTTCGGACAGAAGATCAACGATGCAGTATCTCCCCAGGTGGATATTACCGCAGAAGTGGTCATCATCGGCACTGCCCCCCGGTTAGTGGATGAGATAATCAGACAGGATCTGGTGGGCGAAAGGCTGGTTGCAGGCAATGAGTATATGAACGCCACGGTTACCGATGTGTGGCTTGAGGACTATGTGATGCAAGCCATCCGGGATGATGGTGTCATCGTTGATGCTACGGATCCAAGCAAAAAAGATGTGGTTGTGCAAATCAAATCAAAAGTGGCAAAAGACACTCCGAGCCCCAAAATCGGCAGCCAGGAACTGCGGGCGGGAAAGACCTTTATCCTGAAGACCCAGACTTTCGAGTGCAGTGCCACGATCCGCTACGTAGAAATCGGAGAGTAATTGAAGGTTGAAACCATGACTGGAATCATTCAAAACAGCTGGATATGGAGAGGTAGCAAAGCCTTCGTTTTCATGTTGCTCAATGCATGGCAGTTCAGTGTGCTGGGCAGGCTTTCCTTATTTCTGAAACAATGCTACAGAAGCTCTGTTACCGGACGCCTATGGCTCCGATTCTGTTCCCGGGACATTCAGTTGTCTGCGACCTGGTACGGAAGGACTATGGGGAAACTGCGTGACCTGATGCTGACCATTGGCAGCGTATTGCAGCAGAGCTTATTTTATCGTTTCGTTATACTGCTTCGGAACCTTTATTTTCGCATAACCAAGGGAAGCCTTTTATTTGGACTCATTCATAAGTTAAGCCTTCATCAATGGCTGCTGGTGGCCTTCAGCCTTTATCTTCCTCTGGAATACATTATCCGCGACGTGATAGGTGTTGGTTTCGTTGCTTCCCTCTGGGAAGAAGCCTTTATCGCCGTTGCGGCTATCCTGATTCTCTGGAGGAAGGCCCTGGGCCAGAGCAAAGCCATTGGACGTGAAACCCCCGTGGATGCTTATATGCTGCTCTTTATGGCTGTGGGTTTCCTCTTAATGTCCCTGGTAGCCCCTCACCCGGCAATTGCTTTTGCCGGATACCGCGCGGTGGTGGGGTATATGGTCTGGTTCTTTTTGATACTCCGGCTCATGGAAGACGATAGCGATTTCAAGGTGGTCTTCTATACGATTCTCGGGATGGGCGTTCTGCTCAGTCTCCATGGTATCTATCAGTACATCATCGCAGTTCCCATACCTGCGGGCTGGGTGAGCCAAACGGAGATGGGCGTTCGTACCCGTGTATTCTCACTTACGGGCAGTCCTAACATCTTCGGTTCTCTCATAGTTCTTATTGCGCCCCTTGCAGCAGCCATGATCTATTACTGCAAGAGGATCTGGGCGAAGCTCTTTTTCCTGGGAGTTACGGGACTCATGTGCCTATGCCTGCTGTTTACTTTTTCCCGGGGTGCATGGGTAGGCATGGTGGTTGCCGTTATCATCTTCGCTCTTTATCTGGACAGAAGATTGCTGGTGTTAATGGGTGCGGCTGTAGCTTCTGTGCTGATCTTCGTACCTTCCATCACATCCCGGCTGACCTACCTGTTTACCAGCGATTATGCCGAGGCCTCAGCAGTGGGTGGGAGAGCTTTGCGTTGGACGGTTGGCCGGCTTCTTCTTATGGAAAACAACCCCTGGACAGGATTTGGATTGGGACGTTTCGGCGGAGCAGTGGCCATGAATAACCAGCTTCTGGATGAGACGGAAGAATTCAGCTATTTCTATATGGACAATTACTATCTTAAAACCATGGTGGAGATGGGATATATCGGCATCGCCTTTTTCCTGTTGTTGATTGCGGGACTGCTGATCTGGGCATTGAGGGCAGTTTATCACAGCGGAACAGAGCGTTTGTCAGGGCTGGACCCCCTGGTGCAACCGGGAGAGAATCAGAACGTCTACGATTATTTGGCACAGGCGGGAGAATACCAGAAAGGCCGCGACCCCCTAGTAAAGGTTGTTGGAAATAAAAAAGCAATGGCAGTAGGAATATTCTCCGGCCTATGCGGTGTCCTGGTCCATTGCTATTTTGAAAACATCTTTGAAGAGCCGTACATGATGGCCTACTTTTGGGGCATGGCCGCCATGCTCATGTATCTGGGCTTCTTCTCCGGCAAGAATTCAATAACGGCCTAACCCCTAGAGAATCCGCTGTCTGCTGACTTCTTTCAGACTCGAAATCAGGTGGCAGAGGGGCTGCCACCAAAACTAAAGCAAGGGTTATGAACATAAAATCAGCCTTGTCAATAATAAGAAGAAAAATGAGCAAAAAATCGAGTTGTGTGTGGATTTTAGGGTGATGACCTTGAGATTCCACACATTTCTCAATATTTTGCACAGAAATGGCCGTTTTACAACTTATGATCCACACATAACTCCATATTTTGCTCAAAATTACCGGGATTCAGATCCAGGCATCATCTGCTGCCCAGTAAATAATATCGGAAGCCGGCCTCTTCAGCCAATGAGGCGGGAACGAAGTTGCGGGTATCGTAGAAACTCTTATGGCGCATCAGTCCGCCGAGCTTTTGGAAGGGGAGATCTTTGAAGACATCATGGTGGACACCAAGCACTAAAAGATCGCTTCCTTTTGCAGCCTCCTCAAGATTCTCAAAGATGCCGGGCTTGTCCGCCTCAAGGCTCTCGCTTAAACCTGGAATGCTTGCCACAAAAGGATCAAATACTCGTATCCGGACGCCGTGCTCCTTCAGAATATGGATGAGGTGCAGGATGGGGCTCTCTCTCATGTCGTCTACATTTGGCTTATAGGTGACGCCTAAAACTGTTATTACAGGATCCTTTATGCCATCCAGAACATCGAGGATCTCAGTGGCCACATGGGTAGGCATGGAATCGTTGGTGTGGCGGCTCAGATTGATGATTTGTGCTGTATCCGGCTGCTTTTCCACGATGAACCAGGGATCAACGGCTATGCAGTGACCGCCCACGCCGGGGCCAGGTTGATGAATGTTAACACGAGGATGTTTATTGCAAAGGTCTATGGCTTCCCAGACGTTAACACCCATGTTTTCACATATCTTTGCAAGCTCGTTGGCAAAGGCGATATTCACATCCCGATAGGTGTTTTCCGCCACCTTGCACAGTTCGGCAGTTCGCGTATCGGTTCTATAGATTTCCCCGCGTACGAAGGTTTTATAGATTTCCGCGATTTTCCGGGATGATTCCGGATTGATCCCTCCGGCGATTCGGCTGTTGTTGACAAGCTCGTTGAGAATCTGGCCGGGGATGACACGTTCCGGGGAATGGCCAACATAGAGCTCTGTTCCAATCTTTAGTCCGGACCTTTCCAGAATCGGCAGCATGAGGCCGTCTACGGTACCAACAGGGGAAGTGGATTCCAGAATGACTGTGTTACCTGCTCTCAAATAAGGAACGATATCCTCTGTTGCAGAAGCTACGTAAGTCATATCCGCCTTCTTGTCCGCAGTAATGGGAGTGGGCACGGCAATAATAAAGACGTCAGCGGTTTCCGGCATCAAAGAGCCCCTAAGTGAGCCTTTCTTAACCACCTGGCCCACAAGTTCGGCAAGCCCCTTTTCCTCAATAATGATTTCGCCGCGGTTCAATGCCTCAACGATCCTTGAGTTGCGGTCCACCCCGACGACGGAAGCACCTGCAGAGGCAAACATTGCTGCTGTGGGAAGACCGATATAACCCAAACCGATAACACAGATTTTCATAAACTATCTCCTAAAAACTATCTTCTGAAACTATCACTGTAAACTCTATAAAAACAGGCGGATCATCATCCGCCCTTAACATCAAGAGGCGACAAAATCGCCGAATCTCTAAAATATTTAAAATAACTCTACAATTTAGAGCAGATAAATGATAGCATATATTTATTCTGATGTAAAGGAAGATGAACCATGTAACAGTTGTCACAGGTTCACCGATTAAGGATGCAAGTATACGATTTTCGCATAAAAAATAACTTTAATATATGGAATTATCTGATCGTTGTCTGTCTGATCTTAAAGCCGCTGCTATTTTACCGGTTGATGGATATACAGATCAATCTGCTGTTTTTGTGGGCCGCTACAGCCTTTATTCTCATTCTTCTGTTCGGCAGCTTTAGAAAGAAGTGGATCCCCTTCGGGTTGTATGTATTGTTAACTGTGCTCATGTTCTGCGATGTGACTTATAATGCCTATTTTAATGGTTATCTGTCAGTAAACGCAATGGGATCGGCTAAGTATCTGGGTGAGGTGTGGGATGTCATAAGGTCTGTGATCCGGCCGGAATTCTGGCTGCTTTTTATAGATTTGCCGCTGCTTGCTGCCGGGCTGATCAAGGTGAAGTCTTCTCCTGAAAGGAAGGTATGGCCTTCGGCGGTGCTATTTGTCTGGACAGTGACCCTACTGGTCCTGGGCAGTGTCAGCTTCAGCAGTTTTCTACAGTCTGCAGGCAATCTGGAGTTCTTCTCCGCACACATAAAGGATACCTTGCAGTCGGTCACAGCCTTTGGAGAGCCCCGGGTCGAATATCTTGAAGAAGATCCCAACTTCGTTGAACCGGAAGAAAAGACCGACCTCTTTGGGATCGCAGAGGGAAGGAATCTTATCGTAGTACAGATGGAGGCTCTGCAGAACTTTGTCATCAACAGGGAATATGAAGGCCAGGAGATCACCCCTGTGCTGAATCGTCTTATCAGGGAGGATGGGACGCTCTATTTTGACCATTACTATATGCAGATCGCAGCCGGCAACACATCTGATGCGGAGTTTGCCACTAATAATTCTCTTTACGGAACGGAAAAGAGCTACACCTATGAACTGTACAAAGAGAACACCTTTCGTGGGTTGCCGGTTCTTCTAAGGGAGATAGGTTACTCCACAATTGTAATGCATGGCTATGAGGGAAGCTTCTGGAGCCGGGATGATATGTATCCCGCTCAGGGTTTCGATACTTTTATCGACGATGAGGGTTACAAACCTTCGGTGATCCATGGTTGGGGTATACTGGACGAGGAGTTTTACCCGCAGTCGGTTGATTACTTAAAGGAACAGCCTCAGCCTTTTTACAACTTTATGATATCTCTGTCCAACCATACTCCTTTTGTTATGGATGAACAGTATCAAAGACTGAAATTAGCCGAGAAGCATAAAGGGACCCGGTTTGGCAACTACCTGAACAGCACGGCTTATTCCGACTATGCCATTGGAGTCCTGATCGAGGCATTGAAGGAAGCGGGCCTCTACGAAAATTCGGTTATTGCACTCTATGGGGACCATTTCGGTCTGGCTCAGAGGGATGAGAACAATGAGGAACTCTTAACGGATTTCCTGGGCAAGCCCTATCGGTTTGATGAGATGGCTAATATACCGCTGATCATCCACATTCCTGGGAAGGAGATCAATGAGACACTGACTATAGCAGGCGGGCAGATCGATTTTCTGCCTACGATCGCTTACTTGATGGGTCTTGAAGATCTTGATACCATATACTTAGGACAGAATCTGCTCACGGCAGACACTGGTTTTGTAGCCCAGAATCGCTATGCCCCACGGGGTTCCTTCATTACAGACGGCATTATATTTTTCATGTCAGGCGATAGTGTTTTTGAAAACGGAAAAGCCTGGTCCACGGATACGGGAGAAGAAGTTCCCCTTGCGGGGCTCAAGAGCCTTTCGGTCCGATCTGCCGCTTTGGTTGCCGCATCAGAAAAGTATCTGGAAACAGACGCAATCGGCGAATTATGGAACGCAAAGTCGATAGAAGAGGATACCGGGGAGGTCAATGATGTTGAATGAAGCAAAGCGAATTGAGATATTGAATGTTCCTGTGGATATGATTGATATGGAGATGGCAGCGGAGAGGCTGGCAGAGCTTATGAAAACCCCGGGCTGCAGCCTCATTGTAACGCCAAACTCAGAGATCATCGTCAATGCGGGAAAAGATCCGGAGCTGATGGAGATCATACGCTCGGCGGATCTGGTTATTCCCGACGGGATCGGTCTTGTGTATGCCTCCAGGCTGTTAGGAAACCCGCTCAAGGAGAGAGTAACGGGAATCGATTTTCTCAATTGGGTCCTGGATCTGCTGGAGAAAGAGGGGAAATCCATCTACCTGCTGGGAAGCAGGCCGGAGGCCGAAGGATCTCTAAGCGTAGCTGAGATTGCAGCCTATAGGATGATAGAGGCCTTCCCTGGACTGAAGGTAGCAGGGACTCACCACGGTTACTATAAAGAAGAGGAAGAGCAGGATATCGTTAAGGATATCAATAGCTCCGGCGCCGACTTTCTGTGCGTTGCATTGGGATCTCCGAAACAGGAGAAGTTTATCGCCCGTTATCGGGAAGAACTTGGTGTGAAGGCTGCCATAGGGGTTGGCGGCAGCCTGGATGTGTGGGCAGGAACGGTCAAGCGCGCGCCGGAATTCTACAGGAAGCACGGCCTGGAATGGGCGTATCGCTTCGCGCAGCAACCTTCCAGATACAAGAGGATAATTGCATTGCCCAAGTTCATGATCAAAGTGCTATTATCAAGGTAGGCCACAGGGAACTAAGAACAGAAAGGAAAGTCATTCAAATGAAAAGCGTTAAACCCGGGAGAGGTCCTTCCATGATGGGAGCTTTTGGCTCCGCAGCAGCCGTTGTATTTGGGATAATCTGGACTTTTGCAGCCATGTCAATGGGTGCGCCTGGTTTTTTTGCCCTTTTCGGTATCGTCTTTATAGGCATGGGGATCGTCAATACAATTTATAACTACAGGAACGCAACGGGAAAGAATCGTTTCTCTGCTTTTGATATAACCGATGGAAGTGAGGAGTCCGATTCGCTTGACGAGTATTTCGCCAAAGAACGGCAGAGAGAAAAAACTGCCTTTGACAGCAGAGATGTCACTTTGGATGAAAGCAAAAACTTCTGTCCTTACTGCGGAAATACGGTTGAAGATGATTACGTGTTCTGCAGTAATTGCGGAAAACAATTACCCCAATAGTAAAGTGTTTTGTGGAGGTAAAGGATATGGACATCCGTAAATGCGAAGAGAGAGATGAAAAGATCTGGATAAGGCTCAATCGCGAGTTCATGGATTTTGAAATCCAGGAAGACGGAGTTTGGAACAACACGCAGGATAAGCCGGACACCATTTTTATTAACACATTCCGGGAAGCTCTGAACAATCCTGAACTGATAACCATGTTCCTGTTTGAGCTTGAAGAAGAAATCGTGGGATTTGCAAACCTGATGACCATCTATAGTGTATGGGCACATGGGAAAGCATTGGTATTAGACGATCTATATATAAGGGAAGAATACCGGGGAAAAGGCTTAGGTAAAGAAGCCATGGAATTTTTCGTGGCTTATGCAAGAAACAACGGCTATAAGCGATTACAGTTTCAATCGGAATTGTCCAATGCCGGCGCTTTGGCATTTTATAAGAAGATCGGCTTCACGCCCGTTGACATGCACTTTTATGTAAAACACCTCTAACAACCACGGGGACAGACCCTTTGGCTGCTTTTGCACCCAGGGGGACAGACACTTTGGCTGCTTTTGCATCCGGGGGGACAGACCTTTTGAGCAAGAACATCCGGACGGTTCATTGATATGGACCGCTTTTTCTTATATAATGGGGTATAGCATCATCACTAAAATTACATGGACAAGTGCGTTCGGCAGGTGACCATTTATTATCATGGAGAAAAAATGGACAGAGTGAAATTATTCATAGAGAAATTTGCCTACCCCTATATGGAGAAAAGGATGGGCAATCAGATCCGCGGCATGCTGAATGAGCTTAAAAAATACGAAAGTTTTACGCCGCAGCAGTTGACCGCCCTTCGAAAGAAGAAGTTGGAGTACCTCTTGACGGAATGTATTCATAGTGTTCCGGCTTATGAACCCTATAAACATTTGGAAGAGGAAATAAAGAATAACCCCGCAGCCGCTTTGAAACAGTTTCCCGTACTGACCAAAGACAACTTCAGAGAAGGTTTTTATTCCTATCTGAACAAAGGTGCAAACGCTGTTGCCCTGGTGGAGAATTTTACCAGGGGCACAACCGGTGAGCCGGTAAAGTTCTTTATGGATCGGCATATGGTGGGGTACTATGAAGCGGCCAGATGGAGAGGTCTCAGCTGGTGGGGGATAACACCTGGAAGTCGCAGCGTGATGATCTGGGGCAATCCTTCAGACTATGAAAAATATGGATCTAAAACATATCGTCGCAGGGAGAAGTTGCTGAAAAACAGGATCATGATTCCCGACATTGCCTTAAAAGCAGAAGAAATGGAAAGCCATCTGAGAGACATCCGTGAATTCAGCCCGGAATACGTATATGGCTATGCCTCGGCTCTGCATCTTTTTTCCCGGCTGATGCTGGAGCAAAATCTAAGTCTAGGTTTGCAATTAAAAGCCGTAGTTTCTACAGCAGAAATCCTACATGACCATGAAAGGGAGGACATAGAAAAAGCCTTCGGCTGTCCCGTTGTAAATGAATACGGGGCAAGGGACGGTGGCATCATTGCCTACCAATGCCGGGAGGGAAGCATGCATATCAGCGCTGAAAATGTCGTTCTGGAAGTGGTGGACCCCGTAAGCTTAGAGACCTTGCCAAAAGGGGAGATCGGTGCTTTGTTAGTAACAGATTTGAACAACTATGTAATGCCCAGACTAAGGTACCGGATAGGAGACAGGGCCGCTCTCTCAGAGAAATTCTGCCCTTGCGGCATGGGATTGCCGGTGTTGGAAAAACTGGAGGGACGGGAGGCTTAAAGGTCTGTCCCCCTGGATGCAAAAGCAACCAAAGGGTCTGTCCCCGTGGGTGCAAAAGCAGCCAAAGGGTCTGTCCCCGTGGTTGGGTTGAGGAAGTAGAAAATGAGTGAAAATAAGACAATGAAAACCTCCTATCTTCTAAAGAGGTTTATACCATATTTCAAGAAGTATCGCTGGGTCCTGCTATTGGACCTGTTCTGTGCTGCCCTGACCACAGTATGTGAGCTTGTGCTGCCGCTCATCATCCGTTACCTGACGGACATGGGCATGAATAACCTGCAGGGATTGACTGTAAGGATCATTCTTTCCGTAGGTGTTTTTTATATCGCACTGCGCCTTGTTGATGTGGCCGCCAATTACTTTATGGCATATGTAGGCCACATGATGGGGGCTAAGATCGAAACGGACATGAGAAAGGATCTCTTTGCTCATCTGCAGGAGCTTTCGTATTCCTATTATGACAATACAAAAATCGGCCAGATCATGGCTCGTATCACCAGCGACCTCTTCGACGTCACCGAATTTGCCCATCACTGTCCGGAAGAGTATTTTATCGCCGCCTTAAAAATAGGTGTTGCTTTTGGAATACTGGCACAGGCAGATCTTGGGCTGACCCTGATCATCTTTTCTCTCATCCCGCTCATGTTGATAGCAGCCATGTCTTTCAACAAGAAGATGAGGTATGCTTTCAAAAAATCCAGAAACCAAATCGGTGAGCTGAATTCCCAGGTAGAGGACAGCCTGCTTGGCGTCCGGGTGGTCAAGTCCTTTGCCAACGAAGGTGTAGAAGAAGAAAAGTTCCGCAAAGGCAACGAAGGATTCCTTAACATAAAAAAGGAGGCCTATCGTTATATGGCAGGTTTCCACAGTACTATCCGGTTTTTTGACGGGATAATGTACATAGTCGTAGTAGTCGTGGGCGCTATCTTCATGGTCTACGGCCGTATCGAAGCTCCTGATCTGGTGGCTTATCTACTTTATGTCTCCATGCTTCTCACCTCCATCCGTCGGATCGTGGAATTTACGGAGCAGTTTCAACGGGGCATGACCGGTATTGAACGATTTATTGAAATCATGGATGCTCCTGTAGAAGTTGATGATGTGGAAGGTGCTGTGCCATTGACAGAGATAAAGGGAGAAATCCGTTTCGATAAAGTGAGCTTCCGCTATTCGGATAACAATAAGAATGTCCTATCCAACATCGACCTGACGGTGAAAGCAGGAGAAAACGTCGCCCTTGTAGGGCCCTCAGGCAGTGGAAAGACCACGCTGTGTAATCTGATTCCCCGCTTCTACGATGTAACCTCTGGAAGAATTCTGGTGGACGGGCAGGACATAAAATCCGTCACGATCCAATCCCTGAGATCTCAGATCGGCATGGTCCAACAGGATGTGTACCTATTTTCCGGCTCTGTCTTTGAAAATATTGCCTACGGTAAACCGGGAGCATCCATTGAAGAGGTTGTTCAGGCCGCTAAAGATGCGGGAGCCCATGACTTCATCATGGGACTTCCGGAAGGCTATGATACATACGTGGGGGAGAGAGGAGTCAAGCTTTCCGGAGGGCAGAAGCAGCGGATCAGCATCGCCAGGGTCTTCCTCAAGAATCCTCCCATCCTGATCCTCGACGAGGCAACCTCTGCTCTGGATAATGAAAGCGAACTCATTGTACGAAAGTCCCTAGAGCGTCTTGCGGCGGGCAGAACCACATTTACCATAGCTCATCGTCTAACGACGATAAAGAATGCGACCATTATTTTAGTGCTGACCGAGAACGGAATCGAAGAACAGGGCAGCCACGAAGAACTGCTGGCAAAAGGCGGAACGTATTCCCATCTTTACCGGATGTACAGCGAATAGTCGCCTGAAAAATAATATAAAGAAAAGGCACAGACACTTTGATAAATATAGTTAAACCACTTTTAAACTGGTATGACAGGAACGCAAGAGAACTACCATGGCGAAGGAATCCTTCGCCATACCGCGTATGGATCTCAGAGATCATGCTTCAACAGACCCGCGTGGAAGCCGGTAAAGGATACTTTTTGCGTTGGATGGAGGAGCTTCCCCATGTGGAAGCTCTTGCAAATGTGACCGACGAAAAGCTTATGAAGCTGTGGCAGGGTCTGGGCTACTACAATAGGGCAAGAAATCTTAAAAAAGCAGCAGGTATCATCATGGAGCAATACGGAGGCGTTCTTCCCCACAGCTATGAAGAACTGCTTGCACTTCCGGGGATAGGGCCTTATACCGCAGGTGCTATCGGTTCCATCGCCTTTGGTTTACCTGTGGTTGCTGTGGACGGAAATGTGCTTCGTGTGGTGGCGAGGCTGACAGCGGATAAAGATGACATCGGCTCTCTCGCTACGAAGAGGAAGATGGAGAAGCTTCTTGAGAGCATCATCCCTGAAGAAAGGCCTGGCGATTTTAATCAGGCTCTCATGGAGCTTGGCGCATTGATCTGTATTCCAAACGGTGGACCTAAATGCGATCAATGCCCCGTGTCCGAAGCCTGTGAAGCCCATTCACTGGGAATTGAAGCTGATTTGCCGGTGAGAGCGCCGAAGAAAGCACGCAAGGTGGAGAAAAGGACGATATTGATCCTGCAGAATAATGACCGGATACTGCTGCACAAGAGGGAGGACAAAGGCCTATTAGCCGGATTGTGGGAACTCCCCGGACTTGATGGAGTGCCGGGACCTGAAGAAATTAAGTCCGTAATGGAGCAAAGAGGCCTTTTAGTGAAAGATATTCAGGCGCTGCCAGAAGCAAAGCACATCTTCAGCCATATCGAATGGCATATGACAGGTTTCATTGCAGAAGTGGAGATGTCAGGGCCCGAGGAAAAACCCCGGTGGGTATGGGCAGACCGACAGGAACTGAAAACCAGATACGCTTTACCCTCAGCATTTCGATATTATATGGAATTCTTGACGGATGAGGTATATAGAAGCAGAAAGGATCACAGATGGTAAAGTTAGGAAACGAGTGGGACGAGTTGCTCGCAGGTGAATTTGAAAAGGATTATTACATAGAGCTGCGCCGTTTTCTCATCTCTGAATATCGGTCCCGGGTCATCTATCCGTCTATGTATGACATATTCAATGCCTTGAAATACACGCCTTACAAAAAGGTAAAGGCGGTGATTCTGGGTCAGGACCCCTACCACGGGCCGGGTCAGGCCCATGGGCTATGCTTTTCCGTAACGAAAGGCGTTCCAAAACCCCCTTCCCTGGAGAATATTTTCAAGGAACTCAATTCCGATCTGGGGATCACACCTCCCTCCCACGGTTACCTGAAGGACTGGGCGGACCAGGGTGTAATGCTGCTGAATACGGTTCTTACCGTACGTGAGGGTCAGGCAAACTCCCATAAAGGAAAAGGCTGGGAAGTTTTTACCGATAAGGTGATAGAAATATTGAATAAACGGGAACAACCTATGGTATTCTTGTTATGGGGGGCGAATGCCAAAGCGAAAGTGCCCTTCATAACCAACAAGAATCATTTAGTGCTGACGGCGGCACATCCCAGTCCACTGTCTGCATATAACGGTTTCTTCGGTTGCCGTCACTTTTCGAAAGCAAACGAGTTTTTAGGCCGGTACGGAGAACCCATCGACTGGGAGATCAAATAATACTGTAAGCAGGAGGGAAAAAATTATGGAAATTATCATTGTCGTCATAGTGATCGTATTTGCTGCACTCTATGTGATCGGAGGGTACAACAGTCTCGTCAAGCTCAGGAACCTTGTGGAAGAAGCTTTCGCAACAATGGATGTGTATCTTAAAAAGAGATATGACCTGATCCCGAACCTTGTGGAAACGGTGAAGGGTTATGCCGCTCATGAAGCCAGTACTCTGGAGAAAGTCGTACAAGCCAGAAACATGGCTGCTTCGGCGGGCAGTGTAGAGGACCGTATCCGGGGCGAGAACATGCTCACCGGCGCTTT
>Ga0209510_1004032_pt1 | contig 13297 bp, 10 predicted proteins | sample BiotimSIPDNA_FD_185749 | JGI IMG/M metagenome (GOLD analysis project Ga0209510, IMG submission 185749) | Anaerobic biogas reactor microbial communites from Washington, USA - Biogas_R1 time_0 SIP DNA (SPAdes) (version 2) | ecosystem: Engineered > Bioreactor > Anaerobic > Unclassified | place... | reverse complement strand
TAAACTACGTCCAGGAACACAAGGAATGCGTGTGGGTAGGCTGCTGGGCCCATGCCCGGCGCAAGTTCAATGAAGCCCTGCCCCAACACAAACGCGAGTGTGCACTCATGCTCAATCTCGTCAGCAGACTCTACCGCAATGAGAAGCGTTACCGCGAAGCCGCACTGTCAGCTCAACAAAGGCGTGAAGCCCGATTGAAAGAGGCTCCCCGTTGGCTCGGCCGTATCCGCAAGGTGGCCCTGTATTGCCAACGCAAGTCCTTGCCCAAATCCGCTCTGGGACAAGCGGTCTTTTACCTACTCGCCCATTGGGAAAGCCTCACCGAATGGATCAATCACGGTGAGGTCGAGATCGACAATAACCTCATCGAGAACGCCATCCGTCCTTCCGCCATCGGCAAGAAAAACTGGCTCTTCATCGGCCATCCCGGTGCAGGCGATAAGTCCGCTGTCATCTACTCCATCGTGGTATCATGCCAACGACACAGCATCGATCCCTTCGCTTACCTCAAGGATGTCCTCCAGAAACTCCCTTCCATGACCAATCAGGATGACCTCACTCCTCTGCTTCCAAATAATTGGAAACCTTCTATCCAGGTTTGATTACAATCCGTCACGGTTTGTAAATATTCCTACCAATCTCCCCATTTAGAAACCGTCACGGTTTTTATATACCCGCCAAGTCAAGTGGGTCCCATCCCGGACGGATACGGTGTATTTATGCTCGCAGCCTGTGGACATGCACCATCCCGGACGGATACACTCGTCCAGCTCTGTGTAAATACGTCACACCACTTAATTCGCATTACCTCCTGTCATTGACTACTTGTGAATGTGTAGCAGTCTCTAAGCCGGACAGTAGTGACTATTTATCTTTGTGTGTCACTATTCCATAACCATCTACAAATCATAACTTGCGGTCGCCCTGGGTTCTATCCGCGATCCGATGATATTCTGCAACTCAGCGGAATTCATTGGATCCACTCGAAAAACTCTCACATATTCAGATTCGTAAACCAAATTTAACCATGCAGGGAGAAGGCCGGTTTCAACAGAAGATAAGTAATCAAAAAACATACCTTCAATCGGAAGCAAATTCTTTCCATGTAAAATGTAAGGAAAACTCGGATGCAATCCAGCTTTACTCACCAAAATCACACCGACTTTTGCGGCAGAGAGAAAAGCATGAGTCATCGTTTTTTCGTCGGTGGTTCGACAATAATACGACATCAAACTTAAGGCTCTCTTCATTCCCTCAGTGTTTTCCCAGTAATAGGATCCAAATACGGGATATTCAGTGTAGTAATTCAAGTATACTGAATCTGTTGGTTGGGCTAGTATTGATTTAATCTGCAAGTTGTCAAGTTTTCGAATTGCATCAGCGTATAATGCAATATTATATGAGTAAGCATACATGCCGTAAATCCCATCGTCAGCCGAAATGGCTTGTGTCTTTTTGTAGTTATGCATAGTCCATCCGACAGACTGAAAGACATATGTCAAAAACAATATAATGTAAAATCTAGATATAGCAAAATGCTCTTTTGAAACGCAAAGAATTGAACCCAAAACTGCAAAAATCGGATATAAAAAATCAGTCATTCTTATTTGAATAAAACAAAAAGGTGCCAGTCCTGCAATAATCATCAGACAAATAATCACAAAAATGCGTTCAATAGCCTTTTTTGACATCAAAATAGATAGAGATCCATAAATGGAAAGAAGAATAATAAACATGAGTAGAATGCTATCTGAAGTGAATCGCTCAAATCTGAAAGGAGCGCTTTCTCCGATAAAATATAACCATCGTTTCATGATCGGAGACGAAGGGGTATACCATTGCTCCATATTCGCAATAAATAGTAATAAACATAAGGTGATCAAAAACAAGTTTCCAATTATCTTATATTGAAATATTGATTTCAATGCAAACTTTTCATGTATGCATGTCTGAATCTGGCTTATGAAAACTGGACAGATTAGAACTGGAACCATCCAAACTGGATGACATGCTTCAATATGTATTGAAATATCGGGGTAATAATCTGCAAAATATGCAATGACTATTATGATTGATACGACGTATGAAAATAAAATTAAATTATGTTTTTTAGGTCTCCCGAACGGATGAATAATCAAAACCATTATGGTTGCAATAAAATAGACAATTCCACCAGAAATAGGACTAATCCAAAAAAGAAATCCAATTGATATGCCGGAAAGAATCCAATTCCTTTCAGTATTAGTTTTAAGTGACCTAATCAACTGTAATACAAAGACAAGAAACACTAATACTTGAAGCATATGATGATCGGGACTTCTTAGTCCGAATCGGTTAAATGAAAATAGAAAAACCAATAGAATCGGATAAACAAAAAGGCCAAATTTTCCGATTGATATTACGGAGATAGTTGCAATCGGAATTGAGAACATAGCAGCGTAAAGTAAATTGCTTATGCAAGAAATTTGCTCGATGGAGTCATGTTTTTCTCCATTAAATAGTGCCTCGTATATCATTGCACAAAATCGTAAAAACCAACTATGAATGGATGGCCAGTAAACTGCTCGACCGTAGGGATGATTATCAATGTTTGTGTATCGTGGAATTCTGATCGTTTTGTTGGATTTTGCTTGTTTAGAGTGTACGATCCACTGGGCGCCATCCGCATCCATGATTACTGGACGATCCTTATTGTTTGTGACTAAGATGGAGGGGTATTCTTCCTCTAATATGTTATTTTGCCATATACCAATAAAAAAATAGGTTGCTGTTGATATTAATGCAATTGTTGATGCTATTAATATCAATTTCATATTTTGATTGATTTCATTCATTGATTCTGTTCTAAATGAACCTATTCAAGAATATTATTGAATAGGTGTTGTTTTATATAGGCTTTAGAGTGTTGATTTAATAGTAATTTGCTGGTTTTATAGATGCGCAGTTATTGCTTTGTAAGTGTGGGAGTATTGGTGATTTTTACTAGATTGAGTGGGTCTAGGGGAACAAGGATGTCTGGGGATATCCCGAACAGTAGAATAGAGGTCTTACATAATCAAATTCCAATATATAATAATGGGATGAAGTAACTTAAGTTATGTTTCAATGGGTTTAACCGCTTATCTGGCTGAACATCAGATTCTAGCCTGCAAAATCAGCTCGAGGCTGTCGAGACCATTCGCGTGGAACGGCTTAATAGGTTGAGTGTTGTGTGAGGTTGTTTTAGCCATGCGTTTGGTTCGAATGAAGCCTGGTGAGAGGAGCAGGGCATTCACATGTGGGATTGCGTTCAGGGAAGCGGTGGGGGTCAGGTTTGTCGGGAAGCAGTTGCCTGGCAGCACTGCATGATGTTCAACTAACCTGCAATGAGGAGTTACATAGGGGCATGCTTTGAATCACTCCACAAACAATGATTGCGCGGGGAAAAAAGGATCGTGTGGATGAATAGGACCTCAAGGCGACGCTGGTAAATCGTGGCAAGGATCTGGAAGATTAAAACGGGATGAGGTGGAGATGCAGGCGTCTTCGCCCAGTAGACTGGATAAGCGTGGCGCTTGCAGACACACACGCCAACCAGCAGGAATACCCTCAGCCGGGCGAACAGAAAAGCGGTTGTGGCTTCCCTGTAATGCGGCTGCTTGTGCTTCAGGATGTGGCAAGCGGATTCATTCTTAATGGAAATATGTTTTTGCCGACTTCAATGGCTGCATACACCAACATAATTAGCCCGGTGATCCCAAACGTTGGTGGATCCATATCCGATATGCTGAGCCTCATCGCAAATGATCCAAACCCTTTGCGTCTATTCAGATCAGAGCCCAGAGCCATCATAATAAGACACATAAGCCCACTTCAGTTCGAGCAAAAAACGAGCCTTCGATCGAAGGCTTCCCACTAAAACCCCATTGCCTTTCCAATAACTAACCACCAATGAATAACATAGGAATGTCCCACGTTCACAAAAATCAGGGTGATTCGCTACTTGAGGGTGGGCGTGTTAGATGCTTAGTGCGAGATCTGCCTCGGGTAGTTTGTCCCTATGCACTGTTAGATTTCGGGTCGAGGGCGTCACGAAGGCCATCCCCAAGGAAGTTGAGCGAAAACAGGGTCAGGGAGAAAAAAATGGAGGGGAATACGAGAAGCCAAGGGTAGGAGATCATTTTCTCAGCGCCGTCGTTGATCAACGAACCCCAGGAGCTGTCGGGTGGCTGGACGCCCAGGCCGAGGAAGCTGAGGGATGATTCGAGAAGCATGACCGAAGGAACGGTGAGGGTGGAGTAGATGATCACCGGGCCCAGAAGATTGGGGATGATGTGGCGGATAATGAGGCGCACCCTGCGGACTCCGAGAGCGCGTGCTGCATCAATATAGGGCATGGTTTTGAGTTGGAGCATCTGGCCGCGGACGATGCGGGAGAGCGTCAGCCATTCCACGCATCCGATTGCCACGAAAAGCAGGAGAAGGCTGCGCTCGAAAATGGTCATGAGGAGGATGACAAAAATCATGAAAGGAAGGGAATAGAGGATATCGACAATCCGCATCATAACGGAGTCCAACCATCCGCCTGAATACCCGGCGATCGCGCCCCATGCTACCCCGATAGTCATCGCGACCAATGTGGCAGCGAACCCGACTGCGATCGAAATCCGGCCTCCGAAGAGGGTGCGGGCGGCCAAGTCGCGTCCGAGTGTATCAGTGCCAAACCAGTGGCTGGAACCAGGTGGGGTGGGGCCTTTGAGGAGGTCTTGAGCGTTGGGATCAAAGGGGGCTACCCATGGTGCGAGCAGGCACAGCAGGGTGATGGCTGAAAAACAGACCAGGCCCGCGATTGCCATCCGGTTTTTCATGAGTCGCAGCCAGGCTTCTCCCCACGGTGAGCGAACCGGAAGGGGGAATGCTTGATTGATTATGGGGTCGGATTCAGGCATCGGCAGAAATTTCACGCGTTGGATCTGAGGCGGAGTCTCGGATTAAGCCAGACAAGCAAGGTGTCCACGATGAAGTTGAACAGGATCAGGATCGCAGCGTAAACGAGAACAGTCCCCATGATGAGGGTGTAGTCGCGGTTCAGCGCTGCATTGATCAGATGGCGTCCCAGTCCTGGCAGCATGAAGATGTATTCGATCACGAATGATCCGGTGATCAGGTGAGCCGCAACGGGTCCGAGATAGGATATGACAGGAATCATGCCTGTGCGCAGTCCGTGTTTGACGACCACGTTGAAGGGGCTGACTCCCTTGGCTCGGGCGGTGCGGATGTAATCCTGGCCAAGCACCTCAAGCATGCTCCCTCTCGTCAGACGTGCGATTCCGGCCGCATAGTATAAGCCGAGTGTCATGGCTGGAAGGATACGGTAGCGCAGACTCTCGAGCCATGGAGCATCGTAGGATGGCTCCCAGAACAGAACGGGTAGTCGAAAGGGTTCGGGCACCCAAAATCCGAAAACCAGGATGAGAATGGGACCAAGGACGAAGGTAGGTAGGCAGATTCCGATCATGACGATCGCCATGGGGATGTGATCCCATGAGGAATTCTGTTTGAGGGCTGCTAAGGATCCCGTTGAGATTCCGAGCAAGGCAGCTATGATCAAGGCGTAGAATCCGAGTTCGGCAGACACGGGCAGGGATTCGGCGATAAGCTGATTGACCGTGCGACCTTCGTATCGGAAGGAGTATCCGAAGTCGATTCCCAGTCCCTCCTTCAGGTCGAAAGCCAGCAAAGCGCGTGGCGAGAGCCGCTTTGGCGTGATGTTCCACATGTATTTCGCGTATTGGACATGCAGGGGATCATGGAGGCCATATTGTTCCTCCAGCTTTTGCAGAATGTGTTCGGATACATTGCGTTCCTGACTAAATGGGCCACCTGGGACGGCCTTCATCATAACGAATACCACTGTGGCGATTAAGTAGAGCACCAGAATGGTTTGAAGCAGTCGACTGATCAGGAATCGAAACATGAATTGGAAGGACCTTAGAGACGGAAGCCCGTGGGTTCCAATTGAATGAACTTGAATGGGTGATAGTCGAGCAATTTGGGATGCCAGTTCTTGACATCCGGGTGGAGCAGATACTTCCGGGTATACCAGTAAATGGGAGCTACCGGGAGTTCATCGAGAAAGATGCTCTCCATTTCCCCCATGAGCGCATTGCGGAGCCCGGGATCGCCGGTTACCAGAACCTGTTTATAGAGTTCGTCATAGCGGTGGTTGCTCCATCCCGTCTGATTGTTGCCGCTGTCCGAAGTCCAGATCATTAGAAAGGTGATGGGATCGACATAATCTCCGATCCAGCCGGAGCGAGAGATGCTGTATCTCAGGTTGACCTGGTTATCGAGATATACCTTCCACTCCTGATTGACGATACCCACATCAATCCCCAAATGATCGCGCCACATTTGCTGGATGGCCTCCGCAATCATCTTGTGAGCCTCCTGTGTGTTGATGAGAATGTCCATCTTTGGAAACCCTGATCCCTCTGGGAAACCCGCTTCAGCGAGTAGCCTTCGGGCAGTCTCCGGATCAAACGCGATGTTGCCCGGAGTGTGGTAGCCTGATACTCCATCGTAGACAAACCCCCTTGCCGGAGTTTCTCCTCCCCGGGTCACTTCCCTGACGATAAGTCCGGTGTCGATCGCAAGGGTGAGGGCGCGGCGAACCAAGGGCTGGTCCAATGGAGGGCGTGTCGTGTTAAACCGGTAGAAGTAAGTTCCGAGATAGTCGTCAAACCGGATGACCTCGGGGTGCTTGGAGCGGTAGAACTCGATCCGGTCAATCGGGATATTCGAGCAGTAATGAATTTGTCCTGCCCGGAATGCGGCCTCTTCGGTGCTTGCCTTCTCTATCGGGAAGAACCGGATGCCCTTGATTCTGACCCTGTCCGCGTCCCAATAGGTGTCACTCTTGAGCACCTCGAGATAACTATTGGTCACCCAACGCGAGATTCTGAATGCCCCGTTTCCGACCAGGTTTTCCGGGCGTGTCCAGTCGGATTCGCGGCTATCAATGCTGCCGAATGCTTCGATCACTCTGGGGTTTACCGGGTACCATGCGTTGTGCTTGAGCATGCCCGGCAGATGCGGGGTTGGTCCAATCAGATGGAGTCGAAGGGTGTGTGTGTCAACGACTTCCACGCCGACAGTTGCGAAGTCGGTCGTGTTTCCTTTGAGAAAATCTTCAGCACCTTTCAGGACGATCAGTTGATCAGCGTATTGAGCTCCGAGCGCGGGAGAGAGGATGCGGCGGATGGAGTAACTGAAGTCGGACGCCAATACGGGATCGCCGTTGCTCCACCGCGCGTCATGGCGAAGGTGGAAGGTCCATACGCTTGCATCGCTGTTGTGTTCCCAACTCTCAGCGACTCCGGGCTCAGGGGCGCTCTCGTCGGTAGGGTGGTACGCAATGAGACCCTCAAAAATGGCGTGTAGGATATTGTGCTCGGGGACTCCGGTGGTGAGATGGGGATCAAGTCCGTGGGGTTCGGACCCGTTGCCCAGCAGCAGCATTCCTTGGGCGGATGCTATTTCTACCGGTGTCCGGCTTTCGGTGCAACTGCTGAAAACCAGAGTGAAAAGGGACAAAAGGATACCCTGTGGAATGAGACTCCAGAGGATGTGCCTTCGCGTCATACCCATTCAGGAGGATTCTGCAGCTCGGGTTTAAGCACTCCGATGTAAGGCAGATGGCGATAAAGTTCGGCGAAATCGAGCCCATAACCTACGACAAAATGATCGGCTATATTGAAACCGACGTAGTCGCAGGGTTCGGATACGTGGCGATTGGTCTGCTTGTCGAGCAGTACGCATGTGGCAATGCTCAGGGGCTTGTGAGCCTCGAGTTGCCTCACAACCTTCCGCAGCGTTTTTCCTGTGTCCAGAATGTCGTCGATGAGGAGCACGTTTTCTCCTTCGATATCAATCCGGATAGGATCGATGATACGGGGTTCCGTTGCGGGAGCGGTGCCTCCCATGTAGCTGGAAACACGGATACAATCAAGCTTGACGGGAACCGTGATGTGCCGGATGAGGTCCGCGGTAAACAGCAACGCGCCGTTGATGATGGCGACGAGAATCAATTCCCGATCCTGATAATCCTCGGAAATCTGGCGTCCCAGTTCGGCAACCCTTTGCTTGATAGCATTCTCGTCAACGAGAATCGTGGCTATGTCCTCAGTCATGTCCGATGGGATGCAGGAAATAGATAAGTGTCAATCCGGATCGTTCAAGCCTGTCCCGCTGATTCGGAAGTGGTGAACACTCCATCCCTCATTTTGAGGATGTAATCACAGCGTCTTGCGATATCCGGATTGTGGGTGACAATGAGAACGGCCTGATTATTGCGCTTGGATAACTGATAGAGTAATTCAAACACGATATTTGAGTTCTTCACATCGAGGTTTCCGGTCGGTTCATCCGCGAGCACGATCGGTGGATCATTGGCAAGCGCACGGGCTACGGCGACACGTTGCTGTTCCCCTCCGGAGAGGCGGTTTGCGAGGCGTTCCGTCTTGTCTCCGAGACCGACTGACTGAAGCAGCATGTGGGCTCTCCGCTCCATTGTAAGTGTCTTGCGATTGCCCCGTTTCCACATCGGAATCATGATATTCTCGGTGGTGGTGAACTCGGGAAGCAGAAAGTGAAACTGGAACACAAAGCCAATTTTCTCGTTGCGGATGCGGGTCCGCTGATCCTCGTTGGATTTGGATACGTCGATTCCATCAATGAGAATGGTGCCCTCATTCTGACGGTCAAGGAGGCCGAGTGTATAGAGCAGGGTGCTTTTTCCGCAACCGGACGGACCGACGATGGCATAGGTGTTGCCCCGGAAAAGCTGTAGATCTACGCCTTTAAGCACATGCACTTGCTGCTCGGGATCGCCGAGGTAACGGTGAAGTTTTTTGCATTCGAGAACGGGTTTGTTGTCGGGTTGAGTCATGTTGATGGGATGGGCGTGGTTTGAGTTAGCCGCTTGTGCCCCGGATGACATCACCAGGCTCAAGTTTGGCTGCCCTTCTCGAAGGGATGATGCTGGCTGTCATGACAAAGATGAACGCGATCAATCCTGCGATAACATAATGCCAGATAGACCAGTCCACCACGAAACTGTCGGTGGAAAAAATTCCGCGGATGCGTATCGGCAATCGGGATGCTACGAGCGTGAGGGTTGCTCCGGTAAGCCATCCAGTGAGGATCCCGACCACAGTCACGATGAATCCCTGCCAGATGAAGATATGCGTCACATCTCTTCGAGAGTATCCGATGGATCGCAGAATGGCGATTTCCCGGGTTTTCTCCATCACGATAATTGCAAGGGTACTGAACATTCCGAGCCCGGAAATAAAGATGATGGATGAAAGACTGATCATGGCCGAGATGCGAATGGCCTGAAATACCTGAAGCCATACTTTTTCGCGTTCCTGCCAAGGGGCAACGATATGCTGGACGACAGACTCCATCAGGAAGCGGTCATCGTCCGCTTTTTCGACATCAAACAGACTAACCTGAATGTAGGTGGTCTGGTGGGGACGTTTGAGAATGCGGCGAGCCTGGTTGATGTCGATGAAGATGCGTTCGCGGTCGATGTCGCGGTATCCGGTTTCGTAAATTCCTGAAACAAGAACCCGGTGCGATTCATCGCCTACAGTGAACAAGATCGAGTCTCCCGGCTCGATCATCATTCGCTCAGCAAGCGCTAGTCCAACGAGCACCCCTCTCGGGTTGCGCTGGAAATCGAGCATGCTCCCGAAAACGATCTGTTCCTCAAGGTCGGACACCAGCATGTGCATGTCCTTTTCAATGCCGAAAAGCTGGGCAGGTTCGGCTTTGAAATTGTTGGAAACGTCAATCGCACCACGCAGTACCTTGGAGGCAGCAAGGACGTTGCTGAACTGGTAAAGGGATTCGATTACCTTATCCGCGTGTTCGACCCCTGGACGATACTTGCGTCCACTTGCGCGTCCGAATTCGAACTGCCGACCGGTCTCCTCCTGTTCGATCTGAATGCTGGTGAGGGTTTCCTGAAACTTGTCCTGAACCCTGACGGCTCCATTCGCTCCGAGCACGGTCTTGATGAACAGTTTTTCAAATCCGGTTGTGTTCGCCTGAGCGACAATGAAGAGCCCCACGCCGAGAACAATCCCGGCCAAGCTCATCAGCATGGATCGCTTTTTGGAGAGGAGGAAGCGGACGGCTATCCTGAAATTGGGAGACATGATGAATGGTCAACGGTAGGGATGGATCTCACTTGGGCGCGTCCGGTGTTGTGGCAGGTGAAGAAGGTTCCATCGCCTGCACTGGATCGCTCCACTCGACACGGACGAGATCTCCGTCGCGGAAGCGGGTGAGTTCTTCCTTGATGATGATATCTCCCTCGCGGATTCCGTCGAGGATCTCGACTTGATTAAGACCGCGGAATCCCGGGGTGACTCTGACAATTTCAACCTTTGAGTTGCGCACCCGCAAAACGTTGTTGCCGATGATCGCCGGACTGGGAATAAGCAACGAATTGGTGCGTTCACCGACAATGATGCTGACTTCGCCGGTGAGTCCGGGCGTGAGCTTGCGGGGCTCAATTTCCACTCCGAGGTAGGTTTTGTAGCGTTGAGTGATGGGGTCCGCCATCGGAAGGATTTGGGTGACCGTTGCGTTGAATATGGAATCAGGGTAGGCAAGGAAACGCACGCTCGCGTCCAATCCTTCTCTTACCTTGTTGAAGTCCTCTTCACTGATTTCAGCCGTGACCAACCGGCGATCATCAATGATCTCGAAGGCAACGGCACCCGCGCTTACCAAGTCTCCCTCACGTGCGAATATGTTGGTCACCACCCCGGATACCGGGCTTCGGATGGTCATTTTCTCAATGTCGAGACGAAGCTGTTTGATCCCGGCATCCTTCATTTTTACGGCGAGTTCTTCATTCAGGTCCTGACGGCGGATGTTCTCGCGAAGCTGTTGAAGGTTGCGTTGGGTGAGCTCGAGATCCCGATCCGGACGAATGCCGCGTTTGACATCGCGTTCCATCTCTTCAAGGTCTTCGAGTGCCTTTTGAAGGGTGTAGGTCGACGGACGTGTGATGGCGAGTGTTCTCTCGTGGTTGTCCTTGTCGATCAGGAGGCGTTCGAGTTGGAGTTGTTGTTCCTCCGTGTCGAGTCGCAGAAGAATTTGGCCTTCCTTCACCTGGTCACCGATCTCCACAGGTGCGTCAATGACTGTTCCGGCTCTTTCGCTGCGCAATTGAAGGAGGTGATACTCACTTACCTCCACTGTTCCCAGAACGATATCCTGTGCGCTTCCGCGTTTAGCCCGCGTGACCACGACCTCGGGAATCGACATCCAGAAAAGGATGAAGCCGAACACGAGAAAGGCGACGATAAGCAGAATCCATTTCCAGAATGCGAAGGAGAGTAGCAGCGCTTTGAGTCTGCTTCCTACCGAGCGGTTCGCCGAAGACTGATTGGAGAATGACGATGACATTGAATAAAGGTGCGATAGACCCGGAGTCCGGGTTGTCAATCAGAGAAAACGTATGAGCGCCGTTTGAGACGCTCATCCCCGCAACAACAAGGATCTGTTAATCCTGAAGACTTGTTTCCTTCGCCAGTTTGACGAGGCGTTTGGTGTCCTTATCCGATGGAGGAGTGAGGATACTCATGACTGGATCCTGATTCATCCAGGTAAGGAATCTAGAGAATGTCAGAATGTAGTCCATTCGTTGATTGGAAATGTTGATTTCCTGGCTGATGCGGTTGAGTTCAGCATGTTTGAAGTCGAGGCTGGATAGGCGCCCCCTCTGGTGTTCGTCCTTTGATTTTTCGTAATCGTTGAGCGCCAGCTTGTATTCATCTTCGGCGAATTGAAGCCTTTCAAACTTGTAGATCAAATCCTCTATTCCCCTTTTCATCTCAAGCTTCAGAGAGAGCAGGAGTTCCCGATGTTCTTCAATTTGTTTGCGACGATTGGCATACGCAGAGTCGAGCAGTCCGCTGGTGTATCCGCCATCTGCGATTGTCCAATTGAATCGAACACCAGCGCTGTAGCGCCAAACGTTTTCGGATTTCCCGTAATCCGGGTCGTTTTTGTTGGTTTCGCGGGTGGACTCCATGTCCATCGACATATTAGCTCCAAGGCCCAAGCTCGGCCTGTTCCCAGCACGGGTAGAGACGATTCCTTCTTCCGCGTTTTGTATGATAAGCTCGGTCTTCTTGACCCTCAGGATATCGGAAAACTGGGAGGTCTCCATGCGTCTGGCTTCATCGACAACACGGTTTTCGAAGGACGGCAGAGCAGGTATGGAGGTCGGAATCCGGCTTTCCTGATAGTCGGGGATTCCAGTGAGTCTTCTGAAGTCTTCGAGCTGGTTGTTGTATTGACGTTTGATGTTTTCAAGGTCTCCCATGAAACGGCGACGTGAAATCACCGAACGCTCGTAGTTTTCTTTGGAGAGTTTTCCTTCTTCGAAACGCAGGGTATCCTGATCCAATCTTGACTGGGCGATCTCGACATTGAGCTCAACTTCCTGCATCCGGATTTTTTGGATGATCAACTGAAAAAAAGCCGTGCGGATCTGTGAAGCGGTATTTTGGAGAGCCAGGGAATAATCGATCTCAGCGATCTTGTATTGGTTGTCGGCCATCCGGTGCCGGGCGGACTTTGCCCCCCATTGGAAAAGCGTGTAACTCAGACCGAGAGAAAGCGCATTCACGCCGAATGAGGTTTCGTCTGCCCATGTGTCTCCAGCCACACCAACCCCCGTGCTGACTGACATGTAGGGATATTGGTTGGTGCGCGATAGCTTCTTGCTGATCTGCGCGTTCAGCAGGTTGTTGTCGAGGTTGTAGAACTGGAATGAATTTTGTTCTGCCTGCAAGTAGATGTTCTTCAGCTCGGGAAAAAGGGATTCCGCTGAAGCATTATAGGTCTGCGCGTTGCATACCGAAGACGCAATCAATACGGAACAAAGAGTAAGGATTCGGGTTTTCATTCAGGTTTCGCTGTGAGATAGAATAGCCAACTGTATGATTAGATCAGGATGGGGTGCTGATGTTCAAAAGCAAAGTCACAAAAGGATTTAAACCTTTTGTCTTAGGGAAATTCAACCCTTTTCTCCGCTGCTATGGGGCGGATAGCCAAAAGAATCGGGTCTTTCAAGCTCCGTAGTGGCAGAGGAGCTCAATTTGTTCCCCGCACCGGCAGGTGATGAGGATTCGGGTAACCTTGCCATCCTGGGTTACGCATTCCACCTGAGGTTGTCCGGGACCCGATATGACCTCAACATGTTTAATATCTTTCGCGGGTAGTCCGGACA
>Ga0209510_1004031_pt1 | contig 13299 bp, 6 predicted proteins | sample BiotimSIPDNA_FD_185749 | JGI IMG/M metagenome (GOLD analysis project Ga0209510, IMG submission 185749) | Anaerobic biogas reactor microbial communites from Washington, USA - Biogas_R1 time_0 SIP DNA (SPAdes) (version 2) | ecosystem: Engineered > Bioreactor > Anaerobic > Unclassified | place... | reverse complement strand
ATCACCCTGGATGATGGACGCACCGGCCAGAATCCGGACCCCGCCATTCATCCCAATGGGCTGACCTTTAATATGTCCAACCTGTTCCGCGGTGGCGGCACGGTGACCAACGCAACCGGTATTCTGGATTTTTACCAGAGCCTTTACCGCTTGCAGCCCACCACTGGAGCAGTGTATGCGGATGCGAACCCTCGCACGGCTGCCCCGGAGATCACCGAAGCTGACGTGAAAGTGGCAAGTTTCAACGTGTTGAATTACTTTGTCACTTTGGATGATGGCGTCAATGATATCTGCGGTCCGGATGGCATCCAGGAATGCCGCGGTGCCGATGATAGCATCGAATTCGACCGCCAGAAAGCAAAAATCCTGGCAGCATTGGACTCCATAGACGCAGATATATTTGGTCTGATGGAGATCGAGAACGATTCGCCCATCAGCGGTAATGACGCTGTCGCGGACCTGGTTGAAGGATTGAACCTGATCAACGGCGATGGCACCTACGCTTATATTGATACTGGTGCGATTGGCGGCGACGCCATCAAACAGGCGATTCTCTACAAACCCGCTGCAGTGACCCCTGTTGGAACTTTTAAACTGCTCACCAGCACGATTGATGCCCGCTTCATTGATACAGCTAACCGCCCCGCTTTGGCACATGTCTTCATGGATAACGAGTCTGGTGTAGAGTTCGTGGTGGCAGTCAACCATCTCAAGTCCAAGGGCTCAGACTGTAATGATTTGGGCGACCCTGACTTGGGCGATGGGGCTGGCAACTGCAACCTGACCCGCAAGGCAGCTGCTGAGGCCCTGGTGGACTGGCTGGCGAATCCAACTTACTTCCCGGATGTCGAGAAAGCTCTGATCATCGGCGATCTGAACTCCTATGACAAGGAAGATCCCATTGATATGATCAAACTGGGTGCGGATGACACCGCTGGTACGGCTGATGATTTCAAGGATATGATCTTTGAAAAACGCGGTGAGAATGCTTATGGCTACGTCTATGACGGACAGATCGGTTACCTGGATCACGCCCTGGCGAACCTGTCTTTGGCTGAGAACATCGCCGATGTAAATTTCTGGCACAACAACGCCGATGAACCGGACCTGATTGACTACGATACTTCTTTCAAAGCTCCCGCACAGGATGCCCTTTACGCTCCGGATGCCTATCGCTCTTCCGACCACGATCCGGTTATCGTCACCCTGGGATTTTTGGGTGTAATCGATGTGGATTTATTACAATCAACCGACCCGCTGACTCTTGAGACCACAGCCACACCAATACCTGGCAGTTTGGCAGACGGCTTCACCATGGTTTTGGATCCGGTGGTTCCCTGGTATTACTTTGACACCGATACAATCACCTCAAACCACCCGCTGGCTGATGGAAGCTATCCATTCTACCTGGAGGGTACGACCCAAGAAATCTTTACCCTCGAGGTGAACGGTTCGGATTACTTCCTGCGTGATACCTATGCTAATGACGGAACACCGCTTCGCGTTCAGGGCAACTTCCCACTGGGTGCTTACACCTATGTTGGTGAGGTCGAAGATACCTTCGGGTTCATCGATGAAGTCTCTCTTACCATCACGTTTGTAGCTCCGCTGGCAGTAACCGAGGTCTCACTGGTTCAATCCATTGACCTGAGCACCTGGACCCCAGTTGAGGGAAACCTGGCTGAAGGTTATGCCATGAACCTCGACACAACCGTTGATTATTACTATCTGGACGCCGAGAGCGTCACGTCCAACCGCCCGCTGGCTGATGGTAGCTATCCCTTCTTCATGACTGCAAACCCCGGCGCTGAGTTCTTTGCCTACTGGGCGGAACGCGGCGTTGTTGAAGGCGCAACTGGCTGGCAGGCTTTAATGTGGCCGATCATCAATGGCGACGCCCCCATGTTCTATCTCAAGGTTGAGGGCGCAAGCTTCACACTGATTGACGGATTGCAAGGGGAACCCAACCCACTGCGTGTCAATGGTAGTTATTACCCTGGTCTCTATGGATTTACTGGTGTAGTTGAAGACCAGTTTGGCTTTAAAGATGATCTTGACGTATCGATACTGTTCAATGACATTCCGCTGGCTGAAGACCAGGCAGTGACCACACCCGAAGAGACTGCCATAGACATTACCTTGAGCGCGATGGATATTTACACAGAAACCATGACTTTCAGCGTGGTCACACCCCCTGCGCATGGTACTTTGAGTGGCACTGCTCCCGCGCTTACTTACATGCCTGCGCTGAATTACGTCGGTCCGGATAGCTTCACCTTCACGGTCAACGATGGCATGGCTGAAAGCTTCGTGGGCACTATCAGTATTACGGTAACTCCGGTCAACGATGATCCAATAGCTGTTGATGACGAGTACGATGTAGATGAAGATGGCGTTCTCACAGTTGCGGTACCTGGTGTGATGGCTAATGACACCGATGTCGACACCGACACGATGGTGGTGGTCTTGCTCACCAACGTCAACCACGGCTCACTGGTCTTGTTGGGCGATGGTTCGTTCACCTATACCCCTGACCCGGATTTCAACGGCGAAGACAGCTTTGAATACCGGTTGATTGCTTATCCTGGCATTCTTGATGCCTGGACAGACGATGCGATCGTCGCCATCACCGTGAATCCGATCAATGACGCCCCTGTGGCTGATGACCAGGACGTAACCACCGCCGAAGACGCCGCCAAGGATATCACCCTAACGGGAAGCGATATTGACGGCGACACGCTGACCTACGCGATTGTTGATGAACCTGCACATGGCGATGTGGTTTTGGCTGGCAGTGTTGCTACTTATACTCCGGATCCTGACTTCAACGGCGAAGACAGCTTTACCTTCACGGCGACCGATGGTACGCTAATCAGTGACATGGCTGTGGTTACCATCACGGTCACCCCGGTCAATGATGCCCCTGTTGCAGTGGAAGATGACTACACCACCGATGAAGACACGGTTCTGACGGTTCTTGTGGGAGAGGGCGTTTTGTCCAACGATTCTGATGTAGATGGCGACGCGCTCACGGCAGTCTTAGTGAGCGATGTAAGTTTTGGCATCTTATCCTTGGATGATGATGGTTCTTTCGTGTACACACCGGATGACAATTACTTCGGCACTGACTACTTCACTTATAAAGCATCTGACGGAGGACCGGTAGGCAATGTCGTCACAGTTACTATTACGATCAAACCCGTTAATGACTGGGTAGTAGCGAACGATGACTTATATGAGACCCCAGCTGGTGTTACACTTGAGGTTTCAGCTCCAGGTGTTCTCACCAACGACGAGCTAATGGACCCAAACGAAAATGTCTCACTGAAAATTTTGGTCCAACCGGCTAATGGTGAATTGGTCATGAATCAAGATGGGTCATTCACCTATGTACCGGATGCTGGCTTCTTTGGTGTGGATACGTTTGAGTATCAACTCAACTCGACCCTAATGCTCCAAGGAGAATTCAGCGACACCGCAATTGTAACTATTAAGGTTACAGCGATGCAGATTTTCCTGCCATTGATCCTCAGATAGTTGATAGACTAATTTTAGAGAACAGCGCCCCGGATCTCCGGGGCGCTGTTCTTTCGTTCGTTTAAGAGTTACCTAATACGAGATACTCCAATACTTCATGTTGAAATATGGTCATTGGCACCATTTTCCAATTCCAGTCGGTAATTTATGAGTAACCGACCTGGCCATATCTGCTTCCATGCTTTTGCATGCTTGTACATATGCAAACTTGTTTTCGGACCTGTATTGATTCCTGAGAACTCATTGAGTATCTTCTGATCATTGATTTAAACATTTGTTATTACAGTCTTATCTACTTGCTCATATCATTGACAAGTTAGTCCGACATGGTACATATACAAAAGAAACCAAGTCCTGACTTTTAATTCTGTGAGCCAATTAATTTTTGCTAATTGGGCAAGGACCATATCCTATTATTGTGGACAACTTATCTTATTCCATTTTTCTACTCTGTTTGGTCGAAAGTTACAATTCTCAAATCTTATTATGGTGATTTGTTGTTGTCGATAATTTCAGGTTGAACCAGATGGCGATCCCAAAGTAGGGTAAAATTTCCGGGAATAAAGAGTATTTTTGGAAATTATTGAAGGTGTGAAATGCGATGCGAATTGTATTACTCGGTCCAGTGCCACCTTGCTGAGGTGGGATCGCGCATTTCACAGAAAAATTAACTGTGAGGCTTGTCCAGGAAGAGCATAGTGTTTTGACGATCTCCTACCGCATATAATAACCAAAAAGGTTTGAGTACGGTCGAAAAGGATCAGGATAGGGTAAAAAAATACCAAATTTGTGGAAAGAAACCCAACTATGAAAGTTTGCTACTTTGGTACTTATCGCGCAGAATACAACAGAAATAAGATCATGATCGCTGCGCTCCGGAGCGCAGGAGTAGATGTGACTATTTGCCACGAAAATCTGTGGCGAAGCATCGAAGACCGTGAAATTGTGACTGCAGGTGGATGGCGAAATCCTGAATTTTTGTGGCGAGTTATCAAAGCTTACACAAAACTGATCATTAAGAGTTTCTCAATTGGCGATTTTGATGTCATGGTTCTCGGCTATCCAGGTCAGTTTGATGTCTTTCTCGCTAGAATTATCTCTTCTCTTAAGAAAAAACCATTAGTTTGGGACGTGTTTATGTCAATCTACCTGGTGGCAAAGGAGAGGGGTTTGGAAGAGTCCCCTCATTCCGCAGTCAATTTCCTCAAGCGAATGGAAAAACGGGGATTAGGAATTCCAAAATTGTTAATCCAGGATACCCTTCAATATGTGGATTGGATCCAGCAAACCCACGGTATCGATCCGGAACGATTTATGATAGTTCCCACTGGAGCGGATGACAATATCTTCAAGCCTACAGAGCAGGTTGAACCGAAGAGATATAAATTTCGTGTCCTATATTACGGGACATTTATTGCCAATCATGGGTTGGATCAAATTTTAGAGGCTGTCAAATTATTGGAATCCAAGAATGACGTCGAGTTCCTATTCATTGGGGAAGGTCCTGAAAAAGCTAGAATTGTTCAAAAGGCAGAAATTAAAAACTTGGAGAATGTCACCTTCATTGGTTGGTGCTCTCAACCTGAACTGGTGGACCAGATCCGAAAATCTGACCTTTGCCTTGGAGCGTTTGGGAACACCCCACAATCTTTAATGACTGTCCAAAACAAGATCTATGAATGCATGGCTTGTGGTAAGGCTGTAATAACGGGAACAAGCCCTGCAGTTCGTTCCCAATTCACTGATGAAGTCGAGCTGAAAATATGCGAACGAACTGGAGAATCAATTGCTGAGACGATCTTGTACCTAAAAGAGAATCCTGACTTACTCGAAAAAATAGGACACAATGCCAGGGAAACCTTTGTAGATCATTTCTCAGTGGCTGCACTTGGAAAAACTTTCCGCAAACATCTGGAAACTCTCCTTTGACGTACTATGGCATAATCAACGAACTATGAGAGCGATCCATAACAATAATTTGGGTAAATCGGTCGCCGTTGTTGGATTTACAGCGGCAATATCCCAATTATTATCAATTGGATACCTGGTGTTCCTTGCTCGATGGATTGGTCCGGAAACTTATGGAATTCATGTTGGTATTTTTAACCTGTGTACCATAAGCATATTTTTTGTCAGTTGGGGGCTCGACACCTGGCTACTGAAAACAACATCCAACGATCAAGTTTCCAGTACGACTGTGTTGAAAAAGGTTTTGCTGCTAAAGTTGGGATTTGGATGTATCTGGGCTGCCGTGATTTTCACAATTGCACCCCTTTTACGACCAGAAATCTTCCTTCGAAACCTGCTCCTGCTAGCCATTACTAGCACTCTGTCTGAATCTCTTACCAATTCAATTTACACCGTCTTACTGACCACAGATCGGTTCAGGCAATCTTCCACAATTTTATTAGGTGGAAGACTCTTCCGTCTGCTTTCATTACTTGGGCTGTCCTTTTTGTCAGTGAGAGATTTAAATACGATCATTACGTCCAGAACTCTGATTGATTTTGGGGTGCTTCTTGTGGCTGGAGGAGTATTCGGCTTGGGATTTGGTGGTTGGCGGTTCGGTTTGAGTTCCCTCAAACAAACCTTTACAGATTCGATAACTTATCACGCTTCTGACTTGGTCAGCATAATTTTCCGACAAGTGGATGTCACCCTGGTAACGTTTATGTCCAGGAGTTTGGTGACGATCAGCAATTATTCACTGATGATCAGTTTTTTCAACATGATCAGTACGATTGTGTTGTCATTGATGAACGTGATAGTACCGTCACTGGCCAGAGAGAAAAACCAACCAGTCGGGACACGCCGGAAAGTGCTACTCAGGGTAATCTTTGGATTCTTGATTCTTGGATTGGTCGGCTTGGCCGCGATTGTCTTATTCGGGCAACAAGCTATCAGCTTAATCTTAGGTGACAAGTATTCCTTAGTTACCGATTTGATCTCAAGAACGGCTATAATTGTGTTAATTAGTTCGCTCAATGTTGGCTTAGTCGCGATCATTATTGCCAACAATCGGCAAAGGCAGCGATTAGTTCCACAGATCGTCTCTCTGGTTTTCAAAGTGGTTGCCAGTCTGCTGGTCTTTCCTCTTTCACAGGTCGAAGGATTGAGGTTTGTCTATATCCTCAGTGAAGTTGTGCTCTCCATTGGTTATTTCATCGTCCTTTCAGGTATCTTTACCGAAATCTCACAGGAAATACCAATTTACCAGGAGACGGGTAAAAAACTTAAAATTGCTTTGCTCACCTTCAACCAGGAAGGTAGAGCCACATACCTTAGGGCTTATCTGCTTGGCAAACAGCTTGCAAAACTGGGTCATGATGTCACGATTTTGGCTGGAAACATCGAAGGAAGAACTATCCAGGAGCGGGAGGAAGAAGGCTTGAAGATTGTGACCTTCCCGCGCTTATTCAAACGGTTCTTCTTGTTTGGTTGGGGACCGGACGAACTTTTCTCCAGATTGTGTTGGGCAAGGCACAAAAACTTTGACCTGGTCCACGCTTTTGAAACCAGGCCGACAAACTTGATCCCAGCCAGGTTGATGCAAAGAAATGGTGCAGCTTTTTTCATCGATTGGGCTGACTGGTTGGGCGAAGGTGGATCTGTTGAGGAGAGGCCGGATGGAATCAGAAAAAGAATCCTCAAGGTCTTTGAGACCTGGTACGAAAACCGGAAATTCTCAAAAAGCGATGGAATCACAGCCATTTGTACACCACTTGTTGCTGAGGCAAAAAGACATGGCTACTTGCGTGAGAAAATATTGTTGCTGCCTAATGGCATGTGTAATCCTTACCTTAGGTCTCTATCAATGGCTCGAGCCCGGGAGGAAATAGGCGTACCCTCGGAGAGTGTGATCATTGGTTACATAGGTTCAGGTTTCAAAAAAGACATGGACCTGATGTATTCGGCCTTCACCTGTGTGCAGGAGAAACTTGAAGATGTGAAACTACTTCACATCGGAAGGTCAAATTACTTTACCCCCCCAAACGAAGGTATTATTTGCACTGGGAATGTGACCGATGAAGAGGCTTCCTTTTATCTGTCAGCATGCGATCTGTTTTGGTTCCCCCTTCAAAAAACGCAGGCAAACCTGGGTCGTCTGCCTCTAAAACTGAGCGATTACATTACAATTGGCAGACCAATTGTCAGCACAGATGTAGGGGACCTGGCAGCTTGGGTCAAAGACTTAAAGGTTGGTCTGGTTGGAGAGGATGATCCGGAAAGCATCTGTGAGATGGTCTTGAGTATAGCTCGATCCTCAGAGTTAAAGGATACAATGAGAGAGAATGCTCGCCAATCAAGCCAAAAACCAGAGCTGAGCTGGAGGAAACGAGCTGAAGAGCTAGAAGATTTTTACTACATGCGAATGATAAAAATTGGAGATAGTGATACTTTTGGAAACGATTACTTGTAGTTGCTGTAATAGTAATGAACTTTACTTTCTCTATGAAGGGAAAGATCGATTGCATAGATTAGATGGAAACTTTGCTTTGTTCACTTGCCACAATTGCGGAGTTGTTACAGTCCGTCCGCGGCTTTCTAACGAGGAAATCCAAAAATACTACCCTTATGATTACATATCTTATCCATGTCCTATCCAAGCAGAGACTTCTAGATTTAAGAGATTCGACAGGCAATTTGGTGTAACAAGACGCAGGAAAAAAATTGAGAAGTACACTAAGAAAACAGAGGGCAAAATACTCGATATTGGATGCGCCACGGGAGTTTTTCTAAAGGAAATGAAGGATCATGGCTGGGAAGCTTATGGAGTTGAGCCGTCCAATTATGCCTCCGAGATTGCATTGAACCAATTGGACCTCAATGTATACAATTGTTACCTTGATGATGTCAATTTTGATGACAATTATTTTGACATTGTCACTCTATGGGATGTCTTTGAACATTTACCAGACCCAGTTAGAACAATGAGAATCATCAGACGAATTCTGAAACCGGATGGTTTCATCGTCATCACCACGCCGAATACAGAATCATGGGAACGAAAGATTTTTAAGCAGTACTGGGCAGGGTGGGATGTTCCGCGTCACTATAACATCTTCTCAGACAAGGCGATTGATCGTTTACTTAAAGATCAGGGAATGCAAATTAACAATCTGATAAGTTTCACTGGAATGATAGGAGCAATTAGGATTTCACTGGATTTCTGGTTGCAGGAGAGACAAATTTCCGATAATGCAATGCAGATTATTAGCAAGGTGTATCATTCTTCGTTCTTTAGATTGCTTCTTTACCCATACATGTTGACATCCTATTTGTTTCACAAAAGTACGAGTATGACAATATTCGCATCAAAAAACCATCCATAGAGAAAATAATCCTTTTTTACTACTCTTCAAGTGTCCCGTAAAACCTGTGTTCGTCAAAATAATCCGAATGAGTTATTGAATCCTCTAAAAAAAAACATAGAATAAGAGTAAATATTCTAATGGAGGATCCAATGTTTAAAAAGTTCTTAGCAGTAATATTTATTTTTGCTTTAGCTTTAGGTGTAGTCGCTACTCCTGCCCAAGCTGCAGTACCAGTTAACTATGAGTCAAGCATCCAGGTACGTAATCTAACTGGAACAGCTGGTACTATCAATTTATCATTCTATGATCTAAGTGGCGCAGTTGTTGGTACACCACTGACTGATGCTATAGCTGCCAATGAAACGAAAAGCTATTATCGCAGCACAATGCCTGTTGATGCAGGTTTCAATGGCTCAGTTGTAATTTCTGCCGATGTGGAAATTGCTGCGATGTCTAACCTCGTTGGACTGGATGCAGCTGCGCAACCTGTAAGTTATGCTGCTTATTCCGGCTTTGATGGAGGAGCTACTTCAGCATATTTACCCACCCTATTTAAAGACAATTATGGCTACAATACCCTCTTCTATGTTCAGAATACAGGGGGTGTAAATACTGCAGTTACTGTCGAATATTCTGACGGCACGACGGCTGACATCGCTGCAATAGCTCCGGGACAATCGGTTATTGTAAATCAGAAAACAGAGACACACACTCCCAAAGTCTTTTCTGCAACATTAACTTCAACCGCAGCCCCAATTGCAGTAACGGTGGTTGAAGAAGGACCAACCCTGTTCTCCTACACTGGCTTCGGCGCTGGCGCAGTTGAACCTCTGATGCCCCTGATCAACCAGAACAACTATGGTTACTTTACTGGTGTCCAAATCATGAACACTGGTGCCGCAGAAACCGTTGTCACAGTGCATTACACTCCATCTTTGGGTGGTACCGCATGCTTTGAGACCCGCACAATTCCAGCTGGTGGTTCCAAGACATTCTCCCAGTTCGTGTTTTACCAGACACAGACCGAAACAGATCCTGCTTTCGACACCGATTGTGTGATGGGCGAGACCTTCATTGGTTCCGCTAAAGTTACCGCGAACTCCGCATCAGAACCTCTAGTGGCTGTTGTCAACCAGCTCCAGCTCGCTCAGGTCAAGGGTGGTGCATATGTGGCTTTTGATCCTGCCCAGGGTGGCGCAACGATCGTCTATCCGCTAATCATGGATCGCAACTATGGATATTTCACCAGCCATAGTATTGTCAATGTCGGAACAACCCAAATTGCTGTTGGAGCCCTGAGCTGCCTCTTCACCGGAACTGACAAGACTGGTCCAGTTAGTAAAACCATCACAAATCCTGTTGCCATCCCAGCTGATGGCAGCTGGACATTGAATCACCAGGACTTACTCGGCGACGGTTTCGTTGGTGGTGCAACATGCACAGGTCCTACCGGAGCATTGCTCGTTGGTACCTCGAACCAATTGGGGATGGGGACCAACTACACCGGCGTTGATACACTTCTGGTTTCCGAAGGCTTCATTGTCAAATAGCCAAAAGAAAACTTAACAAGTTGTTCTGTGGAGGCTGGCGATTGCCAGCCTCTTCTGATATTTTAAACAAATAAGTAGTTATGAAGAATTGGCAGAGGCGTGATGACATAATAGGTAGTCAACCAGTAGGTTATTGTAAAGTTGAAATCCTGACACGATTAAAACTATTAAGTAAAGTAATCTATAGATATTCTGCGAGTATAATAGCAATCAAGGAAATGACAATGAGGAATAACAATAAACAAGTGTTTTTTTTCTTTATCTATTTTTTTTTAATCTCATCCTGTATAGCGGTTAACCCAAGTAATTTACAACCAACTAAAAAAGTCGTTCCAACACCCAAGGAGATTGTGTCAACTCCGATTATCCCGACACCAACTGAAGGCAAGGGGGTTGTGTGTGGCTACCTTCTTAATGAAGAAACAAATCAACCTCCACAAGCCACACTTTTCCTTTCAGTAAATATTGCTGCAGGAAGAGATGATATGCCTGCAATGATGTCATTCTCTTACCAAACTAACCCACGGGCTGAAATAAACGAGGAGGGACGTTTCTGTTTTGAAGAGGTACCCCCGAACATCTATGCCCTGACTTTATGGACACCTCCAGGTAACACAGAATTTATTGAGAACGAGGATGGACAAGATTATCTGTGGATTGAAGTGGAGCCCGGATCTGTCATCGACTTGGGTTACTTATCCCAATAAATTGAGGATAAAATAAATCCCCTATCGCAAGAATCCCCAATTGCCGTGATCATCGTTGGTTGGAACAACTATGATGATACTCTAGAGTGTATTCAATCTATCCTTAACCAGCAACAAATTGGAACAGAGATCTTTTTGGTTGATAACGGTTCTAAAATTGAACCATTGAACAAGCTTGCACTTTTATTTCCCAAAATCAACTACATCTATTCAGAGATCAACCTTGGCTTTGCGGCTGGAACCAATCTTGGGTTGAAAAAAGCGTTATACGCCGGCTTTAACTACTTTTTGATCATTAACAATGATACAAAGGCTGACGTATTAATGCTGTCAGAATTGGTCAAATCCCTTGATGATAGAGAAATAGGATTGGTGGCTCCTCTCATACATTATTACGACACCCCTGAGCAAATATGGTCCAGCGGCGGATCAATGAACAAATTGTTATTAATGCCTCTTGATTCTCATAATAGGAAAAAAGCGATAATCAATCCAACGATAAGAACCTTTCTTTCTGGGTGCTGTTATTTGGTGAAAAGGGAATTGCTGGAACAGGTAGGATTATTTGACGAAAGATTTTTCTTATATTTTGAGGACTTAGATTTTTGCGTCAGGATCAATGAAACTGAATGGAAGATGATAGTGGTTCCAATGGCAAAACTTTTCCACAAGGTCTCACAAAGCAGTGGCGGTCAATTTAGTGAAAACGAACGTTTTCATTATGCGAGGTCTAGTGGCCTCTATTTTAGGAAGCATATGAATAAAAATAATGCTCTTCCAATTATCTTGTTTCGGTTGGGAAACGCATTGAAAACGATAATATTTTTATTTGTGAGTGGTAAATTTAAAGTTATGAAGAGCTATTTAAGCGGTTTGTATCAGGGATGGTTTGCTAAGAGCAACAAATCGGCAATGCAAAAAAATGATTCTATCTAGTTGACAATACCCGGAAGAGAAATGGAATAGATCATCTTATATCCAATGACTTGATCAGAAAGATTGCCGTCAGGATCACTTCCTCCGAGAACAAACAACTCTCCACCGACGACAGCACATTGAGAATCTTTAGATGTTATTGACGCGTTTTCACCGATTTTATTCCAGGTATCAAGTTGAGTATCATAGATGTAATAATAGGAAGAATTGTTGCTATTAACAACTATATATAACTCTCCTAGTAAGTTAAATGAGCATGATAATGAACCAGCTACTGACATGGAGCCGCCTTCTTCCCACGGATCTTCTCCGGTGAGATCTCGGTCTGGATAATAACTAATTAAATCAAGTTTTGAATTGGACATCTCAGCCTGTCCGATAATTACAATTTTATTCCCAATTTGGATTGCATCAACTGAGGTTAGAGGTTTCGGTAATCTGCTTAAGTCAGACCATTCATCTTTTTCTGGATCGTATTTCAAGGCTATATCACTTTGTCTAAAACCATCCCAGCCCCCAAAAAGATACAGATTACCTCCGAAAGTAGCCAAGGCGTAATCGCTAAGTCTTATGGGAAGATTGGATTTTTCTTCCCAACTATTACGCCTTGGATCATACACCTCTAATCTATCCGTAACCTGACCATCTGCAGTCATTCCACCTGGAATATAGATTCTCTCTCCTATTATTCCGGCAGTAACGCTTGCTACTGGAGTAGGTTTCCCTTGAAGAAAGTACCATTTGTTTTCTGTCTGAGAGAATGATTCAACAGCTCCTGTTATACCATCATTAGTATTTCCGCCAATCACAAAAATCTGTGATTCATAGGTGACAGTTGCCATGTCTGATCGAGCAATGTTAAGATTGCTATAAGCAAACCAGCGATCTTCGGCAGAGAAATTAACGGTCAGAGTTCTTCCAGATTCACCAGGTGTATTGTAACGAGTAACCAAAAGAATGGATAAGGTAACTAGTAGTGCGATGAGTAAAACTGCGATAGGGAAGTGGGATTTGCTCAATAGACCAGTCTTCTCATTTAGAAAATTTTCATGCTTAAAATCCTCTTTATTAAACTCCTGACCTCCAGGCGGTAGAGCAAGATTTGCGATACCCTTCTCAATCGCATACAAGGTCGCTTCGGTTCGGGAGGAGACTTCGATTTTCTGAAAGATATTGGAAACGTGAACCTTGACGGTATTAATGCTAATAAATAGTTCTGCCGCGATTTCCTTGTTAGACTTCCCTTCCGCGAGC
>Ga0209510_1004028_pt1 | contig 13309 bp, 5 predicted proteins | sample BiotimSIPDNA_FD_185749 | JGI IMG/M metagenome (GOLD analysis project Ga0209510, IMG submission 185749) | Anaerobic biogas reactor microbial communites from Washington, USA - Biogas_R1 time_0 SIP DNA (SPAdes) (version 2) | ecosystem: Engineered > Bioreactor > Anaerobic > Unclassified | place... | reverse complement strand
GCCGTCAATACAATCTTATCCGTCTTCTCAAAAAGAACAACAAAGTAATGCGTTTTGGTCTTGCACGGCAAAATGAGCTGAATATCTTTCTGTTGGATAAGAATAACAAGGTGTTGCTAGGTTTGGGGCGGTGGATTATTCAAAGGAAGAAGGAGCTGAGAGAAAGTGCCGGTGAGAATGAACTAGAGTGGGTGGAAGATCCTGAGTCAAGGAAGAAAATTCAAGCCTTTCTTAAAAATGGAGCAGGCAAGAAGATATATCAGGAGGATCTGCTGGTTGATGGGAAGTTCTTACGATTCAGACTGATTTCATATCCATCAGAAAACAGTAAAGGAAGACTGCGCTTGCTTATAGTTGAGGATTTGACCCTCAAAAAGCAGTTGATAGATCAGGTTGCTGCTGAGCGAAATCAGGTGTCATTGCTGAGGCAAAGGCTTAGTAATGAAAGCACTATGCTTCGTATTCATCAGGCTAGATTCAGGATGCTGGCAGACAATCTAAACGAGGGTGTAGTAATCAGACAAACTGACCCGACTGGAAAGCCTGGGATTATTGAATATATAAATGATGCTGCAATCAGCTTTTTGGGTCTCAACAAGGAGAAGTTTTCTGCCGATGGATTATGGAACAGGTTTATGCCTGAGAAACCTGAGGAAAAAGAACTGCTTACCGGAAGGAGACCGGATATAAGTAGGCCAACTATTATTGAAGGATTACTGACGTTCCCTGAAGGGCACGTCAGAGTAATTGTAAGGACTGAATATATTAGCTCAGGATCTGCATCTTTTATGATGTACACTATTACAAGACTCTTTACAAGAACCGTGACTTCCTCTGAGGATGATGTCAGGGTATATAATATGCTTGGTGCAGTCAATGCCGGAGTAGTACTTGTAGATAGTAATTACAAGTGTTTTTACTGCAATCCCTCCTTATTTCAGATGCTTGGCAATCGCCGTCCGGTTAGTCTTCCGGCCAGCATAAGTGAAGTCTTGTCAGAGCCGCTGGAAACAGATTTCGAGACCCTGATTGAGGAGGCCTTTAGTGGTGATATCGTGGCATCACCCGACTTTCGTTTCCCGGCCAGAAGCGGGCATTGGTACAGTTTTGTACTTTATCCGGTACGTAATGAGAACGGAGTTGTAGATCATGTGATGGGTATTACTCATGATAATACTCTGCGCAGGGCTTATGAGGAGATGCTTGATCGTGCAAGTAGTCTTGCCGATAGCAGCAACCGACTCAAAACAGGTTTCCTTTCCAACCTGTCACATGAGGTGCGTACTCCAATGAACGGTATTCTAGGTTTTATAGAACTACTGGAGCAGGAAGAACTGACCGAAACTCAGAAATATCACATAGACCTGATCAGACGAAGCGGTGAAAAGCTGTTGTCTATTCTTGATGCCCTTGTTGAGATGGCAAAAATTGAAAATGAACAGGTTACCGTTGAAAAGAAGTGGACTGACATGAGCAGCCTTGTGGAAGAGGTTAATGATTATATGAAACAGAAGATTACCGAGAGTTCCAAAGCCATGGTTGAATCAAGGTGTGATTATGTTCCCGATCATGTACCAACCAGGATATATACTGATGGCAGTAAGCTTGTTCAGGTTCTTAAGCTCTTGATTGATAATGCTGTAAAGTTTACCCAGTGGGGTTATATTGAGTTTGGTATTGAAAGTACAAATGAAAACAGCGGTACAGTTAACCTCTGGATAAAGGACACAGGTGTTGGTATCAGCGATGCATTCAAATACCAGATATTCCAGCCTTTTGTGACCTTCAAGGACTCAGAAAACGTGCTATATGGTGGTCTTGGTGTAGGTTTGAGTATTGCCAGAGGACTTGTAGAATTGCTTGGAGGTCAGATAGAAGTTGAATCGGAAGTTGGAAAGGGAAGCCGTTTCATTGTTACTCTTCCTCTGCAAATGGGTGAAGACAGTAAGGAAAATATTAAGATAGTACATGAAGGCTCTGAAAAGATAATGTTGGTACAATACGGTTTCCATTCAGTTAAGGAGCTTAGCAGAAAGCTTAGAAGCCACAATATTAAGGTTGTACATGCCAATGATGGAGTTTCTGCAATAGAGAAACTATTTGAAGAAAAGGATATTAGCCTGGTGATAACTGATATTAGATTGTCAGACATAGATGCCTTTGAATTGCTGCGTTCGCTAAGGAAAGTCAATCCAAAAGTGCCTGTAATTGCTCAGACATCATATTACCTGCCTGAGGAGAAGATACGATGCATGAATGAAGGTTTTGTCGATTACATAGTCAAACCAATTGATCCATCCGCTGTAGCAAGGATACTTCGCAGACCAGTATTCTCAATCTGATTTGCAACAAGATGCAACAAAGAACTTTGCCCGTTAGGGTCACGATGATAAAGAAAAAGGGGCTCTGCCAAGCCCCTTTTATTGTATTGACACTATCTTGATCAGTGCTTACAAGGTAGGCCTTCTCCATAGGACATAGGACAGCATCACTGCACTGATAAGCCATATTGCCATAATGTTGATTACATTACTTGGCACCAGGTAAGGCCCAAAGCGCTTGGCAGGTGAAAAGAGGTGAGAGCGTCCGAATCTATGATCCGGTATTGAATAGATGGGGGCCATCTTTCTGATAAATTCGGTCTTGCCAACTCTGACCTTCTCAATATTTTGCTCGTCGGTGACTAGTTGAACCACCTTTTTATTTGTTGTATTTCTCAATCTGTTAAACTCGTCGCTACCCATACCAGTTATCAGGTCATCCTTGCGCATCATACAATTGTCGTACACCTCACTGAGTTGGTTACGAACTTCGCTCACCCATTTGTCAAACTCAGCACCATCTATTATTCCGTCATTATACAATGACGAATAGTCCTTGCCAAGAGCATTTCCTATCTGGGTAATACCATTGATTATCAGTTTGAAGTCAGCAGAGTCACGAGTTAGAAAATGTGTTGTACTCCAGTTGTCTCTAAAGAAAGCCTTCTCGATCTCAGGCAGGAGGAAATTCTTCCTGTATGAGCTGTTGTTAAGCTCCATTTCTGCTTCAAAGAAGATATCGGCATATTCAGTATTGGTGTATAGACTAACCAAGATAGCATCGTATGCCCATCGTGATGCCATTACTTCACTGATTAATGGCACATATTTGTCTGATGCAAAAATTGGGTTAATCTTATTGAAGTCAATTACAGCACCAGAAAAAAGGATCTGTGGTATTAGGGCAAATGGTATTGCAGCATAAACAGAGGCTATGGTTTTGAAAAATTGCGACAGAGCAAGCCCCATAATGCAGGAACATACTGCAGAAGACCACATAACTAAAAAGAAATGAAGATTGCCGGATGGCCCCTGCAACACCCATCTGCTTACTACCACATACAGAAACATTTGTATGGCAGACAGCAACATAAGAAAACTCAGTTTTGCAAAAATATAGGCCGGATAGCTGAGGTGCAGAAAGGTCTCCCGCTTGAGGATTTTTCTGTCTTTGATAATCTCACCCGAACCATTCATGATTCCGATAAACAGAGCCACTATAACACTCATAAAGGTGTAAGCCGGGATATTGTCGTTACCATAGAAACTGTAAGAGTCCGAGAATGGAGGTATATACCTTGAGAATAGGCTGAGCAATAGTGCCAGCAAGGGTGAGAGGAAGAGGGCAATAAGGAGGTAGGTGCGGTCTCCAAACTTGGTCTTTCCATTTCGGTTGAAATAAATCAAGTATTGCTTCAGACTCGAAGGTGTATTAATAGGGTAAGGGTGGAGAGGCAGTGGGTTGTCAACAGTCTTTCTCTCTTCTTCCATTGAGAACCTAAGAAACCTGCGATGCCATCTTTCCGGAGTAAATGCCCTTTTATGGCCACTGCGTTCGCTGGTGCTTATCCTGGTAGATTGCACCAGGTGGAAAATATCATCAGGGTTGACATTGCCGCAACTATAGCATTCATTCTCATGCGCATCAGCCAACTTAAGCGATTTCTTGAGGTAGGAGGGGCTTTGCATAGCGGGACCATAATATACGGCATAGCCTCCCTGGTCAAGAAAGAGGAGTTTGTCAAACATCTTGAAAACATCGCTCGAAGGCTGGTGGATGTTGAGAACTACCATATGACCCGAACGGGCATAACTTTTCAGAATCTGCATTATGTTCTCCGAATCAGCCGACGACAATCCTGAAGTAGGCTCATCAAGCAATAATATTCCGGGTTCCCTGATAAGTTCTATTGCAATATTTAGTCGTTTCCTTTGTCCACCGCTGATTATGCGGGACATGGCACTGCCCACCCTGAGGTTACGAATACTCATAAGGTCAAGGTCCTTTAGCACCTTTTCAACCTTCCGGGTCTTCTCCTCACTGCTCAGGTTACGATACGACAAACCTACTATGTAGTACAGGTTGTCAAAGGCTGTGAGTTCCTCTATCAGAGCATCCTCCTGGGGCACGTAGCCAATATATCCTTTTACCTTGTCGGGATTATCGAAGACGTTGACTCCGTTGAGGGTTACCTCTCCTTCGTATGGCTTACGTACTCCTGTCAGCATACCCATAAGAGTTGTCTTACCCGTACCACTTCCCCCCATTATTGCAGTAATCTCACCCGAATAGCATCTGAAGCTCATGGGACGGATCCCAAAGGTTCCGTTGCTGAACTGATAGCTGATGTTATCTGCATGCAATACAAGGGGCTGACTGTCGTCATGAGGCGTCAGAGCCTTTTCAATATCATTGTAGTATATATTGATCTCCTCATCACAGCGTATCACTGCGCCTTTGGGCAGAACGTATGAGCGTTTCTTGTACAGCTGCCTTTCGTTTATCTCAAACGAGGCTTCCCCACTGACCTTGAATAATATTGTATCAGTGGAATGTATCCTCAAAAAGATAAGCTGTCCTCCCAGGTTAGGCCTTATCAGAATAGAAACACCAGGAATGCTGAGTGCAGCATTGTCTGTAATGACAAGCATTGAATTAGCATCACTTACACTCTGGAAATTATCACTTCCGAAAGCTACGGCATCCCTGAAGTCGGTTTCAGATACCTCAAGCTTCTCAGCAATCTTCTCAATAAGTCTGAAAGAGTTGTTGTAATCCCTTATAAAACCTGCTCCTGCAACATAGGGTATGTAATCAATAAGATACAAAAGCACATACATCCTGTGGCTAATAGGGAGCTCTCTGCTAAGTATGTAGCAGTGGGCTTCAAGTTCTGATCTGAAAAACTTCTCAAAGGAAGCAGTGTCACTACTGTTTTTCCTGTCTATGTATTCGCGGATCCTGGTCTGACAGACGTCGAGCTGGCGCTCAACAGTAGGGCGACTAAACGAAGTGGTAAGATAAACCTCAAGAATATTGCTGATGAGGCTAAAGCCCTTACCTGGCTTGAATACTGCAACAAGTGCAAATAACGAAACTATCGAATCAAGTGCCTTTTCCTTCATGCTGCCGGAGTTAATTCCTTTTTCATCCTCAGTTTCTTAATCACATTATCTACTGCTCACTGGGATCATTACCCACATGTAGGCTAATCCCTGCTTTCCTTCTCACCTCAAATATCCGGTCGGGCAATATACCCTCTGCTATCTCTTCGGGGCGATTGGATACAAACAAGCCCAACTTTGCAGAGGGACTAAGCCCATAGTCCAGGTCATCATACGGAGAGTTGATAGGTAAACCTAAGTTGACAGGTGGCTCCCAGGTTACCAGACTGCCTTCCGCACTAAAAATATCATAACCACCAAAGCCGGGTAGATTATTGGAGCTGAAAAACAGTCGCCCGGTACCTATATCATAAAAGGGCGCCAACTCATCCCCCTCAGTATTTATAAACACTCCCGCATTCTGGGGCTTCTGGAATTCATTCTTTGCGATATCGCAGACAGCAAACCAGATATCCATCCCGCCAGCACCTCCCGGACGGTCTGATACGAAATATAGCACCTCAAGGTTAGAGTCAAATAACTTACCCACCGTCGGCTGGGTTGATGTATAGCGTGGATGATTGACATTTCTGTCAAGTGCCTGAGGCTCACTCCATCCATCTTCTCCCAGTCTGGATACATAAATATGACAAACACGCTTACCATCTGGGTTTATAAAACATCGGGAAAAATAAAAGCGCCTGCCATCAGGTGAAAATGCGCCCTTTCCACTGTCATAGCCGTCTCCATTGACAAAGGGTGAGCCTACGTCAGACTCCGGCTCACTGAGCCACTGACCATCCCGCCATGTTGCCTTATAGTATTTGCGTGCTGCCACATATGATTCTCCAAGAGCTATGCGCTCGGGAGCTTCGTCATTCACTGACACATATACAAAGGCAGTGTCACCCATAATTACTGGAGCATGGTTCATCCTGCCCTGGTTGACAGCATCGCTCAGAGCCTTAACCTCAAGATCCGGTTCCCGTCCTATTGAGTCAATATACGTAAGAGCCATACGGCAACCCTCTATCTCATTTTCGATGCGCCTGCGGTTGATATTTCTGTCTGCTATTCTTTTGTGCCTTGATTTTGTCATCTCGAAGTGACCAAGGGCCGCTTCATAGTTGCCATCCATCTTGAGCAGCATAGCTAAGTAAAACTGAGCCTCAAAGCTCTTGCGCGGAGCCTTCTTATACAGTTCACTGTACACTCTCTCGGCCTTATCGTATTGTCTGGATACCATCAGGTTTCTTCCAAGCATAAGCCCCACCTCGTCTGAAGGTTTTCTGCGATATAATTCCTCAAGATATATGCTGGCCTGCCATGGGTCACCCAGTCGTATCGCACTCTTGGCAAGGCCCTTAACCTGCCAGTTTTTCATGTTACGCATGGAGTTATCTTTCTGGCCTGAAGCAGGAACCAAAACTACAAGCAACAATACAATACTTAATATCTTTCCCATTGTATAGTCTTTTGAGTTATCTCTGTGGAGGGCAGCTTGTAAGTCACACTGATTTCAAATCCCGATCCTGCTATACTGTTGCCTCTTGACTTCGAAATATCAGTATCATAGGCCAACATCATATTCCAGTACTGCCAGTTACATCCTGCTGAGAATACAAGTCCGCGCGACCTGCTGACAGTAGCATTTCTGACGTGAACCCCTGCAATCACACTATTGTATTGATTTAGCCATTCATTTAGGTTGTATCCCAGATTCAAACCTGCAAGTGAGGTGTTGTTGCTGCCCATCTGCATATAGACTACTGCCGGAACCACAAAGAGAGTACTGGTCAGACCCAGATCACCCTTGACATGAAACACATGTTTTACCGGTAGTTTTTCGTCAAGTCCGAAAAAGGACTCAACGGGACGATTGATCTGTTGCATGGAATAACCCCCACTAAACACCCCGGTTGGGATAGTCTGGGAGTATAGCAAACCAATACCTGCATCCAGGTAGTTGGTGCTGCTCTTCTCAAGATTTTCGCCAGTGCCCAGACGGGGGTCAAAGCCCCCTGTGTCACGGTTGTATTGATCTGGAAAACTCAGTTTGTTAAGGTCTATCTGCCTGTGAACCCAGGCCACCTGCAAGCCCGCATGCAGGCGGGCTCTGTGAGATATATTCAAGCCGTGAGCCAGAGAGAGGTTGATCCTCTCTGTTGGCATTGCTTTCCCGGCAGTATTGTCATGACTGTAGTACAAACCTCCATCCAGCCTTTCTTCCATGACATAAAAGGGCATTTCAAAACTAAAATAAGCGGTCTGATAATCACCGCTCATATTATATCCCTGGTTACGGAAGATTCCCACGGCTCTCAAGTCGCCGTCAAAACGTCCGGTATTAGCCGGACTTAGAGTAAGGTGTGCCGAATATGCCTGCGAGAAATGAATACCCTGTGCATTAAGGGTTCCGGTAACAGCTGAAAGAAGCACGATAGCGGACAACAAATTACGTCCCAGGTTCATAACAGAGTAGATTATAACGGATTCAAAATAGCGAAAATGTTTGTTCTTTGCAATCACTTCCATATATTGCAGTGAATTTTGTTACTCAGCTACAAAGGAAAACCTAAAATTACTAAGCTGTATGCGGACGGCCTTAAGATATTTCCTAGTTCTCTCCTTGATCCAGTTTTGCTTCTCAGCCTCTGTCATAGCGCAGATTACAGCCGATTTCAATGCCGATGTGAATTCCGGATGCGCTCCGCTGGAAGTACACTTTACAAATCTGTCGTCTGCTGGTCCCGGATATTCCTATAGGTGGGATCTTGGCAACGGGACTATATCAGACGCTGTTAATCCACAGACTATCTATCTCGATGAGGGTGTCTATGCTGTGTCACTTACCGTGACATACGGTGAAGACTCTGAAACTGTTGTCAAAGAGGCCTTTATCACTGTGCATCAGCAACCATCAGTATCCTTTGGTCTTGAAGGCGCGGAAATCGGTTGTGTACCCTTTGCGGTGCAACTTAATAATATGACTATCGACCCGGAGGGAGGTGCTCTCAGCTATACATGGAGCTTTGGTGACGGAACAAGATCCTCAGAGGTCAATCCTGACCATACTTACCTGATAGCGGGACTGTTTGATGTTACACTGGTTGCAGAAAACGAATTCGGCTGTGTTTCAACAGCTACTGTTCCGGGTCTTGTTAATGCCGTAAAACCACAGGCCTCCTTTGGCGTAGATGCTTCATACTCTTGTGATGGAATTCTTGAGGTTGGTTTTACAAATACATCAAATGCCCGTCCCGGCTTCACATCATCATGGAATTTCGGGGATGGTTCAGGCTCTACCGAGCCTGAACCAAGCCATCTGTATGAGGCCGTAGGTAATTATTCGGTAACCCTCACAGTAACCGATGATATTGGCTGCCAGGCTTCGGTTACAAGGGCAAACCTAATTCAGGTCACCAAGACCAGGGCCTCTTTCACTACACCCAAAACAGTAATATGTCCAGGGGAGAATATCCGCTTTACAAATACAAGCACAAGTGCAGATACTTATCGTTGGCGCTTTGGAGATGGTACTACTTCAACGGCAGTATCCCCGCAAAAGAACTTCAGGGATCCGGGTGAATATGAGGTGTGGCTTATTGCAGGCAATGGAACCTGTACTGACAGTGTCAGACAGGTTATCACAGTCGAACATGTAGAGGCTCTTTTTGATGTGGGGGAAGATTTTTATTGTGAACTGCCTGCTGTTGTCAAATATATCAACCAGTCGGTTGGTGCTGATTTTTATGAGTGGCGCTTTGGCAGCGGTACTGTGTCAACTCAGGCTTCTCCGGTACAGACCATTGGTGAGGGCTTCCCATTCAGTGATGGTAATGTAGTCTTTTCAGATACCCTTGTAGTTTACAGCTCTAGTGGCTGTTCGGATACCTATGTCAAGCAGAATGCTGTCACCATCAACATGCCCAAGGTGGCAATGACTCCTGCAGGATCTGCTGCTCAGTTGTCAGGATGCGTCCCAATGAATATCACCTTCAGTGACAAATCGACTTATAATACTACTGAGGATGCAATAGTCTCAAGAATGTGGAGTGTTAACGGTGGCCCATGGCAGGAGGGTAGCAGCATTAATGTCAATGTGGTTGAAGCCGCAAAGGTTCCGGTGGTGCTGAGAGTTATTACCGAGAAGGGTTGCGAACATACTAATGTGGAGTATATAAATGCTGGGGATAAGGTCAATGTGGACTTCAACAGGGTTGGCAACTATGAGCGTTGTGCCTCTGAGACCGTTATGTTTGAGATTACCTCACCTGAGCCGGCCTTGAGAACAAGTGAGGTTTGGGACTATGGTGACGAAACTAAGCCTCCGTTTCCTGTGCCTTTCCACAACTACGAGAAGACAGGGGTGATGAACGTTTCGCTAACCATTTTTAATAATGGCTGTCCAACCAAGGTGACCAAGAACAACCTGCTCAGGATACTTGGACCCCTTGCTACCATGGAGGGTAAGTCCGACTGTAACGACCCGATGCTTTATAACTTCACAGCAACAGTAGAAGAAGCAAGCTCATACCAGTGGGACTTTGGCGATGGTAGTCCGCTGGTGACAAATACTCTTACCCCTTCGCATCGCTATACTAGTTCCGGTACCTATGTAGTGCGCTTTACTGCATTCAATAATAATACAGGCTGTCAGTTTTCCGTCGTAAAGGAAGTCTATGCCCGACAACTTAATGCTGACTTCAGCCTAAATGCAGCCTACCTGTGTCATGGAGAGACCCGTACATTAAATGGTGCATCATCCGTTGATAACTCTCCTTTCTCTGTGGGCAATCAGACAGTGAGGTATCTGTGGTTGTTTGAAACCGAAGGAAAGACAGAGGGAACAATGGGTGACCTCGTTCACAGATTTGAAACCCCCGGACTCAATAAGGTATCACTTGTTGTACAGGATGCCAACGGATGCCGTGATACTCTGAGCAGAACAATTAATGTGTTCCAACCTGAACCGGACTTCTCAGTCAATTACGAACTTGGCTGTATGCCTGTTACCTTCAGTTTTACTGATCAGAGCAAATCTGAAGCCCCTCTGACTTCATGGTCGTGGAACTTTGGCGACGGAGCTACTGCTACAACCCAGAACCCATCACACGACTACACTACTTACCAGACCTTCGACGTATCTCTCAAGGTTACCGACAGCTATGGCTGTAGTAATACTGTATTAAAAAAGAATGCAGTAAGAGTTATCAGACCTGATGCGTCATTTGTAGCGTCAAAAACCGGACTTTGCATTGGGGATACAATAAGTGTTCGCGATAATTCTGAAAGCAGGATAGTTCAATATCTATGGGAATTAAGTGATGGTCGCAGCTTTACGGATTCTGTTCCAACAATAAATTTTGCAAATGCCGGTTTGTATTCGCTCAGCCTGTTTATTAAAGATGACCACGGTTGTGAGGAAACAGCTTTTGTAGAAAACTTCTTCAGCGTACAGGAACCTCCGGTAGCCGACTTTACGGCCGATATAACAGAGTCCAACTGTTACCCGTTGGTGGTGCAGTTTCAGGATCTGTCCCAAACTCCCAATCCCGGTTCATGGACCTGGGTCTTTGGTGAGAATGAAAATAGATCAGAAGTGCAGAATCCTTTCTTTATTTACAACAGACCCGGTTTACATGATGTGACACTAATTAGCAGGACTAGCAATGGCTGTGCCGATACCATAGTCAAAAAGGAGTATGTCCATGTGGGCGGACCCTATGCTGAGATTGACGTTGCCGATGCAGTGTGTCGCGGACAAGAGGTGGTGTTTAGGGCAATCAAACTGCAAAACGTGCATGATATAAGCTGGAGCTTTGGTGATGGTTACTCTGATGCGGGTACCACAGAGACCGCACATACCTACACCCGTTCAGATGTATACAAACCGGTGTTATTCCTGCGGTCAGACGATAAGAATACATGTAATAAGGCCATCGTCGGAAATGTTGTAGTTCACGATCTTCAGGCAACCTTTGCCTTTGATGGAGGTATTGACAGTGGTTGCGTACCTTTCACCCCGCCCTTAATCAACAACACCCTGAATGCAGACAGCTATACCTGGCTGCAAGGTAATGGAGGCAGTTCCCTGGAAGCACTGCCGCAGTTGACATACAATCAGGCCGGCTCATACACACTCACTTTGTTTGCGCATTATACACCACTGGGTTGTGTTGACAGTGCAAAGGCCGCAGTCACGGTATTCCCCTTACCGGAAATAGATACAAGTCCCGACACCTTAATCTGCCTTGGTGATCAGTTGGTACTGAGAGCTGACGGTGGAATAGAATACCTGTGGAGCCCCGCCTTATCTCTGGATAATGCGGCAGCTGCCACGACTGTTGCAAGGCCTGTTTTCGACACTGACTATACTGTCACAGTAACCGATCACAACAGTTGTGTCGATTCCGCCAAGGTCGTAGTCCTCGTTCAGCAACATCCTGTTGTCTGGTTAAGTGATACCACCTTGATAATAGGAGAGGAGTTGTATATGGATCTGAGTGACCCTGAAATTGGAAAGTACCAGTGGAGTCCGGCAGATAATATCTCCTGTAGTACATGTCCCGATCCTGTATTTAAGGCAATGGAAACTACAGCTTATTCTGTAGCGGTGACCGATGTCAATGAATGCTTCACACTAAGTTATCCTTTCAATCTGACAGTTGAGAAGAAGTACTCTGTTGACGTTCCGCTGGCCTTTACACCTAATGGCGACGGAATCAATGACAAGGTCTTTGTGAAAGGATGGGGACTCAGGGAACTGGTAATGTTCAGGATATTCAACCGATTTGGACAGGTGGTATATGAGTCTACTGACATTAAAGAGGGATGGGACGGAGTATATGATGGAGTACCCCAGCCTGTTGAGACCTATACTTATATAGTAAGGGTTAGAACTGAGGCTGATGAAGTACTTGAAAAGAGTGGTACTCTAAGGTTGATAAGATAGAAGCTTTTATTCGTCAAAACCAAGCATAGCAAGGCTGGAACGGCTGTAAATGTCGAGCAATTCCATTACCCGCTCCCTTTTAATGCAGCCTGAGATAAAGCTGAACTCTGAAGCAAACTTGACAATCTCACTTGCCAGGTAGTCCCTTATTTTGATTTCAAGATCATAGCTTCCACCGACATAAATTTCACGCTCGATATGTTTGCCGAGCAGGGTCTTTAATTCACCCGGACTTAGATCCAGGTGTTCGTTGATCTCTGCGATGGAACGTCTGAAATCTTCACTGTTGAAGAGTATGAATGCCAGAGCAAGACGACGTCTGATTGGCAGGTCGTACAGATATTTTTCAATATTCTTGTTAAGCTGAAGTCTGAGATCATCAGGCATCTTTCCATGGCGCGCCAGAGCAGCACAGATCTCAATAAATAGTCGATTGATACCTTTTTCGGTACCTTCACTTCCCAGAATAAGCCACTTTAAGAAATTTCCTTTTACTATAAAGCCAAACTCGACCATCGCATGGTTCACATCATTTGTGATGTGCAATCGATTATCGACATCTAGCATTCTGTCTGGGCTGACTAATTTTAATTGATTCATTAAGGGGATATTGGGCTGTCAGAACTATAGAGTACCAATGGTACAGGGTCAAACAACATTTCCCGTTCTCACTTCCCACCATGACAAATCCAAAAGTATAAAAAAATCCATCACTTTGTTCCGGACCGAAGAATCTACCCTTAAAGTCGGAAAGTTTTATTTTTTAGATATCCATTGAAAATCAATGCGGTAGGGTCTGTTAACTATTTATAACATTTTATTTACATCTGATCACGAAGTCAAAAAGTGTAAACTATAGAGCTGTTTAAGGTATGGGAATATACGTTTGTCAAAATCCCCATTTTTTTTTGTGTGTAGAGTAACAATA
>Ga0209510_1004022_pt1 | contig 13317 bp, 13 predicted proteins | sample BiotimSIPDNA_FD_185749 | JGI IMG/M metagenome (GOLD analysis project Ga0209510, IMG submission 185749) | Anaerobic biogas reactor microbial communites from Washington, USA - Biogas_R1 time_0 SIP DNA (SPAdes) (version 2) | ecosystem: Engineered > Bioreactor > Anaerobic > Unclassified | place... | reverse complement strand
TCAAGCCGATAAATGAATCGGGGGCTGTAGCAAAACAGCCTGAAAAAAAGCAGAGACGAAGTGACCTGCGAATGCAGACACTTCGTCTCTGTTTTGGTATACTTAATTTGTGAAAAAGAAATATAACCATCAGAATTATGGCACAGGAAAACGAAATATTCAACTAAAAATAGACGAGGTTTTTGCCGAAAAGGAAATTCCGGCGAACGACAGTGTGCGGCTCTTAGATGAAATAATGGAGGAGATGGATTACACCCCGCTAATGAGAGCATACAAACGCACAGGCCGAGGCCCGGCAACGAACCCCGTCACGCTGCTGAAGATACTGGTATATGCCATAATGCAAGGAATCTTCTCCAGCCGCGCCATCGCCTTGGCCTGCACAAGGGATATCAATTTCATCTGGCTGCTGAACGGCGAAAAAGCACCCAACCACAGCGAGATAGCGCGCTTTCGAAGCAAGCGGCTGACTGAATGCTGCGAGGAACTCTTCTATCAGTTGGTAGAAAAATTAGCTGTTATGGGCGAAATCAAATACGAGCACCTTTTTGTGGATGGGACGAAGATCGAGGCGAACGCGAACAAGTACAGTTTCGTGTGGAAGAGAAGTACGACGAAATACGAAACCCGATTATATGGGAAGCTTGCAAAGCTGCTACCGGAGTTGAGCTCGAGATATGGCATTCTGGCAGACACGCCGGAAGAAATGCTCCATGAGCTTGAAGGCCGGGTAACGACACCGTTTGTATACGGCAGAGGAAAGAGAAAAAGCGAACTGCAAAGGGACATCGAGCTTTTACAGGGGTTACTTGGCCGGAAGACAAAGTACGCTGGATATCAGGAGACCTTCAACGGGCGAAACAGCTTCTCAAAGACCGATCCGGACGCGACGTTTATGCATATGAAAGACGACCACATGCGCAACGCGCAGTTGAAGCCGGGGTACAATATCCAGCTTGGGGTGGAGGGTGAATATATCACCGGTGTACTCGTATCAAGCGAACGCAGCGATCAGCTTGCTCTCATCCCGCTTCTGGATAACATGGAGGCACGGTTGGGTACAGCTTATGTGGATGTAACGGCGGACGCGGGCTACGAGAGCGAGGAAAACTACACATATTTCGAGGGCAAAGCCACCGAATGCTACATTAAGCCACAGAATTACGAGCGGTCCAAAACGAAGAAATACAAGAGCAACATGGCGCTGAGAGAGAACATGCCGTACGATGCTGAACTGGACGAGTATACGTGTCAGGCCGGTAAAAAGCTCAGGGCGGTTTATACAGGCAAACGGAAAAGCAAATCCGGGTTCGAAGCAGAAATCACCTACTACGAGTGCGAGAGCTGTACAGACTGCCCCCACAAAAAGAAATGTACCCGGTCAAAGGATAACCGGACACTTCAGGTTTCGAAGAAATTCATTGTACAGCGTTCTCAATCCCTGGAGCGCATCACCAGCGAGAAGGGTATCCTGCTTCGGATGAACCGCTCTATTCAGGCTGAGGGAGCTTTTGGAGTCATCAAGCAGGATTACGGTTTTCGCCAGTTCCTTCTTCGCGGCAACAGGAAAGTTTTGACAGAGTTCCTCCTGGTGGCGATGGGTTACAACATCAACAAACTCCATAGCAAGATTCAACGAAATCGTACCGGACGGCAGCTATTCGAAAAACTTACGGCTTAACGTCTACAAAAACTGAATATCTTTCCACATGAAGGCGGGTTTAGGTGCTGGCCTTACGGTTTTCGTCTCCTGTTTTCCACAATAGACTTCAATTCCTCCTGTGACGAGGAGCTTTTGGGCATATTTTAAGGGCTGTAGCAATTTTTCATTTTGCTACAGCCCCTCTGCGAAGTATAATTTCCATTGTAAACCAACCGAGTTTAAGCCAACATAATCATCGGCGAGCCCAACGAAGTGGGTCGCGGTTGAAAAGGAGGAGCAAGGGAGCGGGCGGATGGCGTCATTTTTTCGTTAGAATAAAATGGCGTCGGAGCAAAGCGGACTTTGCTCCGACGCCGTGGTGCCGGTGACCGGACTTGAACCGGTACGGGATTGCTCCCGGGGGATTTTAAGTCCCATGCGTCTGCCGATTCCGCCACACCGGCTTATCGACGCAGCAAGTATAGCATTCAGTCATTAGGTTGTCAATCGATCAAAAAGGGTTGTGAATTGAATAATAATATTGTATAATCAACAAGTCTATTAAGTCACAGGCACTTCGACTTGTTCCAATCAGGAAAGGGCGGAACTTATATGGTTAAAACAACTACCGACAAGGGCTATATCCGCATCTCGAACGACGCTATCACCGCGCTTGTCGGAGCAGCTGCCATAAACTGCTTCGGTGTTCGCGGCATGGCTTTGCGAAGCGTGAGCGACGGTCTTGTTCATCTGCTAAAGCGCGAGGTAATGGGGAAGGGCGTTCGCGTCCACTACCTGGACGACAGCACTATCTCCATAGAGCTTCATATAATAGTCAAGACCGGAGTCAATATACCCGCGATATGCAGCTCGATAATCAGCGAGGTTCGATATAAAGTGGCAACGGACACCGGTGCTGAAATTGCCGGTGTAGACGTGTATGTCGATTCGATAATGCCCGACTAAAAGGAATTCGCGCGGGGCGCGCTATCCTATGCAACCTAGAGAGGTATAAAATGAGAGAAACCATTGACGGCGCGTTGTTCAAGGACATGTTTACGGCCGGAGCCCTTATAGTAGAGGAAAACAGACAGGCGATCAACGAACTGAACGTGTTCCCGGTTCCCGACGGAGATACGGGCACAAATATGAGTCTGACGATGGACAACGCGAGGTCCGCGCTGTCGGCTATTGAACCATCCGGTATAGGTGAAGCTGCGGACATAACCGCTAACGCTCTGCTGCGGGGAGCCAGGGGTAACTCCGGAGTAATTCTGTCTTTGCTTTTCCGGGGATTTGCCCGGGCGGTTAAGGATAAAAAGACAGCCGACTCGAAAGAATTCTCGGCCGCGCTGACGGAAGGCGTGGCAGCAGCGTACAAGGCGGTAATGAAGCCCTCAGAGGGCACCATACTGACTGTATCGCGCATAGCGGCCGCGGCTGCGTGTGAGGCGGCGGAGAATGGCCTGGACATAGAAGGAACACTTAAAGCCGCGATAGACGCGGGGTATATCGCGCTCGCCGAAACGGTTGAGCAAAACCCCGTTTTAAAAAAAGCAGGAGTTATAGACGCCGGGGGCAAGGGTTATATGCTGATGTTGGACGCGATGCTGTCTTCCGTAAAGGGGGAAGCTCAGGCCTGGCCGGTAGTGGGAGCCCGCAGCCCGGAAACGCGCGAGAAAGCGGTGTTCAGCGATTTTGAAACCGAGGATATCAACTTTATTTACTGCACCGAGTTTATAATAAGCCGCAGCAATAAAAAGGATCCCCAACTGTTATCGGAGTTTCTCGGCGGCATCGGCGACAGCGTCGTCGTAGTTGACGACGATGAGCTCATTAAAGTGCACGTACACAATAACTGCCCCGGTGAGGTATTAACCGAGGCGCTTACCTACGGAAGTCTGCTGACGGTGAAAATCGAGAATATGCGTGAGCAGCATACCGAGAACTTGAGCCGGGAAAAACATTCCTCAACTTCGTCCGTGACGACCGAGCCCGCCGCGGAAAAAGACACGGCTGTTGTAGCCATATGCGCGGGCGAGGGCCTCGCTCAGCTTTTCCGCGAGCTGGGGGCGGACTTTATAATCTCCGGCGGACAGACGATGAACCCAAGCACCGAGGATATCCTTGAGGGTATAGTAAAAGCGGGAGCGCGAACGGTTTTCGTGCTTCCAAACAACAAGAATATAATTCTCGCCGCGGAGCAGTGCAGGGCTCTAACCGACAGGAACGTAATCGTTATCCCCACCACCACCGTCCCGCAGGGTATTTCCGCTATGATGGTTATGGACATGGGCGCCTCCGATGAGGAAAACAGCGCTTCCATGACCGAAGCGGCGGCCGCGGTGCGCACGGTTTCCGTGACGTACGCGGCAAGGGATTCGGTGTTTGACGGAACCGAGATAAGCGAAGGCGACTATATCGCGCTCTGCGACGGAAAACTGATGGGCACGGAACTCGAACTTGAAGCTCTTATACCTAAAATATCCGAAGCGCTGCTGGAACAGTCCCCGTCCTGCGTTACGGTGTTCTACGGCAGCGATGTTAACGCCGGGGAGGCTGAGGCGTTTTCTTCGGCTCTGGGTGAGCTTATGCATGATGTCGATCTGGTTTTGCTCGATGGCGGACAACCGGTATACTACTATCTGATTTCAGCCGAATGATTTTCTTCCGGCGAACTCTTTTATGAACTCAAGGGACCAAAATGCAGAAGGGGATGAACATCACCCCTTCTGTATTGCTGCATAGCCGGTTGAGCCGCGCGAGTATAGTGCCCTATTTCGCATACACAAGACTCCCTCATGAGCGGGAGCCCGGGTGCGCAGGATAATGTAAGCGCTTTACTTGCAATAGCTTATCTCCGGTGGTATACTTGGGAAAACATGAAAAACCATGTATTGGTAAAAGCCGGACTCCCATTCGAGGCGATCAGGCTGCGCCGCGGAGTAATGAAGGCTATTTATTGCGGGTCTGACATATGATGAAATCGGGAATACGCGGCGGGTTTTTCCCGCGCCTAACGGAGGCCTTAAAATGGACGACAAGGTAAAAGAATTATTAGAAAAGCTCAGAACCGGCGCGGTAAACGTCGGCGCCGCCGCCGGAAGCACGCTTCGCGAAGCGAGCGCCCGGGCGGGGGAGACTATAGAGATAACAAAGCTGAATATGAAGATTTTCGACCTCAACAGCGAGATAAATCAGAATATGCGCAAGCTCGGTGAAATAATGTATGCCACGCACTCGGGCGGGGTCGTAAACGAAACCGAGCTGGATGCCCTTTTATGCGATGTGGACGACAAAAGATCGGAAATAAAGCAGTATCGCGAGCGTATTAGAGACATGAAGAAGACGACCGTATGCCCGATGTGCGGCGCTTCCTGCTCACGCGGCGACAGATTTTGCCGTAAATGCGGCGCAGATATCGGCTGATATCAGCGGAGGAGCGAATAATTGAAAGAAACCCCTAATAAAAAACAGAGCTTCATTCAGGGTGCCGCGATGCTGGCCGCCACCGTGGCGGTGGTTAAGATTGTCGGAGCCATATATAAAATACCGCTCTACAACATACTCGGAGATGAGGGCACGGCTCACTTCACGATTGCCTACAGCATTTTTTCGGTACTGCTGACTTTATCCACGGCGGGGCTTCCCGTTGCGCTCTCCCGCATGGTGGCCGCGGCGAACGCGAAGGGCAGGCATATGCAGGTAAAAAGGATATTTCGCGTCGCGCTGGCCGCCTTTTTTGTGCTGGGAGCCATCGGTACGCTGATTATGCTTTTATTTCCGCAAAGACTTGCCGCGGCTATGGACAATGTCGAAGCCGCCAGGAGCATCCTGGCCCTTTCGCCTGCCGTCGTGCTGGTCTGCCTTATGTCCGCGTACAGAGGTTATACCCAGGGCTTGTCGGACATGGTGCCGACATCGGTATCACAGATTATCGAGGTGCTCTGCAAGCTGGTTTTCGGCCTGTCGCTTGCCTGGCTGTTTTTAAAGAAAGGCTACGGCCTGCCGACAGCTTCCGCCGGCGCTATAATCGGCGTTACAATAGGAGAGCTTATCGGACTTCTGTACTGTATGTTCTATAAGCTGAAAACAGACGCTTCCGCCTCGTCGCCTACACCTTTGCCCGAGCTTACGGATTCAAGAAGAGCAACGCTATTACAGCTCGCCAAAATAGGCATACCTATTGCCGTAAGTTCGTCGGTGGTCAATCTCATCGCCCTTGCGGACGCCAAGCTGATATTAAACCGCCTTCAGTATGCCGCCGGGTTTACCTTCGATGAGGCAAAGGTGCTTTTCGGAGTATATTCCAAGGTTCAGACTCTCTTTAACTTTCCCTCCGCGTTTATCGTGCCCCTTACGATTTCCGCTATACCGGCGATTTCCGTTTATCTTACCAAGAGGGAAAACGACAAGGCGAGGGGAATCGCTGAAGCTTCAATAAAGCTTACCAATCTGTTCGCGATACCCGCGGGGGTGGGACTCGCCGTTTTGGCTTATCCCATTATGAACGTGCTTTACCCGGGCAGTCATGCGACGGGGCCGGCGCTGCTTATCTGGCTCGGTGCGTCTTCTTATTTCGTTTGCCTGATGCTTTCCACCAACGCCGTTTTACAGGCATACGGCTTTGAGCGCTTCCCGATATATACTATCATAGCGGGAGGCGCGGTCAAGGTAGCCCTCAACTGGATACTGGTGGGCAATCCTCAGCTGGCCGCGAAGGGCGCGGCTATCGCAAGCCTTGCCTGCTATGCTGTTATAAGCGCGATAAATCTAATAGTGCTCAGGGTCAGGATAAAGGGCGGTCCGAGGCTTGCTCGGCTTTTTATAAAGCCGCTTATATCATCTGCGTTCATGGGGCTTGCCGCGGTATTTGTTTATAAGGGCGTTTCTGTTCTAGCCCTTTCCGCAGGGCTTGATACACAAAGCAGGCTGTGGATGGGCGTGTGTATGCTTGCGGCTATAGTGATTGCCGTTGTCGTTTATTTTATTGCCATTGTCCTTACGAAAGCGATTACTGCCGATGATCTGGCCCTGGTTCCGAAAGGCTCAAAGATTTCGCGGATTTTACGTATCAAAATGTGAAAATTGCTTGATAAGGCGGCAGAAATATGATAGATTTCCTAAAGCAAGATCGTTACGGAGTATATGATCTTGAGCGAATCATTGCCTATTTGCGCTCTCCTGACGGCTGCCCCTGGGACAGGGAACAAACGCATTCGTCAATAAGGCGTAATGTTATCGAGGAAGCTTACGAGACGGCTGCTGCAATAGACGGCGGCGACGCCGGAGAGCTGCTTGAGGAGCTCGGCGACCTTCTTATGCAGGTGGTGTTCCATACTAGCATTGAACAAGAAGCCGGAGGCTTTTCGCTGGACGATGTCGCGGACAAGGTTTGCAGAAAGCTTATCTACAGACATCCTCATGTATTCGGCGATATATCCGTTTCGGGAGCCGACGAGGTCCTGCGAAACTGGGACGAGCTTAAGCGGCTCGAAAAAAAGCAAGCCACGGTCGGAGAATCGCTGCGGAGCATACCCTCTTCAATGCCCGCGCTCATGCGGGCGGAAAAGCTGCAGAGCAGAGCTTCAAAAGCCGGATGTGACCTTTTGAATCCGCAGGAGGCTCTTAACGCAGCGCAGGAGGAGCTCGGGCTGCTTTTTTCCGGTTCGGGCGGTGAGAATACCTTCGGTCGTCTGTTTTTTTACGCGGTTTGCGCCGCGAGGCTGTCGGGCGTGGATATAGAGCGCGCCCTTTCCGCTTCCTGTGATAGTTTTATCGGGAGTTTTGAAGAAGCCGAAGCAGCCGGTACAAAACCTGAAGGGGCATCGATTTATCTTTCTCTTCGAGATATACGGCATGATACGAAAAAAGAAAAAAAGAACTATTAACAAGGAGGAGTATCTCAGTGAACAAGGCGGAACTTATCAGCGCGGCTGCCGCGAAAGCGGGATTATCTAAAAAGGATACCGAAAAAGCAGTCAATGCGGTTCTTGAGTCTATCACACAAGCTCTGAAAGCCGGCGATAAAGTACAGCTTGTAGGCTTTGGCGTGTTTGATGTTAAAAGCCGCGAAGCCCGCATAGGCCATAATCCGCGCACTAAAGAACAGATAAATATACCTGCTTCTAAGGCGCCGCAGTTTAAGGCCGGCAAAGCCTTAAAAGATGAGGTTGCAAAATAATCACTTTGTGAAAATGCCCCGGAAGCCTGGCTTCCGGGGCGATTTGCTTAAAACCGCTACAGGGATTTTCCCGAATAGAGAAATAATGAGGGCAGCTCGCTTATCGAGCGGGTAAGAGGATCGAGCTGGAGAACTCTTGATCCCCGGGCGATTGCCTCGGTAATTATCTTAAACAAGGGCCCGTCCGCCCTCTGAGTTGCCGCTATGATCACGTCGGCGCGGTCGGTTACGGCCTTGAGCTGATTCTCGCGGCTATTGGCGTGCGCTCGGGTGCCTGCCATATATTCGGAATCGGCGTTTTCCATCACTTTGAAAAACCGGTTTCTCATGGGGAGAGACCATCCCAGCCATTGCTCTTCGGAAGCTGTTACGCCGTGCAGGGACAGGCCGGTTTCATCGCGGATGGACAGCAGTATTTCCGCTCCGATAAGCTCGGCGCCGGGCTCCATGCCGCAGACAAATTCACAGCACAGCATCTCAAGAGCGCAGCTGCGAAGCAGCTTTGTGAAAGCTTCCTTAAAAGCGATACCGTCGACGGAGTTTTCCGGAAAAGGAAGCGGCCCGTCGGCAATGATCGCGCAAGTCTGATTTCTCATGGTAAACCCCGTTTTAAGCAAGTTTAAAGCGGATAATTCTTAAGTATATGTACTTAAATCGATTATAGCACTAATAAGTGTTAATTGCAATAATATGGAAGAATAATAAGCATAAATTGGCAATATGGCGAACTATGGGAATAACGTGGATTCAGCCGTGGATTCAACAAAGGAATAAACCTCGAAAACGAAGCAGGCCATCACGGGAGGTATATGTTTGAAAAATATCCGGGAGATATCCGCCGCGGCCGCGGTAAAAATAAAATATGCGCTGTGCGACATAGACGGCACGCTTACAACGGACGGAAAGCTTACAAAGGAAGCTTTCGGCGCGCTTTGGGATTTGTCCCGGGCGGGAATAAATGTTATACCGGTCACCGGCCGACCGGCCGGATGGTGCGATCTGATAGCGCGTCAATGGCCTGTCGCGGCCGTAGTAGGGGAAAACGGAGCTTTCGCAATGTACCTCAAAGAGGGACTCTTGACGGTAATGAGGCACCGGGAGGCGGCGAGCGACGCGGGATCGCGGCTTGAAGCTTTGCGGGAGAAGGTGCTCTCCCGGATCCCACAGGCGCGGGTTGCCGGGGATCAGTTTTGCAGATGGTATGATATCGCCTTTGACTTTGCCGAAACGCCGCCATATCTGGGTATGGATACCGCAAGACAAATCCGTGACATATGTATCTCCCAGGGTGCGCAGGCAAAGATAAGCTCGATTCATGTAAACGCCTGGTACGGAAATTACGATAAACTGGGTATGTCTCTTCTCTGTCTGAATGAGCTGTTTAATGAGCCGAGCCCGAAGGAAAGCGTTGTCTTTTTCGGGGATTCTCCAAACGATGAGCCGATGTTCGAATATTTCCCGATATCTGTAGGCGTCGCGAACATAGCGGATTTCACGGATATGCTCGAATACCCGCCCGCTTATGTTACCAAAGAAAGGGATGGGGGCGGATTTGCCGAAGCGGCGGGCATTTTGCTTAAAGCTGCGGGGCATTGAAATTCCGTAATACATGAGTTATTACTGTATAGTGTGTTAAGGCCGTGGGTTAAAGCCCACGGCCTTATTTAAATCGGAGTATTATTTATATGTCGCGTTCCCCTCGTAGGTCGGATTTGTGACGATAGAGAAATGGAAGATAGGCTTATTGACCTCCAGGATCCGCATCGGGTTATGGGTCGCGCCGGCGGGCAGGAAAATCATAGTCGAGCGGGTGAGTCTGTGAGCCTCGCCGTTTACGGAAAACTCGATGACTCCGCCCAGATCATAAGGGTCATCGCTGTTGCTGCCGTAAAACCCGATAAGTTCATCATAGTCATGCACATGCTCAGTAAATATGGGGTCTCTTTCCGGGACGGCGAAATACCAGGCCGTATTCATTTGAAAAGCGCCTTCGCAGACGTCGCTGTCCATCCACAGAACACGCTTCGCGAAGCGATTGTAAAGCTCGCGAAACTCGGGTGTGCCCATATTCGCGGGCTCTTTAAGCACCTGAACGAAATATTTCGAGAACTCCCCGCCCTTGTTGTTGTCATATACCATTGTTTTAACCATCCTTACTCTTTGGGCATATCCCAATTAATAAACCGCCAGTACGGCGCGTTGACTCGTTCCTGGTAAGCGTCCATATCGACACCGCGCCAATCGTAAAAGCCTACGCCGGTCTTCGCGCCCAGATCGCCCCTGGCGATCCTGTCGGTAATGGCGGCAGGCGCTTTGTCTATGTTGCTCAGCGTGGGGAAAACGGTGTCGCAGGTAGTTATATTGAGATTAAGGCCGCCGTTATCAAAGTGCTCATAGATGCCGATAGAGGTATAGCGCGGGCAAAAGCTGTAGTTAAGGCAGGTGTCGACATCCCGGGGGTCGCATATTCCGCTTTCCACGAGGTTTAAAGCCTCCCGCCACAGAGCAAACTGAAGGCGGTTTCCGATAAAGCCCGGGGCGGGCTTTTTGAGAATGACGGGCTTGCGGTCAAGTGACTCGAGCATCTGCTTTGCGAACTGCAAAACGTCCGGGTCTGTTTGCGTTCCGCCGCAAAGTTCAAAAAACGGAACCATGTGCGCTGGATTAAACGGATGCGTTACGATAATTCTGTCCTTATATTTCGTGGCTTTCTCGCCGAGCACGTCGGGTACGAAGGACGAGCTTACCGAGCAGATGACTTTTACGTCGGGGCAGTTATTCTCAATATCCGCGTAAATGCCGTGCTTGAGATCAATATCCTCAAAAACACACTCGAAGATGACCTCGCAGTCTTTAAGGTCACTGATGTCAAGCGTGTAGCTTAAATATTTTTCGCAAATGGCGAGCTGATTTTCGGGCATCAGGCCGTGGTCGATCATCTGACGGAAGTATCCGTCGTATTTCTTTTTATATTCGGGAATCTTATCGGGATTTCTGGCTAGGCAGGTAGTGCGGTAACCGTGGCCTGTCGTAAGCACGGACAGACTGTCGCCTATCATGCCGTTGCCGATTATGCCGATGTGATTTACACCGTCAAGCTTCATATTGCAGACCGCCTTACTTACGGGGTTTGAGCTTAAGGATCTCTCTGGCCTCATCGGGCGTGGCGACATCCATTTCGAGCTCGCGGATAATACGGGCCATGCGCTCGACGAGCTGCGCGTTGCTCTTTGCCAGCTGGCCGTATGAGTAGTAGATGTTGTCCTCCATGCCGACGCGGACGTTGCCGCCCTTGAGAAGACCGTAGGTAACGCCGTGCAGCTGATTTGCGCCGATGGCCATGGTGGACCAGTCGACGAAACGGTCCTTTGGAAGCAGGCTTATCATGAAATCGAGGTTTGGCTGGCTAAATGAGATAGCTCCCTGGCTTACCTTGTTCATTCCCATGACAAAGGTCAGGGATACGGGATCTTCAATGACGCCCGCGGGAACGAGGAAGTTAAAGACGTCCTCGACGCTGGAGGGGTTAAATACCTCTATCTCGGGCTTTATTCCCAGATCCATCATTTTCTTCGCCTGCTTAACAAGCCAGGGGCGCTCCCACCTGTAGATGAAAGACAGATCGCCCCATACTGTGGTTATAAGGGAGGTGTCAAGAGAGCACATTTCGGGCAGACAGGACTTGTCCTTCATATCCAGCAGCGCGACGCCGTCGTCGGCCTCTGAACCGGGCTTTGTGGCGGGAGCAGTGGAGTTCTGAATGATAATGGGGCATTTCGCGCGGATGCCGGTGTTTATTTCCGCGAAGATATCGGGGTCGTTGCTGGAATTGCCGGCCTTGTCGCGGGCGTGGACATGGACGATCGATGCGCCTGCGTTATAGCAGTCATATGCTGAGGTTATTATCTCGTCTGGCTGCTCGGGAAGGTTCGGATTTGCGGCTTTGCCCTGGAAATTGCCTGTCTGGGCTACCGTAATGATAACTTTTCGTCTGCTGGCCATAATTAATTCCTTTCGTTTATGTTGTATCAGTAAGCCTGAATTCATAAAAAAGTCGCCGCTTTTATTCAATTTTATTATAAATTAAAACGCTCCCTTTGTCAAAAGAGCGTTTCCTATAGTGCGATAACATTTTCGTATAGCTCACTTATTAATGCCGATCTTCTTCAGCAGTCAAACGCGAAAGGACGCCAGCCGGTTAGTGCCTTAAGCTGAAGAAATCTGAAAGCCTCCGGATTTTCGCGGTTTTTGTTCCGGGCAACGACCGAGCTTATCTCGGCATCCTCGCCCTCAATGGGCATAGAAACAACGTTGGGGAAGTTGTAGCAGTACTTCAATTGCGGCGGCAGTATCGCAATGCCTATGCCGGAGTTAACGGCCAGAAGGAGCGTGTCCGCGCGGTTATAGTAATTGATGATGTCGGGCTTGATACCGCGGCTTAAACATATCTGCCGTATTTGACCGGATAGGGCAAAGTCTGTGTCCGGTACAGATACAAATTTGTAAGCAGACAGCGTGGACCAGTCGCGCATATCAATATTCCCGGCAATATCGCGGTGCACGAACAGGTGAAGACTGTGCGTGCCCGTCACGGTGAATTCTATATTATCATCTCTTGTGAGCATATACCTGTTGGCGAAGTAAATATCGTAGGAGCCCTGATTTATCGCCCTTATCATATCGGCCCCTTCTTTTATGTCCACGTCGATCTGAACGTTCTGCTCCTGTGCACCGAACTCCGTCATGCATTCCGAAAAAAGCTGGGCCGCGCTCGTGAGCATGGCGATTTTAATATAGCCGCGCCGCCCTTCAGCTATGTTGCGAAGACGGGTCTCCGCTTCCAATTGGAGGGTGAGGAGGGAGTGGGTGTAGCCGACGAACTCCTGTCCCTCGGGGGTGAGGGATACACTGCGGGAGTCCCTGTTGAGCAGCCTGACGCCCAATTCCGATTCGAGCGACTTAATGTAATTGCTCACAGTGGGCTGCGACATGAAAAATTCGTTGGCGGTTTTGGTGAAGCTTAAGGTCTGCGACAGAGACATGAAAAGCTGAAGCTCAAGAGTATCCATGGTTCTCACCTCGCCGGGGGTTATTATATACGTACTTACAGTGTAGTTTTCAGAGGGTGAACTTCCAAGCGCAGAACCACTGCGCGGGGTGCGGGTCAGGCGGACAGCCCAGGCACTCGGTTTTGATGCGGGGATCTATGGCCTCCGCGAAAGAGGAGTATTCCACAAGACCGGCGCTTTTACAGGGGTAATCTTCAAGGCCCTTTCGTACGCGGGCACTCTGAACACGGCAGTCGTTCATGTGAAATATCAGACAGTTTTCTGCTTCCCACTGACAGGATTGTACGTTTAAGCGGCCGTACATACGGAAATTAAGCGCTCTTTCGAGCCCTTTGAGACCGGGTTTGTCGCCGAGCCCTAGAAGACGCTTTATCGACCAGGCCTCAAAGGGGGAAAACCTTACCCAGGTGGAGTCGTTGCAG
>Ga0209510_1004019_pt1 | contig 13321 bp, 10 predicted proteins | sample BiotimSIPDNA_FD_185749 | JGI IMG/M metagenome (GOLD analysis project Ga0209510, IMG submission 185749) | Anaerobic biogas reactor microbial communites from Washington, USA - Biogas_R1 time_0 SIP DNA (SPAdes) (version 2) | ecosystem: Engineered > Bioreactor > Anaerobic > Unclassified | place... | reverse complement strand
CCCCTACTTCGAGACCGTCGAGAGGTATGCGGAACTTCTCGAGCAGAACGGTCTTCGGATCGTCGACGGAGGAGAGGTTCCGGGCGACCCCATCCGACAGGTCGGCAATATCCGCAAACGACTCCGGGACAACCGGGATGCGATCACCGAACTCATCGGTGAGGAGGCCTACGACGACGCCCGGCGAGGGCTCGACCTCTGGGAGAGAGCCGCCGGTCGGGGGCTGATCGGGCGCGGGTGGCTGCTTGCAGAGAAACCCTGACCCGGCACCCCTCATATCATTCCCAGTGTCTCCGTCACGATCGCCGGGTTTGCATACCGCTTCTCGGGCAGCAGATCGAGCGCTCGCACGATCTCATCCGGTGCATGCGCGCTTCGGGCGTAGTCGATCAGTTCTTCGCGGGTTACCGGGTAGGGAACGTCGCGAAGGTACTCGTGAACGCGGGAGACGGTCACGCCGGGTGGTAAAGCCGTTCCAATCACCTCCAATCCCTGTAATACAGGGAACCTATTTGACCATGCCCCCGCGCGGACGGGTACCCGTCGCCGGCACGAGGCCATATATAGATGGGACCCGGATAGTCGAATAACTCAAGTCCGGAGGGTGAAAGATGATCCAGGTACGGGGAAGCGGCATACTCCTGCACATCACGTCGCTCCCATCGGAGTACGGCATCGGCGATTTCGGACCGGCGGCATACCGGCTCGTCGATGCCATGGCGCAAACCCGGCAGCACTACTGGCAGATCCTGCCGCTCAATCCGACGCAGACGGAATACGCGAGCTCTCCCTACAGCAGCCCGTCGGCGTTCGGGATGAACACCCTCCTCATCAGCCCGGATATGCTCGTCCGCGACGGGTTCCTCAGGCGGGCCGACCTCGACCCGGCACCCGAGTTCCCGGAGAGACGAACGGTCTACGAGGCGGTCGCATGGTACAAGGACCGGATCTTCTCGGTCGCATACGAGCGGTTTCTTCATTCGGGGCCGGAGCGCGGGTATGAGGTGTTCTGTGACGAGAACGCATGGTGGCTGGACGACCACGCGCTCTTTGTCGCGCTCAAGGCTCACTTCCGCGGGCAGGAGTGGAACCGGTGGCCGGAGGAGATCCGGGGCCGGCAGCCGGAGGCCCTTGAGGATATGCGCCGGCGCCTTGCCGATAAGATCCGGAAAGAGACGTTCCTCCAGTACCTTGCCGCCCGGCAATGGTCGGCCCTCCGCCGGTACTGCGCCGGCCGGGGCATCCAGGTGATCGGCGATATACCGATCTACGTCGCGTACGACAGTGTCGATGTCTGGCAGAACCCCGGGATATTCAAACTGGATGACAACCTCCGCCCGACCGTTGTGGCGGGGGTGCCCCCGGATATGTTCAGCAAGACCGGGCAGCTCTGGGGGAATCCGATCTACGACTGGGCCCTCCTCCGGGACCGGGGTTACGACTGGTGGGTGAACCGGATCGCCCGGGCCGGCGAACTCTACGACCTCTTCCGGATCGACCACTTCCGGGCGTTCGCGAATTACTACGAGGTTCCGGCGGGCGACACGACGGCCGAGAACGGCACATGGGTCGACGGACCGGGAACCGATTTCTTTGAGGTGCTTGCCCGGCGGTTTCCCTGTTTTGCCATCGTCGCCGAGGATCTGGGGGCAAACACCCCCGCCGTCCAGGAGCTGCTCGACCGATTCGGATTTCCGGGGATGAAGATCCTGCTCTTCGCGTTCGGCGCGGATCTCCCCGGGAGCGCCCATGCCCCACACAACTACGTTCCAAACCTCATATGCTACACGGGGACGCACGACAACAACACGGCCCGGGGATGGTTTGAGGAAGAGGCGTCGGAGGAGGACAAACAGCGGTTCTTTGCCTACATCGGGAGGGAGGTGGCGGCAGATGAGGTCCACCGGGAACTCGTCCGCCTCGCGATGACGTCGGTTGCCCGGGCGAGCATCACCCCCATGCAGGATCTTCTCGGACTCGGTGCCGCGGCACGGATGAACTACCCCTCGACCACCAGCGGGAACTGGGAGTGGCGCATGACCCCCGTGGAGTTTGCCGGTGCTCCGTTTGAATGGCTCCGCAACCTCACGGTGCTCTCGGGACGGGGATGAATCAGTACCGGGAAGTCAGGACTTCGAGCTCTTCCCGGATGGTCCGGCGTATCATCTCCTCGATGGCGGTGTAGTCGCGCCTTACCTTCTCCTGCTTCCTGAGCAGTTCTTCCATCATCATGATGCCGGTTGAGAGGTTCTTCCCGTACTTCAGGGCGACCTCCAGCGCCTCCTCATCGACCCGGACGACTTTCGACATGAAAGAGTAATTTTCTGTGCCTGAAGTTAAATGTAACAGTTTTGTTACACGAGGGCGCTCGATGTTACAGATCTGTAACAGTACCGGATGTGGTGTAACATATGCGTTACACGAGGCCGGGGCAGGTGGTTCACCCCCCTCCGGCCGGGATCTCCTTACAGGTACGCCTCCGTCGCGTAGCGCCGCATCATCCGGTGCGTATTGAAGAAGTAGGCGATCTTTGCGATCGAACTTCGCATGATCGTCGCCCACTCATCCTCCCAGCGATAGTAGGTGGGGACGATCAGGTACTCGAGTTTGCTGTAGAGATCCTGGAGTGCCTCCCTCAGCCGCTCGGCCTCGCTCACCTTTGCGCCAGGTCCGGGACCGATCGCCCATCCTGTCGTTCCCTCGATCCAGCCCTCGATCCACCACCCATCGAGGATGCTGAAGTTGACCACGCCGTTCAGAGCAGCCTTCATGCCGCTCGTGCCGCTCGCCTCGTAGGGCGGGAGGGGCGTGTTCAGCCAGACGTCCACCCCGGCGGTCATCAGGCCCGCAATATCCATCGTGTAGTTCTCGAGGTAGACGCCCGTCACCTCCCCCTCAAGGTCGTGCATGGCGTCGTGAATCGCGCGGATCTCCTTTTTGCCGGCAACATCCGTTGGGTGTGCTTTGCCTGAAAAGACGAGCTGGATCGCTCCCTTCCTGCTTGCCTCCCGCAGTCTGTCAAGGTCCGAGAAGAGCAGGGTTGCCCGCTTGTAGGCTGCTGCTCGCCGGGCAAACCCGATCGTGAGAGCCCGGGGATCCAGGTCCACATTGTTCTTTTCCTTGACATAGCTCACCAGGGCCTGCTTTGCCTGCTGGTGGGCGTGCCTGATCTCCTCGCGCGGGATCGTATCGACCCTGGCGAGCAATTCCGGTTCCTGCGCCCACCCGGAGATGTAGCGGTCATAGAGATTCCGGAACGGGACCGATGTCCACGTATGGGGGTGGACGCCGTTCGTCACCGCCCGGATGTGAAACCCGGGGAAGAGCTGTCGCGAGAAGTTCATGTGCGCCGTCGTCACGCCGTTGATGTACCTGCTCAGGCGAAACGCAAGGGTCGCGAGTGCAAGCCCGCCCCTGGCGATGTACCTGTCGAGCAGTTCCGGCGGGATCTCGCCCTCCAGCAGGTGGACCACCATATCGCGCGGAAACTTCTCGAACGCCACCGCCACCGGGGTATGGGTGGTGAAGATACAGTGCGTCTGCACCTTCTCCTCATCCATCCCCGGACGCCTGAGGAGTTCGAGGGTGAGGAGACTTGAGTGGCTCTCGTTGATGTGATACTTGCCGACCTTGATGTCCAGAGCGGTGAGCATCCGGGCTCCGCCGATACCGAGCACAATCGCCTTTTTGAGCCGGCATTCCTGGTCGCCGCCGTAGAGGTGATCGGTTATCCCCCGGTCTTCGGGCGCGTTCTCAGGGAGATCGGTATCGAGGAAGAGCACCGGCACGAGGCCGCCGACAGGGCTCCAGTAGTCGTAGAGCCAGGCCCGGATCGTGACGTTCGCATCCCCGATCCGCACCGTCACCCGCCGGGAGAGCTCACGCATGTGTTTCTTTGGATCCCATTCGTCCGGCAGGTCTATCTGGTCGCCCTCCGGGGTCAGGCGTTGGCGCACGTAGCCTTTCCGGTTGACGAGCGTCACCGCGACCATCGGTATGAGGAGGTCGGCGCTCGAACGGATGACGTCCCCGGCAAGTACGCCAAGACCGCCACTGTAGGTCGGTATATCGCTCTCAAGGCCGATCTCCATGGAGAAGTAGGCGATCTTCTCGCCATCGACGAACGTATCCCTGCAGAGCTCGCTTGAGAAGTAGTAGGTCACGCCACGGACTTCCACCGAGTAGGCTGCCTTTGCCGGGTCCACCGGCATCCCGCAGATGGGGTCCCTCACCGCCATGGCCCTGCATCCCCCGGACACCATATGAACCTGCCGATACCCCGGGGCTCGGGCCGGGTTATGCGGCACAGCACCATCTGCATACACCTGCGACCCGATTGCCGCCGGATATACGCGCGGACGACTCATCCCCGGGTGTTCGAGCGCCATTCCCGATCATCGCAGGAGAGGAGCGGGCGGGGTAAGGGTGCTGGAGAACGGTGCACGGGTATCTCCCGTCGAAGGCACGGGCCGGGGGATGCCGGCGGGGTGTATGGGTATCCCCGCAGAAAGGCCGGCAGGGCGGGGAACCGGAGAGGAGGGATATCTGCTGGAGGATGTGGAGGAGGATCCTCTACAGGGGGAAAACCCACCGGAAAGGCTGTTCTCATCTATCCGTCCCTCCGCCGGCTTTCTCGCACCGGGCCCCGGGGCCGGCAGCGGCACTTATATACGATCCCGGTGAGAGGGGGCGGGCGGAAAGACCATGGTGGAGAGCCAGACGATCAGCACCGATAAAGCCAGAAGTATGGCCGTCGACGACCTCTACCAGGCCCTCTCCTCCGGGCAGGGAGGTCTCGGCCAATCCGAGGCGGAGAGCCGCATCCGGAAGTTCGGCCCCAACGAGATCGTCGAGAAAGAGGAGAGCGAAATCCTGAAGTTCTTCCGCTACTTCTGGGGCCCCATCCCCTGGATGATCGAGGCGGCGGTCATCATATCCGCCATCATCAGGCACTGGGAGGCCTTCGCGGTCATACTCGCCCTCCTTCTCATCAACGCAATCGTCGGTTTCTGGCAGGAGCATCAGGCGGGCAACGCCATCGCCATGTTAAAGAAGAGGCTCGCACTCGAGGCCCGGGCGCTTCGCGACGGCAAGTGGCAGAAGATCGCCGCACGAGACCTCGTTCCCGGGGACATCGTCCGGGTCAGGAACGGAGACATCATACCCGCAGATATCAAGCTCGTCGAAGGAGACCTCCTCTCGGTCGATGAGTCGGCCCTCACCGGCGAGTCGATGCCGGTCGAGAAGCATACATCGGATATCGCCTACTCCGGTTCCGCCGTCAAGCAGGGTGAGATGACTGCGCTCGTGGTGGCCACGGGAGAGAAGACCTTCTTTGGCAAGACCGCCCGGCTCACCGAGGAGGCGATGACGGCGAGCCACTTTCAGAAGGCCGTCATCAGGATCGGCGACTACCTGATCGTGCTCGCGATCGTCCTCGTCACCATCGTCTTCATCGTCTCGCTCTTTCGGCAGGAGAGCGTCCTTGATACCCTCCAGTTCGCACTCGTCCTGATCGTTGCGGCGATTCCCGCCGCGCTGCCGGCCGTCCTCTCGATCACCATGGCCGTGGGGGCGACGGCACTTGCCAGAAAAGAGGCCATCGTCAGCAAACTCGTCGCAATCGAGGAGATGGCCGGTGTGGATATCCTCTGCTCGGACAAGACCGGAACGATCACCGAGAATAAACTTACCCTCGCCGAGGTCGCCCCCTTCGAGGGGTTCAACGATGACGATGTACTCCTTGCCGCCATCCTCGCATCTCGCGAGGAGGACCAGGACCCCATCGATATCGCTATTATCGGCTCAAAAGAAGCGCAGGGCCTCAAAGATCGGCTCGAGGCATATACCGTCAGCAAATTCAAGCCTTTCGATGCGGTAGTGAAACGCACCGAGGCCACCGTCCATGATGGCGGCGGCCGGGAGTTCTCGGTCGCAAAAGGTGCACCGCAGGTGATCCTCGCCCTCGCCGGCGGGGGAAAGGATCTCGATGAGGCGATCGACCGTCTCTCCGAGACCTTCGCAAAGAAAGGCTACCGGGTTCTCGGCGTTGCACGGAGCGACACCCCCGGTACCTGGGTATACGTCGGCGTCCTCGGTCTCCACGACCCGCCCCGCGCTGATTCCGCGGCAACCATCAAGACGGCGGAGGAGATGGGACTCGACGTCAAGATGGTCACCGGCGACCACGTGGCGATCGCCCGCGAGGTCGCCCGCGAGGTGAACCTCAAGACCAACATCGTCACCGCCGAAGCCTTCCTCGGGAAACACGACGACGAGGCCGCAGAGATCGTCGAGAAGGCAGACGGGTTTGCCGAGGTCTTCCCCGAGCATAAATACCGGATCGTCTCCCTCCTCCAGTCCCGGGGACACACCGTCGGCATGACCGGCGACGGCGTGAACGATGCCCCCGCCCTGAAGAAGGCCAATGTCGGGATAGCGGTCGCCGGGGCCACGGATGCGGCGAAGTCCGCGGCGGCGATCGTTCTCACGAAACCCGGGCTCTCGGTGATCATCGATGCGATAAAAGAGAGCCGGAGGATCTTTCAGCGCATGGACCACTATGTCATCTACCGGATCACCGAGACCATCAACGTCCTCTTCTTCATCGCCCTCGCGATCCTGATATTCGGGTTCTTTCCGGTCACCGCCCTGATGATCGTCCTCCTCGCCCTCTTAAATGATATCCCGATCATGACCATCGCCTGGGACAACGTCCTCTACTCCCGGTCCCCCGAAGAGTGGGAGATGCGCAAAACCCTCACGCTCGCGACGCTCATGGGGATCACGGGCGTCACCGCCTCGTTTCTCCTGCTCGCCATCGCCCGGGGGCCGTTGCACCTCGATTTCGGGGTCGTTCAGTCGTTCGTCTTCTTGAAACTCATGGTTGCCGGCCACCTCACCATCTTCGTCGCCCGCACCCGTGGCCCGTTCTGGTCTGTCCGACCCGGATCAGCCCTGCTCTGGTCGACGATCGGCACAAAAGCTATCGCGACCCTGATCGTCGTCTACGGGATCGGCGTAACGCCCATCGGCTGGCCGCTTGCGATCCTCGTCTGGATATACTCGCTCATCTGGGAGTTCGGGATCATGGATCCGGTGAAGATCTACACCTACCGCCTCATCGACCATACCGGCATACAGTTTGCCCGGTGAGGGATATCCCTCACCGGGGCAGCGGTGCCATCTCCTTCTTTGCGAGCCGCTTCTCGACATCGGCCACACGGAGGGTGATCTTCAGGATCGCGTCGGGCTCGACCGATATCGAGTCGATCCCCTGCTCGACAAGGAAATCGGCGAACTCCGGGTAGGTGCTCGGCGCCTCGCCGCAGAGGCCGCTGTGCCGCTTGTTCCGTCGGCATCCCTCGACGGCCATCGCGACCATCTTCTTGACGCCAGGGTCGCGCTCATCGAACGCTCCCCCTATGACAGCGGAGTCGCGGTCGATGCCGAGCGTCAGCTGGGTCAGGTCGTTTGAGCCGATCGAGAATCCGTCGAAGTAGTCGCTGAACGCATCTATCTGGACGACGTTGTTCGGTATCTCGCACATCTGGTAGACCTGAAGACCGTTCTCGCCCCGCGAAAGACCGTTCTTTGCAAGTTCCTCGATGACCTGCTTCGCCTCCTCCACCCGGCGGCAGAAGGGGATCATGATGATCAGGTTCGCGAGTCCCATCTCCTCTCTGACCCGCTTCAGCGCCCGGCATTCAAGTGCAAATCCTTCCCGGTAGCGATCGTCATAGTAGCGGGAGGCGCCGCGGAACCCGAGCATCGGGTTTGCTTCCGCGGGCTCGAAGTAAGTCCCGCCGAGCAGACTTGCGTACTCGTTCGTCTTGAAGTCGCTCGTGCGGACGACGACGGGGTTCGGGTAGAACGCCGCGGCGATGGTTCCCGCACCCTCCGCGAGCCTCTCCACGAAGTACTCTTCGCCGTTTGAGTAGCCGTAGGTGAGGTCGGCGATCGATTGACGGACGGATTCATCCGTAACCCGTTCGGGGTGGACGAGCGCCATCGGATGGACCTTGATGTAACTGCTGATGATGAACTCCATCCGGGCAAGCCCTATGCCGTCGTTGGGGACCATCGCAAGCCCGAATGCCGCATCCGGGTTCCCGAGGTTCATCATCACCTCGGTCTTCGGCCTTCGCAGGTCCGAGAGCCGGGTCTTCTCGACGTGGAACGGGAGGACTCGATCGTAGACGAACCCCTCTTCGCCCTCGGCGCAGCTGACCGTCACCTCCCGGCCGGTCGGGACCTTCTCGGTCGCGTCGCCCGTGCCGACGACCGCGGGGATGCCATGTTCCCGGCTGACGATCGCGGCGTGGGAGGTCCGGCCGCCCCGGTTCGTCACGATGGCGGCGGCAACCCGCATCACCGGCTCCCAGTCGGGGGTCGTGGTATCCGAGACCAGAACCTCGCCCGGTTTGAATTCCGGAAGATGACCGACATCGGTGATGACCCGGGCCTTCCCGGTGGCGATCTTATCACCGATACTCTTTCCGACGGCAAGCACCTCCCCGCGTTCGTCGATATGGTAGGTCTCAAGGATATCTCCCGTCTTCTGCGACTGCACCGTCTCGGGTCGCGCCTGGACGATGAAGAGTTCCCCGGTCTCTCCGTCTTTTGCCCACTCGATATCCATCGGCACCGGTTTTCCAGCCTTTGCCGAGTAGTGGTCCTCGATCGTGAGCGCATACCCTGCAAGCGTCAGGATATCATCGTCGGCGATACAGAACCGTCTCTGGTCGGCATCCGGGACATCGACACGCCGGGTGACCTCCTTTGCACCCCCCTGGCCGTAGATCAGTTTCACCCGCTTCTCACCGAGGTTCTTCCTGACGATTGCCCGGTAACCTTTCCGGAACGTCGGTTTGAAGACGTAGAATTCGTCGGGGTTGACGGCACCCTGGACGATCATCTCGCCAAGACCGTAGGATCCGGTTATGAGGACGACGTCCCTGAAACCGGTGTCGGTGTCGAGCGTGAATATGACCCCGCTTGCAGCGAGGTCGGAGCGGACCATCTTCATGATCCCGACCGAGAGGGCGACCTTGAACTGGTCGAAGTGGTTGTCTATCCGGTAGGCGATAGCCCGGTCGGTGAAGAGAGAGGCAAGGCATCTGACGTAGGCCTCCCGCAGCGCCTGGTAGCCGCGGATGTTTAAGTAAGTCTCTTGCTGGCCTGCAAACGAGGCCGTCGGGAGATCCTCGGCAGTGGCCGAACTCCGGACGGCGACATCGGCGTCGGGCCCGTACTCGTCGCAGAGCATATCGTAGGCCGTCTTGATCTCGCCCCAGAGGTCATCGGGTATCCCGGCCGAGAGGATGAGGTCACGGGCCTTCCTTCCCCGCTTCGCGAGGTCGGCGACGTTGCTCCTGTCAACCCCCGCGAGGGTCTCCTTCAGGTCGTCGAGTACCCCTGCGGACGTGAGGACGTGCCAGTAACCATCGGCAGTCACGGCAAATCCGTCGGGTATCTTCACGCCTTTCGGTGTCAGTTCGCTGTACATCTCGCCGAGCGATGCGTTCTTCCCCCCGACGATGCCGACGTCCTCGTTCCTGACGTCGATGAACCAACGGATGTAGGTTGCATCCTGCTTCATGTTCTTCCACCTCCGGCAGGCGGCGCCGCCGGCACCCGGTAGGTCCCGGCAACGACGTTTTGGGGGTTTCCGGCAAAGAAGGCCCTTATGTTCTCGATGCTGGTCGCAAGTATCCGCTCAAGCGCCTCACGGGTGTTGAAAGCGTTGTGCGGCGAGAGGATCGCCCGGTCCGAGTGCAGGATGGCGAAGCTCTCGAGCGCCTCCTTGAGCTCGGCCGCCGGGGGTTCGCCCGTCCCGGCAAACTCCTCCTCGATCCAGACCTCCTCGCCCTCGAAGGTGTCGAGCGCGACCCCCCCGAGGCGGCCTTCGTTGAGGGCGGTCGCGACCGCCCGCGTATCCACGACACCGCCCCGGGATGTGTTGATGAGAAACGCGCTATTCTTGACCAGCTGCAACCGTTCAGCGTTGATGAGGTGGTGCGTGGCCTTCGTGTAGGGGACGTGCAGGCTGATGACGTCGGACTCTCGCAGAAGGTCGTCGAGGGCGAGGTAACGGATGCCGTAGTCCCGGGTGAGGTCGGGTTTCGGGTGCGGGTCGTAGGCGACTATCTTCATATCCGCCCCGTGGGCGATGCGGGCAAGGTGCGATCCGATGTGCCCGGTCCCGATCAGGCCGAGGGTTTTTCCGGCGATGTCCATGCCCTGAAGGCCGGTCCGGGAGAATTCGCCCCGGGCGGTACGCTCAAACGTCGGCCTGAACTTCCGGGCAAGGGCGAGGATGAGCCCGAACGCGAACTCCGCTACGGTGTTGTCGCCGTAACGCGGGACGTTGCAGACGGCTATGTTTCTCTCCCGGCAGGCATCCACGTCGATATTGTCAAACCCGGTGGAGACGGCGGCGACCATCTTCAGGTTCGGCAACCGATCGAGGATCTCACGGGTGACGTGCGATGTGACAAAGACCCCTATCCCATCGGCGTTTCGGGCGAAAGGCGCGTTCTTGCTCGTGAGCGCATCGGGGTGCAGGTCGATCTCATAGCCGCCCTCGCGGGCGAAGGCATCCCTGACCACATCCTGCTCGTGCTCGTCGAGGTCGAAGAAGACCAGTTTTACCATGGGTCCCCTCACTCCCGCGAAGCCATGTAGGAGGCGATGTCGACCATTCTTTTTGCGTACCCATACTCGTTGTCGTACCAGACCAGGACCCGGGCCATCCGCCCGTCGACGACGCCCGTGGATCGGCCGTCGATGACCCCGGAGTGCGGGTCGCCTATGATGTCGGCCGATACGAGCGGGTCATCGGTGTAGGCGAGGTAGCCCTTCATTTTTCCATCCGCAGCCTGCTTCATCGCGGCGTTCACCGCGTCGGTGGTCGTCTCTCGCTTCAGTTCTGCGGCGATATCGACGACCGACCCGTCGGGGATGGGGGCCCGGATTGCTATCGCATCCATCTTTCCGGTGAGTTCGGGGAGGACGCGGGTGGTGGCGACGGCGGCGCCGGTCGTCGTCGGTATGAGCGAGACGGCCGCGGCACGTCCCCGGCGGGGCTTCTTCGTTGCCCGGTCGACCAGCGCCTGGGTAGCGGTGTAGGCATGGATCGCCGTCGCCATCAGCCGCTCGACGCCGAACGAGTCGTTGAGGACCTTTGCCGCCGGTGCGAGCGCGTTGGTCGTGCAGGAGGCGTTGGATATGATAGTATGTTTTGCGGGGTCGTAGGCACTCTCGTTGACGCCGAGCACGACCGTCAGGTCCGCGTCGGGCGAGGGTGCGCTGATGGCGACCCGTTTCGCCCCGGCATCGATGTGTTTTGCCGAGCCCGCCCGTTCGGTGAAGTGTCCGGTGCACTCAAGCACCAGATCCACGCCAAGATCGCCCCACGGAAGGCGTGCGGGATCTCTGTCGTGCAGCACCCGCACCTCTTTTGACCCCAATTTGAGGCGATCCGAACCGGCCTCGATTGAGAAGGGCGCCCGCCCGTGGACCGAGTCGTACTTCATCAGGTAGGCGAGCTCTTCTGTCGGGTTTGGGTCGTTTACCGCGACGATCGCGATGTTATCCGGCGGATCGGTGATATAGTTGGAGAGGACCTTCCGCCCGATCCGCCCGAACCCGTTGATGGCAACCTTCTTCATGACACTTCCCCCCTGTCAGACAGGTGGTCTCCCCTCTACAGGATGGTATATATGATCTTCTACCACCGGGTTCTGCCCCGGAAAGTGAGCGAAGATGTCGCCTTTTCATGAAAAATCTCATTTACGCTGGAGATGGGTTCCCGGCTGGTGCGTTCCCGGGCACGGTTCGTCCTGCCGGATATCGCCACGACTGCCCCCCCTTCCCCCATCGGGGCGAGAGGTGAGAGGGAGGAGGTTATCAGCCTCTCCTGCGGGGAGGGGCCGCCCCCGGCTATCTTCCTCCCGCCTGCCGGGCAACACCCCGGGCGGCCGCCGCGACCTCCTCGGGGTCGCCCAGGTAGTAGTGCCTGATGGGGTGCAGGTCGGCGTCCAGCTCGTAGATGAGGGGGTAGCCGGTGGGGATGTTGAGATCTGCGATATCGCCGTCCGGGACGTTGTCCAGGTGCTTGATCAGGGCACGGAGGCTGTTTCCATGGGCTGCGACCAGGACGGGTTTTCCCCTCCGGAGACTCGTTGTGATATGGCTCTCCCAGTACGGGAGCACGCGGTTGAGCGTGTCGTGCAGGGACTCGGTCGCAGGGAGGGTCTCCGGGTCCATGTCGGCATAGCGGGGGTCAAACCGCGGGTGCCGGGAGTCATCCCATGAGAGCGGCGGCGGCCGGACGTCGTATGCCCGGCGCCAGAGGTGAACCTGCTCCGTGCCGTATTTCGCGGCGGTCTCCGGCTTATCCAGGCCCTGCAGGGCGCCGTAACTCTTCTCGTTCAACCGCCATGAACGCTGCACCGGGACGTACATGAGGTCGAGGTCGTCCATGACGATCCAGAGTGTCCGGATGGCCCGTTTCAGTACCGATGTGTAGGCGACATGGAATGTATGCTCGCCGCCAAGGAGCGTCGCCGCCCGGTGGGCCTCTTCTCTGCCCCGGGCCGAGAGGTCCACGTCGGTCCAGCCCGTGAACCGGTTCTCCCTGTTCCAGAGGCTCTCGCCGTGCCGTAAGAGGATCAGTTCTACCATTGCATATCTCTCCCATACGAGGAGGCATCCACCGGGCCTCCACCCATCGTGGTAGTCCTCCATACCGGATATAATCGCCCCCGCCTCCCCCTGGCAGGGGCGGGGCATAGGAGGCCGGAGCCGATATAACCTCTATAAACCGGCCGTTTACCAAATCGGGCTCCTATAAGTTCGATTTTTTTCGTAGCTTACCATCCATTTATCCCTCAATCGCTCCCATATGGTAGCGTATGGCACCGAACAGAAGAAGGAACAAGAACTACATACTCGCAACGGCGGCGCTCCTCATCGTCGTCGTGGCGGCAATCATCGCCGCGGGGTGCACGGCGGGCACGTCGACACCGGGCGCTGTCATCGGGCTCACCGGGGTCTCCTGGTCGCTTGACTCCTACTGTGATGAGAACAGTACACTCGTAGGAGTCCTGCAGGGAACGGAGATCACCGCCCGGTTCGACGACGGAAAGGTCACGGGCCTGGCCGGGTGCAACCAGTACGGCGGCGACTACCACCAGAACGGCGCGGCTCTCTCGTTCTCCACGCTCGCTCAGACCCTGAAATACTGTGAGGAGCCACGGGGCATCATGGAGCAGGAAGCACGGTTCATGGAGGTCCTCGGGTCGACGGCGGGCTACCG
>Ga0209510_1004013_pt1 | contig 13333 bp, 7 predicted proteins | sample BiotimSIPDNA_FD_185749 | JGI IMG/M metagenome (GOLD analysis project Ga0209510, IMG submission 185749) | Anaerobic biogas reactor microbial communites from Washington, USA - Biogas_R1 time_0 SIP DNA (SPAdes) (version 2) | ecosystem: Engineered > Bioreactor > Anaerobic > Unclassified | place... | reverse complement strand
CTCGGGATAGATCTCTGAGCCAAACGGGTCGCCCAGATGTCGTCCACCTGTCCGACCACATTCCACACATCCGCGATCTCATCGTAGCCGGGACCCCGCATGTTCACCGCTGCGCACGGCCACCGTTCCCCCGGCGACTCGTTCGCGAACATCTTGAAAATCAGCCCCATCTGTTTCAGGTTGTTCTGGCAGCTTGCCCGGCGGGCCGCCTCACGGGCGCGCGCCAGCGCCGGCAGCAGGATCGCCGCAAGGATGCCGATAATCGCAATAACCACCAGCAGCTCGATCAAGGTGAATCCTCGCTTCTTCATCGTCCCATCCTCTCTTCCTCGCGTACTGGACGCGATCGATCACTTCAGCCCCAGACGATAAACTATGGCAATATGCATTCGAGGACTATGCGTTTGGGGTCACTCTAGCGCCAGGTATCATCCCCCCTTTCCGGTCTGGCGGCGTCTCAACAGCCTCCTGGAGGGAAGTTGATCCGCCATCCGCACACGTTTCACGTGAACCCTGAATCCATTCAACTTGCGCCCCAGGTAGGCCTGCACCGTTCCGGCCGTCAGCGTGAACGTTCACACTGCATGCGTTCAACCTAGCACAGCGACCCCATCCTGTCAAGAGGAAAGTGAAAAAAAAGTTTCTCCGAACCGCATCCGCACTTCGGCAGCCTCAGGCGTCAGCTCGAGCGACACGGGCCGGTTCTTCCCCGGGCGCCTTCCCCCCCGGCTCCTTCGTGCACGCACGAGGGCAACCGTGGCGCCCGGCGCAACCTGGCAATCCCCGGCTGCGGCCATTGCACAAATCATTACAGAAAAAGTAGTTAAACAGGGCGCGGCCCGCAGCTGCTCTCTTCAGATCGCCACGTTGGCCCGAAATATGTTATCGTTCACGTGCCGGCGGGCTCGGGAGTGCGCCGCAAGGCACCACGCCCCGGCACAGGGGGGTGGGGCCGGTGGTCCGCTCGTGTGAACGGGAGCGGCAGGCGATAGCGAAGGGGGATCTATGCCGACTCAATTCGGGCGTCTTGACTGGGCGATTCTGGCGGTGTACTTCGTGGGGATCTCCGCGATCGGCCCGTTTTTCGCGAAACGCAACAAATCCACCGAGAGCTTTTTCGTGGCCAACCGGCAGTTCCCCGCCTGGCTCCTCGGGCTGGCCATGTTCGCCACGATGATCAGCTCGGTCACGGTCGTGGCCTATCCGGCCGACGCCTACAAGTCCGCCTACCTGCGCTGGATTGGGACGCTCATGCTGCCTCTTGGCGTCTATATCGGGTGGAAGTTCTTCCTGCCGTTCTATCGCCGCAACCGCTGCACCTCGGCGTTCGAATACCTCGAGAGCCGCTTTGGCGCGGGCATCCGCACCTACGTGTCGGCGACGTTCACCATCGCCCAGCTCTTGCGGATCGCCACGATTCTCTATCTTGTCTCGCTTGTGTTCCAGCAGATGACCGGCGCGTCGGCATACGCCTGCATTCTCATGGGCGGCCTGGCGATCACCGTGTACGCCGTGCTGGGCGGCGCCAGGGGCATTGTCTGGGCCCAGTTTTTCCAGGTGTTTCTCCTCTGGTTTGGTTCCATCGTGCTTTTCCTCACGGTCATCCGCGGGATCGAGGGCGGGATCCCCGCCGTGTTCCGGATCGGCTGGGCCCATGACAAGTTCATGCTGGGCGACCTGAACGCCGCTACCGGCGCCATCGAGCCGGTCGCGTGGTTCTCGCTTCGCGACAAAGCCATCCTCATGATGCTCATCACGGGTCTGGCGGGCTGGATCTTCGAATACAGCGCGAATCAGGACGTCGTGCAGAAATACGTGTCCGCCAAAGACCCCAAGGCGGCATTCAAATCGATCTGGATCTGCTGCCTGTGCAGCGTGCCGACGTGGGCATTTTTCATGTTCCTGGGCACGGCGCTCTATGTCTTCTTCCTGCAGCACCCCGACCCCCAGGCGCAGGCCATTCTGACCGGCGCGGGAGGCGCGAAAGCCGAGTCCATTCTCCCCTATTTCTGTGTGAAGATGGTGCCCACCGGTCTCGCGGGCATCGTCATTGCCGGCATCCTGGCCGCCGCCATGGCCTCCTCCTCGGCGACCATCAGCAGCATTTCGGCGGTCTTCATCACCGACATCTACCGCCGCCACCTCGCGAAATCGGCCAGCGAACGGCACTATGTCACGGCCGCGCGCGCGACTACGGCCGCGTCGTGCCTGCTGATGATGGGGGGAGCGGCGCTCTTCTACACCCTCAGCGACCTGACCCTCCAGGATCTCCTCATGAAAATCGCGTCCATCTCTTCGGGGGGCATACTCGGGGTGTACGTGCTCGGTTTCCTGACCACGCGCGGCTCCAGCCGTTCCGTTGCGATCGGCATTGGCGCGACCATTCTCTTTTCCGCCTGGATCGCCGCCGTGGAGTTCCTGGGCCTCTCACCCGAACACATCGCGCACGCCCTGGGGTGTTCCGTCCGCACCGCCGGCATCCTGCTCAAACCTGTCCACATCTATTACGTGGGATTCTTTGGCCAGATCCTCACCTTCCTCGTCGCCTACATCCTGTCGAGCCTGTTCGAGCCCAAACGCGATCTGACCGGCCTGACCTTCTGGACGCAGATCACGCCGGGACCCGGCGAAGAATAGCCGTCAGACCGTCAGCCGAAGCTCTTTGGACCGCGTTTTCCGCGCTCCGGTCCGCGGGGAAGGGCCTTCGCGGCGGAGCAGCCCGTCAAGCATCTTCTCGCGGTCCAGCGGCCTCACTTCGCTCACGATGGCTTCGCGCATGGCCTTTCCGGGCGGGGTCTGCTGCGGATACGAGATGAATTCGAGCGCCAGGCCCAAGCGTTCCGCGATACGGCACGCCATGACGGGCCAGACCATCCCGATGTCGCCGATGATGGCCATGCTCCCTTCATGCCGCGCAAACCCCGACATCTCCATACGAAACGGCACCTTGAAGAACTTCGTTTTCGGCAACCCATCCGCAATGGCGGTCTGGACGGCCCGCCCCTCGCGTTCCACCTTGCAAACGGTATCCAGGGTGGGGTCCAGGTCTATCCGGATCAGCTTCTTGCCTTCCAGACTGTAGCTGTAGTGCCCCTGCCAGGCGGACCACAGGCCGTGTCCGGTGTAGCGCTCCAGGGGACCGTCATGGACTTCCTGCGTCAGTGCGACGGCGGACTCGATGATGACGTCCGCGCTGTCCAGCATGTGTGCCAGCCGGGTTGCCCGCTCGCAGATGCTGATGCTGTCGCCGATGTTCAGGCCCACGCAGCCGCCCCCAACCAACTGGGGTATGGTCACCAGCACCGGCAGCCCCTTGCGGGCCCCGCTCCCGATCATCGTGCGTTCGTCGGCGCCAAGTCCCGCAACCTCCTCAAACGACAGGCCGCTGGAACGCGCCAGCACGCCGATCTCCCGGGACAACTGCTCCAGCCAGAGCCCCATGGGATAGCCCAGATTGCCCGCGGCCTTGATGATCGTCTTGCCTTCAACGCCTCGCATCCGTTCGATCAAATCCATGTCAACGGGCATGTGCCGGGCAATCTGCGCCAGCGTCGCGTCGTCCATCATCGTCAACTCAAATTCACCGCCCCGCGGCAGCAATGACGGCGCGATGCCCACGGCGTCTCCGGGAAACCGCTTGACCTTGTCGAGCGTCCCCCCCATCTCGTGCGCCACCACCGCCGAGCTGGTGGTAACGGCATCGATCACGCCGAGCCGCATGAGTTCGGCGATGAGTGTCGTCACGCCCTCGTGCAAGTTCGGGCCGCTGCCCGTGACCACGGCTACCCGGCCGCCCCGTTCCTTTGCGGCAACCACGTGCTCCGCCGCGGCATCCACCCGCTCCAGCATGGCGGGGTCCAGTTGGGTTCTGAGCGCTTTCACTTCGTTCAAGTCAACGTTCATGGCGGAAACCCTCTTTGAAAACAGCCCTTATTCCAAGCCGCGTTCCCGCAGCATTGCTTCAGCATGTTCAATGTCTTTTGCGGTGTCAATACTGAACCCGCTGAACTCGTTATCGGCACACTTCGTCTCGACCGTCCGGATCCGGTAGCCGTGTTCCAATGCGCGCAATTGTTCCAGTGATTCGACCTGCTCCAGCGTCGTTGGCGCGAGATGGGTGAACGCAATCAGGAATTCCTTACGGTAGGCATAGAGCCCAATGTGCTCATACACCGCGTGCGGCGTGCTCTCGCGCGGGTACGGGATCAGCGAACGCGAGAAATACAGCGCATTCCCCGCGAGATCCACCACCACCTTCACCACGCTCGGATCCGTGATCGATTCCTCGCGCGTGAGGGCATGCATCAGCGTGGACATCTGAAGCGAGGGATCGTCCAGCAGCGGCTGGACCAGCTCCTCGATCATGAGCGGGTCGACAAATGGCTGGTCGCCCTGGATGTTCACCACGATATCCGCCGGCAGCGAACCCACCGCCTCCGCCAGCCGGTCCGTGCCGCTGGGGTGATTCGGCGAGGTCATGACCGCCCGGCCTCCAAAACCCTCGACCACCCGGGCGATCCGTTCGTCGTCCGTCGCAACATACACGCACCCCAGACCGCGCGCGAGGGAAACGCGCTCATGCACCCGCTGAATCATCGGCTTTCCGAGAATGGGTTTGAGCGCTTTTCCGGGCAGGCGCGTTGAGCCGTAACGTGACGGGATGATGCCCACGATGGCGACCTCACTCATTTCTGGTGTCTCCTCTCTGCGCTCCCGCGGGATCCCGGCTGACCCGCCGGTCTCCCACCGGGTACCGCACATCTGCAATCATCACAAGCCTCTTTTCTTCGGGCACGTCTGCCGGCGGCCCGAAGTCATTCCACTACAACAAACCGCTTCATCCCCAGCAGATTCCTGCCGGAGAGCGTCACGCCGTAACTTCCGGGCAGCGCGTCGACAGGCGCCGTGAGGGTCGCCCTGCCCGGCACGCGGCCGCCATCGTGCAACGCCACTTCCAGACCCGGCGCCCGCACAACGGCCTCGACTTCCGCGTCCGGCACCCCCGGCAGAAGCCATGCCGTGTCCAGCGTCGCCGACGCGCCCCGCGCAAGCTTCGGCAAGGGACCAAATCCCGCCAGCGCCGGCCCCCCGGCCCGCCGCAGCACCACGAGCGCCCAGTTCGTGGCAAGCTCGAACCGGACGTCCCCGCCCTCGCGTTCCAGGGGCAGCGGCGTCCAGGTAAGCGTTTCCACATCGCACAGCGCGGCGTCCTGCGCTTCCGAGGCCAGCCCGGGCAGGGTGAGCGTGTAAGGATGGCGCTGCTCCGACGGCCCGGTTCCCCACGGCCAAATCGCCTCCTGACATGCCGGCCGTGCCGCCACCACCGCCCAATAGCCCTCGCCCTCGAAACACCGGGCGACAATCTCCGGGTCCGCACAGCGCGGACCGTCATCGCGCACGTCCCCCCATACCAGCGCCTCCCCGGCGGAGAGCCGCGCGCAGGCCCAGTTCCAGTCCATCGTGCTGGTGTCGGGCCCCCCGCAGCCGCCGCCGGCATAACCCGACAAGGAACCCCATAAGGCGCCGCAGGCATACACGTAGTTCCTGAATGGACTCACGGCCAGACGCATTGGGGGCAGGTCCCGCGGGCACCGCGCCGTCAAGGCCCCGTGAAACCACGGCCCGAACCAGTCCGCCGAGCCTTCCGTCAACAGCAGCACGTCAGGTTTCACGGCGATCGCCGCGGCGCGCACCTTCGCGAGAAGTTGTTTGATCCATTCGTTGTAATCGAACGGCGAGGCATGCCCATGCGCCGGGTTGTAGCAGGGAAGGTAGTAAAAACCGAGCGAATCCAGGCGAATCCCGTCCGCGCCCGTTTCCCTCAACAGGCGCGCGACGACACCGGCCAGATGGTCCTGCCACTCCTCGCATCCGGGGCACATGTGCAGGAACCCGTTCTTGCTGTAAGGACCGGTAGCGCTGCCATCCCGGTGCATGACGGACCAGCGCCGGGCCCGGCCCGTGGCCGCCAGTTGGCTGTCCTTATGGACAATGAACCCTTCCACGTACAGCGTGACGTGGAGCCCAAGCCGGTGGACGCCCGCGATGCCGTCGCGCATGGCCGCGGCGCCGCCCAGATCTTCACGGATGACGTTGTCGCCGTCCGTATGCACGTCATCGTGGCCCACCGAACCCTGGCAGTAGAAGGCGTATTCCAGGGCATCCTGGGGCGTGCGCAGATGCAGCCGCGGCAGGTCGCGGAGACTCTCCAGCCGGCTCGAGCCGATACCGACATGGATGCCGCTGAGCCCGTCCGACTGGCGGAACCAGGCCGGAGGCTCCACGTGCGGATAGGCATGCGCATACCATGCCCCATAGGCCCGGGCCGCGGGACGCCAATCCCCCTGATACACAAGCAGCCGCACGCGCGGCAGTTCCACGGATTCGCCCGGAGCCAGGGCCACCGGCGGGAAGTGATGCAGCTCAATGCGCGGTTCCGAAAGCTCCAGGCGCTTCGGACGGACGTCTGCGTCCATGAACAGCAGGCCCACGGCATTGCCCGCCTCGGGATCCCAGACCGCGTGCCATTGCATGGACAGCTGATTGCTTTCGCCCAGCACCCCGCCGGAACGCTCCCAGGCCGGCACCACCAGTCCGGCCTGATCCATGGCCGTGGCCAGGTTGTTCGCGGGGTTCGGGCCCAGGCGAACGCCGTCCAGATACGGAAACCCCACAAGGAACTTCCGCGCGCCCTCGCCCGTGTTGGTGACGCGCAGCGACCAGTCCGAAGCGCCCGCCTCCTCCGCCAAGGTGACCCGAAGTTCGGTCTCCAGGCCGCCCTCCTCGTAACGCAAGGTCAGGTCATGGTCCCGGCGGACTTCGACCAGGCGGCACGTGCCGGGGTGCACCACCGTTCCCGCGATGGCCTCCGGTGCATCAAAGACCAGTTGAAACTTCTCGTTCTGCCCGATGCTGAATTCCCGGGTGAGATCCGTGTAGAGGCGGAAAGGCATCGCCCCCGATCGGGGCTCCTTGAGGTATTCATCCCCCGTCCGCGCGTTGATGATGCTGCGAAGCGCGCCGGTCACCGGGTCAAACGTTATCCGGCACCACGGACTCGCGACTTCGATCCCCTCGACCGTCTCCGGCGCGTCCGGCAGCGCCGCGGCATCCCCCCCCTGCAGGAACAGCAGCAGCGCCAATACCGCATTCCCCATGAACGGTCTCCGTTCTCATCAAACGGCGGCCAATCCCTCCCGCCGTTCGTCAGTGGTCATGCACGCCAGCGTAGCTACCATAGCACAAGGTGTGAACGTTCACAAGCAAATGTTTCGCCGGTCACGTTCCGGCCCTCCCGCGGCGGACCGCCGGGCGGACGGCAAGGAGCGCCGGGCAGCCCATATTCGGCCCCGCTCCCGGCATCACAGGCCGCACAGAGACGTGCAATCTATTGGAAATCAATACGTTAGAGATTGGGCGCGGGGCCCTGCCGCGAGATTCAGCGGGTATGCTCGGCCAGGGAGTCCACCTTCCTGGGTTGCTTGCGGGACTGGGTCGCGCCCGTGAGCCTCGGATGGGCAAGACACGGAAAATGCGGTGGGACGAAACGTGCGGTGCCCACATTGACCGGCTCGGTGCGCTCGGGCTTCCCATCGACCAGGTCAAGCAGCATCCGCGCGCCCGCGATGCCCAGCTGGCGGTCCATGGGAGTCGCCACAAGGACAACGCGCTCGGCGTCGAGATAGTTGGGGCGCAGCGATACGCCCGCCAACTGGAAGTTCCGGGCGTAGGGTATGCCGCGGTCCGCGAGCAAAGCCACCATGCCCGTCGTCCAGTCGTCATTGCAGACCGCCGCGGTTGGGGCATGCTCAGCGCCAAGCACGCGGCTGAGCCGGTCCAGCGTCGCGTATGTGCCTTCCTCAGAGGGATACACCTCGGTGACGATCTCCGCGCCATCCCCGTGCTCATGGACGGCCTGCATCATGCCTTCGCGGAATCGGGACGCCAACCCGCGCTGGGGCGGCCATCCGCAATAGGCCAGGCGGCGATGTTCCTTGTCCAGGAGTGCGGTCGTGAGACGGAACCCTTCGAGGTAGACGTCGGTTATCGCGCAGCGCCCGGGGAATTCCGGAACCAGGCGGTCGATCATGACAAAGGGCACATTGGCCTCGCGCAGCGCAAAGATATCCGCGAGCGGCATATGGAAATCGCTGATGATGACCCCGTCGATTTCGCCCCCGCGGAGCTTGTCCAGGTAATACGTGCCGTTGCCCAGTTGCGATGCCGCCGGATTGGTCTCCACGACCTGCAGCCCGTACCCGCGCGGCCCCAAGACCTCCAGCACACCGCTCAGCTTGAGGGCGAACAGCTCGCTCTGCTCCATGCCGAGGTCGCGAGCGCTGTACAGCGCCAACCCCAGGGTAGCGGACCGTTTCTTCCGAAGACTCCGTGCGGCGGCGCTCGGCTGGTACTGCAGTTGTTCGATCGCGGCTCGAATGCGCTCGGCGGTGTCCGCCGCCACCGATGCGCCGCCATTGATATATCGTGACACCGTCTGCCGGCTGACGTTGGCCCGTTCGGCCACATCAATCACCGTCGGCACACGCCGGTTTCGTCTCATGTATCAACCTCTGCCTGCTGAGTCGATGTGATCCGGCCCTTCCCCGCTCCGATCCCATCGGAACCCAGTGCTCCGTCGTCGTCGGCCCAATTCTACCAGAGCGGGCGATCGTTCACAACCTCCGCCCACCGGAAGCCGGTTTTCGAGCGGCGCCGGGAACCGATCGCGGCCCGTCCAGCTCCGGATCGAAGCCCCCGGGCGCCGCTCATCGGTGCGGGACATCCCGCAGCACGGGACGCAGCCGCCAATCGGCCTCCTGGCCGAAACGCCGCTGATTGCCCGCATGCCCCGCAAACTGGTCGCCGTACACCATCCGGACCACACCCGTAAAGGCAACTGTGGCGAGAATGAGGCCCACCCCCATCGCGACCAGACTCCTCCTGAACAGGGGCCCGCACTCCCCGGCCGGCGACAGCGGTATCGCGCCCCGCTCCTGCTCGCGTGGACAGCATGCGATGAGGAAGGTCGCGATGACCGCGTTAACGAACAGGACGCCCTCCGTCGCGATGCGCGATTCGTGAAACCCGACGAGCGCTTTCTGGAAATTGAACGTGATGACGATCCAGAGAAACACCAGGTAGAGCAGCTGTCCTTTCCCGAGCGCTGACGCCGGGATGAACGACAGGCGCCGCCGCATGTGAACAAGCAGCAACAGCAGAATGCACACGGCCAGAAAGAACCAGGCCAGATTGAACCACGTGCGGGCGGAAAACGCGACGCTCTCGATGAAGGGCATCTTCATGATTTCGGGCACGCAACGGAACGAGCCGCCGCCCGCGGTGCGTTCCGTGGTCCATTCCGCCACGCATTTCACCATATTGACGTAGACCACGGCAATCAGGATGAAACCCACCGCGAACGCTTCGGTCCACCGGCGTTCGGGCGGCTGCTCATCCGTCTGCCGGAGCCGCGTGGCCAGCAGGGCCATGGCCACGGCGATGCCCAGGCCGTAGAGGAGCCCGACCCCCTGCTCGATCACGACGCTGTGCCAGTTTGCGCTTTGCCAGTGCGCCCAGCGCGCAATGATGGGGTCGCGCACCTCGGCCGGCAGCCCGGCAAGCCGGTTTGGATTGCCCGGCGCGACGAGCAGCAGCTTTAGACACTGGGTGAACGCAATCCCCAGTCCGCCGATGGTGCCGCTGACAAGGGCGGCGACCGCCACCGGCATCAGCCCGTTCCGGCACGTATACAGCAGGATCCCGAGAAACACGCCCAGGCCGCCCGCCCAGTTGTCGCCCCGCGGCGGCGTCATACGAACCCCCAGCAGGACCGGGCCCACGAGGAAGGCCACAAACCACCCCACCGCCATGTGAACGAGCAGCGACGAGCCGGAGCGCCATTTGCCGAACAGGGCGAAGTACACGGCGGCGCCCGCAAGAGCGCCGAACAGCAGCCCCAGGGCCGTCGAATGCCGCGTGAACAGAAGCGGCCAGTTCGTCACCATATTCGCCGGATCGAACGGCTGGCCGGTGTCCGGATTGATCGCGCTCAGGTCCCCCTGAACCCGCACGAGCCACGGCAGAATCCGGGGCAACACGCCGCTGACGCTCAAGAACTCCTGCATGCCCCATCCCGCCACACCGCCCGCCGCGGCAAACACGGGCAACAAAAGCACATTCCGCGAACGGCGGTCCCAGAGATCGAACGCGCACAGGGCGGCGAGCGCCAGAAACGCCTGAACCCAGTCCGTATCGAGCCAGTAAAACGGATCGTTCTGGCGCATTTCGCGAAAGAGTCCCCGCTCCGCCCCCGTGACTTCCCCGCCGAGAAACGAGGCCGCCGCGGCCGAGTTCATCACGGGCTCCCAGAGAAAGTAGTATGCCGTCCACACGGCCAGCACCCAGCACAACGGTTTGAAGAGCTGCGTCAGCCGGTCGCGGCTCTCAACCGCGGGATACGCCGTGCCCGCGCCGCCCAGAGCGGCCCACAGAAAACTGCCCACGAAGAGCCCAAAGAACCCATACAGTTGCGAAGGCAAGTGGCCCGAATGCGTGTAGCCGACAACCTTCATGTAGGAAAACGACCCGCCGAACGCCCAGCCCAGGGCGCCAAATAACGCGAAATACGCCACACGACGCCGCCAGTCCTCGCGCCCGGACAGGAGACAGACCGCCGTGCCGGCCAGCACCCCCGGCAGCATCGCGCCGTACTCGTGCCCGAAATTGCCCCGGATACCCCAGCCAATGGACAGGCTGATGCTGACCAGGATGAGGGTGGAAACGCGCCAGCTTGGATGAATGGGCCGGTGAACCATAGGCCTCCAGTTGCCGAGGCCGAAGAACCGTCTTCCGCCCGGCGGGCATCAGGGCGTGGTCAGCAATCGGTAGCCTGCATCCCGCAGCCCTGCCCCGTACGATCCCCGTGTGTACCGGAGCCTTGTAGCACCGGAGGCCGGTGCGATTCAAGCCAAGCATCAGGCCGGACCGGATTCCGGACTGCGTCGTCAATTGGCCGGAACCCGCGAGCCTGCCGGGCTCAGCGCGCCGGGGCACTGACAACCAGGAGCGCCGCCCAGTCCTTATCGCCAGGGGCTTGAAGGACCACCCAATCGCCTGGAGAAATCCGGCGCGGCTCCTGCCATGCCCCCGTTCGGGGATCGTACCACCGCAAGGTGAATGGACTGCGGGCGTCGCGGAGATCAAGCCGGACACCGCCCCCGGCGGGCAGATACAGGGCATAGGTCTGGCCCGGGCTTGCCAGGCATAGCCCATCCCCCTCGACAACGCTTTCGTTGGGCGCCATGCTAGCAAAAGGCGTTTCCAGAATGAACGCCCGCAAGTGCATCAGAATACGCTCGGCCGCCTCTCCGCTCCTCCAGGACTCCTTTGTCGTCCGAAATCCGACAATGTGGCCGCCGCTCAGAAAGTACGACCAGTAGAGCACCCGCCCTTCGTCTTCGGAAACCACGTCGGGATAGTTGGTACGGTCTGGATCGCTCGAGGGCCGGGAATTGACAATGGGCCGTTGGTAAGCCGCGTAATCTCCAAGAACGCATTTCTGAACCGACCGCGCCAGGGTCACCGGGTCGGAGTCTCGGACGCGTAACGGTGCAAAACCGTGATGGTTTACAACCGGAAAACCATCGAGATCGTCATCAAACAACGTCCGACACGTATTGTTCGACAGAAGGAGCTTCTTGTTATGCTCGCGCTGGTATGCCTGAAACAGCCGCACCCAGTGACGCTGCCATTCCGCGGCGTGAGGCGCGGCGCTGTCCATGTTGATCTCGTTGCCGATCTCATAAACCACATGCTCGAATTCAACGGTCGCGTCGAGGAGCCGGCGGACGAGCGCGTCCTGAACAGCCATCAGCGGTGCGTTGTTGGGGTCGTAAAAGGCGTCCTCCGCGCCGTCGGCGCCGCCGGGAAGGCCGGGAAGGGCATTAATGTTGTTGTCGGGATTGAACGGATTGAGAAACCACCGTTCGGGTCCCCCTTCCGTGAAGGGCTCATCGAATATCTGGAGCCAGACATAAATGCCGTGCCGGCGGCAGCTCCGGAGGTAGTCGCCAAGGCGCTGCCAGAACGCCGCATCGGGTTGGCTCAGATCAAATCGGGGGCGCCCGTCGTTGGCTTGACCCGGACCGGTCCGCGCCCAAGGCGCAAGCCCTTTTCCATCTTCAACGCCCGTACAGAAGGCGAAAAGGGAGGCCCGGTTGGCGTTCGCTCCCCAGCGGGCGTACCAGGCATTGTGCTCGTCAATGTCCACAGTGGCGTCGGAGATGATGGTCCAGTATCCGCTCCCAAACAGCACCACGGGAACATTTCCGTCTGCCAGGAATCGGTTGTTCTCTGCGCAGACTTCAAGCGCTGCACTCCAACGCACCAGCACGACACATGAGAGCAACCCAAGCGTTCTTAACCCCATAGTCCTCATAGTTTGACCTCTGTCCGTCGGGTAAATTTGGGAAACCGTGTTGCGAAATCAATGCACTCGTTCAGCGTTGGGCGGTCTACCGGCGGGCCAAGCTCCGCTGATGGCAACTATAGCAGACGACCCAGCTGTCGGCGAATTGATGCGCGCCGATTCGTGAGGATACAGTAGAGACGGAACGTGTTCCCGAAAGACTGACTGCATCTGCTCCCCCGGCACCTGGCGGCGCAGACGCCCGCTTTGAAAGGACCCGCGACCGATGTGTGACGCCCGTGCCTCATTGAGGATCCGTGCCCTCGCGACGGGTCTCCTTATCTGCGCGGTCGCCCCAGCCTATGGTGACGGCGACGCACTGGTGAACAGTCGAGGCTGGTTTGTCCAGGGCGACGCGGTCATCTGGGGCTGGGTGCAGCACAATGGATGGTGGCGCGCAGGGCAACGGCCCAATCTCGCGCGCCGATCGATCGGCGACCCCTTGGGCGACATGCGGCCCAACCGCACCGAGGATCTCGACGCCCTGACCGATAGCATGTTGCGCTACGGATATCCCGCATTCGAACACAACTTCGGGCTCTGGTACGACCGGCGCCGAGATGCGCACGACACGGGCCCCCGAACGGACCCGAACGCCTTACCCCCGTTTCTCGAACAGCCCTGGGCCCGCAGCGAGGCCGGAACGGCGTTTGACGGATTGCCCCGATACGATCTCGCCACCTTCAACCCGTGGTATTTCCAGCGCCTCCGTGAATTTGCCGAACTCTGTGACCGGAAAGGCACGGTGCTGATTCACAAGTTCTACATGCAGCACGCGCTGCTTGAGAACCAGGCCCACTACGCCGATTTTCCCTGGCGCCCGGGGAACTGTATCCAGGACACCGGCCTGCCCGATACGGTCCCCGC
>Ga0209510_1004002_pt1 | contig 13351 bp, 8 predicted proteins | sample BiotimSIPDNA_FD_185749 | JGI IMG/M metagenome (GOLD analysis project Ga0209510, IMG submission 185749) | Anaerobic biogas reactor microbial communites from Washington, USA - Biogas_R1 time_0 SIP DNA (SPAdes) (version 2) | ecosystem: Engineered > Bioreactor > Anaerobic > Unclassified | place... | reverse complement strand
ACCGCATGATCGTAGCGAACGCGACTGGCTGCTCCTCCATTTATGGCGGCAACCAACCGACAACCCCTTGGGCAGTCAACCAACAAGGCAAAGGACCTACCTGGTCAAACTCTTTGTTCGAAGACAATGCCGAGTTTGGTTTAGGCATGCGCCTGTCAGTTGATAAATCAACAGCCACTGCCCGCGAGCTGGTTCAAAAACATGCTCTGGTAATTGGTCAGGAATTGGCTGACGCATTGCTCAATGCTGATCAGAGCGATGAGACTGGTCTCAATAACCAACGCAAACGTGTCAAGCAGTTGAAAGAGATTTTGGCTGGCAGAGAAGACGCTGAGCTTAAGAGCCTGGTTTCACTGGCTGATTATCTAGTCAAAAAGAGCGTTTGGATCATGGGCGGTGACGGATGGGCTTATGACATCGGTTACGGTGGTCTGGACCACGTTTTAGCCTCTGGGCATAACGTCAACGTTTTGGTGCTGGACACCGAAGTGTATTCCAATACCGGTGGACAAAGCTCTAAAGCCACACCGATGGCCGCGGTCGCGAAATTTGCTGCCAATGGTAAGGAACGCCCCAAGAAAGATTTGGGCATGATCGCCATGACCTACGGCAACATCTATGTTGCCCGCGTTGCCATGGGTGCCAGTGACGCGCAGACGCTGAAAGCTTTCAACGAAGCTGATTCTTATGATGGACCTTCGCTGATCATTGCTTACTCGCACTGCATCAACCACGGCATCGATATGAGCAAGGGTCTTGTGCAGCAGAAACTGGCCGTTAATTCTGGCGCCTGGGTGCTTTATCGTTTCGATCCTCGCCTGATGGCCGAAGGCAAGAACCCACTGCAGCTCGACTCCAAAGCTCCCACAGTCGATGTGGCAGAATATGCCTACAACGAGAACCGCTACCGCATGCTGCTCAGACAAGATGAGGAACGTGCCGAAGAATTGATGAAGAAAGCGGAAACTGATGCGGATCGTCGCTGGTCGCTCTACTCCCAGATGGCAGAACTGGATTATTCCAGTTACAAAGTCGATCTGAATGAAGACGTAGAGGCAAAAGAAGGAAATCCTACAGCGGAATCTTCAGAAGGTTGGGCTGGACCCAAAGGCACAACACCTAAAGCCGAACCCTTCTCTGAAAGTGCCACCAAGGAACCCACCAGTGACCCTGCTTTGGCTCCTGGGGATCCTCCTGATTTGAACAAGGCTGGACAGGATGCCGACAAGGAATTGAAAAGCACCAGACAGAACGAATCCAGCTCAAAACTATAGAGCTAACGAATAATATGGAAAAGGGAGACTGATAAAGTCTCCCTTTTTGCTTAGGTGGCTGTGCCACAGCTAAGATGGGGGATGATTGGTGCGAAGATTCTTATTTAGTGGGTGGAAATAGTAATTTTCTCCAATCTTGACTTGCAATCAGACCAAATATGCATCCCAACTAAGGTAAAATTGAGACATGCCCTATAAACGCATTTATTCTTTGGCGGATTTTTCCAAGAGGGCGGTAAAAATATAACCATGACAGTAGTAGATGACATAAAACAACGCCTTGAACTGGTTGACATCGTCAGTCAAACGGTCAAACTGAAAAGGACTGGCAAAAACTATATTGGCTTTTGTCCCTTTCACAGCAACACTCGCACGCCATCTTTTGTGGTATTCCCTGATACTCAAACCTGGCGCTGCTTTGGGCAGTGCAATGAGGGTGGGGATCTGTTCAGCTTTGTAATGAAGCGGGATAACCTTGACTTTCAGGAAGTCCTCAAACAGCTGGCAGAAAAAGCCGGAGTTGTGCTCAAAGCCCAAACCCCGGCTGACAAAAAGCAGGATCAGGTTCGTCAAACTCTTACTGAAGTGTTGGAAGCGGCGGTTGAGTTTTTCCGCAAGCAGATGCTGGAGACGGAGCAGGGCAAAAAAGCGCTTGATTACCTGCACAGCCGCGGGATCACAGACGAAACCATCAAAATATGGGGACTCGGATACGCTCCTTTAAGTTGGAATCAACTTCTCGATCATCTTTTAGCCAAGGGTTACACAAAAGAGCTTATTTTGCGGGCTGGTTTGTTGACCGAATCAGATGACGGCAGGGTATATGATAGATTTCGGGATCGATTGATGTTTCCCATCCGCAATCCTTATGGCAAGATGACGGGTTTTGGCGGAAGGGTTTTGAACCCTGAAGACAATCCTAAATATTTGAACTCACCTGCCACAGATTTGTTTGATAAGAGCCGTCTGCTCTATGGGCTGGACCTGGCCAGGGCTGGAATGCGCGGTGAAGACCAGGCCGTTATCGTGGAAGGCTATATGGACGTGATCGGCCTCCACCAGGCAGGCTTTGCCAACGCGGTCTCACCCATGGGCACCGCTTTGACGGAAGACCAATTCCATTTGATCAAAAAAATCACTTCAAATGTGATTCTTGCCCTGGATCCGGATGAAGCCGGGCAGCGGGCTACCTTCAAGGGACTTGAAACCGCCCGCAAGGCCATGGACCAGGAAGAGCAGCTGTATTTTGACTCCAGAGGGCTGTTGAAAATTGAACGCTTCCTCAAAGCAGATATCCGCGTGACCACACTGCCAGAGGGGCAGGACCCTGATGAAATTGCGCTGGCTGATCCGGACCAATGGCGTGAAATTGTGTCTAAGGCAAAACCAATCGTGAGTCACGTTATGGATTCGCTTGCTGCAGGCAAGGACCTCAACGATGCCAAGGTCAAACGCGAAATTGCTGACCAGGTCATCCCGCTTATCGAAGATATCAGTAGTCCGGTTGAAAAAGAAGCCTATCGGCTTCGTCTGGCAACACTTCTACGCTTGGATGAACGCAGTTTGCAGCTGGTTCAAAATGAAGCCGCTCAGGCTCATCGCAGAAGCCAAAGGAGCCGGGAAACAAGAACTGTTCCAGCCGCCAAACCTTTGACCTTGTCCGCAAAAAACCGTCCTTTGGAAGAATTCACCTTACGTTATTTGGTCTTTGATCCCAGATCCCTTTTCCAGATCAATCAATTCCTGTCGGTGTTCGAGCTGGATGAACTCAACCGGGATGATTTTCAGGAGGGGGATCACAAACACATCTTTGACCTTGTGCAGCAAAGCTTGAATCAACAGGATTACGAAGAGAGCGACTTTGTTGAAATGCATCTGAGCGAAGAAATTGATTTTGTCAAAGTATCCGGTGAACAGATGGGTGAAGCCCATGACCAGGAATCAAAACTCTTCAAAGACCGCCTGCGCACGATCTTGCGATTGCGCCGCAACAACATCGAAGACCGTTTGAGAGAAATCTATTTCCTTCAAAATGAAACAGACCAAATGACTTATTCAAGTGACGAAGCAAATGTGCTTTATCTTGATTTGATTGAAACACGCAGGAAAATTGATAACGCTCTGCTCTCTCCCGAAACCGGAGGTTCAGGCAAGATCGGTAATATCCCCGGAATCTATCGCTCGCAGAGGAGTTGAAATGACTCAACCTGAAGACCCTCAGGATAGAAAAGAAAATGTAGAAAGCTACGAAGAAAGAGATCAATCCGAAGAACCAATCGGGTTTTCTGATGACCCGATCCAACTCTACTTAAAGGACATCAACCAATCACGCTTGCTGGATGCACAGGATGAATTTCATCTTGGAATCATGGTCCAGGCCAAAGAGCAAATGATTTTATATCAACAGGAAAATGCCATCCTGGATTTTAAGAAAATTTATAAAGACATGTGTTCCACCTGGGAACAAGTTATTCAAGACGCAACCAGGCTCAATTACGACCCACCTGAGATAGGAAGCGTGATGCTTGAAGCGACAACCATGCAGGAACAACGCCTGGAGGGAAACCAGTGTTACACACGTTCCTATTTGGACACACCTAACTGGGGTAGTGACAAACATTGGGAAGTGTTGGCGAGTGATCTTTTGCGTTTCTTTATCGATGTCTATCTTCTGCCTGTCGCCTGGGTCAAAAGACTGATAGAGCCTGTCTTTGAGGGAGAAAATCTTTCTTCAGAACAAAGTCTGTTTGAGGATCCCCCTTCCAAAAAACAATTGAAGCAGAGCGTTAAGAACGTGGAAGAAAATGCGGAGTGGGCTAATCAACAATTTGTTGAATTTAACCTGCGGCTGGTGGTAAGTATTGCCAAACACTTCCGAAACAGGGGCATTGGCATGATGGACCTGATCCAGGAAGGCAACTTGGGTCTGCTCAAGGCAATTCACAAGTTTGACCCTTCCAAGGGTTTTCGCTTCAGCACCTACGCCACCTGGTGGATCAGGCAGTCCATCAGCCGTTATATTTTGGAAAACGCCAGGACGATCCGTATTCCCGTTCACATGGTTGAACAGATCAGCAAATTGGTCAGGATCCAGCATAACCTGGTGCAGAGTTTGGGGCGCGACCCGACTTTTGCTGAAATGGCTGTAAACTCGGGCTTTTTGTCTGAAGAAGACGTTGAGTCCATCCTTGAAATAGGCGGCAGCAGGGAGTTGGCCGACCCAGGGCTCTTGCACCGTTGGGATGAGGCTACTCAAAAAGTTGAATCAGTTTTGAAAACGGCCGAAGAACCCGTCTCTCTGGAAAGTCCCATTGGCGACGCGGATAACAGCACCCTGGCGGACTACATCGAAGATCAGGATGCGGAAGAGCCGATTGAAGAAATTTTGCGTGACTCCCTCAAAGATACCATCCGGACTACACTGGGCTCCTTACCTGAAAAACAGCGCCAGGTGCTCGAATTACGGTTTGGACTTGTTGATGGCGTCTATCATTCCCTTGAAGAGGTCAGTCAGCGTTTTGGTCTCACGCGTGAACGCATCCGTCAAATTGAATCCTCGGCTCTGCGCCGTTTGCGCGATCCATCCCGCAGCAATCCTTTGCAAGATTTTGTTGACAGGGATTAAATAGACCTGCCTCAAGGATGGGAAATGTTCAAAGTTGAATTTTTTGAAGACAGTTCGGCCTTCTTTGAGCATGCTGGCGAAGAGTGGGAAAAAGATGAAACGCGCAATTCGCTCATCCTGGGCATAGCCTCACAATTAAAGCAAAACAGCCAGGCCTATGGAGAGCAAAGCCCACTGATGGCTCTGGTCAATGGGGATGATGGTCAAATTTGTGCCAGTGCTGTCATGACGCCTCCCTTCCCGATGATTGTGCAGAGCGATCCGCTTTCGATAGCCGCTCTGGAGGCATTAGCCGATTCGTTAGTAAAGAAAGATGTGACCTTAGCGGGAGTCAATGGTTTGAAAGAAACCAGTGACGTCTTTGCCCAGCTTTGGAAGGAAAAATCCGGCCAGCAAGCTCGTATCCTGACCCGCCTGCGCAGTTATGAACTTCGGAAAGTGGAAGAGTTGGACTATCCTCCGGGTAACTTGCGGGTAGCTAAAGAAAGTGATGCCGCAATGGCGGCAGAGTGGCTAAGGGTCATGGCGGAAGAGGCCGTGGCCGGACCGCATCCACCCTCAAACCCAGAGCGTTTATTGCCTGGTATCCGGGCTGAAAGAATTTTCTTTTGGGAAGATGAAGGTCAGATCGTAAGCATTGGTATGGCAAACCGCCCTTTGGCGCATAGCATCAATGTCACCGGTGTGTACACGCCGCCATCTTTCCGGCGCAGAGGTTACGCCAGGGCTTTGGTGGCTGAGATTTCAAAACGGATGCTGGCTCAGGGCTATGAAATAGTGCACCTGTTTACCGATCTGGCTAACCCGACCAGCAACAAAATTTATCAGGAAATTGGCTTTCGCCCGGTTTGTGATTATCACCAATATGAATTTTTTGATCAGGCAGTAAATGCAGTACAGGACTTCTAAAGGCATTGCTGCCGGTTTGCCAAATATTTTGTGCAGCGTGAAGAGTGAGCCACAACCTAAAAATCTGCCCAGATCAGGCGTGTTAGACAGACTCATAAGGTTTTTTTAGGTTCTGAATGACCAATTATTGAGCAATATTGAAAAAGTATATGCAAAAACTAATGCTTCGTTCAAGTTATCTATAAAATGACTAAGGTTATTTATAAGAGAGGATAAAATGGAAATTAAATTACAGAAATTAAGACGTTTTAATATGATAATGGGGGGCTTGCACCTCATTCAGGGCATCGCGATGCTTTTTTTGGCAACCACTGTGATCCAAAAAATTGCTGAGTTTGCCCCAACCATCACCCAGAATTACCTTGCTTTCAATCAGGAAACCCGTTCACTTGAACTCGCTTCCAAGGATTTGTTCGAATTGCCATTTGGAATTTTCGTGGCTTTGTTCCTGATCATTTCAGCGATCGCGCACGCAATCATTTCGATCCCGAACAAAACTAATGCGATCTACAATGCCGACCTGCAAAAGGGCATCAATAAATTCCGTTGGTTTGAGTACGCGCTGAGCTCTTCCGTTATGATCGTGCTGATTGCAACTTTATTTGGCATTTATGACATTGCTTCGCTGATTTTGATCTTCATCGTCAACGCTTCGATGAACCTGTTCGGTTTGGTGATGGAACAGTTGAATTCCGGAACGGAAAAAGGGAAAATCAATTGGGGTCCCTTTGTTTGGGGTTCTATCGCCGGTATCGCACCCTGGATCGCGATCTTATTGTACATGTTTGGCAACGCCAATTTTGATCGTGTCCCCTGGTTTGTCTGGGCTATTGTTGGCACCTATTTTGTTGCCTTCAACACCTTCCCGATTAACATGATCCTGCAATACAAGCGCACTGGGAAGTGGAAAGATTATCTCTATGGCGAAAGAATTTACATCGTTTTGAGCCTGGTCGCCAAATCGATCTTAGCCTGGTTAGTCCTTTTCGGCGCTATGCAGCCCTAAAAGACTTAATACCAAAACAAAAAACATCCCGGAGTTTTGTTGAAAGATGAACTCCGGGATGTTTTCTTAATCTTATCCAGCGAAAACCGCTTCAAGGGCAAAGACTATCATGCTCTTCGGTTCAGGCTTAACAATCCACGTACAATTCCACCTCATAAGGATGCGGGCGGGCGGACATGTCATTGGCTTCCGTGCGCTTGTTTTTGACCCAGGTTTGAATAAACTGAGGTGAAAAGACATTTCCTTGGAACAAAAATTCGTGGTCTCGCTCAAGCTCATCCAAGGCGGCGTTCAGGTTGGCTGGCATCTTGCGGATGGTGGCCAGTTTTTCAGGAGGCCACTTCAGAACATCCTCATCGAATGGTCCAAAGTTATGCTCCCGCGGATCAATTTTGTTCAAAATCCCGTCCAAACCAGCCAATAGCATGGCAGGGATGGCGATGTAGGGGTTGCAAGTTGCGTCTGGGGTGCGGTATTCAATGCGCACTTCGCTGGGGTCGGTGGCGTATTTGGGGCTGCGCACAGCCGCGTTGCGATCACCCTTGCCAAAGAAGCAGCTGGTAGGCGCTTCATAGCCGGGTGCCAGGCGTTTGTAGGAGTTGGTGGAAGGGTTGGTCAGGGCGCATAATGCCAGGGCGTGCTTGAGGATACCGCCAACGTAATAAAGCGCGGTCTCGCTCAGATTGTTGTAACCGCCCTTTTTGTAAAACAAGTTTTTGCCATCTTTCCACAGCATTTGATGAAAATGCATGCCATTGCCCGCTTCTCCAAAGAGTGGTTTGGGCATGAAGGTGATGGTCTTGCCGTAAAGGTAAGCCAGGTTCTTTGCCACGTACTTGGCCATCAAGGTCCCGTCGGTGGATTTGACGATGTCAAGCAGAGGTGGTTCGATCTCGTTTTGTCCGGGTCCGCTGCCTTCGTGGTGGTGGTATTTGACAGGGTAGCCCAAATCCTCCAGGACCAGGCAAATTTCATTGCGAAGGTTCTGATTTTGGTCAGACGGGGCGATACGGTGATAGCCTTTGTGGACTGGCACCAGGTAGCCATTTTTGTCTTCGTTGCTTTCCCAATTGGCTTCATAGGAGTTCACAAAGTAGCTGGATTTGTTTGATCTTGTTGAATAAGAGACCTCATCAAAGATGAAAAACTCATATTCCGGTCCCCAGAGAGATTGATCGGCGATGCCAGTCTGTTTCATGTAAGCATCAGCTTTGCGCACAAACTCACGCGGGTCATGTTCAAAGGCTGCTTTGCTGTCAGCTTCATAAATATCCGAGATGAATGACAAGGTTGGTTCGTCAAAAAATGGATCTATAAAACCGGTGGTGAGGTCCGGGATCAGGATCATATCTCCGGCTGTGACCGGCTTGATGCCAACCGATGAGCCGTCAAAGCCAATGCCGTCCCGCATTACTTCAGGAGTAAAAGCTTTGGCCGTCAAAGTAACGTGATGCCACTTTCCGTAAAGATCGCACCACTTCAGATCTACCATGGGAATTTCGTTTTCTTCCAGAAAATCTTTTGCTGAGTCAAAATCAGTAAACACTACACTCTCCTTTAATAGTTGTTCGCCTGTTGAGGCCAAAGCTAAGGCCGGCCAGAACAAGTCTGTTTTCTTTCTTATGATAACTCAAAGCTTCCGGTTTGCGTTGAAATATTGCCCACCATTTTCACCCGAAATAAAAAAGGCTGACCTTTTGGGTCAGCCTGTAAACTTGCAAATATTGGCTTAGGATTCTTCGTGCAGTTCTTTCTGGCGGGCGTTCATGATTTCCTGTGCCAGATGGGTGGGGACGAGATCGTAGTGGTCAAATTCCATGGTAAAGGTACCGCGGCCGCCGGTCATGGAGCGCAGGTTTGTGGTGTAGCGCATCATCTCTGACAGGGGCACTTCAGCTGTAATGGTAGATTTTCCACGGTCGCTGTTCATGCCCTGAACGCGGGCACGGCGGGTGTTAAGATCGCCCATGATATCACCCATGTTGGCTTCGGGCATGGAAACTACAACTTTCATGATCGGTTCATAGAGCACCGGGTTGGCGTCTTTGAAGGCAATCTTGAAGGCTTCACGTCCGGCAATTTCAAAAGCGATTGGCTTTGAATCAACCGGGTGCTCCTTACCGTCAAAGACAGAAACACCGACGTTGTGAACAGGATAACCAGCCACCACGCCTTCTTTCATCACGTTTTTGATCCCTTTTTCGATCGGGGCCATGTAGTTGTTTGAAATTGCGCCGCCGAAAATATCGTTGGAGAAGCTGAAATCTTCACCCTCGATGGGGAAGACCTTCAAATGAACTTCACCAAACTGACCGGAACCACCAGTCTGTTTTTTGTGCCGGTACATGGCACTGGCTTCTTTTGTGATGTGCTCCTCATAAGGAACTTTAGGCTCGTGCAGGTCCAGGTTGAGCTGGAATTTCTGCTCGGCGCGGCGGACAGCCACGTCAATGTGCTGATCACCCATACCAAACAGGAGCGTTTGGTGGGTGGCCTGTTCCATTTCCCAGGACAGGGTCATGTCTTCTTCAACCAAACGAGTCAGCGTCTGGCTCATCTTGGCCGCGTCAGATTGGGTCTTGGGGGAGATAGCCACTCTGAAGAGTGGGTTGGGGAACTGCGGAACTGGGAGAGTCAGATGTTGTTCCTTGCTTGTCAGGGTGTCACCGGTTGTGGTCACGGATAATTTGGCAACAGCGCCAATGTCACCGCTGTGGATCACAGAAACAGCCTGCATTTCTTTACCGAAGGGCACCTGCACACCAGCCAGTCGCTCTTCTTCACCTTTGTTCGCGTTCCAGACGCGGGTATCAGAATTCATGGTTCCGGAGTAAACCCTGAAGAAAGTCTGACGTCCCACGAAGGGGTCTGCGGTGGTCTTCCAGACGTAAGCAGCCAGGGGACCGGAGTCTTCAAATTTCAGTTCAACCTCACCCTTGGGAGATTTGGCGATCGTAGCCGGGCGTTCCAATGGGGAGGGAGCTAAAGCAAGCAGGGTGTCGAGTAAGGGGGCGATACCAATCATGCGTCCGCCGGCAGCAACCAGCACAGGAATGATATTGCCTTCCTGGATAGCTTTGTGCAAACCTTGCAGAGTCTCTTCTGCGGTCAGGTCGCCATTCTCAAAATATTTTTCCAGCAGGCTATCTTCGCCTTCAGCAGCTGCTTCAACCATTTGTAAACGGGCTTCCTCTGCCTCAGCCTGGTATTCAGCCGGGATATCAACCACAGTCTTTCCGTCGCCCTTGTAAGCCTTCATCGTCACCAAGTCGATTACGCCGTTGAAATCAGCTTTTTCTCCCCAGGGCAGTTGCATTGGCACCAAGCGGGAATCGATGCTGTTTTGGACAGAATCAAAGGCTTTGCGGAAATTGGCGTTATCGCGGTCCATCTTGTTAATGACCATGATTTTGGGGATTTTGAAAAATTCTGCGTACTCGAGCGCCGTTTCGGTCCCAACTTCAAGACCGCCAACCGAGTCAACCAGGATAAGGGCGCAGTCAGACACGCGCATGGCAGAAACAACTTCACCAACAAAATCTGTATAACCAGGGGTATCCAGAAAATTGATTTTGATGTCCTTATAGATCACAGGTAAAACAGAGGTGTACAGCGAAATACTGCGACGCTGTTCTTCGTCATCGTAATCTGAAACCGTGGAGCCATCTTCGATACTGCCAACACGGGTGGTGGCACCAGTAAAATTCAGTAAATTCTCCACGAGAATTGTCTTACCTGAATTGCTGTGTGAGGCAAGAACGATGTTGCGAATGTTTGCGGTTGAGAATTCTTTCATTGTTTTAGACCTTCCTGTTGTCTGGCATGGATACCCACGCGTAATTTAAGCATTACGGCGATTTAACGCCGACTTTTTATTATATCAAAAATCTGAGAGAGTGAGAAGGTTTTAGGATTTAGATTCCAACTAAAGAGCAAAAATGTGAACAAGAGAGCAGCCAAAGCTAATCAGGTCTGTTAAAAAGCAATCTTTTGGAAATGATCAGAACAACGAAGAGGGTAATCTAGTACTTCTTTTAAAAATTCAAAAAAATCGCTTGATTTATTTAGGACCAAGCGATTTTTTCTTTGAGTTTATTAAACAGATTATCTTTGCAAGAAAGTTTCCACTGTTTGTTCGACGGCTTTACGGGCTATATCATCAAATGCAGTGCCAACAACCAAAATGTTGACACCTGTTCCAATGAATGCCTTGAAGTTGACTGCATTAATGCCGCCTTCGGCAAGTGTTGGTACAGAGACTGATTTAATCATAGCTTCCAAACGTTGACGGACAACACCAGGTATCTCACCTGCGGCCACACCTTCATAGCTCATACCAGTCATTAAACCGATGAAATCGACACCGACATCCTGCATACCTTTGGCAATCTCAGCAACCTGGTCAGGTGTTTCTGCGGGGACACCAAAAAGATGGCGATCCGCGGGATGGGCAATGTAAGCATCTACCAACATGCCGTATTTATGACAAATATCAGCAACGTCTTTGAGATCTTGCAAAGTCGATTTGTGCGTATGTAATGAATCAGCACCAGCTCGAGAGAGGGCATAAGCTTGTTCTTCAGTAAATGGTGTAGGCATGGTTTCTGTAAAAGAACCTGGCACACCAACAGTGATGAAGATTTCTGGTCCAACAACTGCACGTACACCTTCAACAACTTTTCGCATTTCTTCAAACGCGATTTCATGGCGAACGTCTTCCGCGGCATGCATGGTTGTCACGCCACGATGCCCGCGGGCTAATGCTACTGCAGGATGATTTGGTTCCAGCAAGCGTGCGCCAGCTTTTACTGCTGCCAGGGCAAAGCGTGCATCATCACCAGTAATACCAGTAGATAACAAGGTGGTACCACCATGTGCTTCAATGGCATCAGTCACTTTTTTCAAACTAAATTCTCTTTTTCTTTGCATATCTCCAATAATCATAGTTCCCTCCTCAGGCTTCTACTTCTGTTTGAGTTTTCTTAGCTGTTTTATTAAAAAAGATGGTGAGAACACACGCAATCACCATTGCTCCCAGCATTGCGATGGCAAATCCAATTGGGTTATTGGAAAGGCCTGGAGCAACAATGCTAGGAACATAGGCGGTACCGCGTGCATCAAATGCACCAACCAGGGCACCTGAAACCATAGCGGCAAATAAGGCTGTACCGAAAATTCTCTTATCAGCAAACATGAAAGGATAGGCCGCTTCGACAAACGTACCAAAACCAATATTTACAAGAAATCCAGGTAAAGCAATAGACGCTTCCTTCTTTTCACGCGGAGCGATAATGTTAGCCAGGGTGATGCCTGCTGAGACCATTACCAAGCCAGTCATATCTACCGCACCTAAGAAGCTATATCCAGTTTGTTCCATTTCGAGAAGGACAATGGGCAAGATTGCGGCATGGTATACACCACCGATAATTGCCGGCCAAATAAGCAGTCCTGCAATTGCGCCAGCCAATATTGGGTTGAAGGCGATGGCCGCATCGATCAGGGTGCGAATTCCATTGCCAATCCAAAGCGTGATCGGCGCAAGGATGAAGTAAACTAAAAACCCAGCTACAAGTCCACCTATGGCACCTGCTACTAGACTTGCGGTAGTGGCAGGGAATCGCATACGGAAGGACCAATTCAATAGATAACTGGCGAGTACGCCGGCAAGAATACCACCGACAATTCCGCCTAAAATTCCTCCGTCCACGGATAATACACCCGCAACAGCGCCTGCCACGATGCCTACCTCATCCAAGCCTGATACCTGCTTGGCAGCAACAATGGCCACGATGATCGGTAGTGCACCAATCAGTTTGTCAAATAGTGGTCCCACTGAGGGGGTTAAGAATGGGATTTTACCAATTGCCAGGATGAGTGCCATAGCGATAAATCCTGGAAGGGAACTCATCATGATGCTGCGCAAGTTGATGCGTTTCCAAATGTTCCCAGTGTCAGCCTCGGCAGTTTTACCGATTACTGGTGAATATTTTGTCTTCCATTGGCTAGCAAAAGCAGAAATATAACCTACTGCTCTGGAACGATTGGTCGTGCCAGTCGTGCCAGAAGCTGAGATGACGTTCGCACCTAAAGATCGCGCGTCTGCCATCGAAGTACCGCCTGTACCAGCAACTGGAATATTCTTTTCAGCTGCGGCTTTGATGACGTCTTTGTTGAGTTTCTTCGGATCTGCGCTTACCATTACTAATCCGTCAACCTCACCATTACGGATGGCAGCAGCAATTTTTGCATTTTCTGCTTCTGCTAATTGGTTAGCCTGAACAAGAGAAGTTGGTTCGCTTGCCTTGGGACCAGAATTTGTTTGTGTCCAAAGAGCAGCAGTTGTTTTGTCTGTAATGTGATCCAAAGATGCAGAAGCGGCAACAAAAGCGATGTGGCTGATTTCCAAGCCTGCTGCATTTGATTGTCTCACAATCTCATCTAACAAAGCTTGAGGGTCTTTACCCCCAAGGACGTAAAGGTGTCCCCCTGAGCTTCCAATAACTGCAATTTGTTTCATGATTTTTTTCCTCTTATAAG
>Ga0209510_1004001_pt1 | contig 13352 bp, 14 predicted proteins | sample BiotimSIPDNA_FD_185749 | JGI IMG/M metagenome (GOLD analysis project Ga0209510, IMG submission 185749) | Anaerobic biogas reactor microbial communites from Washington, USA - Biogas_R1 time_0 SIP DNA (SPAdes) (version 2) | ecosystem: Engineered > Bioreactor > Anaerobic > Unclassified | place... | reverse complement strand
ACAACCACATTGCGATTGAATTACAGGAGGAATTCCATGGGATCAAATATAAAGGATGTAGCTAAACTTGCAAATGTTTCAATTTCTACGGTCTCCCGCGTTATAAACAACGCTCCGAATATAAATCCGGAAACAAAAAAGAGAGTACAGGACGCCATTGAAAAACTCAATTTTAAGCCAAACAGGCTGGCACAAAGTCTTGGCAGCGGTTCTTTTCGATCCATTGGAATTGTTTCGGCACGTTCTTCAAATCAAGGATTTGTACCCCTCATACTTCAATCAATATCCGAAGTTGCTGACGAAGGGAATTATGAAATCATACTAAATAATTCAGTCGGAGAAAAAAAGGAAATTGAAAAGTGCCTCTCCATGATTGACAGTAAGGTGATTCAGGGATTGCTCCTTCTGAGCTCCCGGATAAATGACAACCTTATTGAAAAGCTCTATGAGCTTGATTTCCCTTTTGTTGTATTGGGCAAGGTCGTCAATGAATTTCTTTCCGATAAGGTTTTTTCCGTCGATACCGACAATCTTTCTGACTGCGAAGAAGCCATTAATTATCTTGTTTCACTTGGGCATAAGAGAATTGGGTGTATCCATGCTCCATTAAATTATGTTGTCAGCAAGGAACGCCTGGAGGGCTATATAGAAGCCCACAAGAAAGCGGGCATACCGGTCGACTATTCATTAGTTGAAAATGGTGGCTATTCCATTAATGAAGCCTATGAAGCCACACTTAAGATTTTGAAAACCGAGAACCCACCTACAGCAATATTCGCAACAGACGATATCAAAGCTATTGGCGCATATAAAGCAATATTGGAGCTGGGACTGAGAATTCCTGAAAACATATCTCTTATCGGACATAACAATTACGATATCTCTCAGATTACTGTGCCGCCCCTCACGACAATTGATGTTCCGATTCTTGAACTTGGCAGAGTTGCTACAAGAAAGCTGATTGATATTATCGAAGGGAAAAGGCCACCTATCAGAACTATTCTGGATACTCGATTCATCATCAGAGAATCATGCCGGAAGCTGAATGCATGAAATCTCCTGCCAGGCAGCATATTGCATTTTACAAAACTATTGATATACTATTTCTCGGTAGTTGTATATTGAAAGTACAGCTCGGGCAAGTATTACTGAAGAATTAATAGCGAAGGGAACAACATGGAATCCAGCATTATTATACTCATTGCAGTATGTGCACTTTCACTTTTCATAGCATACAAAACTGTGCCTGCCAACAAATATAAGTATATATATATTCTTTCAGCCTTTGCCGCATTGCTGCTCAGAGTAGTAACGGTACTGTACATTTATCATGACCGCGCCGATATCTTTGGGACAGATGGCCTTCTATACCACAGGGAAGGCATTCGGCTGGCACAGCAAATGGCTGATGGTGTGCCTCTTTACGCCCTCGAATATAAATATACCTGGTATACCGCCTTTGTTGGATTGGTTTATCACATATTGGGTGTGAACAGGTACATTATTTCATATATTAATATTGCATTTACATTCTTTTCGGCGCTCATTCTTTTTAAAATCGCTCTGAATTACAAATACAGGTTTGCAAATGCAGCTATTATTAGCCTGATATTTCTTTGCTTCCCAAACATGATCCTTTGGACATCGGATTCCCGCAAGGAAGCAATATTGATCCTGCTAAGCTTCTTGTGCTGGTACACCGTACAGGGCTCAATTTCCAAAATTGAATCAGGCAAATACCTTCTGGCAGCAGAATTTGCCCGAATTGTCTTTGTCTGCGCTTTAATATGGCTTTGTACCATAGTGCGTATCTATATGTTCTTACCCCTTGCCGCCGGAATACTGCTAAGCCTGTTCCTGTCTTACAGGAAAGACAGGAAGCCTATAACGATTATATTTATAGTAGCAGTAATCATTGCTTCAATTATTATAAGCTTTGCAACGGTCTATCCACTTTTGGACGACTACCACGCTATCACCTTTCCTGATGAAACCGATAACCTGGGAGAAGATATCAGTAACAAATTAGCTACAATCAGGTACATAATAGCGGGAAGGAATATAATAAAGGCAACAGCCAACTACATACTGCTGCCCTACCCGGGACATGTTGATTTTTCATACATTAGCAGCAATAATGCTATTGAGCTTATAGTGAGTATTGATATGATTTTGTGGTACTTGTGCCTGATACTCATGCTGCCGGGAATAATCTTGGCTATAAGGAAGAAGGAGATAATACCTCTGGGGATAATTGCATTCCTCTTCTCCTACATACTTATTAATGCAACGGTTGTTGAAGATGTTTCCGATACAATATACCGCTATAGGTCGGTTGTCGTTGGTGCTTCTCTGCTTTTCATTAACGGGGAGGCTATAAGCAGCCTGGCAAAAGGATTTAAGGAAATATTACATACACGCTTTCAGCATACGCAGGCCTGAATCAGGATTAAACACCAGGGCCTCTAGCCGTAAATTATGGTATCCCTGAGCTTTAGAATGTCATCCTCGCAGGTCTGCTTCAGGCCTTGGTTATATATTACGCTGGCGGGGTGATAAAGGGGGAAAATCATCAACTCTCTGTGCCCTACCCTTTCGCAAACAGGCCTACCATGCATTTGCCCAATGCTTAAGGATAAATCACCCATAACAGCTCGCAGCGGCACATTCCCGAGGGTCACAACGCAGGCCGGGCTAATTAGCTCTATTTCTTTTAGCAAAAACACTCTACTCGACATTATTTCGTCTCTTGTAGCCGGCCGGTTTGATAATCTCCCTGTCTTGGGACTGACCTTAGATAGCCTGTACTTAATAGCATTGGTGATGTATATATCGTCTCGGCTGATCCCTGCGAGCCGAAGAAAGTCATCCAGGTTTTTCCCAGCCGCTCCGGAAAAGGGACGCGATAGCTTTACCTCCTCACGCCCCGGCGCCTCTCCTATCAAAAGCAGCTTGGGTTCTGTGCAGCCGCATCCGAATACAAACTCATTGCCGGCAAACTTATCGGCATATTCCTTATATAAATTCGAAAGCCGGTGATGTACCATGGTTTTACTGTCCTCCCGAAATAACAATCCCTATAAGGGCTAGCCTATGTATCTGCATCAATCTCACTTAGCTTAGCTTTGACCTTCTTCATATCCTCAAAAAGCAGCGACTTCTTTGAACCATCACGAAGCAGGGCAGCCGGATGGAATGTAGGCATGATCCAAAAGCCCTTACGTTCAATCCACTGCCCTCTAATCTGTGTAATCTTTGCATCCTTGTCGATTATGTACTTCATCGCGGTAGAGCCCATACATACCATAATTCTCGGTTTAATCAAGGCAACCTGATTCCTTAGCCAGGGCAGGCAGGTCAAGGCCTCATCCTCAGTTGGCGTTCGGTTTGAAGGGGGACGGCACTTGACAACATTGCATATATAGTATTCATCTTCATCAAACATTAAGCCTGACAGAAGTAGATCAAGCAATTGTCCTGCAGCACCTACGAAAGGCTTACCCTGCTCATCCTCTTGCTTTCCGGGCCCTTCGCCGATTAGCATTAGCGAGGCTGTCCTCGATCCACGCTCAATGACTATATTTGTCCTGGTTCTTCCAAGATCACATTTCATGCAGGCAGTGCACTTATCCTCAAGCTCTTTCCACCCCAGCATAATAACTTTAATCCCCCTAATCCGATTACCTGCCAATACCCCAAAGGCATCAATTCTAACCATTTTGACCTGGTATGCCTTCACATATAGCTATTTTTAATGACTATTCCATATGCTCAATATTTTCAAAACCCTTTTTTGCTTCGGCTCTGGGCTCTCCATGCTTCACCAGCATCATGAAGAAGAAGGCAAGCACCATCGATACACTGGCATATGTGAAGAGGTACTTGTCTCCAATAATATCCTTTATGTATCCAAAGAGTATTGGGCTGACAATAGCCGCCAGCATGGAAAAGAAGTAGTAATAGCCGGTGTACTTGCCAACCCCCTTGTTTGAGGTCATTTCTACCACCATGGGGTAAGAGTTGATGTTAATGAGCGCCCAGCTGACACCGCCAATGGCAAGCAAAACATAAAGCAGATTTGAGTTGTCACCTCCCACAAAGTTAGCACCAAGAAATACTGCAAGCAAAGCTACAATGCCTAACAAGATAGTTCGCTTTCTCCCTATCTTTGTGGCTAATAGACCCGATGGAATCGAAAACACGACCAGCATAGCAGAGAAGACCGCCAGCATAAAGGAAGACTGGCTCTTGTCAATGAGAAGGACTGTCTCTCCATAGGTTGAGAAGAACGTCTCCACTGCATTGTACCCGGTAAACCAAAAGAAAATGGCAAGAAGCAGGAATATAAGGCTCAAGCCTACACCCTTATCCTTTTCCCCATCCCTTTCCCCATCAACCTTTCCGTCCCCGCCTTCGGTTGGTTTATCGTCTGCAACTTCCTTTGGCTCATGTACGAACAAATACATTACAATAATCGTCACGACCATAATTGCTGAACCCGCTGCAAAGGGTAGATATTCATTAAGCTGGAAGAGAAAGCCGCCAAGCAGGAATGCAATAACTGCGCCGACGCCGCCCATAAAATTGATCACGCCATTTGCCTTGCTGCGTAGCTGACGGGGAGTAAAATCGGGCATCAGTGCTACTGTTGGAGCCCTATAAATACTCATAAAGAAGTTCATGGCTATAACCGTTATCATAACCGGAATTAAAGCCGTCCTCGTTGCAGGAATCAAAATGAAGGCCAGCGCAGAAAGCGGAATTCCAACCAAAAGATATGGCATCCTTCTGCCGTAACGAGTATTTGTCCGGTCGCTTAAGGCACCGAAAATCGGGAGAAATACTACAGCGAAAATGTTGTCGATCGTCATAACAGCTCCGACGGCGACACCAGACAAGCCAAGGTCCTTCAGGTAGATAGGCATCGCTATGTTGTAGATGCCCCATACGATACTGACAGTAAAAAAGCCAAGACCGATTAACATGGTATTCTTATAATTCAGCTTCATAATGTACCCTTACCTCCCATTTCATTCGCTATTTTTATTGCAATATCAGGAACATTGGTAATAATTCCGTCAACTCCTGCCTCAACCATTGCCTTAATTTGCTCAGGCTGATCAACAGTAAAGGGATTCACCATAATATTATTAAGCTTACAGCCTTTCAACACCTCAGGAACAATATTGTAAAAAAGAGGGTGTATAGCGATTGCGCCCATACTGCGGGCATATTTCCAGGGTTCATAGATACCAGCCATATATAGAGGTGCAGTCTTAATCTCAGGATCTATTTTCCGAATCTCAACAAGGCTGTAGTGGTTGAAGGATGATATGATTGTGCGGTTTGTGAGCCTGTACTCTCTTATCGCTGAGGCGACAGCCTGCTCAATACCCGGATAAAAAACAGGCCCATTTTTGATCTCAATGTTTAAAAGCCCGTCCCAACCGCTTATCAGCTCCAGCAGCTCATCAAGCTCGGGTATCCTCTCATCCTTAAATTCAGGCGAAAACCATGAGCCGAAATCAAGCGCTTTGAGCTCATCAAAGCTCTTATCTCTTATCAGACCCTTCCCATTGCTTGTTCTGTCCAGCTTCTCATCATGTGTGACCATAAGATGTCCATCTGCGCTAAAATGTACATCCGTCTCAATCCCTCCGGCCCCAAGCTCCAAGGCCTTTCTAAAAGCTGCCATAGTGTTCTCGGGCGCTTGCCTGGAGGCTCCTCTGTGTGCAATAATCACAGGTTTTTTGATATCCGTCACCCCTTCCTCATTAGGCATCAGCTTTATCGAAAAGGCCTTCGATAATGCTCGCCATATTCTGCTTAAAGTCTATATCATAATTATGCCTAATATCCCAACAGTAACTGATCTTTAGACTGCTAATTTCTCAGGCTAATGATTGGTGCCGGTATACGGCCGCCTCTTCTAATAAAATCACTGCTAGCGAAGCGGTTAAGGCTCATTACGGGTCCTGTGCCCAGTAACCCGCCAAACTCTACCACATCTCCGGCTACCTTACCAGGCGCAGGTATAATTCGCACGGCTGTAGTCTTATTATTTACCATCCCAATTGCCATTTCATCTGCAATAATGGCCGATATGGTATCAGCGGTGGTATCTCCGGGGACAACGATCATGTCCAGACCTACAGAGCAGACACAGGTCATTGCCTCCAGCTTTTCTATGGAAAGAGCACCTTTTTGAACAGCATCAATCATCCCGGCGTCCTCACTTACAGGTATAAAGGCGCCACTTAGTCCTCCCACCTGTGAAGATGCCATAATGCCGCCCTTCTTAACCGCATCATTAAGCAAGGCCAGCGCAGCTATTGTCCCATGAGTGCCGCATTTCTCCAAGCCCATTTCTTCTAATATATAAGCTACACTGTCGCCTACAGCAGGTGTCGGTGCCAGTGAAAGGTCAACAATGCCAAAGGGCACATTTAGTCGCTTAGATGCTTCCTGAGCTACAAGCTGACCCATTCTTGTAATTTTGAAGGCTGTCTTTTTAATGACCTCGGCGACGGTGCTGAAATCGGCTCCCTTTACCTTTTCAAGGGCACATTTCACAACACCCGGCCCGCTAATTCCAACATTAATTTGACAGTCCGGTTCACCTATCCCATGGAAGGCTCCAGCCATGAAAGGGTTGTCTTCAGGCGCGTTAGCAAACACCACAAGCTTTGCGCAGGCCATACCACCTGTACCGGCAGTAAGCTCGGCGGCGCTTTTAACCACATCTCCCATTTGACTGACCGCATCCATATTGATACCGGCCTTTGTTGTTGCAACATTCACAGATGAACACACCTTTTTCGTGGTTGCAAGCGCCTCCGGTATCGAACTAATAAGCCTCCTGTCCCCAGGCGTGTAGCCCTTATGTACCAGTGCTGAAAACCCTCCGATAAAGTCTATCCCTAGCTCATTTGCTGCTTTGTCCAGAGTCTTCGCAAACTCAACATAATCCTCATCGCCGCAGCTCTCTGCAACCAGTGCAAGCGGTGTGACGGAGACTCTCTTGTTAATTATGGGCACGCCATATTCCTTTTCAATATCTCTGCCCACCTTGACCAAATCCTGGGCTGATTTCATAATCTTATCGTAAATTTTTCGCCTGCAAGAGTCCCCATTAGCATCACAGCATTCTCTAAGCGATATACCCATAGTGATAGTTCTGACGTCCAGATTTTCCTCGTGGATCATTTTATAGGTTTCAAGTATCTCATATTCTGTGAGCATATTCTGATTTACCCTCCTGCTGTTTTCACGTAGACCCTTTGCATATGTATTCCCGCCGCCCATGTGTCAAAATCAATGCGGACTATTTGCTTTGCACGGTCAAATCCTTTGCACAATCAAATCCTGTGCATGGTATTGAAGATATCCTCGTGCTGTATCTTAACATATAAGCCCATATCCCTACCTGCTGCCTCCAGGCTATCCGAAAGCTCGCTAAAAGCAATATTTGCATCAGTCATATCAGTCAGCATTGTCATGGTAAATAGGTCCTGCATTGTGGTTTGGGTTATATCAAGTATATTTACATTGGCTTGCGACAGTATTCTGCTAATACCCGCTATAATTCCAACCTTGTCCTTGCCCAGCACCGTAACAACAGCATTCATCTTGCACGCTCCTTGCAATCCTTTTACTCTATTAGAACTATATCAAACTGAACACAAAAATTCAACGAAAATCAAAGACTATCAGAAGTGTGCTTCCATAAGCTCGGCGGTTTTTTCCCGGTCATAGATAAAATACCATTTACCCTCAATCAAATGACTGCTTCCCGGAATCGTAAGCGTTTGAATCTCATCGCTCCTTACTTTTGCAGCACTTTTTATGTAGTGGGCTGCATCTGTGATTTTAATGTTTGTTTTTACATACTGCTTCAGGATGTCAAATATCTCCTCTGCCTTGGGCAGAGTGCTTATATTCAGCTTCTGCTCAAGGAGCGCCTTCATAAAGTCCTGCTGCATCTTTATCCTGCCGATGTCGCCCTCCGTATAGCCCTGCCCCTTTGCGTTTCCCTTTCTGTAGCGCACAAGCTGCTCCGACTTTTTACCGTCGAGCATCTGCAAGCCTTTTCTTAGATGAATATTGAGACTTTGGGTAGGGTCATCATAGTTCATATTGAAGGGCACATAAAATTCAACTCCACCAAGTGTATCTATAATTTTCCTGAAGCCTTTAAAATCCACTGTAATGTAATAATGAACCGGAAGCCCTGTGATTTCTGTCAACTTGCTGGCAACCCGCTTCTCTGCGCCTTTTGAATATAAGGCGTTTATTCTCTCATAAACCCCATCCGAGATAACTCTCGTATCCCTGGCTATGGACACTATACTTAGATGCGAGGAGGAAGGGACAAAGTGCAAAAGCATAATTACATCACAGCGAGTCTTGTCTCCGTCCAGTCCTAATACCATCAAATTGACCGGGTTTTCCTCAGTTATGCTGCTTTCAAGATTTCCAAGCAATCGTTTTACCAGCCCGTTCGTATTATCACTGCCGATGGCATCCGGCATTGCTCTTAGGTTGTTACCTCCTGAGAAGTATTGAATACAAAGGCCATTGGCAAACAGGGCAAGGAGCAATATGATGCTGACTACAAAAATGCTTTTAATGCCTTTCATCTAATACCTCGAGGCGCAAAGTTTTACATGTTTTATGTACTTAGTATGTACGCTGAGGTTTTTTTAATGCAAATTGACTGTCTCATAAAACTACCCTATAATATTTCAAGTTTGGCTTCGTCTATTGTCACCAACACCTACCATGGTGTAGGATATATACTGGAGATGAAGGAATAGTGTTCCATAAGCTCTAGAATATCTAAGTAAATTAGTGATGAGGAAAAGACCCAAAAATGAAGATACCGGAGTTTATTACAAGATTCATTAAAACCAAAGCTGCAGGCCAGATTATGCGCTATCTTATAACGGGCATTTGCTCTGCAGCAATCGAGTTCTCATTGCTGTTTGTATTTAAAGGGCTTATGGGGTTATCTGTTGTTGTCGCAAATTCGATAGCCCTTTCAATCGTCTTTTGGTTCAATTTTCTAATGAACAGAATCTGGTCCTTCAAATCAAAGATGAAGCTGAGCAAACAGCTCGGAATGTACTCGCTGCTGTTTTTGTTTAACCTTGGCGCATCGGACTTGATTATGTATCTGCTGACGGACAGGCTTTCCATGCAATACCTACTTGCAAAGGTATTCGCCACAGGGACTGTGGTGTGCTGGAACTTCGTCATATATAAAAAGGTGATATATAAGTAAAAAGCCTCACTTAGTGAGGCATCTTAACAAAACGAAAAGCCTCACTTAGTGAGGCATCTTCACAAGGAAAGCGATTTTGCTTCGCAAAACGCTTTGGTGGAGGGAGATGGATTCGAACCATCGAAGTCGCTGACAACAGATTTACAGTCTGCCCCCTTTGGCCGCTCGGGAACCCCTCCGTGTTTTATCTGCACCGTATTTCCGACGGCGCAAGATATATAATACATTAGACCACACAGCCTTGTCAAGCATAAAAATCTTATTCTTCTCAAGCATAATTTCCCCTAGGTTTCTGACGGTCAAGTATCGCTCAAAATTCAAATGGAGAATGCATATAATTCGCAATTATATCCTGAATTCTTCGATTTAATGATATAATATAAGTAAAATGCAAGGAAGAAAGATTACAAGAATGAAGGACAAAGAAAGTTCAACTACAGCCGCAGATAATAAGACCCGCCAACCCGGCAGAATGCAGGAAATTTTTGCCGTGTTAAAGCGCCATAATATAATTCATGGTGTCACTCCTGAGAAGCTGCGCAGCATACTGGAGGACTTAGGCCCAACATATATAAAAATAGGCCAGGTCATGTCCATGCGTTCAGATATGCTCCCTCAAAGCTATTGCGACGAATTGATGAAGCTACGCGCTGATGTGAAGCCAATGCCCACTGAGGAAGTAATAAGAACCATTGAAAATGAGTTTAGTAAACCGATTAAGGCACTTTTCACTGCCTTCGAGGACACTCCTCTAGGTTCTGCCTCAATAGCTCAGGTACACAAGGCCACATTGGAAAACGGTAAAAAAGTGGTTGTTAAGGTTCAGCGCACACGGATATATGAAACAATGGCACAGGATATAATAATGATGCGTAAAGCTGTGCGTCTGCTGAATGCAATGAAGGTCGCCGACGGCGTGATTGACTTCAATTCAATCATAGACGAGCTTTGGTCTACCTCGCAGCAGGAAATGGACTTCTTTCAGGAAGCCTCCAATCTGAATGAATTTGCAGATTTAAACAGTATGGTCCCCTACGTTTCGTGCCCCAGTGTAATATCTGATATGATAACCTCAAAGGTTTTGGTAATGGAGTATGTCGACGGAATACCCATAGACCACATAGAAAAGCTTAGCTCCTTGGGATATGACATGAATAAAATTGGGCTGAACCTTGCTGAAAACTATGTAAAGCAGATATTGGATGACGGTTTTTTTCATGCAGATCCGCATCCGGGCAACATTTGGGTTAATGATGGCAAAATTATATGGCTTGATCTGGGTATGGTAGGCAAGCTTACTAAATACGACAGAGAGCTTTTCAAAAAAATTGTTAGGGCGATGGTTAGCCATGATATTTTTGAACTAAAGAGTGTATTGCTGACTATGGGTGAAACAACGGAACGTATTAACCATGCCCGATTATATACAGACATTGACGATATGCTGACAAAATACGGTGAGATGAATTTAAGCAATCTGAATCTTGGAAAACTGCTTGTGGAGATGCAGACTCTTGCCAGAGAGCACCATATTGTCATGCCCTCCGGCGTTGGTATGCTTGGACGAGGAATTGTCACCATTGAAGGCGTCTTAAGCGCTTGCAGCCCTGACGTGAATTTCATACAAGTGGCTTCAAATCACTTGAAAAAATCCTTGCTTGCTGATTTCAATTTGGCAAAGGAACTGCAGCACACAGGCAAATCTACATATGCACTAATAAAGAAATCAATTGATATTCCCGCCCAGCTTTCAGATATCCTAAAAATGACTATTAAGGGGCAGACAAAGGTGAATCTGGAGCTGTCCGGTGAAGATGAGACTCTCAAAGATATTCGCCGAATGATGGATAAGCTGGTTGTCTCTATCATAAGCGCAGCTTTGATTGTTGGTTCGAGTTTAATTTGTACTACCGATATGACGCCCAAGGTCGCAGGGATACCCCTAATTGGGTTTTTGGGCTTTCTTGGAGCAGCATTACTTGGAATATGGTTGGTAGCCGGAATATTGCAGTCGAAAAGGCATTAATCTTAATGGAGAAGGTACTGGGTAAAGCAGCTAGGACCTTATGTCCCTAGAAACCTTGTGCCTGTCTCTGAAACACTTCGAGCCCCAGGGAAAAAGCTGCAGCTTACCGGTTCTGTGAGCCTCCAGCACCATCCTTACATCATTATCCGACACATAATTGTGAGACTCCCCCTGCAGCATTATATCGTTGTCCGGTACATAAACATAGCTTTCATTCCCATAATCATCCTCAACCTGATAAGAATAGGGTGCATAATATCCGTCTATGCTGCCAGCCCATTTCCCGCCTCTGTATCCTGCATTGTAAGCGTCGCCAAGACCCAGAGCATGACCAAATTCATGAGCGACGGTTTGCTCAAACCAGTTCCTCCCGATAAACTCCATTTTCCCTGTCCTTGAGCTCCTAACATGATCATAAATAACAATTGGTGATGATGACTTTCTTAGAGACCAGCTGAGTATCGACTCATTATTGAGTATCGCCCCGATAATATTTAGGCTCTCATGACTTCTCATGGAAAGAAAGCCGGGCAATGATGAAAGATGCCCTCTTGCTCCTGCTCCGATGTGCATTCTTATAAAGCGCTGTTTTGTGTCAAGGGAGACAGTTGGCAAATTACCGATGCCTTGATTTTTGCTGTAAACGATTGTTTCCAGCTTCAAAGAGCGCCCACCCACAATAAAGCTGCCCTTCCAAATATTCATTATTGCCTTAAGGGCTACCTGGGCATAGGATTCTCTTGAATTCGCGGCATAGGATTCTCTTGAATTAGCGGCATTGGATTCTCTTGAATTCAGTGCATAGGATTCCCTTGAATTCAGTGCACAGGATTCTCTTGAATTCAGTGCAGCTGAACATGGCGGAGGGTTTGATGAATCTGACGTTGAGTCAGATGAACCTGAAGATAGGGCAGATGAATCCGATAGTGAGCCAAATGAACCTGATGATGGATAAGATGCTTTCGTGGCATCAGGAAAAAAATCATTGGCATCCCCTGTAAATCTGATGAAAGCGATTATTCTAACGTCATTTCCAATCCGAGTTACCTTTACCGGCGCATATCTCATGCTTTTTTTGACATCATCTAAATCATTCATATCTTAAATACCCCGCAACAAACTGCTATTCAACAAAATTGTATCATATTTGTTTGACTGTGAACCTTAAATGTGATATTTTTTGGTTATAGTATTATGTAAACGATAACTAATTGCGGGAGGTAGAATATGAACACGCTTGAAACAATCATGAAGCAGCTTAACAATAAAGACGCTCTGCAGCAGTTGGGAAATTCCATTAACGCTAAGCCCGATGATGTAAAGAAGGTGGCTGAGCTTGGGATTCCTGCGCTCATGGAGGCGCTAAACCGCAACACAAACACTCAGGAAGGTGCACAGTCTTTGGCAAGAGCTCTGGAACAGCATCAGGATGACGATGTGGATGATATCGCCAGTTTCCTAAAGAACGTGGATGCTGACGACGGCGCAAAAATAATTGAGCATATTCTTGGCGGCAAGAGTAGCAACGTGACATCAAAGCTTGCCAAGAAGGCCGGGATGAGTTCTGAACAAACAAGAAAGCTTTTGATCCAATTTGCACCCCTGCTGTTAGGTTTACTGGGTAAGAAAAAGAAGGAAGACAATCTTGATGCTTCAGGCGTTTCAAACCTCACGTCAACATTATCCTCCTTATTAGGTGCAAGCAACAACAATAGTGGTAGCGGCAGCAGTCTACTTAATTTAGCAAGCTCATTACTGGATGACGACGATGACGACAATAACAGCAGCAGCCTGGGAAGCATTCTTGGCGGCCTTGGAAGCTTGTTCGGCAAGAAGAAGAAATGACCTGCCCAACAAAGAGCAGTTGTGAATAGCCAATATATTGAAAAAAGCAGCGTTTCAGCTGCTTTTTTATTCTCAATTTATGCTACTCAGTCTCTGCTCCACCGGCGCAGAAATCACAGGGATCGTTTCTCTTAGCCTCAAATGCTTCTTCAAGTGTGCCGGATATAAGAGTCTCTGATCTGGCTAATGCCTGACAAT